>ERZ791815.1923-NODE-1923-length-10909-cov-3.020269_pt1 | contig 10909 bp, 10 predicted proteins | sample MGYA00510302_ERZ791815 | MGnify/ENA primary metagenome ERZ791815 (study PRJEB30046, sample SAMN00791995) | human gut metagenome | study: EMG produced TPA metagenomics assembly of the A metagenome-wide association study of gut microbiota in type 2... | reverse complement strand
CAATGAAAACAACGTTTTCATTTGCATCTCAAGTTTGTGCGTAAGCACAAATCTTGCGTGTGAAAATCTTATTTTTCACACTATATATCTGTTGTTATCTTTTCAGCCTGTCATTGTTTTTGTCCATGATTGTTTTTCGCCTGATTTCAGTCAATTTTCAGTATTAATCCTAAAATACGCTTTGCGCAGATCTCCATCTCTTCTCTTGTCAGTACTCCTGCCTCTTTCGCGCGGAGCAGGCTCTCCGGGAATCCACATGCCATCTTGATGTCATTTCCTGCTTTTACTTCTTTATAATGCTCACCGCTTGTCCACCAGTCGGTCGTGACCATTCCCTGATAATTCCACTCACCTCTTAAGATGTCCTCTAAAAGCTCACGGTTTTCAGAAGTTCTGTGTCCGTTTACGATATTGTAAGATGACATAATGCACCACGGATCTGCCTCTTTTACGATAATCTCAAACGCCTTTAAATAAATCTCCCTTGCTGCCCGCTCGGACACTCTGGAATCGCTTTCCTTACGGTTTGTCTCCTTATTGTTGCATGCAAAATGTTTGACCGTCGCGGCAATATGTTTTGACTGGATTCCCTTTACCATTGCAGATGCCATTTTCCCGGTCAGATACGGGTCTTCGGAATAATACTCGAAGTTTCTTCCGCAAAGCGGACTTCTGTGGATATTGACCGCAGGCGTCAGCCAAACGGCAATGTTATTTTCCTTCACCTCAGCGGCACCTGCTGCACCAACCTGATATAACACATCCGGGTTCCAGGTACATGCTAAAAGTGTCGCACACGGCCACGCCGTCGTAACTACGCCGCATTTTTTCTCAATGCGGAGTCCGGCAGGTCCGTCCGCCGTCATAATATTCGGGATTCCATACTCCGGCATATTTCCAAATCCAAATGTATTTGCCACACCGGTATTCGGCTGTCCGCCTAAAATATGCGCAAGTTCCTCATCCGTCATCTGTGTCATAAATTCATCCAGTGTGATCTTTCCTTCTGCAACTTCCATAAAAATATGTGCGTCTTTCTTATACGGCTGTGACCAGATCTGATGTCCCGGCAGTGCGCGGACAGCCGGTGAAAATCCATCGCTTTCCTCCCTCGGAACACGTTTGATTGCGGAGTAATCCGGATCATTCGGTTCGGACTGCGGCAGTTTTTCAAAACTTCCATCGGAGAGCATGCGCTCCGCAAGTGAAGTCGGAACCAGTTTTGCGGTAAGCTGCTCTGTTACGGTATCCTCTGGCATTGTAAAACAAAATACCTGCTCTGTTTCCCGCACGGACGTGCCAAGATAAAACTGATACTTACCTTTTTCCAGCACATAGGCAGATTTCTGAATTTTTCCCAGATCATCATAGGATGCAAGCTGTGCCACCGGTGCCTCTAACGTCAGAAGCTGCGTTTCTCCCTGTGCTAACAGTCGTGTTTTTTCAAATGCTGCAAGGACTCTCTTTGCCTTTCCAAGTACGCCCTGCGGTGCCTGCGCATATAACTGCATGACTTCTTTTCCCGGATATTTTCCGGTGTTGGTCACATTGACACGCACGCGGATCACACCCTGTTTTTCTTCCGCAGATACTAACGCACGCTCGAAAGTCGTGTAGGAAAGACCGTAGCCAAACGGATAATTGACGGCTTTATCAGCCCCCGGTATTGTCTCAAAATAGCGGTAGCCGACGTAGATATCTTCTTTATAATCGACATATTTTACCGATTCATGGAATGTCTCCGATGACGGATAGTCTTCCAGTTTCTTTGCAAATGTGTCGGAAAGTTTTCCGGATGGGCTGCCGACGCCGCACAGAAGCTCTGCTGCTGCGCTTCCACCTTCCATACCCCCCTGCCATGCCATCAGCACCGCCTGAATTTTTTCATTTTCTGCAAACCAGTCCGTATCGACCATGCCGCCGACATTCATAACGACTGCCACCTTCGGGAACAACTGCTGCACCTGTTCCACCATCGCGCTCTCTTCCTTCGTCAGGTAAAAGTCTCCGTCCGGAAAAATGCGCTCTGCCTTTTCCAGCAGCGGATCTGTCTGTACCGACTCATCCATCTCCTTATCATAAGAACTCTTTCTGTCCCAGCCTTCCCCGGAAAAACGGCTGATGCAGATCACTGCCGTGTCCGTGTACGCTCTCGCTTTTTTTGCAGTTTCTTCCGGAAACGCAGGCTCTACTGTCATTCCTGGTTCTGCTCCTGCCTCGTACTGTTTTTCTACCTCTTTACGGTAATAATCAGAGAGTGCCTCATACACTTCTACTTTTCCCGGCAGCTTCTTGAATCCCTCATACAAATTTGTCGTATAAGCAACGGTTACATCTCCGCTTCCGCCACCACCCTTGACATAGTCAAAACTGCCTTTTCCAAACAGGGCGAGTTTGGTGCCTGCCTGAAATGGGAGAAGGCTTTCATTGTTCTTTAGAAGAACCATGCCTTCTTTGGCGGCTTCTTTTGACAGGGTGATGTGTGCTTTTGAGGCGGTGACTTTGGTGCCGTCAGCTCCGAGAGGGAGGTTGGGTTGATAAAGTGATCTTTGCCATTTTTCCATGATTGTGGGCTCCTTTTTGAAATATTTGGTGGGTGGGCGTTGGAGGCAAAACTCTTCCGAAGGCTGTGAATGTTTGGGCAAAACTCCTCTTTAGGCTGTGAGCGTTGGATGCAAAACTCCTCTTTAGGCTGTGAATGTTGTGAGGCATACACAGATTTAACGAAGGCACGCTCTCGCTGCGTGTCGCTCGTAGCGGTACTAAGCGACCAAAATACGGTCGCTAAGTACCGACGGCTCCCCAGCACCTTCTTATAAACAGGTGCCCGCCGCACAACTACGCTACGTTCTTGAGAGTTTCGCGTTGGCAAACCTTTCTTTTTATTATAACAACCTAAAGGAAAGCTGTATAGTATTCTTTTTCATGCAGGCGATCGGCACACCACTCCACTCTATACTTCCCCTCATGCAGGCGGTCGGCACGACTCGCCCTACCCCTCCCCGTGGGCGGCCGGCACGGCAACGCCCACACCCCGGCGTGAGATGCTGGGTTTGCCGGCTGGGAGGGGCGGGTGGCGGGGGCTTTCGGCTGGTGTGACTTTGGAAGGAAATTAGAAAATCTTAGTGCCCCTGCCAACACACAGCGATGTGCTGCCACGGATGGCAGCACAAACCCCGGTCGAGCCACGGATGGCTCGTCTGGGGTGCTCGCGTCCGCCTTCCACAACCTCCCGCAGGGGCACTTAGAATTTCTTATTCCCGCACAACGGAACCCCAGCCGAAAGCCCCAGCCACCCCACTCCCACAAAAAAAGCAGAGCCACCCATGCCCTGCTTTTTCATTCCCGCACCTTAACTCTGGTACACCTCAATAAAGTTCTTCACAACCTCCACCAGCTTTTCATATCCCATGGAAGTCGTATCCAGACAGAAATCATAGTTTCTCGCATCATACCAGTCCTTCCCGGTATAATATTTATAATAATCCGCACGGTGCTTATCGATCTTTTCGATCTTATTCTCCGCATCCCGCCCGGTGATTCCGTCATGCTCCATTACACGGACGATACAATCTTCCTTCGGTGCAAAGAAAAACAGACGGAGCACATTCGGATCATCCTTTAACACATAATCCGCACATCTTCCAATAATGATACAGGACTCTTCCTCCGCCAGTTCACGGATCACTTTTGCCTGATAATTAAACAGGTTGTCATCCGATACGAAATCTGCGCTCTCCGGCGGGATTACACCGCCCTTGTACGGATTTTTGCGTGCAATACGAAACAAAGGTGATTTCTTTAATTTTTCATCGGTCTGTCCGAAAAGCGCCTCATTGATGCCGCTGTCATCGGATGCCATTCTTAAAATCTCTCTGTCGTAGCAATTAATTCCAAGTTCTTCTGCGAGCAGCTTACCCAGCGTACGTCCACCGCTGCCGTAGCTTCTTGCGATTGTAATCACTGTTTTTTTCATTGCTGCATCCCCCTATTCTCCAAGATATGCTTTCTTGATCGATTCGTTATTCATCATTTCCTTTGCATCACCGGAGAGAACGATATTGCCGGTCTCCAGTACATATGCACGGTCAGCGATGGATAACGCTTTCTTCGCATTCTGCTCTACTAAAAGTACGGTTGTTCCACCCGCAGAGATTTCACGGATAATGTGGAAAATCTCCTCCACGAGGATCGGAGAAAGTCCCATGGACGGCTCATCCATCAGGATGATTTTCGGCTTTGACATCAGCGCACGACCCATGGCAAGCATCTGCTGCTCACCACCGCTTAAGGTTCCTGCAAGCTGGTTTTTACGCTCTTCCAGTCGTGGGAAACTCTCATATACTTTCGCTAAAGTCTCTGCGATCTCCTGTTTATCTTTTCTGGTGTATGCACCCAGTTTTAAGTTCTCATATACGGATAACTCTGCAAATACACGACGTCCCTCCGGCACATGCGCCATTCCCATGGATACGATCTTGTGTCCCGGAATCTTTGAGATATCACATCCCTCAAAAATGATCTCACCTGCTGCCGGGCTTAACATACCTGTAATCGTCTGTAATGTTGTTGTCTTTCCGGCGCCGTTTGCACCGATCAGCGCAATGACTTCTCCCTCATTGACCTCAAAGGAGATTCCCTTGATTGCCTGGATCACGCCATAGTATACTTCCAGATTCTTTACTTCAAGCATTGCCATAACTTAAAACCTCCTCATATTACAATTTCGCGCGAGCGCGCATAACTTAAAACCTCCTTTCCTATTCTCCTAAGTATGCCTTGATAACCTGTGGATCATTCAGGACTTCTGTCGTTTTACCCTCTGCTAAAACCTGCCCGAAGTTTAACACGGTAAGTTTCTCACAGATACCGGATACCAGTTTCATATCATGCTCGATCAGAAGCACTGTCATGTCAAACTCATCTCTCACAAAATGAATTGTCTCCATCAGCTCTTTTGTCTCGTTCGGGTTCATACCGGCAGCCGGCTCATCTAAGAGCAGAAGCTTTGGATTTGTCGCAAGCGCTCTCGCGATCTCAAGTTTTCTCTGTTTACCATAAGGAAGGTTGGATGCAAGAAAATCTGCTTCCTTCTCAAGGTCAAAGACTTTTAAAAGTTCCATTGCCTGCTCATTCATCTCTTTTTCTGCCTTATGGTACTTCGGCAGACGCAAAATTCCGGTCAGTGTGGAATAAGTGATCTGATTGTGCAGACCGATTTTTACATTATCAAGTACGGACTGGTCTTTAAACAGACGGATATTCTGGAATGTACGGGCAATCCCTGCTTTGTTGATATCGATCGTCTTTTTCCCTGTGATATCCACTCCATCTAACGTAATTGATCCGTCATTCGGTGTATATACACCGGTGAGCATATTAAATACGGTCGTTTTTCCGGCACCGTTTGGCCCGATCAGTCCGTATAACTGTCCTTTTTCAATCGAAATATGAAATCCGTCTACTGCACGCAGACCGCCAAAGGAGATACCAAGATTTTTTACTTCCAATAAACTCATGTTACTGTACTCCTTTCTTTGTGTTCTTTTTCAGTTTTGCAGCTACACGCTGTCTGAACTCAATACATTTCGGTGCCCAGTTAAAGAGCATCATTGCGATCAGTACGATGGAATAAATCAGCATACGATAATCGGAGAGTCCACGCAGTACCTCCGGCAGCAATGTCAGGATCACAGCCGCAATGATCGAACCGCGGAAGCTTCCCATACCACCTAATACAACAAATACAAGGATCATGATCGACATATTGTAACCAAAGTTTGCAGGTGTCGCTGTAACAGTAGACAGATTGTGCGCATATAAAACACCGCCTGCTCCCGCGATCGCTGCAGAGATCGTAAATGCCATCAATTTAAATTTTGTAATGTTAATACCAACCGATTCAGCTGCAATACGGTTATCACGGATCGCCATGATGGCACGTCCGCTTCTGGAATTTACCAGATGATATACAATGAAAAGACAGATCAGAATCATAATTACGCCGGCGGTAAAGCTGGATAAGTGCGGAATCTTTGCAATTCCTTTTGCACCATTGATCAGCCACTCTCCCTCATCGGAAAGTTTGATTGCATTTCCGTTTGAAATCGCAAAATGAAAACCATCGGTATCTTTTGCGATATAAAGTACGTTGATCACGTTTTTGATGATCTCACCAAATGCAAGCGTTACGATTGCAAGATAGTCACCTCTTAAGCGCAGTACCGGGATACCGATCAGGAATCCGAAAAATGCTGCTACAGCGGTTCCGATAATTAAAACGATGATAAACAGCAGAATCTGGTTTGGGATCACATTCTGTAAAAGTTTTGTTGCAAATGCACTTGAAAAAGCACCGACACACATAAATCCTGCATGTCCGATACTGAGTTCCCCTAAATAACCCACGCACAGATTTAATCCGATCGCAACAATGGAATAAGTGCACATCGGCACTAAAAGTCCCTGCATCAGGGAGGACAACACTCCTGCTGCAATCAGTATCTGGACGATAAGATAGGCCACAATTACCATCGCAAAGGTAATCAGATGGTCTAATGTACTTTTTTTCATTGATTTTACATTTAATTTTGACATATCATTACTCCAATCTGACCTTATACTTTTTCGTGGATCTGTTTTCCAAGAATACCGGTCGGTTTTACAAGCAGTACAATGATCAGTACTGCAAACACGATTGCATCTGACAACTGGGACGAAATATAAGCACGTCCTAAGATCTCAATGATACCAAGCAGGATACCACCAATCAGTGCTCCCGGAATAGAACCGATTCCTCCGAATACCGCTGCGGTAAATGCTTTGATACCAGGCATGGAACCTGTATAAGGAGTCAGTGTAGGATATGCGGAGCAGAACAGCACACCTGCGATTGCCGCAAGCCCGGAGCCAATTGCAAAGGTCAGTGAAATTGTTGCATTGACATTCACACCCATCAGCTGTGCTGCATCTTTATCCTCAGAAACAGCAAGCATAGCCTGTCCGGCTTTTGTTTTTTTGATAAAAATCATCAGACCAGCCATGATGATGACACAGGCAAGAACCGTCACGATCGTGGTTCCTGAGATTGTAAGACTTCCACCTGCAAGTTTTAAGGACGGCAGTGTTACAACATTTGTAAAGGACTTTGTGTCTGCACCGAATAATAACAGTGCGGCATTCTGTAAAAAGTAGCTGACACCGATCGCTGTAATCAATACGGCAAGCGGGGTAGCACGTCTGAGTGGTTTGTAAGCAATTTTTTCGATGACGATACCAAGAACCGTACAAACAATAACAGACAGAACAACTGCCACAAGTGGCGGCCATCCCTGACCGTTCATGGCAAGGAATACCACATAACAGCCGATCATGATAACATCTCCATGTGCAAAGTTTAACATCTTTGCGATACCGTATACCATGGTATATCCCAGTGCAATGATCGCATAGACGCTTCCAAGACTGATACCATTGATCAGGTAAGATAAGAAATTCATAACAATCCTCCATTCTTACTTTATAACGTTAATACATTGATTTTTTTATTATACCATTTGAAATACTTGTATACAATCTTTTTGTTTCAAAAAACGCCACAATGTGACGTTTAAAAATATTCTGTCATAAGTATAAAAGGGGCTGACTGCGACAGCTTCGTCTGCAAACAACCCCTTTCTTTCCTTATAAAATAACTATTTATTTTTTATTTCATTTACATTGCTGCGTAAGCACCATCTTTGATCACTACTGCCTTAGGAGCCTTGCTGACCTCTCCGGTTGCCTGCCATGTCATTCCCTCACCTGTCAATCCATCTACAGAGATCGATGTCATTGCTCCGGTTAATGCAGTGCCCAGATCAGAAGCACTCATATCCGGTGTTGCACCTGCCTGCTCGATAGCTGCTTTGATAACATAGATTGCATCGTAAGCATCTGCTGCGAACTGGTTTGGAACATCGCCATATTTCTCTTTGTATGTGGAAACAAATGCTTTTGTTTTCTCATCATCTGCATCTGCAGCGAATGGAGTTAATAACATAACACCTTCCGCTAAAGATGTATCAAAGTTCTCAACGCCAAGGATTCCGTCCATACCATCAACACCGAAGAAAGCCGGCTCATAACCCATACCGTTTGCCTGGGTTAAAATGATAGATGCCTCTGTATAGTAAATCGGTAAGAATACTAAGTCAGCGCCTGCAGACTGCGCTTTCTGAAGCTGTGTGGAAAAATCTGTCTTGGAATCTGCTGTAAACGCTTCCTCAGCTACAACCTCAAGTCCTTTATTCTGTGCCTCTTCCACGAAAGTAGCTTCGATACCGGAAGAATATACGCTCGAACTGTCATAGATGACTGCAACTTTTGTTCCTAAATTGTTGTCTGCAATGTACTGTGCAGAAGCTGTACCCTGGTTCGGGTCTGTAAAGCATGCCTGGAATACATTATCGTTTGTGATAACATCTGTGGATGATGCGGATGGTGTAATCTCAAACATACCATCCTCTGCTGTCTTGTCTGCAACTGCTACACAAGGTGTGGTTGTAACAGTTCCCATTAAGATCTGCATACCCCAGTCTTTTAATGAGTTATATGCATTGACGGATTTCTCTGCATCGTTCTGATCATCCTCTGCTTTGAATGCAAGCTGATATCCGTTTGCACCGCCAGCTGCATTGATCTCATCCACTGCCATCTGTGCTGCGTTCATAACTGCGTTTCCGTAAATTGCTGCATCACCGGTTGTCGGTCCGATGCTTCCGATCTTAAATACAGAACCGTCTGCTGCACTGTCGTCTGATGCGCTGCTGTCTGCTCCTGCAGATGCATTGCCTGTTGATATGTTTCCTGCTGAACTGCCACAGCCTGCCAGACAACTTACTGCCAGTGCTGCTGTTAAAAACATACTTACCGCCTTTTTCATAATAGCCTCCATTCCTGCCCATTTTTCAGGGCATCACAAGTTTGTGTTCGAGCACAAATCTTGTGTGTGAAAAATGTAATTTTTCACACTTTTTCCTCCATTCATCTTCCGCACCTTATATTGTCATGATATTTCATACATTTGCGAAAGCTCTGAAACTTGTTGTTGCAATAATAGCAAAAATATACACTTTGCACAATTTTCCGCCGAGGAAAATGACAGCAGTTATCACCTAAATTCTTGATGGATTTTAATCATAATTATACAAAGTGACATGTTTCATAACTTTTAGTTATATATAGCATGAATCATACGAATAAAAGCATCCATATCCTCTTTTAACCCTGCTGCTTCGATGCTGTCTGCATAACGGTCCGTAAAATTTTCCTTCAGATAATCCGAAAGGAACTGATTGCGCTGTCCATTTTCCATATCAGCAAGTGTATCTTTCTCTTCACGAATCAAATAAAATGCAAGTGCAAAAAAATCCGGTGCTTCCCATGCCGCAGCATCCTTTAACACTGCCTGTATGTTTTCCAGCTCGCTGCGCAGCATAAGTGTGCTGATCTTTGCATCCGGCATTCCAAGCTCCGATGATGCCGTCTTTAAACACTTTACCGTTGAACCGTAATCCGGATCGTCCTCCCGGATCGAACATATGTGATAAACATGATCTAAATCCACGATCAAAGAATCCAGGATTTTTTTTACATCCCGTTCCGGTTCCTCCGTCATTTCATCCAGTAAAAGTTCTATCTTACGCTGTGCACGTTCTAAATGTTCCCTTGATGTTTTATAGTCTTTCTGAAGACTTTCTCCTGACCTCTGTGCCTCAGTTATTATTTTTGCCAGTTCACCGGCAGCTCCCTTTTCCATCCCGGCACCAGTCAGTTTCCCCTTCCATTCCTTTTCCCTGCTGCGCTGTTCCTTTTGTTTCTTTTTCTGCTCATTATCCCCAAATAGCAATTTTCTCTCCCCCTTCAAACTCCCGCCTGGTTTTAACACAGTAATCTTTGTCTGCGCCGGTGGTCTCCTGCCAGTCAGTGTAACAGGAAATATCCTGCCACAAGAATTATTCCAAGCACTAAAATGGCAACCGGTATAAACGTGATAAATGCTGCGATGATCATTGCAGGAATATCCCCCTTTTCCAGTTCCGGACGTTCCATCTCCTCATACGGCTCCCCCGCTTCTTTTCTGCGTTCTTCCTCGGCAGCATCACTGCCCTCATGCAGTTTTTTCATTGCTCCATCTATTTTTCTCTGAAATAACATAAAACTCTCCATTTCTTACTTATAAAATAAGAGCTCACTCTCACTAAAAACACTACGTTTCCAGTTTAAGCCAGCTCTTATCATCTGTCAATTTGTATCTATTTTTATTTTTTGCTGCTGTTCACATCTATAGTGCAGACAATAACTATTTTTCTTCCGGCACACCTAATTTATGATGACATGCCACGAAATGTCCCGGTTCTACCTCTTCGAACTGCGGAGTCACATTCTTGCAGATCTCTGTGCAGTAACGACATCTCGTATGGAACTTACATCCCTTCGGCGGGTTGATCGGGCTTGGGATATCTCCCTCAAGAATGATCGTCTCTTTCCTGCCATCCACATCCGTTGTAGGGATCGCAGAAAGTAATGCCTCTGTATATGGATGGTACGGATGTGCAAACAGATGCTCCGTATCGGAAAGCTCCATCATATTTCCCAGATACATTACACCGATTCTGTCACTGATGTATTTGATAACAGAAAGGTCATGGGAAATGAACAGATAGGTTAAATTATTCTGCTCTTTTAAGTCTAACAGAAGGTTAATGATCTGTGACTGAATGGAAACATCCAGTGCAGATACCGCCTCATCACAGACAACAAACTTCGGATGTACTGCAAGAGAACGCGCAATACCGATTCGCTGTCTCTGTCCACCGGAGAACTGATGCGGATAACGATGAATAAAATAGGACGCAAGTCCACACTT
>ERZ791815.1922-NODE-1922-length-10912-cov-2.609469_pt1 | contig 10912 bp, 8 predicted proteins | sample MGYA00510302_ERZ791815 | MGnify/ENA primary metagenome ERZ791815 (study PRJEB30046, sample SAMN00791995) | human gut metagenome | study: EMG produced TPA metagenomics assembly of the A metagenome-wide association study of gut microbiota in type 2... | reverse complement strand
AGAGCTCGCTTAATTTTGCTTTAATATCTTCACCGCGCAGGTTGCGTGCTACGATGGTACCTTCTTGATCAACTAAAACAGTGGCAGGAATAGAATTTACGCCATACAGTTTTGCACCTGCATTGTTCCAGCCTTGCAAATCAGACATCTGCGGCCATGTGATATCGAGAGCAGTGATAGCTTCTTTCCATTTATCTAGATTGTTATCCAGAGAAACGCCCACGATACCGAAGCCCTTATTCTTGAATTCTTTGTAAGCGGCAACTACATTCGGCATTTCTTTGCGACAAGGTCCGCACCAGCTGGCCCAGAAATCAATCAATGTATATTTGTTCTTGCTTATGAAATCAGATAACTTCACTGTTTGTCCTTCAGGAGTATCCATAGAGAAATCGATGTATTTCTGACCTACAGCTGTCTTTTCTACAGTTTCAATATGCTTCTTCAGTTTAACGATACGGTCATTATTGGCAAACTGAGCAGGAATCTTTTCAACTAAAGATTTTTGTTTGTCCAATTCGAATGCGGCAGCATAAGAAGGAAGTAATTGTATACCTACTGCATTTGTAATGTTAGCTTCGATAGTGTTGAAGACCATATCCATGGCAATGCTGTCTTTCTTTTCTATTTCTTTCATTACGTTTTCACGCTGTTCGTCAGTCAAGGTAGAGTCAGACATTGCGCTACGATACATGTCATTCATTTCTTTGCTCATAGCGATGAAGTTATCTTTGAACTGCTGATAAGTATCATTGTTTGCAGTACCGCCGATTTTGTTTTCTTCGCCCAGTGCAACAGTGATATTTCCGTTTTCGAGGAAGAAATCGGCACGGTTACGTTTTCCGTCTTTTGCATAGATGATAAAGCAGTTTGTTGCTGTGTCCTGTCTTCCGGTGAATGTGAAAGTACCTCCTGCTACAGTGGTAGAATCCAATTTTACCCAGTCGCCATTCTTATATTCCTGCAAATAAATAGTGTCGCCATCGGCAAGACCTTCTACTGTTCCCGATACTTTGTAAGCGGGTGAATTGTTGCATGCAGTGAAAGCTAAGCTTCCTACAGCCAATAAATAAACTAATTTTTTCATTGTGATGATATTATAATTTGAACGCAAAGATAGTTACTTAATTAATACAGAAGAGAAAAAAAGGTTTTTATTTTCATCTGCTCATTAATAATATATAGAATATTATGTGTTTTTTTGCAGGATAATGTGACTGCGTTTGTTTCAAATGGTTATCTTTGTACCTAAATACCATTCGCAAAATGTTAATACCGAGTCTTGCATTAATTACTATCCTGTTTCTTTTGTTAGTATGGGCTACTATCAGAGAAAGAGTTATGGCTAAAGAAATAAAGTTGGCTAAGCAGTTCTACGCTGCCATCTGGAATAATGCCCATGAGTTTATATTCTTGATAGACAAGACTTCGCATGTCACCAAGACCAATTATTACACAGTTTGCAAGATGCCTCCCCGGGAAGACCGGAAATGTTTCGGGGAGATATTGCAATGTCGCTATGCGCGTGAGGCAGATAACTGCAATAAGCACGAGAAGTGTCGCGACTGCATAATAAGGAGTAAGATAAGCGAGACGTTTAAGAGTCGCGGCAGCTTTAGCAATTTCGAGACTACAATGGATATTCAGATATCTTCCCATCTTGCCGGTCTTTACAGCATGATGGTTTCGGGTCGCTATCTGTCGCTCAATGGTCATGATTATGTGATACTTACCGTTCATGATATCAGTGAGGAGCGAGCTTTGAAGTCTTCATTGAAGCATAGTAATGAAAAATTTCTTTGTTTTTTCGATAATGTGACCGTAGGTTGTGCTATCTGTGATAAAGAAGGTAAGTTGATAGAGGTGAATGATACCTATGTAGAGTATATGGGATTAGAGTCAAAGAAAGATGCAGTCAGCCAACTTAATATTTATACTAATCCTTGTATTAACCCTGAGTTTAAAGAAATGATGAGGTCAGGTATCCCGGTATCGGGGGAAGTAAAATATGATTATAAAATAATTAATCAGGCATATGTAAAGAGTCGGCATAGGAATGTGCATTATTTTCGTTTTATAGTCAACTATCTGAGGGATGCAGCAGGTAATGTAGAGAATATTCTGATTATTTGGGTTGAAAATACTTTGATTCATAATACATTGCGTCAGAATAAGAACTTTCACGAGATGATTGGTGCATCTTCATCCGCTTCCAAGATAGGCTTCTCGTCCATCAACTTATTGAAGAACGAACAGCTGGTGACACCGGAATATCTGAGGAATTTGGGGATATCTGAAGAAATAGATTTGCGCACCATTTTCTCTCATATGAAATACGCGGATGAGGACGCATCCCGACAGCAGCAGGTATTTATGGATTACGTGGAGAAAGCTAAACATGAAAGGGTGGAAGCTTTAGAAAGGAATATATATTTGATAGTAAATGGCGAACCCAGGTGGATTAAGCAATACCTCATTCAGCAGACATTCGATCCGGATAATGGAAACATTGTTCTGTTGGGGGTAAATGTTGATATCAATGAGCAGAAGAAAACAGAAGAGGCACTGCGCAAGGCAAAAGAAAAAGCCGAAAGCTCAGATAAGTTGAAGTCTGCTTTTTTAGCAAATATGAGCCATGAGATTCGCACTCCTCTGAATGCCATTGTAGGCTTTGCCAATCTGTTGGTCTCTTCGGAAAATAAAGGGGATTCTGAAAACTTCAAGCAGATTATTGAGCAGAACAGTAACCAGCTTTTGCAATTGATAGGAGATATTCTTGATCTCTCGAAGATAGAGTCGGATACGTTGGATTTTGTGTGGAGTAATGTAAATATCAATGCCATGATGTATGATTTGGAAAAGATATTTCAAATGCGAAATGCCGCCAATCCTGATGTTGTGATAAAATGTGTGGCAAGTGTGGGCGACTGCGTGATACGTACAGACCGCCAGCGGCTGATTCAAGTGGTGTCCAATTTGATGACCAATGCCATTAAGTTTACCACACAGGGCAGCATTATTATGGGGTACGAAAAGCGGAAGGAAGAAATCTATTTCTATGTGAAGGATACCGGTTGCGGTATTCCGGAAGAAAATCAAAGTCAGATATTTGAGCGTTTTGTCCAGTTGGATAGCTTTAAACAAGGTACTGGTCTGGGACTTCCGATATGCAGCAGCATTGTCAGGGCAATGGGAGGTAAGATAGGTGTGAACTCTAAGCCGGGAGAAGGATCGACTTTCTGGTTTATATTGCCCGAATGTCCGCCGGTGAGAAACGAATCGGAATCACGAAAACACAGCTTTTGATTTTGTTGTCGCTTCCGGTTTATGAGCGTATATATGTATTCCCGGCATATTCCCGTTTCAATGTAGCTGATAATTATGATTATTTCTTTATCTTTGCCGACCGAAAATGTAGAGGCGTTTTTCGTCCGGTTACCAAAAGTAGTATGCAACAGTCTAATTATATAATTGAAGTCAAGAATGTATCCAAGTTTTTTGGCGATAAAATAGCATTGGATAACATTAACTTGTACGTGAAAAAAGGAGAATTCGTAACGATTCTAGGTCCTTCAGGATGTGGAAAGACTACACTTTTGCGCCTTATTGCCGGTTTTCAGACTGCTTCGGAAGGAGAAATCCGAATAGCAGGGCAGGAGATTACACAAACTCCGCCGCACAAACGACCGGTAAATACCGTATTTCAGAAGTATGCTTTGTTTCCTCATCTGAATGTATATGATAATATAGCGTTCGGGTTAAAGCTAAAGAAACTACCGAAACAAATCATTGAAAAGAAAGTAAAGGCAGCCCTCCGTATGGTGGGGATGACTGATTATGAGTATCGTGATGTCAACTCGCTTTCAGGCGGTCAGCAGCAGCGTGTGGCCATAGCCCGCGCCATTGTGAACGAGCCGGAAGTATTGCTTCTTGACGAACCGCTGGCAGCTCTCGACCTGAAGATGCGTAAAGATATGCAGATGGAACTGAAGGAGATGCATAAAACATTGGGAATCACATTTGTATATGTAACACACGATCAGGAAGAAGCGCTCACGTTGAGTGATACAATTGTAGTAATGAGTGAGGGGCGTATTCAGCAGATAGGTACTCCTGTAGATATCTATAATGAACCCATCAACTCATTTGTCGCTGATTTTATCGGAGAGAGTAATATCTTGAACGGCATAATGATAAAAGATAAGTTAGTGCGTTTTGCCGGTGTAGAGTTTGAATGTGTGGACGAAGGTTTTGGTGAGAATATGCCTGTGGATGTGGTGGTTCGCCCTGAAGACTGGTATATTTTCCCTCTTTCGGATGCTGCACAGATTACGGGTACAGTCACTTCTTCTATCTTCAAGGGAGTGCATTATGAGATGGTTGTTGTGGCAAACGGTTATGAGTTTATCGTGCAAGACTACCATCACTTTGACGTGGGGCAGGAAGTAGGTCTGCTGGTCAAACCGTTTGACATCCATATCATGAAGAAGGAGCGTGTATGCAATTCTTTCGAGGGAGAGATGATAGACGAAAGTCATGTTGACTTCCTGGGTTGTCACTTCGAGTGTTTGCCTGTAAAGGATATCGAACCGGGCGAGAAAGTAAAAGTAGTGGTGGCATTTAAGGATATTATCCTGCATGACAATGAAGAAGACGGAACATTAACCGGCGATGTGCGTTTTATCCTTTATAAAGGCGATCATTACCACCTCACCGTTTCATCGGATTGGGGAGAGGATATTTATGTAGATACCAATGATGTATGGGACAATGGTGATCATGTAGGTATCAGTATTTTGCCCGAAAAGATTAAGATAATAAAGGTTGTAGACTAATATAAAAAAGAAAAGAGGTGCTCAGAACGATACGATTCTTCTTGTCCTCGCGTAAGAGTTGGACGATTCCTTACGTGATATTTTCAGCGATATTTGTTATTCTTCCGCTTCTTCTGATAGTGGTTTATGCATTTATGGACGATGCCGGACATTTTACTTTCGGCAATTTTACCAAGTTCTTTGCCCACCCTGAGGCAATCAATACGTTTGTTTATTCCATTGGCGTTGCTATTATCACGACAGTAGCGTGTATTCTGTTGGGCTATCCTGCCGCTTATATTCTGACGCAGACCCGAATGAAATATGCACAAACCATCGTGGTGCTCTTTATCCTTCCCATGTGGGTCAATATCCTGATTCGTACGTTGGCGACAGTGGCGCTTTTCGACTTTATGGATGTGCCCTTGGGAGAAGGAGCATTGATATTCGGTATGGTATATAATTTCCTGCCTTTTATGATTTATCCTATTTATAACACATTGCAGAAGTTGGATAAAAGTTATGTGGAGGCAGCGCAAGACTTGGGGGCCAATCCGGTACAGGTGTTTTTTAAGGCTGTGTTGCCATTGTCCATGCCCGGCATCGTGAGTGGTATTCTTATGGTATTCATGCCCACTATCTCCACATTCGCCATTGCCGAGTTGCTGACAATGAACAATATAAAACTGTTTGGTACTACCATTCAGGAAAACATCAATAACAGCATGTGGAACTATGGTGCGGCGCTTTCACTTATCATGCTGTTCCTGATTGGCGCCACTACCTTGTTTGCTTCGGATGACAAGGGCAATGATGAAGGAGGTGGTTTATGGTAAAGAAAATATTATGTCAGGGATACCTGTGGCTTTTATTGCTGTTGCTCTATGCTCCTATTTTCATTATTATGATTTACTCCTTTACAGAAGCAAAGGTGCTGGGCAATTGGACGGGATTCTCCACAAAACTTTATTCATCGCTGTTCACCACGGGTACTCATCACTCGCTGACCAATGCGCTGATTAATACGTTGACCATCGCGCTGATAGCTGCAACGGTTTCCACTTTATTGGGGAGTATCACTGCCATCGGCATATTCAATCTGCGTGCCCGTTCGCGCAAGGTAATCGGTTTTGTTAATAATATCCCTATTCTGAATGGCGATATTATCATCGGTATCTCGTTGTTCTTGCTGTTTGTTTCGCTGGGTATCCCTCAAGGATACACTACCGTGGTACTGGCTCACATTACATTTTGCACCCCATACGTGATTCTGAGTGTATTGCCACGTCTCAAACAAATGAATCCGAATATTTATGAAGCGGCACTCGATTTGGGGGCAACTCCCATGCAGGCACTTCGTAAAGTGATTATTCCTGAAATACTTCCGGGAATGATTTCCGGTTTCATGCTGGCAGTCACACTGTCTATCGACGATTTTGCCGTGACCGTGTTTACCATCGGCAATGAAGGATTGGAGACATTGTCTACCTATATTTATGCCGATGCGCGGAAAGGAGGACTTACTCCCGAACTTCGTCCCCTTTCAACCATTATATTTATACTGGTATTGGTGCTGCTCATTATAATCAACCGCCGTTCGAGCAAGAAAAAAGAGGCATAAGAAAATGAAGATAAAGATGAATAAATGGATAATGGCATGTGCCTGCGGGTTGCTTTCGCTCACAGGATGCTACAATACGGGCGACCCTCGCGAAAATGTGCTGAAGATATATAATTGGGCAGATTATATCGATGAAGATGTGCTTGCCGAATTTCCCGAATGGTATAAAGAGCAAACGGGTGAGGATATCCGTATTGTATATCAGACATTCGATATCAATGAAATCATGCTTACCAAAATTGAACGCGGTCATGAGGATTTTGATGTGGTATGTCCTTCGGAATATATCATCGAGCGAATGTTGAAGAAGAATCTGTTGCTGCCTATTGATACTGTTTTTGGTAAGACTCCTAATTATTTGCATAACGAGTCTCCTTATATTCGTGAGCAGTTGGATAAATTGAGTCAGCCGGGGCGTCGTGCTTCCGATTATGCCATCGGGTATATGTGGGGGACGGCCGGACTTCTGTATAACACAGACCATGTTCCTGCGGAAGATGCCAAGACATGGGCAAGCCTGTGGAATCTCAAGTACAAGAATAAAATCTTGATGAAAGAGAGCTACCGTGATGCCTACGGAACGGCCCTTATCTATGCCAACAGCAAAAACCTGAAAGAGGGGAAGGTGACGGTAGAAGAGTTGATGAACAACTATTCACAGGCATCTGTCGATACGGTAGAGAAGTACTTGAAGGCCATGAAACCTATGATTGCCGGTTGGGAAGCGGATTTCGGAAAGGAGATGATGACCAAAAATAAGGCATGGCTCAACATGACTTGGAGTGGTGATGCTGTATGGGCAATTGAAGAAGCCGGTGCTGTGGGAGTGAACTTGGATTATGAAGTGCCCGAGGAGGGGAGCAATGTGTGGTATGACGGTTGGGTGATTCCTAAATATGCACGCAATGTGAAGGCTGCCAGCTATTTTATCAATTATCTGTGCCGTCCCGAAGTTGCTTTGCGCAATATGGATGCTTGCGGTTATGTGAGTTCTGTTGCCACTCCCGAAATATTGGAAGAGAAGCTGGATACTACTTTGAACTATTATGCCGACTTGAGCTATTTCTTTGGTCCCGAGGCAGATAGTGTCCGGATTGACAAAGTGCAATATCCCGACCGTCGTGTGGTGGAGCGTTGTGCCATGATCCGTGATTCGGGCGAACGTACGGAAGCGGTATTGGAAATGTGGTCGCGTGTGAAAGGGGATAATCTTGGATTGGGAATTGTGGTTGTGATATTTGTATCGGTCGGAGTGATGCTGGTTTATACGGTTTATAGGCGGATACAGCGTTATCAGCACGAGAAATTGCAACGCCGCCGCAGGAGACACAGAAAAAGAAGATAATCCTTTGCGCTGCCGGTGACACTCCGGACTTACGGATTTTATAAAAAACAGTAGAGGCTTCCTTGTTCAAGGAAGCCTCTGTTTCTCTCTATCTTTTATCTACTGAAATTAGATAATATATTGGTCTGAAATAGACTCGTTATTCATTACGCGGCGGATAGTTTCGGCAAACATGTCGGCGATAGTCAACTGTTTTACTTTGGCGCAACGGTTAGAATAAGGAATACTGTCTGTAAATACCATTTCTTCCAAACCGGAATCTTGAACACGTTCGGAAGCAGGACCGGACATCACACAGTGAGAAGCGATGGCGCGGACAGAAATGGCTCCGGCTTCCTTCATGATATCGGCAGCTTTGGTAATTGTACCGGCTGTATCTACCATATCGTCTACCAGGATGACATTCTTGTCTTTTACGTCACCGATAATTTGCATGGTAGCCACTACGTTTGCTCTTTCGCGAGTCTTGTTGCACAATACCAAAGGCACATCAAGGTATTTGGCATATGTGCTGGCACGCTTGGAACCGCCCACATCGGGAGTAGCGATTACAAGGTTTTCAAGGTTCAGTGACTGAATGTAAGGCAAGAAGATGCCTGATGCATACAAGTGGTCTACCGGAATGTTGAAGAAACCCTGAATCTGGTCGGCATGCAAGTCCATGGTAATCAAACGGTCGATACCTGCCACACTCAGCAAGTCAGCCACCAGTTTGGCACCGATAGAAACACGCGGTTTGTCTTTTCTGTCTTGGCGAGCCCATCCGAAGTAAGGGATAACGGCTACGATGCTCTTGGCAGAAGCTCTTTTTGCTGCGTCAATCATCAGCAGCAATTCCATCAGGTTGTCAGAATTAGGAAAGGTAGATTGAACTAAGAATACATGGGCACCTCTAATTGACTCTTCGAAGGAAACAGCAAATTCACCATCAGCAAAGTGTGTAATATTCATGTTTCCCAGTTCGCAACCGAGGCTGTTGCAAATTTTTTCTGCAAGGTATTTCGAGTTTGTTCCCGAGAATACTTTAAAAGGAGATGTTTTACTCATTTTGTAATAGATATTACCTATTTATTAATTTGCGTACAAAGGTACGTATTATAATTAGAATTTAAAAATCGAACATTAAAAATTAATTCGCGTTTCCTTGAAACGCCTGTTTTTCAGGCAGGAATATGTGTTGTTTTTCTCTGCTTTTAGTTAATCTGCCAACTTTTTCAGTTTGCGGAAGTGTTCTATCAGCAATCGGTAGTCACGGTCGCAGCGTGTATCGAACTTATTCCACAAAGCACCTAAGATGGCTGCTCCGCCAAAGCCGAAGTCTTTTACTTCTAAAATATTGTCCACATCGATACCACCCAGTGCAATCACCTTCTTGTCTATAATGCCGGCTTTGTCGGCGGCACGAAGTTCTTCGGCCGTATATGCGGAGTTATAGTTCATCTTGGAAATGCTGTTGAATACAGGACTCAGAAAAACATAGTCACACGTCTGTTTGCGCTCCTTTACTTCGTCCAAAGAGTGGCATGAACAACTGATATGCCCTTTATAGTTTTCGGGTGGGTTGGGATTGCGGCCGTTCAGGTGGATACCTTTCAACTTATATTCATCTTTCAGGTAGAAATGTCCGTGCACCACGATGCGTTTATGATACTGTTCGGGAATCAAGGTAAGCAGCCGTTCGGCGAACATGGGCGCCGTGTCGGGTTTGCGTAAGTGGAGGGTGTCCAGTCCTTCTTCAAACAAGGCCGTGATTATTTTGTCTTCCTCCACAAAATATGTAGGGGTTGTGATTAGAATTAACTTCATACTTTCCAATTAATTGCTAAGCAAAGATAGTAATCAATATGTAATATTCCTAACAGTTTGCTGTATTTATTTAACGGTTGGGGGAGAGTCATGAATAAAAAAATCTTCGTCGACCTTCACAGGCAAACGAAGATTAAGGGTTTATTATAGTTACAAAGGTAATATAAAAAATGGATAAAGCAATACTTCACATCATAAAAGATTCTGTTTTTATAATGAGAGGATATGCGTTTCCATTGTTTTGAGGTCGATAATCCATAATTTCCCGCTTAGCACTTCACCGTATCCGCCTATTATTTTCAGTACTTCGGTTGCTTCGGTGCATCCCACTATGCCGGGAGTAACTCCAAGTACACCTTTGGGCGGGTGGGGCATGGAGAGCATTTCGTCTTCGTCCGGGAAAAAGTGGCGATAGTCCGGTCCGCCTTGGTAATTGAATACGGATACTTGCCCGTCGAAAGCACGAATGGCACCATATACATAGATTTTTCCCAACTGCACGCAGGTGTCATTAATGAGGTAGCGGGTGGCAAAGTTATCGCATCCGTCTACCACAATGTCGTATTGGCTGATGATCCCGGCGGCATTTTCTGTGGTGAGACGATTGGGGTAAGCATTGATTTGTATGGAGCTGTTCAGGGCTTCGAGACGTTTTTTGGCTTGGATGGCTTTGGGCACCTACTTCGGCTTCGCTATAGAGTATCTGGCGTTGCAGGTTGCTGATGCTTACCACGTCATCGTCCATCAGTCCGATGATGCCTACTCCGGCGCCTGTCAGGTAAAGGGCGACGGGAGATCCCAGTCCGCCTACACCGACTATAAGGACTTTGGCGCGTTGGATGCGTTGCTGTCCTTCTTCTCCCAGTTCGGGGAGAATGATTTGACGGTTGTATCTTTCCATATTATCTAACGGTTGATTTTATCGTTTCACTCAGGTGATTAAATTTCTTCACTACGGTGATATAATTGAATGTCCTTAGTGATAAACTATCATCACTAAAGTGAAACGATTATTATGAAAGGCTGTATGACTAAGTGTAATACTATCTGTATGCTATCGTGTTGATGCAAATTGGTCAAAAGAAGCATCCCAGTCTTTCCAAACCGGTTCTCGTCCCAATGATTTCAGTGCACGTTCCACTTCTACGGCCGTGCGCTCATCGCTTACATGGAATTGCTCCAGGGCTTGCGGATAAGTGTAGTATCCTCCCGGTTCGGTTTTGCTTTCCGCACTCATGGTGGTCACTCCAAGTCCTGCCATGTTGTCGCGGATGTGTGCCGGTTCGCGGGTAGAGTAGGAGATATCTACATCGTGGTCGAAGATGC
>ERZ791815.1883-NODE-1883-length-11123-cov-4.565323_pt1 | contig 11123 bp, 10 predicted proteins | sample MGYA00510302_ERZ791815 | MGnify/ENA primary metagenome ERZ791815 (study PRJEB30046, sample SAMN00791995) | human gut metagenome | study: EMG produced TPA metagenomics assembly of the A metagenome-wide association study of gut microbiota in type 2... | reverse complement strand
TGGAGCTTGGAAAAATGCGGGATGAGGGCTTGCTCGACTTTCACAAAAGCCATTTTATTTTGAAGGTGTGACAGCTTATCCAGCGTACATCTATAACAGATAAAAAGTAACCCCGGTTTTTCATACTGTTTGCCCACTTTGCGAAGGTTTTTTATGTGCAATGGCTTAAAATGAGAGGGTCCCCACTGAAATTCAAGTGAATTTCAGTGGGGACCCTCTCATTTTCGTTTTTACACTTTCGCGCAGAAATCCCAAAGGCTTTTTGTGGCTCCGGGCAGAGCAGGTGCTTCAATTCCTGAAGCCTCAGTGGTGGACGGAGCGGGAAGATCACCGTGCGCTGGCTGCACTTTTACTGAAAGCGCAATCATTGATCCGGGCAACACGGTAGACTTAAACGGGCGGGCAGCTATACAGCTGCCCGCCCACTTTTAATCTTTAGACGCATCCAGCGCGCTCCGAATCATGGAAGTAATCATTGTAATTTGCCTTGGTGTGGCAGTCTGCCACAACTCTAAAAGCACATCCATGTTTTGAAGTTCCATGCTGGGTAAAACTTCTGCCAACAAATAGGTTGGCGAGACTTTCAATGCTTCACACAGCAAAACAAATACTTGTAGACTTGGAACCTTTGCACCTGACTCGATTTGCCGGAGATAGGTCGCATTGATGTTGCAGGCTTCTGACAGACGCTCACTCGTCCAGCCCCGCTCTTTGCGCGCAGTATTGATTCGCTTTCCGAGCAACTTCTTATCCATGTGTTCGCCTCCACTTGTGCGCTATAAGTATTTATTTTGTATGCTTATAGCTTACATTCCTGTTGACGCGAAAAATAGCGGCTGTTAGAATACGAATTGTAAGCCAATAGACTACATAAAAGCTGGTGGGAATATGGAAAAAGAGTATCGTTGTGCGATTATAGGTCAGCATCCCATGCGGTTTCCGTGGGGCTTTGACGAAGAAGATACTCAATGCCGCCAGATGAAGCTGGAACTGGCTCAGTGCATTATGGAACTGCGCCAGTGCGGAGTGACAGAATTTCAAGTTGCCTGCGATCCCGGTGTGGGCTTGTACGCTGGGGAGATCGTCAATATTACGAAGCAGAATGACGAGGCTAGCATATTCAAAAATTTTATCCATCCTCATACTTTAGAACGATTTACATTTTGCAAAAGTACGGATATAATTATTATGAATCGGTATGAAGCGAAAAACTTATGATGAGGGGCGCGCCCCTCATCCCGTGGGTACCCACGGGATGATACCGCTCTGTAACCTGTGGACTTTGCCCGCTGTGGTCAGGCGGGCATGAACAAAATTTTGACCATCATACGAGGAGGATACACCATGAAAAAGCGCATCGGAAGTCTGCTTCTTATTTTGGCATTGTGCTTTACGCTGCTGCCAACGGCAGCGCTGGCGGCAGAGAATACGCAGGAGCCAACGGAGCCACAGGAAACGCAAGACACGGAAACCTGGGGTGACAAAGCGGACACGAGCTGGTATACGAGTGCGCCTGGCGCTTCGGAATATCATATTTCAACGGCAGAACAGCTTGCAGGTTTGGCACAGCTGGTGAATACTGCCCCCGGAACCACAAATTTTGCAGGGAAAACTTTCTATTTGGATAATGACATTGATTTATCTGGGCATGAATGGATTTCGATTGGTACTGTCCTCGGCGGGGATTACCCTGAATACAGTTTTTGCGGCGTGTTTGATGGACAGGGCCATGTGATCTCGAATCTCTACTCTCATGAATCAGACATTAAGGGCGCGGATAAGACCCATAATTTACTTAGAAACGCTCTGTTCGGCAGTGTTCACAACGGCGAAGTCAAAAACCTTGGTGTTGCAGACGCTGAAATCTGGATTGATCCTAAAGATGACAGTGCCGCAGGTAAAGGTATTTTAGTTGACTGGATGGGTAAGTCCAAAATCACCAACTGCTGGACATCCGGCAGCATTTACAGCGGCACCAAAACGGAAAAGAATATTGGCGGTATCGTTGGCGTTACCATGCAGGGCTGCACCATTTCTGGTTGCTATTCAACAGCAACACTTACAGGTAATTTCACAAATTCCGAGGGATATTATAAAAATCCGGACTCAGCTACTTGGCCGTGCGATAGCATTGGCGGTATTGTCGGTGCGAGATTTGATGGCAGTTTAACTGTTACGGATTGCTGGTTTGATGGTAAGATTGTTGTCAACTCCATTCATGCCGCTGTTGGCGGAATCGTTGGATGTATTGCAACTGTCAATAACTCTGTTGGCGGAAGCGTTGGAGATGCCGATATTGCAACCAAGAACTGTATGGTTACGACGACCGACATGGGCGCAGATAAAGATGGAAATACTTGTTGGGTGGCTTATGCTCCTGATAAAACGGTAAAAAATTGCTATTGGCCAAATGACGAGACATATAACCCGTCTTTGCTTGCGGATGTCGGGGGAGCAAGCAATGAGGAACAAGGGACTGCCGTTTCTGACTTTACCTCCGCAGATGTTCTCACAGGACTTAATACGAATGCCGCTGAAGGCATTGAATGGGTAGCCGGTATCAAGCATCCGACATTCGAGTGGGACAAGTGGCACATCTCTGCTGATTACTCTGCTGTCGATGCCGCCATCGCCAAGGCAAATGCGTTGAAGAAGGATGACTACAAGGATTTCTCCGCTGTGGAAACCGCTATCAACGCTGTTGTCCGTGACAAGAACATTATGGAGCAATCCGAAGTGGATAAGATGGCGAAGGCTATTGAAGATGCCATCGTAGCGCTGGTCAAAAAGCCTTCCTCCGGTGGCGGCTCTTCTTCCGGTGGTTCCACCACCTATCCCGTGGCCACTCCCAGCAAAACGGAGAACGGCACCGTGACCGTTAGCCCGCGTTCTGCGGAAAAGGGCGATTCTGTGACCATCACGGTGAAGCCGGACAGCGGTTATCAGTTGGATGAGCTTACTGTTACCGACAAGAATGGTAAGGAGCTGAAGCTGACCGACAAGGGCAACGGCAAATATACCTTTACCATGCCCGCCAGCAAGGTTGAAATCAATGCTACCTTTGTCAAGGAAATTGAGACAAGCCCGTTCAGCGATGTGTCCACCAGCGCCTATTACTATGAGGCTGTGAAGTGGGCACAGGAAAAGGGCATCACCGGCGGTATTGGCAACGGCCTCTTTGGACCGAACCAGCCCTGCACCCGCGCACAGATCGTCACCTTCCTGTGGCGTGCTGCCGGTTCTCCCGAACCCAAGAGCATGAGCAGCTTCTCTGATGTTTCTGCGGACAGCTATTATGCTAAGGCAGTTGCGTGGGCGGTGGAGAACGGTATCACCACAGGAACGGGCGATGGCAAATTCAGTCCTGACGCCACCTGCACCCGTGCCCAGAGCGTGACTTTCCTGTTCCGTGCCATTGGTAAGCTGGTCGATAGCAAGGCTGAGTTCAGCGATGTTCTTACCGATAGCTACTATGCAAATGCTGTGGCATGGGCCGTGGAAAATGGCGTGACCAACGGCATTGGTGATGGTCTGTTCGGACCGAACAATAGCTGTACCCGTGCGCAGATCGTTACTTTCCTTTTCAGAGCCTATCAGGGCAAGTAAGAACCCAAGCGGCAGGGAGCCTCTATTGAGGCTCCCTGCCTTTCTCTGTATATCATGGAGCATGATAGCAATCAACTATGAACACATCTCCATGCGCACATTTCTCAATCCGCAAAATACTCGGGCCTGCCAATCGAGGTGAGGCCGATCTTCCCAGTCACCACCACATTATTCGCGCCACTGGCGCAGTGGATGATCATGATATTACCGCCGCTGTCAAAGCCGCAAACAATGCCGACATGGCTGTCACCCGGATAAAAGACAAGGTCTCCCGGCTGGGCGTCACTCCAAGCAATAGGCGTACAGTAGCTGTGCTGCGCAGTGGCCCCGCCGCCATGCCCAATGACGTATTGTCCACCGCTCTGGTTGTAGAATACCCAATCCACCATTCCCGAACAATCCAGTCCGAAGGGCCGCACAGTGCCGGTGGTGGAGCTACCCTCGGCTGTAACTTTCATCGGCATTCCCCAGCGGCTGTCCCAGCCAATAATCAATGACTTTCCTCCCCAGAAATAATGGACTTTGCCCAAGAGTTGATATGCTGTCAGCACAACTTCTCTGCGTGCCTCGCTGAGATCGGCGGGGAGGTTTTCCATAATCTTCGCTACCTCGTCGGGACTCAGCTCAATGTCCTGGTATCTGCCGGTGAGCGCCGCGAATAGTCCCTGATACTCCGGCTGCATGAGTTCTTCCAGCAGCTTCCGCTGATCGGCGCTGAATCGGTATTCATCCGCCATCTGCAGGTGATCCTTTACCGTGACGGTGATATGCAGGATGGCGGTGTCGCCCTCATCTTCACCGCCTGAGAAAGTCTCAAGATGGTAGGAGATTGCGTTCATGTCCCAGAAGATTTCACGAAGGATCTCCATTTTTTCTTCTGTCAGCGTGGCGACCTCATCCGGTGAAGCGTTGTCCGTGGTAGTCCGCACAGCATAAACGGCCAGCACATCCCGCCAGTTGGAGATCATGGCGGCACTGCCGGCGTTGTCCATATCCAGTTCGTCATGCGGGTTCTCTGCCTTGATCTGCTCGATCCGAGCGGCGAACTCGCTGTTCAATACACTGACTGCTTCCGGCATGGTGTAGCCGGTACCGCTGTTTTCTCCGGAGAAGAAAATGCCGAAGGGGGATGCGATCAGAAGGCCGATAAGGCAGATAACCAGCACCAGAGATACCACGGTGCTGCCGCCAGTCATCAGCACGGCAAACAAGCTCCGGGCGGCGGCAAGAATGGAGCGCAGCGCACGGCCCGCCGCCTGCGTGGTTTTCTGCACCGCGGTTTCTGCCGCTTTTGCCGTCTGCTGCCGCTGCGTCATCTGCATGGCTACTTCCTTGACAATGTGTGTTCCGGTCGTGGCAGCATGGGTGGTGGAGGAGCGCACGGCCTGTTCGGCGGACAACACCGCAGATTTGCCGCTTTCACGGACCTTCGGCATGATCCCCGCGGCGTGCTCCGGTGCTTTCGGCTCAGGTGGCTGGTACTTCTTCGACAACTGCACGCTGCCACGTTCCTTGACCCTCACCTTGCCGGTTGGCTCCCTCCCAAGGGATGTGCAATCTTCTGAATGCAACGGATCACCGCGCAGATCAACCTGGTGTCGGAACCGCTGCTCTGCCTGCCTGCGCTGCGCCTGCTGGCGAGACGCTCTGCGGCCCTGTTCTTGAGTGAACGCCTGCTGGCCCTGCCGCTGCGGCTCAGGCGCTGACGTTACAGCGGTCTCGCCCTGTGCGCTGATATAGGCGTTCTTCGTCTTGACAGTTTGCTTCATAGCTGCCTGCCGTGCCTGTTCCTGCGCAGGCGGCGGAGGAGTGCTTACCCTCGCTGCTTCGGCTTCTCTGGTGCGGATGACAGGCGGCACGTCGCTGTTGGAGCTGGGGGCAGAGGCGTCACCCTGGGGTGACGCGCTCTGCTCCGCGTTTTTCTTCTTGCGCTGCTTCAGCAGTTCCTTTTCGGCGCGGCGCAGGCCGCTGGCGGCGGTGTCCTCAATGGCGTCGCCGCCATATTCATCCCGCCGCCCCTGCTGGGCGGTATCCCGGAGCTGAGTCCGCAGGCGCTCTGAGCCGTCATCCAGCCCCTTGCGCAAAAGTTCCTTTGGCGCGAATACAGCTTTCTCTTTGACACACTCACCCAGCGTGGGTTTTTCTTTAATTTTCTCCATGGGCTATCACGCAGCCAGGTCCGAGGGCTTTGTGGTCATTAAGCGGTAGAGCTTGTTCTTGGGGAAATGATCCACAAAAGGCACGATGGCGCTGCCGCATTTGATGAGCCCACGCCCGGAGTCCACATTGGTGATGTAAGAGAGCTGATTATCCGAGATGTTCAGCAGGTGCGCCAGTTCCTCCCGGTCTGTAGCCGCCTGATTCAGCATGATGAGGAATTCACTGTTTGCCAGCATGGTGCGGGCCGTGTGGGACTGCAGCAGGTCTTCGATATTCTGACTGATCCCCGTGCCGCAAGCCTGGTATTTTCGCATTCGTTTCCACAGGGTGAACAGGAAGTTGGCGCTGTACTCATGCTGGAACAGCAGATAGATCTCATCAATATAGATCCAGGTGTTGCGCTTCAGCCCACGGTTGCGGATGATGCGGTTGAAGATGCTGTCCAGCACCACCAGCATCCCCACCGGCAGGAGCTGCTTGCCCAGATCCCGGATATCGTAACAGAGGATACGGGCATTGGTGTCCACATTGGTGGGCTTGGCAAAGGTGTTGAGACTGCCGTCTGTAAACAGCTCAATGGCCAGCGCCACATCCTGTGCTTCCTTTTCCGGCTGGCGGAGCAGCTCGGCGTGGAAGTCCTGCAAGGTGGGGACCGCGCCGTGATAGCCGCTGCGGATATAGTCCCGGTACACCTGCGCGGTGCAGCGGTCGATGACGGATTTTTCCTTGGCAGACAGCTTGCCTGCCCCAATGAGCTGTTCACAGAGGGAGAGCAGGAACTCGGATTTCAGCACCACGGGGTTCTCTCCGTCCCCATAGCCCTGCTCCATATCCATGGCGTTGATGTGGTTGGGCGAGGTGGCGGAGATATTGATGACCTGACCGCCCAGCCCTTCGATGAGGGGGCGGTACTCCGATTCCGGATCGATGACGATAATATCGTCCTGCGTGGACAGCGCCAGAGACACCATCTCCTTCTTGGCGCTGAAGGATTTGCCGGAGCCGGAGACACCCAGAATGAATGCGTTGCCGTTGAGAAGCTGCCTGCGGTCCGCCACGATAAGATTTTTGCTGATGGCGTTCTGCCCGTAGTACACACCACCCCGGTCCCAGATCTCCTGCGCCTTAAAGGGCATGAGAACAGCCAGTGCCTCCGTGGTAAGCGTGCGGAGAGCATCGATACGGCGCAGGCCCAGCGGCAGCGCCGTCACAAGGCCGTCCGCCTGCTGCCAGTTCAGGGTCGTGAGTTGGCAGAGGTGCTTGCGGGCGATAGACTGGAGCGTTTCCGTATCGCTGTCCAGTTCTTCCTTGCTGTCTGCCAGATGTACCAGCGTCACCACGGCAAACATCATCCGCTGGTCGCGGGTGGTGAGATCGTCCAGCATCTCACGGGTCTCCTTGCGCTGCTGCTCCAGATCGTAAGGTACAACGGCAGAAAAGTTATTGTTGGCGTTCTGCCGGCGCTGCCAGTTGGTCACATTGGTCTCCACACCCAGCAGGCGGTTCTGCATCTCCCGCACCGCCTCGTCGGTAGGGACAGGGATAATGTCGATAGACAGCATAAGACTGCGGTTCAGGCTGGTGAGCTCATTGATCATGGAATCCTTGATGTAGCTGGCATACTCCTTCAGAAACAGCACCCGGCCATATTTGCCGCCCATGATAAAATGGTCCTTTTTGAATTCCATGCTGTCTGGGCAGATGGCGTCCTTGAAGGAGCGCCCGTTCTTCATGTTCTCCCGGAGGTCAAAGCGGAACTCGCTTTCCTCTCCCACGCGGTAAAAATCATGCAGGATGTGGAGACGGTCTGCCGCGTCCAGTTCCTCGCAGTGGGAGTCCATGTGGTTCAGACGGGAAGAGGCGTCATGGACCGTGCGGTCAAAAAACGCACGGGCTTCCTCCACATTTTTCTTGTGGACGGACAGGGTGATGTAGCGTTCCTGCACCACGCTGTTGGATGAGTCCGTCACCTTATCCAGCAGCATGGTGTTGTATTCCTTGCGTCCGCCATCCAGATCATCTCCCTTGAGCGGGATGAGAATCTCCTGCTCAAAATTGCGCCGATCCAGGCGCCTATTGTTGATGGTGATCTTCGTGGTGGAGCCGGTGTCCAGCGCGTTCAGCAGCTCGGAATAGCTGAGAAACATGGCCGTCTTATCCTCTTTCGAGGCGATGGCATAATTGATGTCGCTAAAACGCAGTGTTTTAGAATACTTGCTGCCAAATTGAAAGACCCCATCCGGCCAGATGCGGCGGATGGGGATGATGTCCTGTACAGATCTCGGTACCGTAAATCTTTCTTTGTCCTGCTTCAGTGTATTTTGCAGAGTTTTAATCAAGTTTGAGTGCCTCCTTTATCGTTGAATTTTCCAGAGCTTTGGCGTATATGTTGTCCGATTTGAACACGAGCCTGCGGGGAAACAGGAATTCCGAACGGATATACGCAAGCAGAAAGCGTTCCAGCGTCATGCCGTTATACTGAAAAAAGCCGCCCAGGGCAAAGGGAAAGGCTGCAAGCACGCAGACCCAGCCGATCTCCCCATTCCCCAGCACGGGGCGCAGGCCGAAATATACGCCCACTGCCACAGCGACCGCCAGCAGTGCGAACAGCAACTGCCGCAGGGACAGCCCGAAGAATAGACTCTCCTGGTAATTTCGTACTTCTTTGTTGATGCGGACCTCCAATGGATCACCTCCGAGTTTTTTTGAGTTTTGCTGAACAGACTCTTGCTTTGTCTGCGCAGTCATGGTACTATGCCACAAACCCGATGAAGGAGGTCGTGACACATGATCGCTTTTTTGATGATCGCCGGGCTTGGCGTCCTGGCGCTTCTCTCCCGGTTGGCTGCGCTGACACGGATGACCATCCCGCTTTTGTACACCGTGTCTATGCTGACGGTGTTCCACGGCTGGTATCGCGCCCATACCGTGCTGGCAGACCGCATCCTGTTCGTCCTTGTAGGGCTGGTAGTGCTGTCCTGGCTGCTTTCGCTGATCCGCTTTGTCTGCGATCTTGTTATGCAGGCACGGGATGACACTGCCGCTATGGAGTATTTCGCCTACCGTGTTCGCAAAGCCAGAGAGCGCGGTGAGGATACCGTCAGCACGGAGGGGCTGTGGCTCTGAATCAGCCAAGGCCCATCAGCTCTCGGATGATGCGGTCGCTCATCTTGATCGCGCCTACCAGCACCAGCATATTGAAGATCAGCTCACCCACATAGTTCCATACGATGGTGGCTGCCGCCAGCGTATCGTCCGCGATGGCGGGCGGGGACGAGGCAAAGGCAGAGAAGATCACACAGGCCAATACGATGACACAGCCCTCCAGACAGATGGCGGCATAGCTTTTCAAAAAGGCTACGCCGATACTGCTGGAGGGCTGTCCCGCAAAGCTGGCCAGCGGGATGGGTGCGATGGCCGTTGCGATATAGAGCTTAAAAAAGCGGCTATATACCGTCAGTATCATGACAAGGGAGAGTACCCAGATAAAGAGCGAGCCCAGCAGCGTCACCGCCCAAAGGGGGATGGAGTCAATAAAGCCCACATTCTCGATGACACTCACCAGTTCATCCGGTAATGTGGTGGCAGACATCGCCGTCAGCCCGGAGGAATCCATGATGGTCGTCACCATGCCCTGGGCAACGCGAAACGCGCCGGTCATCAGCTCCATGCCCCACGATACCGCCGCCTGCGCCAGCACAAAGCGGATGAAGCATTTGAAGGCCACTTCCGGCTTCTTCATCTCGGTAAAGCTGCCGCAGGTCTTGACCACGCCCATCACGAAAAACAGCACCAACAGCGCATACCCCACAGCTTTTAATCCATCGTTGATGTTCACGATGACATTCCAGACACCGCCGCCCTTAAAGGACTCCGGCGAGGTGCTGATAAGCTGCCAGATTTCTGCCAGCCTTCCGTTCCACATTTCCAGCGCGGAGTTTAAGTTGTCTACGATCCAGTTTCCACTTCCCATTCAAAATCACCTCCTACGGGAAGAACAGGGTGAACGGTATCATGCCGTTCACCCTGCCGCGTTTTTCAGCCGGTGATGAGGGAGAGGATCTCCTTAGTGAAGGTGATGACGATACCGCCTGCCACCGTCAGCATACCGTTGGCGCGCTGGGAGGGATCGTGGCTCTTGAGGGACAGGCCCACCTGCAGGATGCCGAAGCCCAGCAGGATGAGACCAATGGCGCGGATCAGCGAGAAAATAAAATCGGACAGGTTGTTGACCACCGTCAGCGGATCGTCTGCGGCCAGCGCGGGCACCGCGGTGGCGACCAGAAGCAGGGCAACGCAGGCAAAGACGGAATAGATCCGCTTTGCCTTTCTCTCGAAATTTTTGTTGTTCAAATCATGTTTCATGCTGCAGCATTCTCCTTTTCATTGTCAAAATCAGTATGGAACAGCGGCTCTCCCGGAATGGGAGGCTCTGCCGTCCCGTGGTGGATGTAGGGCGGTCCGCCGCCATCCATCGTATAGCGGATGGCGGGATGCTCCATGAGCTCATACTTTTCGTCCATCACCGGCCGTGTGCCGCGGATGAACAGGATGCAATATCGGTTATCCAGCATCCGCACCTCGTCCGGCGTCAGTAGTTCCCGCCCACTGATCTGGAAGTTGGTGGAGTAAGACCCGGACCGCCCTTTGGTCTGCCCGTGGGTCTTGGTGTCGATGGTGGACTTGCCCAGCGCCTCGGAAATGTACTTGTGGGTGCTTGCCTCGTTGCCGCCCAGATAGAGCAGCGTGTCCGAGTTGCCGGGGATGGTTTCCCATGAGTCCTTATACAGCTCCTTGATCTGCGCCATGTTCTGGATGATGGTGCTGCAGGAGATGTTGCGTGAGCGCATGGTCGCAAGCTCCCGCGGCAGCCCCGGCAGATTGACTGATGGCGCTTCATCCAAGATGAAATGCACGTGGCAGGGCAAGGCTCCGTGATGGATCTGGTCTGCGCAGTAGTAAAGGGTCTGGAAGATCTGGGAGTACAGAAGGCTCACTAAAAAAGTAAAGGTCGTATCATTATCCGGGATGACGGCGTACAGAGCGCACTTTCGCTCTCCCAGCGTGTAGAGATCCATGTCGTCGTGGTCAGTAATGGCTTTGATCTGCGGCAGATTGAAGGGCGCCAGCCGCACAGCGGCAGACACCAAAATGCTTTTCGCTGTTTTGCCGGAGACAAATTGTCAAGGACTTTTTAATCAAATTCACAAAAAATCCACAAAAAAGGTGCCAGAAGCACCGTATGGCTCCTGACACCTCGTTTGATAGATTACATTTTTCCGTTCAGCAGGTCTTTGCAGAGATACGCATATTCCGGCAGCTGGTTGATATATGGCTCCCAGCGCCGCTTGATTTCG
>ERZ791815.1875-NODE-1875-length-11163-cov-2.917267_pt1 | contig 11163 bp, 10 predicted proteins | sample MGYA00510302_ERZ791815 | MGnify/ENA primary metagenome ERZ791815 (study PRJEB30046, sample SAMN00791995) | human gut metagenome | study: EMG produced TPA metagenomics assembly of the A metagenome-wide association study of gut microbiota in type 2... | reverse complement strand
GTATGCATAAAGGGAAATTAACAAATGTTAATCCCCCAAGAATTACAACTGAGCCCTCTGGGGGGGCGGTTCAGTTTGAAAACTTGGGGCAATCTGAAAAGTTGTTTCGGCTTCAAAAGAAAGTTGATAAAAGTTGCTTTCACGCATTGCATGTATTGAATCCTTTTGTTTATCAATGTTTCGGTGTGAAAGGAGACCGATAATGTTCATTTCACACAAAATCTACCCCGTCAGGGAGCATGTTTTACATGTACGTTCGCATGTACCTCCAAAAAGACAAGGACATTTTTTTTAAAGACCAAGAGCTTTCCCAAAAAGACCATAGTCTTTGTAAAAAACTTCAAGACCTTTTTGAAAAAGTTGGAAGAGTTTTCAGAAAACTTCAAAGTCTTTTCGAAAGGTACACTACAGCCTTTTATAATAGCACTCAATTTCCATATATCTTTCATCAACCGTGGATTGGCTTTATTTTAGATTTTAATTTATCGTTGAATCGAAAAAATACATTAATTTTGTTCGTTAAACGCATAATAGCAATAAAACAATGAGCAATATTTTGAAGTTGACCTTAATCTGTAGTTTGATATTCCATGTCTTGATGGGGAAAGCTGCCGGAGTCGGAGAATTAAAACAAATAAAAGAGAACTACAGGCAGATGTTAATACCGTCATCCATAGAGCAGGATTCATTGCTTTCGGATTTGATAAAGATAAAACCGGAAAAGGAGATGTCTGATCAGGCGGTAGTGGAGTTGCACCAACTTTATCCTTTTGATTTGAAAAAAATAGATGGTTATCTGTCATTGATGTCGGCAGACGGTTCGTGGACTGACATTAATTATGCAGATACTAAGCGTTCAGGCTGGGAACCTAAACTCCATGCGGAACGAATATTGGAACTGTCGAAACTGTATTATTCAAAAACTACAGAGCATTATCATTCGGAAAAGGTAAAAGAGGCAATTCATTTAGCTTTGAAATATTGGTTTGATACCAAGCCTCGTTGTCTGAACTGGTGGTATAATCAGATTGGTATTCCTAAAACACTGGGAGCTGCTTTTATTTTATTGGAAGAACAGTTGACAGAACAGGAGCACCGGGCTGCTGTAGCGGTAATGGAGAATGCTAAGTTCGGGATGACGGGACAAAATAAGGTATGGTTGGCCGGAAATGTCTTGATTCGGGCTCTTTTGCAAAATGATGCAGATTTAGTGAAGGCTGCGCGAGATGCTATTGCCTCGGAAATTGTATTGGGTAGAAAGGAAGGGATTAAAGATGATTGGAGTTTTCATCAGCATGGTCCGCAGCAACAATTCGGAAATTACGGATTGTCTTTTGTCACGGGAATGAGTTTCTTCTTTCAGCTGTTCAAAGATACCGATTACGAGTTCACCGGACAGCAGAGGGAAATATTGGTTTCGTTGATTGACAAAGGTTATAGATGGGTGATATGGAACAGATATATGGATGTCAGCTCGTTGGGACGGCAATTCTTTCATAATGCTCAGATACATAAGGCATATAGTTTGGCATTTGCTGCTGAAGATATGGGATTGGCAGGTTTTCCTGCGCATGGTAATACGTTGATAGGTCATAAACATTTTGATGATTCCGATTACACGGTTCATCGTAGCAAAGATTGGATGTCTTCGGTTAAAATGGCTTCTCGCAGGGTGATTGGTACGGAGTTGGTAAATGAGGATAATCTGAAAGGATATTACTTGGGAGACGGAGCAACTTATTATTATGTTCGGGGAGATGAATATCTGGAAGTATTTCCTTTTTGGGACTGGCGGAAGATACCGGGTGTCACTTCGTATGAGGATATTGCACCGATGCCTAATGTCAATGTGACAAGGTCCGGGAATAACAGTGATTTAGTGGGTGGCTTGAGTAATGGAAAAATTGGAATGACAGCCATGGAGTTGAATCGTGACGGACTGGAAGCGCATAAAGTATGGTTATTTGCCGATAAATTTGTTTTCTGTTTGGGGGCCGATATTCATTCAGATACAACTTTGTGTGTAACAACTTCCATAGATCAGCGTTCAAAGAGTGGAGAACTTTATGTTTGGAATAAGAAGAAATGGAGTGTAATTACAGGAGCAGAAGCGTTCCGGCAAAAAGATTTGCGCTTTTTTCATGATGCTGTCGGTTATATTGTTTTGGACGGGGATACATGTGTGGCACAATCGGAAGAACGCGAGGGACGTTGGAGCGATTTTATGGGAATGTATACGCCTGCTACTCTTCATGGAGAAGTGGCGGCATTGCATTTGCGTCATGGTGTGAAACCGTCGGGTGCTTCCTATCAATATATTGTTCTTCCTGCCGCTACAAAGAAGGAGGTGGAAGAGTTTGATCCAAAGATGATTAGAGTTATTAAAAATGATAAGGTTGCTCAAGTTGTTTCTTCTCCTTCATGTGGAGAAGGATATTGGATGGCTGTTTATCAATCAGAAAATTTTGATATCGAAGGATTGTTTTTTAAAGCGGTTCTTCCGGGTATTTATTATGTAGAGAATGGATTGGGAGGTCTGGAAATAAAATTATCATCTCCCTTTAGAATTTCGAAATAAATAAATTGCAATGCAGTTATATAGCCGAAAGGAAAGTATTGAACGGATGAATGACTTGGCCGGCAAGGGTAGGCCGTTTCTTTTTATCATAGACTATAAACAAGAACATTCCTATGTGGAGGAAATCAGTGAGATTGATTCAAGTTTTTGTCAGTATAGTTTTAATGGGATAACCAATGTAGAAAAGAGGTGCGAAGAATATGACGGAATGTTAATATGGGAGACTGCTCCACCGGCTTTGGAAGAGTATCGCATTGCTTTTGATGTGGTGAAGAATAATATATTGGCAGGTAATAGTTATCTTACTAATCTGACTTGTCAAGTTCCGGTTAAGACTAACTTGACGCTTGAAGCTGTTTTTCGGTATTCCGAGGCAAAGTACAAGTTATGGCTGAAAGATACGTTGGTTTGTTTCTCACCCGAAATCTTTGTCCGCATCGAAGAAGGAAAGATAAAGTCGTTTCCCATGAAGGGTACAATTGATGCTTCACTGCCTGATGCATGTCGGCTTTTGATGGATGACAGGAAGGAAGCGGCCGAGCATGCCACTATTGTAGATTTAATTCGGAATGATTTGAGTATGGTATCGGAACAGGTGACCGTTACCCGTTACCGTTATTGTGATTGTCTTGAAACTAATAAGGGACCGATACTTCAGACAAGTTCTGAAATTTGCGGGGTGTTGCCTGAAGATTATTTGTCACATATCGGAGATATTCTTTTCAGGCTCTTGCCTGCCGGCTCCATAACCGGCGCTCCAAAGCCGAAAACAATGGAAATTATTGCTGAGGCCGAAAACTATGAACGGGGCTTTTATACCGGGGTAATGGGATATTTCGATGGACGGAATTTGGATAGTGCCGTGATGATACGTTTCATAGAACAGGAGAACGGACATCTTTATTTTAAAGCGGGTGGGGGCATTACCGGCAAAAGTGTTTTGGAGAGTGAATACAATGAAATGAAACAGAAAATATATGTACCAATTTATTGAAACCATACGGATAGAGAAAGGAAATGCCTGCAATCTGTTTTATCATAATCGGCGGTTAAATGAGGTCCGTAGGTATTTCCGGCCGGAATGCGCACCCTTGCAGTTGGAAGATTATCTGCACTTGTCTGCTGATATGAATGGTGTGAAATGCAGGGTGGTATATACGGAAGAAGGCATAACGGAGGTATCTTATTCTCTTTATGAGATGCGACCTGTCCGGTCTTTGCGTATGGTGTGTTCGGATACTATAGACTATTCTTTCAAGAGCACAGACAGAAGAAAGTTGAATAGTTTGTTTCAGATTCGTCAGGATAAGGATGATATATTAATAGTGAAGAATGGGTTATTGACAGATACTTCAATTGCTAATATTGCTTTATATGACGGGAATGACTGGTATACTCCCTTGCATCCTTTGCTGAAGGGAACCAAGCGGGCGGAATTGCTGGATAAAGGCGTATTGAAAGAAAAAGAAATAAAAAAGGAAGAACTGTCATCTTTTTCGGCGGTAAGATTGTTTAATGCAATGATAGGTTGGGGAGCCATAGAGTTTCCGGTTGCCAATGTGTCTGACTAGATTGTTAATCGCAGGCATTTTTTTGAGAGTTTCTTTTGTTTCCTTAAATAATTTGCTATATTTGCAAAAAAAATATAAATATAGGTAAGGTATGAGATTGCGGACAGTTGCAAAATTAGGTGTAGTGCTTTCTGTTGTATTGTTCTGTATAGCAGTTGGTTTTTATGGATTTACACGATTGAGCATGACCGATAGAGGTCGGGAGTTCAATCTCTTCTCCTTGGTACCTTCAAACAGTATTGGTGTTTTGGAAAGCGATAATATCAATTATTTTTTAAATGATTTTCCACAACTTAATTATAGCAATGAACTGGGAGATTTTCAGTTTCCCGGTTTATTCAATTTTATTCTTGGGGGATTGAATGAGTATGCCACTCAGAAAGCACATGGCCTGAGCAGTCGGATGAGCCGTTTATTGGTAAGTTTTCATGCTCCGGGGTCTCCGCGTGATCAGGTTGTATATTTCCGCATGGGTGCAGGAGACGAAAAGTTACTTGCCGATATGTTGCAAGAGCGTGCTCCGGGTGAGTTTCAGCCGAAGAAAGAAAAATATAGAGGAAAGAATATTTATATTTATCCTTTGAATAATAATGAATTTTTGGCTGTTTATAGTGGGTCAGGTTTCTTTGTCGCGAGTTATCAGAAGCGGTTAATAGAAGAAGTTATAGATGCCAAGGAGGACGAAACGGCATTGAGTGATGATGAGGTATTCTCGAAGGTATTTGAGAAAAAGAAGTCTCATAATTTCCTCACATTATATGGTCGTACGACTTCGATGCCTTTCCTGCAGAATAATAATCGTTGCTGGAGTGAGTTTGATTTTCATATGAATAGTGATGTGGTATATCTTACGGGGGATACTTTTATGCCTGATACTTGCAGCTGTACTTCCGAATTTGTGGCAAAAATGCAGTCAGTGCCCGATGTCAAGGAAGACAGCATTGTTATTTCGGGCAATAAAGATTCGATGAACGGGTATATGGATGAAGCAATAGAAGAAAACGACGGTAGTGGTCGGACACTGTTTGACGAGTGTGTGGCGAATCTTTCTCGTGACGCTTCTTTCATGTTAGTGGCCGATATGCATAAGGTTTCTGAAAATCCTGAGCGTTTTCGCCCTTATCTGCCGCCGTTTATTTTAGAGAATGCTACTTTATTTCATTCATTTATTCTGTCTACCCAACTGTCAATTTCTGAGGACCGTCTTTCTCATATTATGGTGCTGACGTACAAGGACTAACGTAGCTTATGCTGATGAAAGTGTGGAGCTACTTTTGTCCGGAAGTAGAATAAAGAAATAACCGTTAATACTGCTCCGAATAAATAAGCTATTTTGAAAGTGGCTATTTGTGCGATATATCCGCCTGCCAGCATACCCACTCCTATACCTACATCCCATGAAGTAAGGTAAGTGCTGGTAGCTGTACCTCGTTGGCTGTTGGGAGCCAGATTGACAAACAATGTATTGAATGCCGGAAACATGGTTCCAAAACCGATACCCAGTAATAAAGCTATGAAAAAGAAGAAATAGGTAGTCCACTGTAGGCTGAAGTCGATTAACCACCCACAGGCACTCAGCCCGAAAAAGCAGAAACAAACCAAATAAAGTCCGGCTTCGATAACTTGTGTTATCTTGCCACGGTCAACCAATCGTCCGCTGAATAGTCGGCTGGTAGCCATTCCAAAAGCCATAAATGTGAAAAAGAAACCTGTTTCAGCCGTAATTCCTATTTGTTGCGAATACATGGCAATATAGTTGGAGGTCATTCCGTAAGGTACGGACAGTAGTAACAGGCAGATTCCGGCAGGAATGCCTTTCAATAAAATAAATCGGTCGAGCGATATCGGTTCTCTTTTCACGGGCTCTTTGACGGGGGTTTTCACCAATGATGCCATGACCAGTCCCAAAGCGCAACTGACCAGTGCACACCAAAATATCACTTCAAAAGAGTATGCATTATGTAGAAATAGTCCTACCATCGGGCCGATGCTCATTGCCGTGTTGTTCATCATTCCATAATATCCCAGTCCCTCTCCACGCCGTGAACTGGGCATGATGTCGATGACTACCGTGTTTCCTGCTACTGTGACCGTTCCGAAGGCTAAGCCGTGGAAGATGCGGATAAGTGTGAATAAAGTGAGGGTGCCCGCCAACAGATATCCGCCGAAGGCAGCCGTAAAAAGAAAATAAGCTAATAAATAAAGCGGTTTTCTGGCAAAAGTATCCAGCAGATAGCCCGAAAACGGACGGATACATAAGGCAGCTATTGTGTAACATGAAAGGATAATACCAATGGTTCCTTTTTCGCTGTTAAATATCTCGGCTAAATAGAACGGCAGTACCGGCATTAGTAAATAGAAACCAAAGTAGAGCAGAAAGTTGGCTGCGAGAATTTCTATATAGTTTTTTGTTACTAGCTTATCTTTCATATATTGTCATATAAAGAAACGATTAACAGACAAAAGAATGTTCCGTCTATTAATCGTTTTATGAAATTCAAAACAAAGACTGATTAATTGGCAGCTTCGAACTCTTTTAAGAAACGTGTATCATTTTCAGAGAACAAACGCAGGTCGTTTACGCGATATTTCAGGTTGGTGATACGTTCGATACCCATACCCAATGCATATCCTGAATAAACTTTGCTGTCAATGCCGTTGGCTTCCAGTACATTCGGGTCTACCATACCGCAACCCAAAATTTCTACCCAGCCGGTTCCTTTACAGAACGGACATCCTTTTCCACCGCAGATATTACAGCTGATATCCATTTCCGCACTTGGCTCGGTGAAGGGGAAGTAAGAAGGACGTAAACGGATTTGAGTTTCGGCACCGAACATTTCCTTCGCAAATAAAAGCAATACTTGTTTCAGGTCGGTGAATGACACGTTTTTGTCAATATAGAGAGCTTCTACCTGATGGAAAAACGCATGTGCACGATAGCTGATAGCCTCGTTGCGATATACGCGCCCCGGACAAATAATTCGGATGGGTGGCTGGGTGCTTTCCATTACCCGGCTTTGTACGGATGAAGTATGCGTGCGTAAAATGACATTGCCCTGTACATGCTCAGGGTTGGCTTCAACGAAGAAAGTATCCTGCATATCGCGTGCCGGATGATCTTCGGCAAAGTTCATGGAAGAAAAAACATGCCAGTCATCTTCTATTTCCGGTCCGTCGGCAATACTGAAACCGAGACGGTGGAAAATATCGATAATTTCATTCTTGACAATACTTAACGGATGGCGGGTTCCCAATTCGATAGGATATGCCGTGCGGGTAAGATCCATTTCAGCGGCACCGTTGTCTTGTGTTTCAAAAGCTTCCTTCAATGTGGATATACGTTCCTGAGCCTTGTTTTTCAGCTCATTCAGTTTCATTCCCACTTCCTTCTTTTGGTCGGCAGGTACATTGCGGAAGTCTGCCATCAACTCATTAATTGCTCCTTTTTTACTGAGATATTTAATACGGAGGGCTTCTAATTCCTCTGCATTAGCAGCGTGTAAGCCTTCAATTTCCTGAAGTAATTGTTCTATTTTAGCTAACATACTTTCTTCTTTATTTTTTTAATGACCGCAAAGTTAGCGAATTAAACCGAATATTTTGCTGAAAACTAAAAAAAGAGATACTTTTGCATTGATTTTTTCTAAAAATAGAAAATGAAGAAACTGATTATCGGAGTTTGTCTGCTTGTGCTGATTAGCTCCTGTGGAGGTGGTAAAAAGAAAATAGACCCCTTCGAGATGCTCACTGAAGAGATTGATTCGCTGGCTGCCGTTCCTGATACGGTGGAAGTGATGGAAGTGGTGGAAGAAGAACCGATGGTTCCGGCTACCGCAGATGAAAGTTTTGCCGACTTTATCTACAATTTTGCAATTGACGAAAAGCTGCAAGTGTCGCGTATTGTGTTCCCCTTGCCTTATTATACGATGGATAAGAAGGAACATATCGAAAAGAAAGATTGGAAACACGACCCGTTGTTCAGCCAATTGGACTCTTATACTGTTCTTTTTGACAAGGCGGTGGATATGGAAGCGGAAAAGGATACTACTGCTACCAGCGTGAAGATTGAGTGGATTTATCTGAAGACAAACAAGATTAAGAGATATTATTTTGAACGTTTGAAGGGGTTGTGGAAGTTGGAAGCCATTGATTTTGCAGATATGCCGGAGAATGAGGACAGCAAGGAGAGCTTCTATGAGTTCTATGAACATTTTGCCAATGATTCTCTTTTCCAGCAAACACGCCTTCATAATCCATTGAAGTTTGTTACGGTAGACCCGGACGATGAATTTCAAATAATTGAAACTACCCTTGAAGCAGGACAGTGGTTTGCTTTTCAGCCGGTGCTTCCCCGCGAGTTTCTGACAAATGTAAATTATGGACAGAATGAGAATTCTAAATCGAATACAAAGGTAATTGAGATAAAAGGATTCGGTAATGGATTTAATAATACGCTTTACTTTGAACGGCGCAATGGGTTGTGGAAATTAGTGCAGTTTGAAGATTTAAGCGATTAACCCTGTTAATGACTGATGAAAGAAATAAAGGAGTATTCATTGTTGCCGCATAATACTTTCGGCATGGATGTAAAGGCGTCTGTGTTTGTAGAATATGGGTCGGTTGCTGAATTGAAGGCTATATTATCAAATAAGGATTATTTAAAACCGTCATGGTTGCATATTGGCGGGGGCAGTAATTTGTTGTTTACGGCAGATTATGAAGGAACCGTTCTGCATTCGGCCATTCATGGTTATGAAGTAGTGGGTGAGAATGATAAAACTGTCGACATAAGGGTAGGAGCCGGAGAGGTATGGGATGATTTTGTGGCTTTTGCCGTGCGGCACGGATGGTATGGTGCGGAGAATTTATCTTTGATACCGGGAGAAGTGGGTGCTTCGGCTGTGCAAAATATTGGTGCATACGGTGCGGAGGTCAAAGATTTGATTGTTTCGGTAGAAACACTGGAAGTCTCTACGGGGCAGGAACGTGTGTTTGTTAATGATGAGTGTCACTATGCCTATCGTGAGAGTATATTCAAAAAAGAATTGAAAGGAAAATATATCGTTACTCATGTGACTTACCGTCTTGGAAAACATCCGCTTTTTAATCTCGAATATGGTAATGTGAGAGGTGAATTGGAGAAACGCGGATGCGAGATAACATTGGACAATGTGCGTAATACAGTAATTGAGATACGTGAAGCAAAGTTGCCGGACCCGAAGGTGCAAGGCAATGCCGGAAGTTTTTTTATGAATCCTGTTGTATCGCGTCTGCAATTCGAAGCATTGCAAAGAGAATATCCTGAGATACCTCATTATAATATGGGAGAAGATAGGGTCAAGATTCCGGCAGCGTGGATGATTGATCGTTGCGGCTGGGAAGGTGAACAGGTAGGCAATGCAGGTGTTCATTCCAAACAGGCTTTGGTATTGGTAAATTGTGGAGGAGCTACCGGAAGAGAAATCGTAGATTTGTCCCGGCAGATACAAGAGTCTGTCTTTTTGAAATTCGGGATAACTGTTTCTCCTGAAGTGAATTTTATTTAACTGTTATATGAAGATTACAATACTAGGCAGTGGAACATCTACGGGAGTACCCGAAATAGGGTGCAAATGCCCGGTTTGTACCAGCAATGATCCTCGGGATAACCGTTTGCGTTGTTCGGGACTGATAGAAACAGAGGGAGTGCGGATTTTGATGGATTGTGGTCCTGATTTTCGTGAACAGATGATACGTCTGAATGATTTTAAACCCCTTGATGCTGTATTCATCAGTCACGAGCATTATGATCATGTGGGTGGCTTGGATGATTTACGTCCCTTCTGTCGCTTTCGTGATGTGCCGGTTTATGCGGAACGATATACGGCAGAGCGTTTGCGTCAACGTATTCCTTATTGTTTTGCAGAGCATCTTTATCCGGGAGTACCTCGCATCCTGTTGAAGGAGATTGTGCCGGATTCACCTTTTACGGTTGGCAACTCGAAGGAAGCTAAGGTAGAGATTATTCCCGTTCGGGTGATGCATGGCAAACTTCCTATTTTGGGATACCGTATTGGCAATATGGCATGGATTACAGATATGCTGACCATGCCGGAGTCTGAGTATGAGCTTCTGAATGGACTGGATGTACTGGTGATGAATGCTTTGCGTCCCCAATCTCATAGCACACACCAAAATCTACAGGAAGCATTGGACAATGCAAAGCGTATCGGAGCTAAAGAAACTTATTTTATTCACATGAGCCATCACATGGGATTACATTCGGAAGTTGAGAAACTGCTTCCCCCTCATGTGCACTTTGCTTATGACGGAGAAGTAATTTCTGTCGGTTAGACTGTCGGTTTTAATGAATATTGGCAAAGTCCGTTTAGCCCGCATTCTTCACATTTGGGAGTTCTGGCCATGCATACATACCTGCCGTGCAAGATGAGCCAGTGATGGGCTGTCGGAACGATTTCTTTCGGGATGTATTTCATCAGATATTTTTCGGTGGCCAGCGGAGTAGTACAAGTTTTCGGTACCAAGCCGATGCGGTGGCTTACGCGGAAAACATGAGTATCTACTGCCATTGTTGCTTTATTGAATACCACGCTTTGAATTACATTGGCGGTTTTTCTTCCTACTCCCGGCAATTTTATCAGCTCTTCCAGTGTACCGGGCACTTCACTATGAAAATCTTTAACCAGCATCTGTGCCATGCCGACCAGATGTTTCGCTTTATTGTTAGGATAACTCACACTGCGGATGTATTCATAAATGACTTCCGGCGTAGAGGCTGCCAGGGCTTCCGGTGTAGGGAAATCCCGATAGAGAGGCGGGGGAATCATGTTTACGCGTTTGTCTGTACATTGTGCGCTGAGGATGACTGCTATCAGCAGCTCGAACGGATTGTTATAATGCAGTTCCGTTTCTGCAACAGGCATTGCATTTTGAAAATACGTTATTACCTTATCATATAATTCTTTTTTTCTCATGATTGTCCTTCACTTATTCCCGAGGTCTTTAATTTAA
>ERZ791815.1871-NODE-1871-length-11187-cov-4.676788_pt1 | contig 11187 bp, 17 predicted proteins | sample MGYA00510302_ERZ791815 | MGnify/ENA primary metagenome ERZ791815 (study PRJEB30046, sample SAMN00791995) | human gut metagenome | study: EMG produced TPA metagenomics assembly of the A metagenome-wide association study of gut microbiota in type 2... | reverse complement strand
CAACAAGGATAATGTTGTAGTACAATATATCTATACTCTCGGCGCAGCAGGGGAGCGCAAGAGCGTTACTGAGCTTGACCGCACTGTGGAGTATACCTATGACAGCTTATATCGTTTGACCTCTGAGACCATCACTGAGGGCGAAAAGGTTACTGTTTATACCTATGCTTATGACAACGTAAGCAACCGTATCTTGAAAACCGAAAATGGTGTTGCTACTGAGTATGTTTACAATGCTTTAAATCAGCTTGTTTCAGATTCCGAGACTTCTTATGAGTATGATCTTAACGGAAATCTTGTAAGGGTAATTGGCTCTGCGCAATCTGCGCTTTATGAGTATAACTCTGAAAACAAGCTTGTAAAGGCAACTGTTCAGAACGGTGTACTTGTTACTGAAGAAAGCTATACCTATGACTATCAGGGCAACAGAACTTCTAAGACTACACATAGAAGTGACGGAGTTACTGAGTATGTAAAGTATCTCAATGATAATTCAAGCCTTACTAATGTTCTTGCAGAGATTGATTCTGAGGGCAATGCTGTAGCTATCTATACTGTTGGTGCTGACCTTGTTTCGCAGGAACGTGACGGAAGAACCTCGTTCTATCTTTATGACGGACATGGTTCTGTTGTTGGTTTGGCAAATGAGAGTGGTGTTGTTACTGATACCTACGCTTATGATGCGTTTGGTAATCTGATTTCTTCTACTGGTTCAACTGAGAATAATTATCGCTATTGCGGCGAGCAGTTTGACGAGACTACGGGGTTGTATTATCTGCGTGCTCGTTATATGGATACATCTACGGGTAGATTTATTTCGCAGGATAGTTATGCGGGTTCGATTAGTGATCCTGTTTCGCTTCATAAGTATTTGTATGCTAATGCGGATCCGGTTAACAACTCTGACCCAAGCGGATATATGACATTTGTAGGAGCAATAGTAGCTTCAGCTATATGCGGCATACTTGTAAGCATGGCAACAACATATTTATCAAATGTTTTTGCTATAAGAGATCAAACAGGTGAATTTGATTGGAGTTGGAATTTAACTGTTGACGATGTATGCATGAGTGTTTTAGTTGGAGGGGGATTAGGAGCACTCGGTGCCATTGCGCTTATGTGTCAATTTGTAGTTGCAACTTCAATACTTATTGCAAGTGCTGCCGGTTTTGGCATATATAATCTCTATGAATGCGTTGAAAACGCTAATGCTGGAAATATATCTACTGCAATCTTTCAAGGAACATTAGCAATTTTGTCTTTTTTAGGTTCATTTCAAATGTACAAGCTATGGGTAATTTTGCTGGGAATAATTACTCACCTGCAAATCCAGGTCCTCTTCCTGATGAGATTGCCAATACATTTGAAGGAGGTTCATATACAAAAACAATTTTGACAGAGGACACTACTTTTTATAGAGTGTATGACGGTGAAGCTGGTAAAATTGGAAGGTATGTTTCAAGGACTCCACAGAATGGTGGAATGCAGTCTCAATTTGATTTGGCACTTAATCCGGATTGGGGAAATACTGCGGAATGTGTTGTAGAGGTTAAGATTCCAAAAGGAACAGTTGTTTATGAGGAATATGCAGCACCTCAGATAATAAACGGTGGTGCTGGGTATTTGTATGGTGGCGGTAGTCAAGTGTATATACCGGAGGTTGATGCAATATGGTTTGGTCAATAAAATGCGAATGTAGTAACAGATTGGATACATCAATAATATCATTAAAACAATTTAAAGAGATAAAAATCTTTTTTGAACGTCAGGTTGAGATAGGAAATTACATAATGCAAAAACCGCAAATGCCGTATTTTGTTTCATCTGAAAAGAAATGGTTTGCAAATGTATGGTATAAATGCAAGATATGTGGATGCCTTTGGGAAATTAATTACCCTGATTTTCCGGCAACGGGTTTTGTAAGGAAATTTCCAAATGGACAATACTATAGAAAGCAATAAATAATTGTAAGCAACAGAATCTTGAAAACCGTAAACGGTGAAGAAACTGTTTACACTTATAATGCACTCAACCAGCTTGTGAGCGAGAATGACATTGTTTACGAGTATGACCTTAACGGCAACACCGTAAGAATGACACCTCCCTCAAAATCTGCACTTTATGTTTACAATGCAGAAAACCGCCTTGTCCGTGCAACTGTTCAGAGTGGAAACAATGTTTCTGTTGAAGAATACAAGTACGATTATGCAGGCAACCGTATTGCAAAGAGTTCCGAGGGCGAGTACACAAAGTATCTGCTTGACATAAACGGCGAACTGACATATGTTCTTGCTGAAATGAATTTTGACAACACGGAAAAGTGTTACTATACCCGTGGTGATGAGCTTATTTCTCAGGAACGTGACGGTAAAAAGTCTTACTATGTTTATGACGGACACGGTTCTGTTGTTGGGCTTGCTAATGAAAGTGGTAAGGTTACGGATAAGTATGTCTATGATGCATTCGGCAACCTTATTAGCAGTGTTGGCAGTACAAAGAATGACTTTCTTTTCTGCGGCGAACAGTTTGACCCTGTAACAGGACTTTACTATCTCCGTGCGAGATATATGAATCCTTCTGTGGGTAGGTTCATTACTATGGACAGCTATGAGGGTTCGATTGATGATCCTGTTTCGCTGCATAAGTATTTGTATGCAAATGCAAACCCTGTTATGTACAGTGATCCAATTGGACAAAAATTTTTGGCTTTAAAAATATTGGCAATTTTAGGAATTCAGCTATTGGTCATATATTTTATGGAGAAATAAATAGAAGAGGTGCAGCCACAGGATATCATTATGAGGGAATGCCAGGTTCAAAAGGAGAAGTGATACCGGAAACAAGAAGTACGCCTAATTCAAATGGTGTTTATACAGGTAAGGTTACTGTAAATGATGTGCCTAAAACAGGAAACAATGGGGTATCTTCATTTTTTCCAGAAAAAATGTCTGCTCAAGAAGTAGTAAATTCAATTAACCAAGCGTATAACAATAGACAATTTGTTCAAGGAACACGTAACACATATATTGGATATGATGCTAATGGTATGGAAATCAAAATGTTTATTGATATAAGTACAGGTGAAATAATTAGTGCATTCCATGTATACTAAAAGGAGATGTAGATAAATTTGTATGATAGAATATGTGATTCATAAAATGAATATTAGAGATTTAAAGTGTATATCTTTTGAATTTATACCATCACATAGACAATTGAGTGGCTTTTTGTTTTGTGACAGTAAATTAATGTTTGGAGAAGATTATAGAAAATTTGAAAAGATTATGAAAAACGAAAACTATAGTTTTTCAGGTGATGCTTATAGCGTAGAAATATCATGTGATGCTGTTCAAATTACGTGCGATATAGATTGTGAGGGGGATGAGAATGATTTGTTTTCATCAGATATCATATCAAGAGATAATTTTGTTTGGGTAATGAATGAGTGGATAAGAGAAAATAGAAAACTAAAGTCAACTGATTCAAAAGAAGAATCAGTCCATAGCAGTAAAGTGCTAAGGCGACAGAATAAATTGTTGTCAAAGATTTGTAGACTGTTTGGTAAGCGTTGAGTTAGCATGGAACGTATTACTACAGATGTTCAAGCAAAACCAATAATGACAGCACAGGCACAACCATGTTCACATATGATCTTATGGACGGTCTTAGCCGTGTGGATTATCCCGACGGAAATTATGTAAGCTATTCTTACGATAACGCTTGCAGACTTACAAAGGTCACAACTCCTTTCGGTTCAACTTCTTATGAGTATGATCTGCTTGACAGGCTTACAAGAGTGGTTGACAGAAATGGATATAAGCCGGAAGATCTTCCGTTTACCGGAAATGGTATGTCAGGAGGAATCAAATGGTAAAATTAAGAGATGCAATCGAACTTACCAAAAACAAAGCGGTCAAAGACAATAGGTACACAGATTTATTTGGTAAAAGTGAATTAGAAAAACCAAGTTATCAAAAGACTTGGCGAGTAGAAAATTGTGCAGAGATTTGGAGTGTGCGTCAGGCAATAATGAATGGCGCTGAATGGAAGAATATCTCATTCAGATGTATTAACATAGAAGATGGAGTGAATTGGAAGCCTTGTGATAACTGTAAAGAGACATTTAAAGAATTAATAACTAAACAAGGAGAAAAGTGATATGTTAATAGAAATAGCAAAGCAGCAGCTTAGGAAAGCCGGATGGTATGAGGGAAGAAAAATTGATCTAACTAAATATGAGGAAGGATATGCAAAGCTTGGCTGTGAATTATTTCCGGCTGCAAGGAAGTTCCTTGAAGAATATGGTGATTTAGATATACAAGATAAATATATATCACCGGTTACAGATATGAATGGTAATCCTACAACTTCAATTAACAGAAGCTTGATCAATGTTGCTAATTGTTGCGGTCATAGAGATAGGGAGCTTGAAGAAATGGTTTATGAGTTATTTGGTCAAAAAGTATTAAGGGTAGGATTGATAAATCACGGAAATATCTTTATTTACATCTCAGAAGACGGAAGATTTTTTGTAAACTGGTATTTTGATGGATTGTGGGCAGAAAATTCCGACCAGCTTTGGAATGAATACTATGGTGAAGAATACGGCAGGGCAAGTTGGGAAGATCTAAAAGCAGGTAAAGGCAGAACTATGTTTAAGAAAAAAGTAAAAAAATACTTATAATTCAGTACAAAAATTATAGTAAACAGGCTGTAAAACAAAGCCGCCCTTGAAAGAGATTTCGGGGGCGGCGAAGTTTGATATGGGTAAATATTTAAGGTGAATCCTGAAACTTTGAAAGTACCGTATGGCAACGGAATGAACGGTGTACAGGTTGATGGCAAAACGTTTAGTAAAGGATATAAGCCGGAAGATCTACCGTTTACCGGAAATGGTATGTCAGGAGGAATGGAAACGGACTGTGTAACACCTGAATATGAATTTTTAAAAACATCAGCTAATGAGTTCGGTGTATATGATATAAACGGTGGAGCAGAGTTGTATATTGTTACACAAGAGGGTGAGGAAATATTGATTGCAATTTTTAAAGAAGATATTGATAGAACAGATGGAAATAAAGGAATGTTTATTAGATTGGAGGATTACAATGAGTAAAATAAAAAACGGAGAATATGCGGTGTATCAAGATAGGGAATATGCTATAAGCTCTAAAGAAACTCCACCAGATGTTATTCGACTTATTTCATGGGAAAAAAGCGATTTGAATCGGGGCTTTATTTGTTACAATTCTGAAGAGTTTATTAAAAAGTTTGGATTTAGCTGTGAAAAAGAAGTCCCCAAAAGTGAAATAACAGAAGCATATGATATTAGGACCCACGCAGTTTATAAGGGAGTGGGGGCATCTATAATAGGTTGCTTAAAAAAGAACTGGATCGGTTTGAGGACAACTTGCTTGTACGGTGAAGATGAAAATGAATTCCTTAAAAAGGTCAATAATGCAGGCTTCAAGTACATTGAGCGAGAACAGGGCGGTGTCGATGTTTACGGAATAGACGTATCTCTTGATGACCCTGACCTTAAGCTTGAAAAAATACGCAAAGAGCTTGATATAAGCAAGCTGTAAAAACAAAGCCGCCCTTGAAAGAGATTTCGGGGGCGGCGAAGTTTAATATGGGGTGAACAGTATTTGCTGCGTTTCATAAAGCACTGTGATATGACATTATGTGATTTATAAATTTAGGCTGAGTTAATATAGTTGACGGGCATTTTAATGAAATGATATCTTAATAATAGCATTGAATAAATAATGATTCAAGCCACATATGACTTTTAATATGTCATATGTGGCTTTGGTTTTTTATACATAATTTTGTCTATATAATTGTTTAAATGTACAATTTGTACAAAAGTAATGTTACATTTGGCATTTCGCATCAGTCTATTAAATTAAGCTGATCAAGTAAAGCTGATCAGCAAAATATAAGTTTAATAGTGGATTGCTTTGAAGGAGGCTGTTATGATTATGGCAGTTCACAGTATTATTATGAAAATAAAACAGGAGGAATAGTATGTCATGTCAAAACGCCAGGTGTTTTTTAGCTTTGAATTTGGAAAAGATGCATGGAGAGCGGGACAGGTTCGAAACATGGGAAAGGTATCTAACTCTTCCACATTTTCAGATAATGATTGGGAAGAAGTTAAGGAGAAGAACGATGAGGATATAGAAAAATGGATCGACGAGCAAATGGCAATGAGATCGTGTTTAGTGGTTTTGATCGGAAAAACTACATCTACACGCAAATGGGTCAAGTATGAAATTCAAAAGGCTTATGAGCTTAACAAAGGTATTGTAGGTATTTATATACATAAGCTTAAAGATGAGAATGGAGAGCAAACGAGTAAAGGATCAAATCCATTCTTTTCGGTATTGACTAATGACGGTAAACGCTTATCCGGTTATGTCAAATGTTTTGATTCAAAATATTCGACAAGTCAATGCGTTTATGACGATATCTCGAACAATATAGAGGATTTAATTGAGGAAGCTTTGGATAACAAGGCTCCACAGTAACAAAGAACTGAGATCTGCGGAAGGTGGTTCTTTTGGAAGAAAAGAAAATAAAACATCTTGAGATGATACAGGGAGTAATCAACAGAATGGCAAGTAATTCATTTATCCTAAAAGGGTGGACAGTTACATTAGTTGCCGGACTTTTAGCATTGGCAGGAAGTAAATCAGAAGCTTCTTTATTTCGGATTGCTTGTGTACCTATAATGATATTTTGGGGACTGGATTCATATTATTTGCTGCAGGAAAGACTTTATAGGTCCCTTTATGTAAAGGTATGTAGGCTGAGCGATAAAGACATTGATTTCTCAATGAGTGCAACAAAAGCAGAGTTTGGCAGCCAGAAAAACTCTTTCCTTTTTTGCTTCTTTTCTGCTACTGAATTTTGCTTTTATTTTTTTCTGGCTTTTTCATGCCTTGCGTTAGAATTTGCTATTGTTAAGTAAAGAGGTAACGGAAAAAGCAGGGCTGAATGTCGGAATATAAAGTGTTGATAATATAAATAATAATGGAGGTAAATAAAATGAGAAATGTATTTTATAGTTTTCACTACGGCAAAGATATAATGAGAGCAATGGTGGTCAGAAACCAATGGGTAACAAAAGGCGGACAGAAGATTTCAGGAATTGTTGACAAGGCAGAGTTTGAAGAAGTTAAGAGAAAAGGAGATGCTGCAATAAAAAGGTGGATAGACTCTCAAATGTTAGGAACATCTGTAACTGTTGTTCTTATAGGAGAGGAAACCCTTGAACGTGAATATGTACAGTATGAGATAATGAAAAGTATTGATCGTGGAAATGCTATACTTGGAATACATATTTCACAAATAAAAGATGCTAATACGGGTATGACATCGAAAAGGGGAAATGTCCGTACGATAATCGGATGGAGAAACAATATGCCGATTTATTTTGATGATGTATGTTATGCCATACATGATTATATAGCAGATAATGGTTATGAGAATTTAGCATCCTGGGTAGAAATGGCTGCAAAGTCTATGGGAAAATGAGCAGCATAAGTATATAATGAAATTATCTGCTCTGCATTTTTTAGGAAGTGAGAAAGTGAAGATATATATTATAAATCCTACGTTGACTATGGAGAATCCAGACAAAATACAACCATTTGTAACAGCACTTAGAGATCAGTTTGATAAATACGATATTATTCATGCCGTAATAACAAACTCAGTCAAATATATGAGTGAAATATGTGTAAATGATATTGTGCTGATTTTTAATGACGTGAATTATACACTTGATAAGGCCACAAATGATTTGCTGGACAAGCTTAAACAGATTGGGACATCTATATATCCCATTGCCTTGGATATAGACAACAGAATACCCGCAAACATAATAACCTCAAAACAGAGTTTTGATATTTGTGAGCAGCTTAGATGTAGAGGCCTTACGTATGATCATATGTCTGTTATCGCACAAGGCTTTGCCAGAAAATTGATATCAGAAGTCATGCCAACTATCTATAAAGAAGATGGGATGATTTTTATTAGTCATAAGCGAATAGACGGGGAAACCATAGCAGCCAACCTCTGCGATGCACTGAAAATCCAAATTAATCACAGCAAATTGTTTAGAGATATCACATCGGTCGAAGTAGGGCATGAAGCACAAAAGGAAATAGATGAATCTATGATTAAGAGTGATGCATTTATTTTCCTTCATACACCTAAGTCAATAGATTCGAAGTGGATACAAAAGGAACTAAGATTTGCGTTGATCAGAGGAATTCCGGTACTGTGGATACAAATTGACAATGCTGATTATGATAAACTTGCAGTTAAGCCATCAGATAAGCCTCATCTAAGTTATGCTTCTTCCGACTTTGATGACAAAGCAAAGTTATCCGTTATAGTCGATGAAATAATGGATAAGCTGTTTGAAATAATTATGCTTAAATCGAACAGAGTATTTGATTACTACAGTGCGTTGCAGGAACTATTCAAGGACAAAATAAAACAAGCAGATAAAGATAAAATGATATATAATATCGACATTGAACGAAAAGGTTACTGCTATCCACAGCGTAATATTGTTCAATACATTCAGTTGTATGGACGAACTCCGACGGAAGCGGATAAAAATGATATTACAGCCTTAGTTGAAAAGTTTGATAAGCCCTATGATTCGGCTGTGATATTGACTGATACCATTGTTAAGCGTGAGCAATGTTCCCATTGTATAGTTGAGACTTATGATGACTTTATATATAATTGGAAGATATTTCTTTATAAAATGAATAAGAACATAAATAAAGAAATAATAATCTCCGGAGCTTTTCCCAATTGTGATGAAATATACAAGCAGACTTTAACAGATGCATTGGTTATTTTCTGTAAATCAATATTGCGAGCGGGATATACACTTACGTTTGGATCCCATCCAACTTTTCAGGAATTGATTTTTACACTATCAAAACAAGTTAAAACTTCGGATAATAAAAATCATCTGAAAATGTATATTTCCAAATTTTTTGAAAATAAATATCAGATATCATATTTGAAGGAAAATGCGCAGGTGTATGAAACAGAAAACAAAGGCTCAATAGAATCAAGTTTAACATTGATGAGAACTGAAATGATTCAGCGGGACAATGTTGCTGCGATGGTTTGTTTGGGCGGAATGGTCAGGGATGATAAGAAAAAAGAAGGAATCCGAGAGGAGATTGGTTTAGCTGTTAATAAAAAAATACCTGTATTCATCGTTGGCTCTGTAGGAGGATGCTCTTTGAGAGTGGCTGAAGAATACAAATCACAAGGCTGGAAAGGATTAAATAATGCTCCGGAGTCTCTTAACAGTGCCTTTGCAGATAGTATAGATTATTACTCTTTATCGCAAATGATGCTGAAATTTTTAAATGAAACAACAAGTTCCTGAAAACGGTTAAGATTTCCTTGTGATTTGCAGAGTGCATTAAGATTTTTAGGTTTGTAAAAAATAATTTCATTGAACAATCTCTGCAAACAGGAAGATAATATATCTGATCTGCAGTTATATAATGAATTATGTTTTCACAAATAATATTTTTAATTGAAAATTGATGCTTATAATACAGGAAAATCATAAAGCATGAAATCTGGAATAAAACAGCTTGAGAATATCAGCTGATATAGTGCGGCAAATCATGTGTATATGACAGAAAATGTCGGCCCAATGGGTATCCAATAATGTTGGTGTCGGCAAACAAATAAGTAGTTCTATAATAAAGTTGGACATTTTTGCGATTTGAGCTAACAGGCTGTTACGCTTGCTAGCTCTTTTTCTATTTAGAAATATATATGATATAGCAAGGCGAAATGTCCATATATTTTAACAGAAGGCTGTATGTTCACAGTATGTGTTGTTTTGTATTTGTAGAGGTCGATCACATGACAATAGCAGTATATCTTGCAGTCATTACCGGACAATAGAGAATCAATTTATATGACTGATTTTTGATGGAAGTATTTTGCAATGAGAAAAAGTGCTATTGGTGATTTTATCGACCTTTTGTCATCTTTTGTTAGAAATGAACAAAAAGCAAGGAGAGAATTTTGCGCTTCATACAATGCTTACTGGCAATGGGTGAAAAAGATATGTTTTATTATTGATAGATTGTCAAGTCAAGTGCAACAAAATCAACGAAAAATTTATAAAGCACTTCGAGGGGAGTACGAAAACCAAGGCGTTTACGGGGACGATTATTGATGAGATCAACAATATGCTGTAAATCATCATGGAAAATGTTGGCAAAGAAAGTTCCTTTGGGAAAGAATTGACGAAGCAGACCATTAGTGTTTTCGTTCGTGCCCCGCTGCCAAGGTGAATAAGGGTCACAGAAATAAACCTTCATTCCGGTTGCATCAGTCAAATCTTTATGTGCAGCAAATTCCTTGCTGTTATCCACAGTAAAGCTCTTCTTGAGCTTATCGGGAACAGATGAAAACGCCTTAATTGTGGCAGTATTAAAAGCATTATCCTGCCTGTCATCAATTCTGAAGGCAATCAGATAACCCGATTTGCGTTCAACATGAGTTCCGAAACAGCCTGTTTTACGCATACCGAGAACGGTATCACTTTCCTAATGACCATATCGTGAGCGATTTTCAGCACCTGCGGGACGTTCGCTGATTGGTGTGGTATCAGGAATTTTACCCCTCTTGTCCTGTCCCTTGCATTTCTTATGCTTCCATTTGAAACGCATGATTTTCTTTAGCTGCGGCGGTAAAATGCCGTTATCAATTGCACGATAAATCGTTGGAAATGATATGCAGAATGATTCCTTGTCACGCTTGGCTCGTCCGGCTATCTGTTCGGGAGACCACCGCAAAGTCATTTTTTCAAGCACATAATCACGAGCAGCACCGGCTTTGAGTTTTGGCTTTCTGCCGCAGTTTTTCCGACGTTTTTGATAAAGCTTGTCTGCGTGATGTGCCGCATATGTGTACCATTTGAATAGCTATTTCTTCGAAACTCCCGGCTCACTGACGACGGCGACCGGTTAAGCATTCGGGCAATTGCCCGAATGCTTAACCCTTGGGCTTTCAAAACTCTTGACAACTCCCGTTCTTCTGTGCTAAAATGAGTGTAATGACGCATATTGCTCCTCCTGTTTGTGGTTGTGTGGTTACTCCCATTATAACACGAGTTGCTTT
>ERZ791815.1867-NODE-1867-length-11221-cov-3.160756_pt1 | contig 11221 bp, 18 predicted proteins | sample MGYA00510302_ERZ791815 | MGnify/ENA primary metagenome ERZ791815 (study PRJEB30046, sample SAMN00791995) | human gut metagenome | study: EMG produced TPA metagenomics assembly of the A metagenome-wide association study of gut microbiota in type 2... | reverse complement strand
GAGCAACTGACAGGGGCGGCGATAGTCGCCCCATACAGAAAGGAGGCGGAGGAAACGGCCAAGCGAGGAGATATTTACTACATCAGAGGGACAGAGACGACAGGCAGCGAGCAGGGCGGAAACAGACCGGCAGTAATCGTGAGCAACAACACCGGGAACCACCATGCGCCGGTAGTAGAAGTCGTTTACCTTACAACAAAGAGAAAGACCACCATTCCGACGCACGTTTATATAAATTCAGCCCGGAGGCCGTCAATAGCCCTTTGCGAGCAGATTGTAACGGTATGCAAAAGCAGGCTCAAGGAACATATCGGGAGCGTAACCGTGGCGGAAATGAGAAAAATTGACCGGGCTTTGCAGACAAGTCTCGGAATACAGAAAACAGGAGGAGAGAATATGCAGGTAACAATCAAAACCCCATTCGGGGAAATGAGCTTTAATATGACGCAGGACAAGGCCAATGACCTTATGAAGAAAGCACTGGACTACGCAACCGGGCAGGAGGAGAAAAAGGAAACACCTGCCAGACCTGCCAGCGTACCGCAGGAGCCGCCGAAAACTATCAAGCCAAAGGATAAGCCACGCAGCAGAGTTGAGAGCCTTTTCGGGGATTTCAGAGGCACAAGCGTAGCGCAGGAAGAAAAGGAAGAACCGGCGGAGCCGGAGGAGTACAGAGGATTTTTACTTATCAAGTGCCAGCATTGCGGAAAAGTAAAAGGATTTTGCAGCAAAGCACTGATGTCAAAGTACACCTGCGAGTGCGGAAAGGTTACGCCGCTGCACGGACTTAAACCGGCTCATTTACATTGCAAATGCGGAAGCTACTGGAAGTACAAGACCAACATCACCGACGAAACATTTGATTACAACTGCTTGAACTGTGGAAACCCGGTAAGTATGCAGTTGAACAACCGCAGAAACACATACGTCACAATCGAGTAAGGAGGGCAGCAGAATGGTATTCAGAAAAATTTGCAATGACACCAGCACTATGAGTGCAACCGAGCTGGCCCATAATTTTGTTTTCGTGAAGAACAGGGAAGCGTGGTACAGGGATTTTGACCGTGAAATCCCTGTAAGAGACCTTATGAGAGAGATTTGTGCGAAACACGCAGCACCGGCGGACGCAGACGAACTCACGGACGAGGAGCTGGATGAAATTCTTTACGATAACCTGCAGTTTGGCACAGACGACCTTGAGGGCGTATTCGCATTATTATATATGGCTCTTTACGGAATGACAGATGTGAGAGCGTGGCTGGAAAGATATGAGACCACGGGCCTGCCGACTACGAACTGCCCGGAGGTATTACAGGAGTGCGTAGACACCTATGGAGCAGAGGCGCAAGTGGATATGGCGGTAGAGGAAATGAGCGAGCTGACAAAGGCGTTGCTCAAATACCGCCGCAAAGAAGCACAGGGCAGCAAAGACCTCGAAGCAGCAAGAGAGAACATTCTTGAGGAGGTAGCGGACGTTATCATCATGCTTACCCAGCTTATTATGATTTACGGAGGCAGAGACCTTGTGCAGGAGACCATAGAAAACAAAGTAGACCGACAGATAAAGAGACTTGCGAATACCGAGGGAGAAACCGGCTCGGAAGTAGCGCAGGAGGTATTGCAGCCAGCGACATAAGGGAGGTGCGACATGATAATAATTTATATTCTTGCTGTCATAGGGGCAATTTCACTTCTTGGGGTTGTATCAATGGTTTTCTTGCTTACGATTTGTTCAATGGACGACCCGGATGAAAAAGAAACGCACGAGAAACAGTGGATATGCGCCTTGACGAATGAGCATTGCATTTTCACGGTAGAAAGAGGCACTTGCAACGGGTGCCCGATTTTAGAGGAGGCGGAGAAGATTGGCAACCGATAGAATGGATAAAAACGGAGAGGGTTACGCCGACCCGACCGCCGGAGGAGCGTGGAACAGCATAAGAGAAAAGGAACGCCGGAAAGAAGCAGCGCGAATGGCGGTCATAAGCAATCTCATTCCAATTTTGAAACAGACGGCGGAGCTGGCCGGGTTCGAGGTTGTGGGGCGTATCACCCTCAGAGACAAGGCGAGCGGGAAAGAGTACAGATAGGAGGCGACTATGCAGGAGATAAAAAGATACCGTTGCATAAAAGAATGCGGTTTTGACTTGTGCGACGACGACGGATTTATCATAGACGGCAAATACAGTTATGTAGAGCCGGGGAGCATTTGGCAGGAAAGCAAAAACTTAATTGCGGGCGGCCCGGATAGCATACACCTTGACAGAGAGAATGGAAAACCAAACACCTGCGAGTGGTGCGAACCGCTGAAAGAAACGCTTGCGGAGTGCTTCGAGCAGATAGAGAGCATTTTTGTGTAGGAGGGCCAGCGTGAAAAGAGGAGAGATAACAAAGGCCCTTTCAGAAATGACAGAGAAGCTCATAAACCCATGCAACGACCCACGGATATATTGGGCGAAAGAGGTTACATTCGATTATTCGAGCAGCCACGCCATACGGGTTGACTACATGAAGTTCAAACCGGTAAACAACACGGTTGGGGGGATTGAAAAGGGAGATTTCTACTGCTACGAGGTGAAATCCTCGGTTGAGGATTTTCATTCAAAGAACGGCCATAACTTCATAGGCGATTTCAATTACTACATTATGCCGGAGGAGGTTTATGCGGCGGTAAGCTTTGAAATCCCTTATGCGGTTGGGGTATATTGCCCGGACGGAGCGGAATTGCACTCGGTCAAGAAAGCCAAAAGGAAAGACCGGGAGCGGCCTGTTTCAGAAATGCTTTTAATGATGTTCCGCTCGGCAGCAAGGGAAAGGAGACGGGGCGATTGATGAAGAACACTGGAGCCGACAAGCCTTATTACGCCCGGATTGACGCAAGGAAAATCTACGGCAAACGCTTTTTTGATAGTTTGCCGAAGAGAGAAAAAAGACGCTTCGAAAAAGAAGTTGAGAAAATGTATAGAAAATTCGACGAGGCGATAAAAGAAAAACTTCACAGGAGGATAACATGAACGTAGTAATTTTAACAGGCAGGCTCACAGCAGACCCGGAGCTGCGCTACACCCAGCAGGGAACGCCCTGCACCTCATTCAATTTGGCGGTAGACCGGGCAAGCAAGGACGACACGGCAGATTTTCCGACAATCGTTGCGTGGGATAAGACGGCGGAGTTTTTGCAGAAGTACATGAGCAAGGGTAGCAAGATTGTTGTAAGAGGCGAAATCAGAACCAGAAACTACACTGACAATGACGGAAAGAACCGAAAAGTAACGGAAGTTGTTGCAGATAGGGTGGAATTTGCGGACAGCAAAAATCAAGGGCCGTTCGCATAAGGAGGCAGTATGGATATATTAGATGTTTGCATAACCGGTATTGTTTCAGAGGAGGAACTCAACCGAGTTGTGCGTGTGACAATCGACACGGATTGCTGGGGACGGACAGCCAGAGTAACCGGCGCATTTTTCAAGAACGACTGGGAGAGGTTCAAGCAGCGCAGGAGCTACCCGGAAAGCAAGATAATTTCCGAGGGGAGCATACCGTATTTCGAGGGACTTAGTGATGATGAATTTCACACCATGAAGTACGGGGCCAAACTCAGCGAATTTTCCGACACGGAGATAGCAGAGGAATTTAACCGACGACTGGATAGCCCGTTTCATAAAATCAAACTGAAAGGGCAGGCATACATCGGAAAGTAGGGAGGAGAGACATGGTATCAGTAAAGGATTTCAAGCCGGGCCAGACAGCCTACATCTTAACCAGAAAGAGAGGCAGAACGCAGGAGCATTTTGTTTCGCAGTGCGTTGTCGTATCGGTTGGAAGAAAGTATGTAAAGACAGCCAAGCAGGAAAGCGACATTCGCACATCAGACTTTTACAATGCGAGAGGCGACGACGATTACCTCTGCGAGGTCGATTACTGCAACACCGGGCGCAAACTGTTCCCGACGCAGCAGGCAGCTCTTGAGGATATTGAAAGAGATATGCTGAAAAGCTGGATTTCAAAAGCAACCGACTATTCAAGAATAGATTCATATACGGTACAGCAGCTCAGAAAGGTTAAGGAGATTTTGGAGGGTGGCGCATAATGGAACATTACAAGACAGAACGACGCATATCGGCCAGAGAAAAATTATCAGTTCACGGCGTTGATATTTGCAAACTTATCGAAAAGCAGGGAAAGCGGCAGCTCTTTGAGGAATTTGCGGACAGCAGACCGCAAGGGCCATTTGCGTAAGGAGGTGGCTAAGATAGACAAAGAGGAGTTCAAATATGCAATTATCCTCAACTATTACCAATGCCCTGTTTGTAAGAAATGGAGCGGAAAACCGTTGGGAGAAATTAAACCACGACCTATACGCAGGTGCAGAAATTGTGGAAATGTCGTAAAAATGATTTTGGAGGAGAAAAGCAATGGCAAAAAAGAGAAAATGCAGATACACGGTAGAGGAGCTGGCAATCCATGAGGAGGCGGTGCGCCTTAGAAAAATGACAGACCGACAGCTCGTTGAGGAGTTTCATAGAGCGGCGGAGCCGGAAGTAAGCCTCTCGTCCTCTCACGAGGCGCAGGACGAGGCAGAAGCGGCAGACCCTAACGAGAATACATCGGCAATAGAAAAGTTGCTCTCTGCTCTTTCAGACGGTGAGTGCAAGGGTATTAAGGGAGCGACAGCCTACAAGATTACGCAGTTTGCGACAGAAAAGGGGCTGATTTAATGGACGAGAGACACTACAAGGCGGTTATGACCGGCAGGAGAAGCAGAGTGGCCGGGGAATATTGGGAGAATATGCTGGAAGCGGCTTGCAGACACTACCGCCTCCACGAACAGGCAGAAATCACAAAGACCCCGGAACCGATGAAGCCATTAGGCAGACCGAACAGCAGAGGCCAGTTCCTCGCCTGCTACACCAAGCAGGCGCAGCCAGACTACAAAGGAACCCTCAAGGGCGGAAAAGCTATCGTATTTGAGGCCAAGCACACGGACAGCGACAGAATGCAGCGCTGCGTGATAAGCGAGGAGCAGGAAAAGCAGCTCAACCGACATGAGAAGCTGGGAGCGGAGTGCTTCGTTATGGTTTCCTTTGGATTTGAGCAGTATTTCAAGATACCGTGGGCGGTTTTTAGAGACATGAAAGACAACTACGGCAGGAAGTACATAACGCCGGAGGACGTACAGGAGTACAAAATCCACTATGTGGGCGGTGTGCTTCAATTTTTGTAACAGAAAACAGGGAGGCGAACTCCCGGAGAAAATAAAAGGAGGGAGCTATCCATGAAGAAGAAAACAGAGATACAGGCACTCATTGAAGCCGCTGTAATGGCGGCAACGGAAGCCTGCATGAAAGGCATTGACGAGAAACTGCAGGCAGCGGTAAACCTCGGAGTGACAATCGGGGCCGCAGCCGGAGCAGAGGTCGGAGCAGCAGCGGCAGTAAAGGCCGTGGAGAGAGAAAGACAGAAATTCAAGAAGCAGCAGTACGATTATAAGTACCACAACACGAAACTGCTGTTGAGAAATTACCGCCGCCTAAATGAGTATTACAAAAACGCCATATTTAGTACCGACGGCGCAGAGGAGGCGGATGAGAATTTTGAAGAAATCATGCAGAACATGGGCCGACCGGCAGACGAGGAGATATTCGTAGAGAGTATTCAGAAGAACTACATCGCCACCAGAATTATTATGACCCATGTAAATAAAATGCTGGAATGTTACAAGATTATGTGCGAGCGTTCCAGCAGGGCCGACGACGCAAGACATTGGCGAGTGTTGGAGAGCCTTTATATCGCAGAGGACTACACCACAGCGGAGGAAATTGCGAAGCAGGAGAAAATCGACAGGAGAACCGTGTACCGTGACGTGGATATTTGCACAGCGGATATGACAGCTCTTTTGTTTGGAATTGGCGGTATAGACCGCTTTTGAGAGGCGAATGTCACAAAGCCGCCATTGCATTTCCACTATGGAGCTGATAAAATGGTAGGCGGTAAAGTGCGAAAAAGAGAGATACACAGTTTGGCGGAGTTATCCACAAGCTGTGTATTTTTTTGTGGATAAATGACCCAAAACGGGACGGAAAGGAGTGAGAACGTGAATATAAGGACGCTAAAAGCAACAGAATTAAGGGCAGCAGCGTACAATCCAAGAAAGGATTTGCAGCCGGAGGACGCAGAGTACCAGAAGCTCCGCCGTTCCATTGAGGAGTTCGGCTATGTAGAGCCTATTATCTGGAACGAAAGAACAGGAACTGTCGTCGGAGGCCACCAGAGGCTCAAAGTTCTGCTCGAACAGGGAGCAGAGGAAATCGAGTGCGTAGTGGTAGACCTCGAAGAAAAGGACGAGAAAATCCTCAATGTGCTGCTCAACAAGGTAAAGGGACGTTGGGACATTGGAAAGCTTACCGACCTTTTGCAGGAGCTTGAGGAAACCGGGGACTTAGAACTGACCGGCTATGAGGACTGGGAGTTACAGGGGCTACTCATGCAGTACGACCACATTAAAGACCTCATGGAGGAGGATTTTTCAGACTACGGGGACGATAAAGAGCGCAGCACCTTTGTTATGACGTTCAGCCTCCCGGCAGGCGCAAGGGAAACCGTAGAAAACTATGTGAAGAACACCGCCAATGCGAAAGAGGAGCTTGCGACGGCGATTATCAACAAGGTAAAGGAGGGCTTGTAATGCAGATTGTAAGAAAAAAGATTTCTGACATGGAAAGAGCAACCTACAACCCTCGTATCGACCTTATTCCCGGAGACATGGAGTATGAGAACCTGCGCAGGAGTATTAAGACCTACGGCATGATTATCCCAGTAGTATGGAACGAGAGGACGAACCGGGTAGTAGGCGGCCACCAGCGATTAACCGTGCTTGAGAATGAGGGAGAAACAGAGGTAGACGTATCTGTGGTTGACCTCGACGAGACGCAGGAACGCCAGCTCAACGTCGCTCTGAACAAAGTAGAGGGCGGCTGGGATAACGATAAACTGGCGGAGCTGCTTACGGAACTGGGAGAGGACGCAACCCTCACGGGATTTACGCAGCAGGAAATCGACAGCCTCACAAATGACATTGACGGTCTTATCGACGGAGACACCGTAGACGAGGAACTGAAAAGCATTGAGGAGCTGTTCAACATCAGCCTCACATTTGACAAGGCAGACCAAGCAGACCTCAAAGCCTATGTGAAAGACTTCGGCAAAGAGGCACTTGTGGAGCTGATTATTCAGAAAGCAAAGGGGGAAATTTAGCATGGGTTGTAAATGCGGAACACAGGTTATTTTATGCAATCTCCCGATACGCTTCGACACCTACAAAGGGTGCAGCCACGGGTGTAAATACTGCTTCGTGCAGAAAAAGGCGAATATAGCCAAAATCCAGAGGGACGAGACCGTAGAGGCCCTGCGCTCTTTTATTGAGGGTAAGAGAGGCCGAGAGACGGCGTGGTGCGACTGGAATATTCCTATCCATTGGGGCGGAATGAGCGACCCATTCCAGCCGATTGAAAAGAATATCAGAGCCAGCTACGAGTGTTTGAAGCTGCTGGCAGAAACGCAGTACCCATTCGTCGTAAGCACAAAGGGCAGGCTCGCAGCGGAGTCGGAATATCTTGACCTGCTGGAAAAATGCAACTGCGTGGTGCAGGTTTCTATGGTATGCAGCAAATACGACCAACTGGAACCCGGAACCCCACCGTATGAGGAGCGACTAAAAATGGTCGAGACCCTTGCTGGACGGGTGCAGAGGGTTATTGTCAGAATACAGCCGTATATGCCGGAAGTTTTCAGAGACGTTATGAAGAACATTCCGAGACTGGCAGCCGCAGGCGTTTACGGTATCGTAGTCGAGGGAATGAAGTTCTACAAAGGCAAGAAAGGCATGGTGAAAATCGGCGGCGACAACTGTTATCCGTTGAGCGTACTCAGACCGCAGTTCGAGAGCATTCGGGCAGAGGCACACCGACACGGCATGAAGTTTTACGCCGGAGAGAACCGCCTCAGAGCAATGGGCGACAGTATGTGTTGCTGCGGCATTGACGGCCTTGAGGGATTTAAGGGCAACGACTACAACCTCTGTATGCTTCTGAACGGGAAGAACCCGGAGCCAACCGAGACTATGAAACAAATCGGGACAGGCGGGTGCTTCCAGAGCCTTAACCAGATTGCCGGTATCAACAAGAAAATCAATAGCCAGTCTTTCTACGGCCTCATGCAGGAGGAGCTTGGAAACAAGACGGACTATTATAAACGGCTCTTTGGCTTAGAAGAATAGGCTGCCAGTAAAGGAGAGGAGGACAATGCCAAAATGGACTGATAAGCCGTGGGAACGTCAAAAGGGCGAAAGCGAAAAGGCATTTGAGGCATTCGTTACTTACCGGGATATGGGAGAAAAGCGGACGCTGACAGCCGTTGCGGAAAAGTTGCAAAAAAGTGGTACTTTAATTCGACGTTGGAAAAGCACATGGGATTGGGCTGAGCGTGTCCGAGCCTATGACAATGAGCTGGAAAAAGAGGCTCACACCAAAGCCGTAAAAGACCGCAAAGCAATGGTAGACCGCCATATCGGGATAGCAATGCAACTCCAAAAGAAAGCCCTTGAAGCGTTGGGACACTTATCAGCCGAGGAAATGTCCGCCAAAGACATTAAGGAATTTATCAAAATGGCGACAGAACTTGAAAGGCTCAACAGAACATTGGAGGAGGACAGCACACAGGAGAGCAGCAACTCCGACACGCTTGCTGACAGTATCATAGCGGCATACAAGAAGCGAAAGGAGGCGGAGGACGATGCTTGACAGCGAGGCTATTTTGTATTATGCCGACCACCCGGTAGAGTTTGTCGAGGACGTTATCGGGGCGAAACCCGACGCACAACAAGCAAAGATACTCCGCAGCGTTGGAAAGAACCAGCTCACGACCGTAAGAAGCGGCCACGGCGTAGGAAAAAGTACGGTTGAGGCGTGGGTGGTTATTTGGTTTATGGTTACGAGGCCATTTCCGAAGATACCATGCACAGCACCGACGCAGCACCAGTTATTCGATATTCTTTGGGCGGAGGTCAGCAAGTGGTTGAGGCACAACAAAGCCCTCTCCAATGAGCTGATATGGACAAAGGAAAAGGTCTACATGAGAGGCTACCCGGAGGAATGGTTTGCAGTAGCCCGAACAGCCAGCAAGCCGGACGCTCTGCAAGGATTTCATGCAGACGACGTTCTGTATATCATAGACGAGGCCAGTGGTGTAGACGACAGTATATTTGAGCCGGTACTTGGTGCGTTATCGACACCGGGCGCAAGGCTTTTAATGTGTGGGAACCCGACGCAGTTGTCGGGCTTTTTTTATGAGAGCCACACCAAGAACAGGGCGAGCTACGCAGCGTTCCACATCGACGGGCGGAACAGCAGCAGGGTATCACAGGATTTTGTTCAGACAATCATCAATATGTACGGGGAGGACAGCGACGTATTCCGTGTACGAGTGGCCGGAGAGTTCCCATTGCAGGAGGACGACATTTATATTCCACTTTCACTCGTAGAAAATTCCATTATGACGGAGTTTTCTCCCCGAAAACACCCGGATTTGGTTCATATCGGGTGTGACGTTGCCCGTTTCGGAGACGATAAGACGGTAATCGGCTACAAGGTCGATGAAAAAGTCACGTTCTACAAGAAACGGCAGGGACAGGACACCATGAAAACGGCGGACGACATTGTTATGCTGGGGGAGGAGCTAGTACAGCGATACAAACTGACAGACCCTATCCCGGTAAAGATAGACGACGGCGGCGTTGGTGGCGGCGTGGTAGACCGCTTGCGCCAGATAAAGAGGCACAACCCGGAGCGGTTCTGGTGGCTTGAGATTTACCCGGTCAAGTTCGGCCAGAGGATAAAGCACAAGTATTTCCACGACAGCACCACATTTATGATGTCGGTTGTAAAGAAACTGTTGCAGTCCTATGACGACGACGGCAGCAGGAAGCCGGTAGAACTGATATTGCCGGACGACAATGACCTCGTAGCGCAGCTTTCCGGCAGGAAGTATGAGTTGACAGAGGCCAGCAAGATAAAAATTGAGAGTAAGGACGCAGTTAAGAAGCGAGGGCAGCCAAGCCCGGACGAGGCCGACTGCGTTCTTCTTTTATGTTTACCAGTGAAGCCACCAAAAAAGCACAGGGAGGTGAGAAAGAATGGCTAAGAGCAAACAGAGAATGGAGGCCCGCATTATCAAGGAGCATAAGCAGCAGGCCCCGGTCACAAAGGCGGACGTATCAGTACAGGTTACGCCGGAGGACGCATTCAACGCCGGAGACTGGATAATGCCGATGAATGACCGCATAGGGATGAAAACCCTTGTGAAGCACAGCACCATTCTCCCTCAGTGTATCAGAGCGTACAAGAACAATATCGCTGGTTTTGGTATCGGCGTGAGATACGTTGACGACGTAGAGGAAACCCCGGAAATGGCAGCAGAGTACAGCAGGGCGGAGGAGATTATCGAGCTGCTGAACATTGAGCAGGACACCAAAGAGGTGTTCGAGGACATCATCGAGGCGAGGGAGACCTACGGAGCTGCTTATATTGAGGTTATCCGGGACGTTGCCGGGGACGTGGTTCAGATTGAGTTCATCAAGGACACGCCCTCTGTTTATAAGACAAAGCCTCTTGAGCCGTACATCGGTTCGATGTACTACCACCACGGGAAAGAGCTTGAGCGTAAGAAACGCTTTTGCAAATTCAAGCAGGAGGTCGGAGGCAAAACGGTCTACTTCAAGGAGTTTGGCGACCCTCGAATTATGGATAGGAGAGACGGCAAGTACCTTGAGGAGGGCGAAACGCTTGACCTGCAATATCAGGCCAACGAGATTATGGAGTTTACCATTGGCACGGAGCCATACGGCGAGGTGCGCTGGATAGGCCAGACGCTTGGCGTAGACGGCAGCAGGAAAGCGGAAAACCTCAATAACAATTACTTCGAGAACGGCAGGCACACGCCTCTTATGATTATGATTAAGGGCGGAACGCTGACGGACGAGAGTTTCGACAAACTGCAGCAGTATATGAATGACATCAAGGGAGAGGCCGGTCAACACGCCTTTATTATCCTTGAGACGGAGAGCAGCGACGGGCGAACAGATTTCGACCAGCAGGAAAAGCCGGAAATCGAAGTCAAAGACCTTGCGAATATCTTGCAGAAAGACGAGCTTTTCCAAGATTACCTCG
>ERZ791815.1838-NODE-1838-length-11380-cov-4.740486_pt1 | contig 11380 bp, 9 predicted proteins | sample MGYA00510302_ERZ791815 | MGnify/ENA primary metagenome ERZ791815 (study PRJEB30046, sample SAMN00791995) | human gut metagenome | study: EMG produced TPA metagenomics assembly of the A metagenome-wide association study of gut microbiota in type 2... | reverse complement strand
ATCTGCCGCACCTCGCTCGCCGTATCGGTACTTAGAATTATGCGGTATTGCCTTTATTTTTCCCTTAGCTGCTCTTCCAGCCCGGCGCGCGGGGTAATATAGACCGTTGTATAATCGTTATACAGCACCATGCCAGGGCGGGCGCCGTTGGCTTTCCAGATGTTGCGCACCTCGGTGGTATCCACCGGCACCTTGGCACCGCCATTCTGGCTGGAGTGCAGCACAGCCAGCTCTGCGGCCTCCTGTTTGGTGGTGTCCGGCACATCCTCGCCGCGGCTCATAACCACCGTATGACTGCCGGGGGCTTTCTGTACATGGAACCAGACATCCTTGCCGCGGGCAGTGTGCAGGGTCAGCTTATCGTTTTGCAGGTTGTTGCGCCCGATCAAAATTTCAAAGCCATCGCTGGAGCGGTAGCGCAGGAAATCCGCCGGTTTCTGTTTGCGTTCCCGCTGCTTATAGTATTTCAGGTAGCCTTGGCTTTTCAGCTCGGCGCGCACTTCGTTCAGGGCCTGCTCGCCGGGGGCAGTCTCCACCTCATACAGAACATTGGCAAGGTATTCGATCTCATCCTCGCCCTCGAGCAGCAGCTTTTTCAGCATCTGGCCGGCGGTCTGCTTCTTTTTATAATCGCGGAAGTATTTCTGCGCGTTCTCGTTGGGTCCAAGGCGGGGGTCCAGGCGGATGGTCACATCCTCGCCGGTATAGTAGTTTTGCACGGTGGCCTGGCGGTCGCCTTTCTGGATGGCCCACTGGTTGGCCTGCAGCAGCTCGCCGTACAGGCGCAGGGTATCGGCTTTTTCACTCTGGGCCAGTTCCTCCCGCCGGGCGGACTGTTTGCGCACAGCGCGTTCGTACAGGTTATGCACCGCTTTGTACAGCTCGCGGCTCTTCTGCTTCAACCGCTCGGCGCGGTCCTTGGTGGCGTAATAATCCTCCAGCAGCTCGCTGTAGGTGGGGTACTGCGTTAAAATGGCCGCACTGCCGTACTGCTGCGGGATAAAAAAGCTGAACTCTACCGGCTTGTTCACACCGTCCGGCTGGGGGATGCGCACCGCCGTGGGGGTACCGCCTGCAGCGTGTTCATCCTTCAGGTTTTCGATTGCGGCGCACAGGGCCTGCTTCTGCGCTTCGTCCAGGTCACAGGCCAGCAGGGGCGTTTCGCCGCCAAAGGCACGCCACACAGCCTCCCGCGCAACAACGGGGCCGACACCGCCAACCGCTTTGCCCAAAGCAGAAGCCACCGGCAGGTCTTTTTCGCAGGCAGCGGCCACCATGGCGGCGGCGCTGGTTGCCAGAAAATCCGGCTTATTGGGTTTGGGCGGCAGCGTATACGGCAGTCCGGGCAGCAGCTGGCGGATCTCGCTGTCCTCAAAATCCACGCGCTTGAGGGCATCGATGATCTTGCCGCTCTGGATCAGCACCAGGTTGGAGTAACGGCCCATCAGCTCGGCAGCCAGGGTATTGGTTACCAGGTCGCCCATCTCATTGGTGCACAAAAAGTCAAAAAACACAATACGGTCGCCGGGTTCCATATGCAGCCCTGTCAGACGGCCGCCGGTCAGGTGTTTGCGCAGCAGCATGCAAAAGCCCGGCGGGGTGAGCGGGTTTTCAAAGCTTTCTTTGGTCAGGCAGACACGCGCCGAGCCGCTGCGGGCAGACAGCAGCAGCTTGAACGTCTGGGTGCGAGTGCGCAGGGTCATCAGCACTTCATCCCGCGTCGGCTCAAAAATTTTATCAATTTTGGCATCCAGCAGGGTGCTGTTCAATTCATTTGCGACCAGCGCAAGGGTCGCGGCATCCAATGCCATGGTGGTACTCCTTTTCTTTTGGGGCAGGGTTTTATGAAAACGACAGCATTCTTCTCACGCGGCAGGATGGGTTCATCCCACCCCATAGTGTTCAGCCGCCGTAGGGGTTACAGGTAGCTGTAAGGGTCAACATCGGCCAGGCTGGGGGCCACAGTAACTTCTTTGGGCAGGCGCTCGGTCAGGGCATCCGCTAGGGCAAACACCACCGGGTGTTCCGTTCCCCAATGCCCGGCAACAACCAGGCCCACGCCTTTCTGCTTTGCCAAAATGGCAATGTGGTGGGCGGCTTCGCCTGTCACCAGGCAGTCTGCGCCCTCGTCAATGGCCTGCTGCAAATAGCTGCCGCCTGCGCCGCTCACTTCGGCCAGCTTTTCTACCGGGTGATCGGCTTCCACAAACTTGCAGTGGGTGTGCAGCATCCGGCTACAGGTTTCGGCCAGCTGTTGGGCCGTGGTGGGCACGTTCAGCGTGCCGATGCGGCCGCAGTTATCGGCGAAATCACGGCGGTTCTCAATGCGCAGCAGGTCTGCCAGCACATCGTTCACACCGCCGGGAGCGGCATCCAGATTGGTGTGCATGCAGATGGCCGAAATGCCGTTCTGCAGCAGCATTGCGGGCACATCCTCCGCCGTCACGCGGCGCAGCGGGTCAAAGATGACCGGGTGGTGGCTTACAATCAGCTCACACCCGCTTTCGGCGGCATCGCGCACCACATCGGCGGTAATATCCAGCGCCGTCATAATGGAGGTGACCGGGCGTCCGGCATCCACCAAAAGGCCCACGTTATCCCAACTGCAAGCCAGCTCCGGCGGGGCGATCTGTTCCAGAATTTCCAGTACCTGCTGTACTTTTACGGCCATAGTCCATCCTCCATTTCCTGTATCAGGGCATCCACCCCATCCGCCTGCGGGCCGGGTGCAAGGCCCAGGCGGTATTTTTTCAGTTTGACCAGCTGCTGTTCACGGTAGGCCTGGGCTTCGGGCTGGCCCTGCGTTTTGCCGCACAGGCAGGCAAGGCCGGTGGGCTCCGCTGCCCGGCCAGTATACTGCGCGTTGATCACGGTATACAGCCGCCCGGCTGCACGGCACAGTGTCTCGCTTTTTAAGGCAAAGCCGCGCTGGGCAAGGCCCTTGCGCAAAACGCTGTGCTTGGTGGCGGGTACAAAAACAAAGTTATACTGTTCGTTCCTCACCCAGGGGGCGGCATCCAGGATTTCCAGCACCGTTTCGGCCCCCATGCCGGCAATGATGATCTCCGTTGCCTCCCCCGGCTGCAGCACACTCAAGCCGGAACCGAGGCGGAACTGGATCTTATCCGCCCAGGGGGCGCAGGTCATGCGGGCTTTTTGCAGCGGGCCTTCCCGCAGATCACATGCAAAAACAAGCGGGCAGCAACCGCTGCCCGCCAGCCATGCACTGAGTTTTCCATGGTCACACCCAATATCGGCGGCAATATGGCCGGGCCGCACATAGGCAGCCGCGGCGGCCAGCCGCGCATCCAGGTGCGGCACAGGCTTACAGGTGTGCAAAGTAGTCATTCAGTTCGGCGCACAGTTCGTCGGGGTCCACACCGTGGACCATGCAGGCCTGCTCCACGGTCTCACCATGGGCAGCCATGCAGCCCAGGCAGTGCATACCCGTGTTCAAAAAGATGGGCACGCAACCCTGGGAAGGATCGTTCTGCAGGATTTCGGCAATGATGGTATTACGGGTAACAGTCATGGTAATGTTCCTTTCTGCATTATACAAAACGTATAAAATGATAATTTATGACGGCATCTGGAAGGTCGCGTACAAACCCGCGCCTTGCAGAATGACGAACGATGTCAGGCAGAGCATGGCAAATACCGCCTTGCGCTCTGCGGGCTTTTGCACGGCAAAGGTGCGGTTGTGGTGCACCAGCGCCAGCACCAGCGGCAGCACGGGCAGCCAGTAGCGCCCCTGCAGGCCAAAAATAGTGGTGTAATTGATGGGGGTCCAGTTGAGCGCCGTGACGAACGAAAGGGCAATCACGCAGAGAACAATACCCCAAACGCCCGCTTTGATGCGGCGGCCCAGAGGTACGGTCTCACCCGCCTGCGGCAGCGCCGCGGCCAGCAAAGCCAGGATAAAGCCAACCCCCAGCACCCAGCTGGCATCCACGGTATACACAATGGGTTCGCCCAGGGCAGTGCCCAGCACGCCCTGCACCCACTGCGCCCCCTGCGCACTGAAAGAGCGCAGCAGCAGTTTGGCCGTGTTGGGCAGGTTGCGGCAGATATACCCGGCGGAATAGGTGTAGATGGAATCGCCGTTTTCCTGAATGGAGCCAACCAGCTGTTCCGGCGTTAAGCCGCCCCACATGTGGGTCAGCTTATACAGCCCAACCGGGATGGCCAGCACCACAACCGCGGCAATGGCACCCAAAAAGATTTTCTTCTTTTTGGGGTCGCGGCGGATCTTCCAGTACAGCAGCGCCAGCAAAGCGGCACCAGCCGCGGCGGCACCACCGGCGCGCAGGATGCCCACGGTATCCACATCGCGGGCTGCATACAAAGCAGCGCCCATATTGACCTGCACCCAGCCGATAGCGGCCAGCACCAGCGCCAGAACTTTGGCAATGGGGCCAACCGGCCAGCGCTTGCCGGGCAAGGCAAGGTTGGCATCGGGAATCATAAAGATCAGCAGCACGGCGGGCAGATAAATTGCCTTGGCCGGGCCGATGAGCGCTGCCAGCACCACAGCAGCCACCGTTTCCGGCCAGCGGGCCGGGCGGGTGCGCAGGGTCAGGCAGAGCGCAGTAAAGCAGAAGAGATACCCCAGCACGGCGGCGTCCGCCGAAAGGCTGCCCGCCAGCTGCAAGGGCTGGGCCAGCAGTGCCACACCGGCAAAAATGCCGCGCAGCCGCTGGGGTGCAATATTGACCGCAGCCGCAGCCAATGCCAGGTACAGCGCCAGGTTGCACAGCCGCCCCAACAGCAGCATGCCATGGAAGCCAAGCCCCATCATGCGCGCCAGCGTAATGCCGGCAATCTGACCCAGGTAGAGCGTATTGTTGATGGGGTCCGCCGTTACATAGGTATCGGAGCTGACAGTCGTTTCACCGCTGCAGCCCGCATCTCCCAGGTGTTCCAGCATTTCCTTGTAAGCGTAAATGCCGATATCACCGGTATGATTTTTGAAATAGGGAGCATCGCAGCTGCGCACCAGCAGCATATCATCATCGTCCGCCACCGGCTGGCTCAGCAATGTGCTGGACTGGCGGTAGCATTTGGCCAGGTGGGTGTATTCATCGGGGCCGACAAGGGGCGGCGTTAAAAAGGCAAACGCCACGCCCAGCACCGCACCGCACACCAGCACCACCTGCCACAGCTTGGCGCGGTGGGTGAGCAGGATAAAGCCCGCCACCACCGCCGCAAAGGTCAGCACGCCCAGCAGGCGGGAGATCACATGGGACCAGCTGCCGGAATCATTGACGACATACTGCAATGCCGGATGCCCGACGATGGAATCCGTTGTGCCGTTTGCATTCCGGCGGGTCATCTGCTGGCTGGTGTCGGCATCCGTCCAAAGGCCCAGCAGGTGGTACACATCCCAGTCATCGCCGGGGGTATACCACAGGCGCAGGGTCATGTTGGGGTTTGCCAGGTCATAGTCCGCTTCGGCATCGGCTGTGCCGGGGGCGGTATAGGGCGCATCAAACGTGATGGCCGCAAAGGTGTCATCTTTAATGGTAATGCAGTCCAGCTCACCGTTCGCCACGGCGTTGCCATCGGCATCCAGCAGTGCAGCGTACAGGGTGCCATGCCGGAACGCCCAATTATGGGTGGTCAGGTCCAGTCGAACCCCGTAAATGCGCTGCCCGCTTTTGAGCGGAACGGGCAGGTACAACCCGGTTGTACCGTCATCCTGCGTTGCAGCGTCCGCCGTGGCAGGAATTACAACGGTACGGGTATAATCATCGTTGACGATTTCATACACCGGCTGGTTATCCACCCGCTGGCCAAGGTCAAACCCGGCCCACGCGGCCACAGCGGCGGCAGCCAGCGCCACCAGCAAAGTCAGCCACAGCAGGCGGTGCCGCTTGCAGAAATCTTTGATTTTTTGCATGAAGCCCTCCCCTGCTTTAGGTTGCTTACAGACAGTTTTATTATACATGATGATTGGCGAAAGTGCAATATTAGCCTTACTGCACTTTACTTTTCTCATTTTTCCTCTAGCTTTTTAGGCTAGAGAATGATATCATCTATGTAAAAATCACATAAAGAGGTCGTGATATTGCTATAATTAACTGATACAAAAACACCCCCGTCTGCATTACCAGGCGGGGGCATGTTATTGCATTACGAGAAACGGTCGCGCAGGTTCTTGAAGAAGCCCTTACGCTTTTCGTAGTTATCCTCTTTCATGCTGTCCTCAAAAGCTTTCAGGGCTTCGCGCTGGGCGCGGGTGACCTTTTTAGGGATCTCAACATCGACGATCACATACTGGTCGCCGCGACCGCGGCCGTTCAGGTACTGGATGCCCTGGCCGCGCAGGCGGAACTTGGTGCCGCTCTGGGTGCCTTCGGGGATATGCTGCACAATGCGGCCATCCACGGTGGGCACCTCAACGTCATCGCCCAGCACAGCCTGGCTGAAGGTGATGGGCACATGGATGGTAACATCGTACCCGTCACGCTCAAACATCGGGTCGGCCTTAACGGTAACATGCACGATCACATCGCCGGCCGGGCCGCCGTTGGAACCGGCATCGCCCTGGCCGCGCAGTGCAATGTTCTGGTCATCATCAATACCAGCGGGGATATTGATCTCCAGGCTCTTGCGCGCGGCGGTCTTGCCGGTGCCGCGGCAGGTCTTGCACGGGTTGCGGATAATGGTGCCGCGGCCGCCGCAGTGGCTGCAGGGCTGCTGGCTCTGCATTACGCCAAAGGGGGTGCGCTGCTGTGTTACAACATAACCACGGCCGCCGCAGTCGGGGCAGGTTTCGGGGCTGGTACCCTTGGCCGCACCGGTGCCGCCGCAGTCGGGGCAGGTATCCTGGCGGTTGATGGTGATCTTCTTGGAGCAGCCGTGGGCGGCTTCCTCAAAGGTCAGGATCACGCTGGCCTGAATATCATGGCCCTTGCGGGGTGCATTGGCGGTGCGGGTGGAAGAACCGCCGCCAAAGCCGCTGAATCCACCGCCAAATCCGCCGCCAAAGATATCGCCAAAGATGTCGCCCAGGTCCACGCCGCCAAAACCACCGCCGAACCCGCCTGCACCGCCGCCGTTGGCAGCCGCATAGTTGGGGTCTACGCCGGCAAAGCCGAACTGATCATAGCGCTGGCGTTTCTGCGGGTCGGAAAGCACATCGTTGGCTTCGTTGACCTCTTTGAACTTTTCCTCGGCTTCTTTATCGCCGGGGTTCAGGTCAGGGTGGTACTTTTTGGCAAGTTTGCGGTAGGCGCTCTTGATCTCGGCATCCGTGGCGTTTTTGCCGATGCCCAGCACCTCGTAATAATCTCTTTTTTCTGCCATATGATCACACCTTTATGTGTTGAAGTAAGTTGACTTTTATTCCTTTCCCCTATGGGAACAGCCGGTTCTTTGTCTGTAAGGGCGTACAGCCTGTGCCTGCAAGCGGCAACGTGATTTCACTGCGGGCACACGCTGTGCGCCCCTACGGACGGGACGCAGCTTTGTGGGCTTAACCCCACAATGGCCGCCGCCGGAATTGCCTGGCGGCGGCCTTTTGGGTTACAGGGATGTTCCCCTGTTTATTCTGTTATCTTACACCTCGTGGAAATCAGCGTCAACAGCACCGTCATCCTTCGGGGCGGAACCGGCATTGCCCGTGGGGCCCTGCTGGGCGTCAGCGCCCGGCTGCTGGCCCTGCTGCTGGGCAGCCTGCTGGTAAACCTTCTCGCTGATGGCGTAGAAAGCCTTCTGCAGATCGTCCTGCTTTGCCTTGATGGCCTCAATATCGGTACCCTTCAGGGCTTCCTTCAGGGCGTTCAGCTTAGCTTCGCACTCGCTCTTCTCGGACGGAGAGACCTTGTCGCCCAGCTCGCCCAAAGCCTTTTCGGTCTGGAACACCATCTGGTCGGCGTTGTTGCGGGCATCAACATCTTCGCGGCGCTTCTTATCCTCAGCAGCATACTGCTCGGCATCCTTAACGGCCTTGTCGATGTCATCCTTGCTCATGTTGGTGGAAGCAGTGATGGTAATGCTCTGCTCCTTGCCGGTGCCAAGGTCCTTAGCGCTTACATGCACAATGCCGTTGGCATCGATATCAAAGGTAACTTCGATCTGGGGCACGCCGCGCGGAGCCGGAGCGATGCCATCCAGGTGGAAGGTACCCAGGCTCTTGTTGTCGCGGGCAAACTCACGTTCGCCCTGCAGAACGTTGACTTCAACGCTGGGCTGGTTGTCAGCAGCAGTGGAGAAGATCTGGCTCTTCTTGGTGGGGATGGTGGTGTTGCGCTCAATGATCTTGGTGCAAACGCCGCCCAGAGTCTCAATGCCCAGGCTCAACGGGGTAACATCCAGCAACAGCAGACCCTTAACGTCGCCCTGCAGAACACCGCCCTGGATGGACGCGCCGACAGCAACACATTCATCGGGGTTGATGCCCTTGAACGGCTCGCAGTTCAGTTCCTTCTTGACAGCGTCATAGACAGCGGGGATACGGGTGGAGCCACCGACCATCAGGACCTTAGCCAGGTCAGAAGCCTTCAGGCCTGCATCAGCCAGAGCCTTGCGGACAGGGGTCATGGTGCGGTCAACCAGATCAGCGGTCAGTTCATTGAACTTTGCGCGGGTCAGGGTCATATCCAAGTGCTTGGGGCCGTTGGCGTCAGCGGTGATGAACGGCAGGTTGATGTTGGTGGAAGTGGCGCTGGACAGCTCGATCTTTGCCTTTTCAGCAGCTTCCTTCAAGCGCTGTGCAGCCATCTTATCCTTGCGCAGGTCGATGTTGTTTTCCTTCTGGAAATCCTCAGCCATCCAGTCGATGATGCGCTGGTCGAAGTCATCGCCGCCCAGGTGGGTATCACCATTGGTAGCCAGAACTTCAGTAACGCCATCGCCCATCTCGATGATGGAAACATCGAACGTACCACCGCCCAGGTCGTAAACCATGATCTTCTGGTCGGATTCCTTATCAATGCCGTAAGCCAGAGAAGCTGCGGTCGGCTCGTTGATGATACGCTTTACGTTCAGACCCGCAATGGTACCGGCGTTCTTGGTTGCCTGACGCTGGCTGTCGTTGAAGTAAGCGGGAACAGTGATGACAGCCTCGGTAACGGGCTCGCCCAGGTAAGCTTCGGCATCAGCCTTCAGCTTTGCCAGGATCATAGCGCTGATCTCTTCGGGGGTATAATCCTTGCCGCCGGCGTGAACCTTCTCGGCAGTGCCCATCTTACGCTTGATGGATGAGATGGTGTTTTCGGGGTTGGTGATCGCCTGACGCTTTGCAACCTGACCTACCAGACGCTCGCCGGTTTTGGTAAAGCCGACAACAGACGGGGTGGTACGGGCACCTTCAGCGTTAGGGATAACAACGGGCTCGCCGCCCTCCATAACAGCTACGCAGCTGTTGGTAGTACCAAGGTCAATACCAATAATCTTACTCATAATATAAAACTCCTTTCATATTCCTCTTTCAGGAAACATGGAAATGTGAATGTCTTAATTTATATCTGAACGGGCTTTTGCACCCGGTTCATGCTTTGTTATTCGGCCACAACCACGGTTGCATGGCGGATGATCTTATCGCCGATCATGTAGCCTTTCTGGAACACGCGCACCACAGTGCCGCTTTCCTGGCCATCCGCTGCCGGAACCTGCTGAACAGCGTTCATAAAGTTGGGGTCAAAGGGCTTGCCCATGGATTCGATCTCGGTGATGTTCAGCGTTTTCAGAGCTTTTTCGGCTTTGTCCAGCGTCATCACAACGCCCTTTTTATAGTTTTCATCGGTGCATTCGGCATTGGCTGCCATATCCAGCGTATCCAGAATTGCCAGGATCTGGTTGACCGCGTGGGAAACACCATCGTTGAACTTCTGGTCAGCTTCGCGGGCGGAACGCTTGCGGTAATTGTCATACTCTGCAGCGGTGCGCAGCATCTGGTCTTTCAGCTTTGCGTTGGCCTGCTCGGCGGCTTCCAGCTTTGCCTTTACGGCTTCCAGCTCTTTGGATTTTTTGCCGAACCAGTCTTTCTTTTCGGTCTTTTCTGCAGCGGGTTCAGCTTCCTGCTTATCGGATTCTGCCGCGGGCGCTTTTGTTTCAGCAGCGGCCTGTTCCTGTTCAGTTTCAGGCTGCTTCTTTGTTTCTTCGCTCATATCTGCTCCTCCTTTTTACCGGACATTGACTGCCCTAACTTAATTGCAAAATAATTCAAAACGGGGATCAAGTGTTCGTACTCCATGCGGTTGGAGCCGATCACTGCCACCGTGCCGTACAGCCCGCCGCCCGCAAGGTAACGCTTGCTGACGATGCAGAGGTTCGGCATGGCGGGCTCGATATCCTCGCCCAACGTGGCGGTCACTTTGCCGCTGCCCGGTTCGATCAGGGCGCGGGCCGCTTCGTTGTCAGAAAAAACTTCCAACAGCGCGCCAAGGTTTGTGCGCACATCCGGCATCTTGGCCAGGTACTGCACGCCCTCCAGGTAAAACTGCGGGCGGGTGCGAACCAGCGCTTCGGCGGCGAACACCACCGGCGCCAGCCTGCGCCCGGCGGAAAGCACCAGGCTTGCCGTCAGCGATGGGGTCAGATCCTCCGGTGCCACAAAGGTCAGGCTGCTGTTCAGCAGGCGGGCCATCTCATCGGCATCCTCCCGCGTCAAGCCGGTGTGGATACGCGCCACACGGGTGCGCACACCGCCGGAGCTGGTAACCGCCAAAACTGCGGCGGAATACCGCCCGACCTGCACGACCTCAAAATGGGCGATGCACAGATCCTCGGCCTGCGGGGTGGTAGCCACTGCGGCACAGCCGGTATAATCGGCCAGTGCGCGGGCGGCGCTCTGCGCCAGCTTTTCGGGCTCAACGTCCATATCGGCAAACAGCCGGTCAATGTTTTCGCGATCCGCTGCGCTCAGTGCTATGGCGGCGGGGGCTTCCAGCAGGTGGTCTAGGTAGTACCGGTACCCCTTGGGGCTGGGCACGCGGCCTGCGCTGGTGTGCGGCTGCTCCAGCAGGCCAAGCTTTGTCAGCGCGGCCATCTCGTTGCGGAGCGTTGCGCTGGAAAGTGCCATGTCAAAGTGGCTGGCCAGCAAACCGGAGCCGACCGGCTCGCCGCCGGTAGAATAAATGGCAACAATCGCTTCCAGAATGCGCTGCTTGCGTGCATCCATCGTCATGCTGCCCTCATCTCCTTGTTTGCTTTTTCTTGTTTAGCACTCTCTCTTCCTGAGTGCTAAATTTATTATATCCCAACTCTTTGTTCTGTCAAGCCCTTTTCATAAAAAGTTTCAAACTTTAACAGATTTGACACAAACGCCGCGGCAAAGGGTGGTTTTTGCCCTCCGCCGCGGCGTCTTTCTGTTATTTTATCTTGGGCAATACCGCATAATTCTAAGTGCCGATACGGCGAGCGAGGTGCGGCAGAT
>ERZ791815.1836-NODE-1836-length-11399-cov-11.110190_pt1 | contig 11399 bp, 9 predicted proteins | sample MGYA00510302_ERZ791815 | MGnify/ENA primary metagenome ERZ791815 (study PRJEB30046, sample SAMN00791995) | human gut metagenome | study: EMG produced TPA metagenomics assembly of the A metagenome-wide association study of gut microbiota in type 2... | reverse complement strand
CAGCCCCAGGCGGCGGATCAGCTGTTTGCACCAGGTCTGGTAGGGGAACATCCAGTCAATCACCGGGCGCAGCAGCGGCCCTTTGTCCAGCGGGGGCCAGCCCGCCACCCGCAGCACCGCGCCGGGGTACTGCGCCAGCACGGCGGGCAGCGCTTTGAGCACGGTATGCAGGTTTTTGAGCGGGTAGTTGCCCTGGCTGAGCAGCAGCACCGGCGCTTCGCCAAAGGTGCGGGGGTGCCACACCGGTGGGGTGTAAAACTCCGGGCGCAGCGTTTCGTTGCAGGGGTAATAACTGGCCTGCGGGGCCAGCTTTTGAACGGCGGAACGGTCAAAGCTGGTGCGCCCGGTCACATGGCGGGCGTTGGCCAGCACGGCGGCTTCGCTCTGGGCAAGGGTGTCAAAACGGGCCTGGTTCACGTCCAGCAGCCCGCCCGGCACATGGCGGTCAATCAAATGCTGTGCCGCGCAGGAGTGCAGCAGCCGTGCTGGCACGCCGTCATTCAAGTGCAGGGCACAGTCAACCATCACGCCCTGGATGCCCACCAGCACCGGTATCCCCGCCGCCTGGGCCGCTTGCTGTATGGTGCGGGCGGCAGCGTACTCGGTGCCCCAGATATGGACAAGATCCGGGGCAATCTTTTTGAGCAGGGCAGAAAAGTTTTCCACACTTCCGGTGGGAACCAGTGCAAAACTTACGCCGTTTTTGCTGCAAACGGTTAAAGTTTCCGCGCGGGCATCCACGCTGGCAACGGTAATGGCCGGGGCGTCCGGTGCGGCGGTCATGCCGCCCAGCGCGCCGGAAAGCCAACCCCCGCCGATCTCTTTTGCCTGCAAACCGCAGGCATCCGCGGCAGCAGGGATGGTGATGCTGACAAGCCAGAGTACCTTCACATTAGCCACCTCACAAATTCAGCCGCAACCGCCTGCGGCACCAGCTCAGGGAAGAGGTCACACACTTCCCCAAAGGGCAGCTGTTTACCGCACACTTCACCCAGCCAGCGGTGCAGAATATCCGCAGCATCAGCCTGGCCTTGGTGCAGCACCAGCGCCAGCGGATAGCGGGCCAGATAGGGCAGGGCAGGGTCGTTTTCGATCACGCAGAGGTGCAAAACTGGCTTGCCCGCAGCAAAGTAGTCAAACAGTTTGCTGGGCAGCTGGTTGTCTACCGCGTTGCCAAGGTTCAAAAGAACATCGGCCTGTGCCTGCATGGTGCGGGCGGTTTCGGCGGGCACGGGGCCAGGCTGTTCAAACTGTTCGCCCAATACAGCCTTGGTCTGGGCAGCGTCCGCGGCAAAGTATTGCCAGCCGCCGCCTGCCATCGTCAGGGTCCAGCCGCTGGCCGGGCCCAAGGCGCGGAAAAGTTCCAGCGCAAAGCCCGGCTCCCGCAGGCCGGGATACAAAGAACCGCAGAACACGCAGCGCTTTTTGCTGTCTGCTGCATGGTTCGGCACTGCCGCCGGGGGCACCAGACTGGGGAAATCCAGCACATGAACTTTTTCCGCCGCCGCGGCCAGCGGGGCGCCGGGGGCGTAATCCCCAACGGCCTGCCGGGTGATAAAGGCGGCGGCCAGATGGTTCAGCAGCTCCAGCTCCCGCGGGTAGCCGCCGGGGGCCTGATAATCCCGGTTGGAAGCATAGGGGTCCAGCTGCCAGATGGCCTTTTTGGCCTGCACCTGCGCGGTTTCCAGCGCAAACGCGGCGCGGTAGGGCGCACAAACAGCGCAGATCACATCAAAATGAAACGCAGCATCCAGCTTTTCCAGCTCCCGGCGGGTATCCACCACCCGGCGCGGGGCGTGCAGCACCAGCTGGCGGAACGCCGCCGCCATCGCCGTGGGGTGGCAGCAAAGCCGCGCCAGCCGCACCGGAATGGGCGAACCGCCACTGCGGCCGTTTTCCAGCGCGGCGTTCATCAGGCGCTCGTCCGCAAAGGCAAGGCAGTGCACGGTGCAGCCGGGCAGCTCCGGCTGGGGATGCAGGCCGTCCCATAGTTCCAGCAGGTGTACGGTGTGCCCGGCAGCACAAAGCACCCCTGCCAAACGCTGTGCCATCAGCACATTGGCAGAGGTTGGGTTTTCCACACTATCCAGTATAAATAAAATACGCATGGTGTTTATCCTGTGCAAAAGGAGTCAGCGCCGGTCTTTTAACATGGTACGGCACACTTTGCGCCACAGCACCGGGCAGTTGATGGTTGCCCACGCCGCCGCGCGGATGGCAAGCGGCAGCCGCGGGTTGCGGCCAAGGTTAGGGTCCTGCAGCCCGGCGCGGATGCCCACCCCCAGCTCGTTGATCTGCACGCGGTAGGCGGCGGCATCGTCCCGCCGCAAAATCATGCTGGCAAGGTAGACCAGCTTTTCGTAATAAAAGGCGTTGGCGCTCTGCTGGATGGCCGGGCTGGCATGCTCGCGGATGAACACGGCGGCCTGGCGCTGCTGATCAATGCTTTCCGGCGGCAGGGCACGGTGGCTGGCCGAAGCCGCGTGCTGCCGGTAATGGTAGCCTGCAAAATCCACATAGGCACAGCCGTCTGCCGCGCTGAAAATCTGCCAGTTGGCCACAAGGTCTTCGTTGTAGGCAAGGCCGTTGTCCATGATCTCGGCGGTGATCAGCTCGTGGGCGTACAGCTTGTTCCACAGCCCAAAGTCCACCCGGTGGTCATGCAGCAGGGCATCCAGATGGGCGGGCGGCTGAAACACCGTGGTCTGGCTGGGCGGCGGGCTTTCCGGGGGAATATCCTCGGTAAAGCAGTCATACCGGCAGCAGGCAATCTGGCAGCGGGTGGTTTGGGCAGCGCGGTACAGCGCATCCAAAAACTGCTTGTGGTAGCAGTCGTCCGCATCACAAAAGGCAAACCACCGGGCGTTCAGGTTCAGCCCCGCGCGCACCCCGGCAGCGCGGGCGGCGGCAACACCGCTCTGGCGCTGGTGGATCACAACAAACCGGGCGTCCCGGCTTTCCCACGCGGCGGCAAGCTCGGCGCTTTCATCGGTGGAACCGTCATCCACCACAAAACAGGCGAAATCGCCAAAGGTCTGCGCAGCCAGGGATGCCAGACACTGCTGCAAAAACGCAGCGCCGTTATGTACCGGCACCACCACGGCAATGGCAGGGCCTTTGAACTGGGGCTCGGTTTCACTCATGGCTGCACCTCCTTTGTATATTTCTGCGTCTGCTCCAGGTAAAATTTTTGCAGGATGCCCGCGCTGGTGTGTACATCAAATCCGGCGGCAATGGCTTTGGCCTGGGCGTTGGGGTCACGGGTCAGGTCCGCCGCGGCAATGGAATCAGCCCAGGCGGTTTCATTCTGCAAGGGCAGGTAGTGGATGTTGCCGGCAAATGCCGCGCCGGGGTCCACCGTATCGGCCACAAAGCAGGGCAGGCCGGCGGCCTGGGCTTCCACCAGCACAACGGGCAGCCCCTCAAACAAACTGGGCAGCAAAAATACATCCATGGCGTGGTACAGCGCGGCCATATCCTTGCGCACCCCGGCAAAAATTACCCGGTCGCTCAGGTTAAGCTCCTGGGCAAGGGCACGGGTGGAATCAACCAGCTCGCCGGTGCCGATCAGCACCAGCCGGGCGTTGGGCATGCGGCGGCTGACCCCGGCAAAAATGCGCAGCAGCCCGGCATGGTTTTTCTGCTCACAAAAACGGCCCACATGGCCAAACAGAATTTCACCTTTCTGCACGCCAAGCTCAGCGCGCAGGGCGGCGCGGGCGGCGGGATCGTGGAGGGCGAACACATCGGTCATAATGCCGTTGGGCAGCACGGTGAACGGGTGTTTGCCGTACAGCATCTCCCCGGCGCGCTGGCTGCAGGCAAAGCGGTGGGTCAGGTCGTGGTCAAAGCGGGAACTCATCAGCCGGTCCAGCTGGCCCACCAGGTTGTGCTCATAGGCAGTGTTGTGGCTGTGGCCTGCCCGCACCGGCACCCCGCAGCGGCGGGCCACGGCATTATAAAACATGCCAAAGCCGCTGTAATGCCCGTGGATGACCTTGTATTCCGGGTGCGCGGTAAAAAAGGCGCGCAGGTCATGCAGGTATTTCGGGATATTATTGTCCTGCCGCACCGTCAGCTTGGTAATGTGCCCGCCCAGGGCTTCAATTTCAGCATCAAGCAGGGCTTATCATAGTGGTACAAAAAGTCAAACTGTACCTGGCTGCGGTCCACGGCACGGTAGACATTCATGACAAAGGTTTCCATGCCGCCGGCATCCATGGCGGGCATGATTTGTAATACGCGGATCGGCGGCAAAGTGCGCCCCTCCTTTTGCGGCTTGCCGGGGGAACATCCACCCGGCAGTGTTTGGCATTATTCCTGTTCCAGCGCTGCCTTGCAGTTCAGCAGTTCGGCCTTTGCATCGTCCGAAAGCACCGGGTATTCGTGGCAGCTCTTCTGCAAAGCATCCAGTACAATCTCGCTGACCAGGTAGCGGGTGTACCATTTCTGGTCAGCCGGGATGGCATACCACGGGCTGTGCTTGGTAGCGGTTGCGGTGATGACTTCATCAAAGGTATCCAGATATTCGTCAAAACGCATCCGCTCTTTCAGGTCGGAGTAGGAGAACTTCCAGTTCTTTTCCGGGCGGTCAATGCGCTCTAAAAAGCGCTTTTTCTGTTCGTCCTTGGAAACGTGCAGAAAGATTTTGACCACGCGGTAGCTGTTCTCGTACAGGTATTCTTCATAGCTGCGGATCTGGCGGTAGCGCTTTTCAAAAAAGTCCTTCTTGCTGTCTTCCAGCACGCGCGGGGCCATCTGGTAGGTCTTTTGCAGGTCGTGGACCTGCACCACCAGAACGTCCTCGTAATAGCTGCGGTTGAAAATGGCAATGCTGCCGCGGGGCGGCAGAACTTTGTTCACCCGCCACAAAAAGTCGTGGTGCAGTTCCTCGCTGGTGGGCTGCTTGAAGCTGGTTACCTGTACACCCTGGGGGTTCAGGCCGCCCATCACATGCTTTACGGTGCTGTCCTTCCCGGCGGCATCCAGCGCCTGCAGAATGATCACAAGGCCCTCGCGCCCATCGGCGTAAAAGGCGTCCTGCAGGGCGGCCATCTTTTCCAGGTTTTCGGCAGTTTTGGCCAGGAGATCTTCTTTCTTTATATGGTCATCCTTGCTGTCGCAGGGCAGCTTGCGCAGCGCGCATGGGTGGGAACCATCAAACAAATAGCGGTCAGCCTTCATCCGGGTTGCCTCCTTTCTGCAAAAGGACAAGATTATACTCTCTCAGTATACCCGTTTTGGCCCCCATGTGCAACCGCAAGATGCAAAAAAGGCATTGCAGACGCGCGGCCCGCAATGCCTTTTTTCATAATTACAAAACAAAATCAGAACGTCAGATTGCCGAACTCGGAAAGCTTCAGCTGTTCGTTGTGCTGCTCGGCCCAGTTGATGCTCCACGGGCTGCCGAACAGCAGCAGGTGGTTGCCCTTCAGGTCCTCGATGCAGCGGGTGTCGCTGGTCAGGTCCAGTGTTTTGGGGTCCAGCTCGTCCGGGTCGTTCATGATCCAGCGCAGATGCTCATACGGCAGGGTCTGCATACGGATGTCAACGTTATATTCGTTGCGCAGGCGGTATTCCAGCACTTCCAGCTGCAGCACGCCGACCACGCCGACGATAACTTCCTCCATACCGGAGCCAAGGTCGCGGAAAATCTGGATCGCGCCTTCCTGTGCGATCTGCTCCATGCCTTTCACAAACTGCTTGCGCTTCATCGTGTCCACCTGGGTCACGCGGGCAAAATGTTCCGGTGCAAAGGTGGGGATGCCCGCAAACTGCACATGCTGCTTGCCGGTGCACAGCGTATCGCCAATGGAGAAGATGCCCGGATCAAACAGACCGATGATATCGCCGGCATAGGCTTCGTCCACGATGGCGCGGTCGTCAGCCATCAGGCTGGTGCCGGTAGCAAGCTTGATGTTCTTGCCCTCCTGCACATGGAATGCTTCCATGCCGCGTTCAAACTTGCCGGAGCAGATGCGCAAAAACGCAATGCGGTCGCGGTGATTCTTGTTCATGTTGGCCTGGATTTTGAACACAAAGCCGCTGAACTGCTCGCTGCAGGGATCCACTACATCGCCGGTGGGGGCATCCTTGCGGGGCAATGGCGGCGGGGTCAGGCGCAGGAACTCTTTCAGGAAAGGTTCCACGCCAAAGTTGGTCAGCGCGGAGCCAAAGAATACGGGGCTCAGCTGGCCGTGCTGCACAGCGTCCAGGTCAAACTCTTCGGCGGCACCATCCAGCAGCTCAATGTCGTCAGCCAGCTTCTGGTGGTTGGCCGCGCCGATCAATTCGTCCATTTCGGGTGCGCCCAGCTCGGCGGTGATCTCGTCCACCATCTTCACGCCGTTGGCGCGGCCATCGCTTTCAAAAGCCAGCACCTTGCGGGTGTCGCGGTCAAACACGCCCTTGAACTCTTTGCCGCAGCCGATGGGCCAGTTCATCGGGTAGGTTTTGATGCCCAGGATCGTCTCAATGTTTTCCATCAGTTCAAACGGGTCGCGGGCTTCGCGGTCCATCTTGTTGATGAAGGTGAAAATGGGGATATGGCGCAGGGTGCAGACCTTGAACAGCTTGATGGTCTGGGCCTCAACGCCCTTGGCGGCGTCGATGACCATGACGGCGGAATCCGCCGCCATCAAGGTGCGGTAGGTATCCTCGGAGAAGTCCTGGTGGCCGGGGGTATCCAGAATGTTGATGCACTTGCCCTGATAGTTGAACTGTAAAACAGAGGAGGTAACAGAGATACCGCGCTGTTTTTCAATATCCATCCAGTCAGAAACGGCATGTTTGGCGCTCTGCTTGCCCTTGACGGAACCGGCGGTCTGGATGGCTCCCCCGTACAGCAGCAGCTTTTCGGTCAATGTGGTTTTGCCGGCGTCCGGGTGCGAAATGATCGCAAACGTCCGGCGGCGCTCGATTTCTTCACGCAAAGTTGCCATGAAAGTCAATACTCCTTTATTCCATTGCAATGTGACTTTTTACGGTTGTCTGCTTCCGTCACATGGGGAACACTCCTCTATCACTCTGGTTTTCAGGCGGCACCTGAACTATTACAAGAAAGGTTACAAGACATACCTTTTTATTTTACTATGATTTTTAAGGGATTGCAACGTCTGATACCGGATTTTTGGCCGGTAAGGGGAGAAAAAAGCAAAATTTGATGGAAAATGCGTGGTGAAGGGGGCCATCATCCCGCCGGGGGAGAAAGGCAAATGTTTGACTGTACGCCACAGATTCTAAGGCAACACCGCACAATTCCCGCCTAGCGGCTTAAGCACCGCTCCGGCAGCTGCGGCACGGCATCTGCGTTGCCAAAATGCTCGATAATGTCGGGTTGCGGTACCCGCATCGTGCTTCGGGGGCAAAAGCCCCTCGCACTCTGCGACCGCTGCCCCTGCTTCGGTTCGCTGCTTCCGCCACTGGCGGCGCTCACCTTTGCAGCATCCAGTATTATCTGCGCTTTTGGCTTGGCATCTACCGCGCCTCGCTCGCCGTAATCGGCACTTAGAATTATGCGGTATTGCCCTAAAAAATTTGTGTTGTCCCCTGCAAAATAAAATCAAAGAGCGAACATACTCGTCAGGACTTACTTATTCGCCTCCGCATGGGCGGTGGCTTCCGCCACATACCCTTCGGCATTTTTTCGGTTGGCTTCCACCAGGGCGGGGCTGGCGGCTTCACGCACCTTGGCGGGCACACCCATGGCCACCATGCCGTCCGGGATCACGGTGTTTTCCAGCACCAGCGCCCCGGCGGCCACCACGGCATTTTTGCCCACCACGGCGCCGTTCATCACCGTGGCGTGCATACCGATCAAAGCGCCGTCCCCCACCGTACAGCCATGCACCACTGCACTGTGGCCGATGGATACATTTTTGCCGATCGTTACCCCCAGGTTTGGCCCGGTGTGCAGCACGGCGTTGTCCTGGATATTGCTGTTTTTGCCAATGCGGATGGCGCCGGTATCTCCGCGCACCACCGCGCCGTACCACACGCTGCTGCCAGCGGCCAGCACAACATCCCCGGCCAGGGTGGCGTTGGGGGCCACAAAGGCTGCACTGCCAACATCCGGCGTTTTGCCGTATACTGTGATAACTGCCATAATTTTACCTCCCTGCCCGGAATAATTCTACCGCCGGGCACTGTTAGTTAAATTGAAAAACAGGCCTGTGTTTGTTATACTTTTACTATATTAAATAATATATTACGTTGCTTCAGGAAAAGCAATCAGGGGGAAACAAATATGATAAAAATGGTTTGCAGCGATCTGGACGGCACCCTGCTGCAATATGGGAAAAAGCTTATTGAGGGCGAAATTTTTGATGAGATCCGCGCTTTGCATGACCGTGGTATCCTGTTCTGCCCGGCCAGCGGGCGGCAGTATACCAGCCTGCGCAAACTGTTCGCCCCTGTGGCAGACGATTGCATCTACCTGTGCGAGAACGGCGCGGTTGTCTACCGCGGTGGCAAAGTAATCGCCAAAACGCCGATGTCCCGCGCCCTGGCAGAAGAAATCGCCTGGGATTTCTGGAACAACACCGAGGACTTAGGCGAAGTGATGCTTTCCGGCGAAAACATGTCCTACCTGATGGAGCGCGGGCACGGCGTGGTGGACCGCATCAAGTTCATTGGCAACAATTATACGGTCATCACAGACCCCGCCCAGATCCCGGAGGATATCGTCAAGGTGTCCGTCTATTTGGTGGACGGCGTGGAGCCGTTTGTGGAGCGTTTTGTGCCCAAATGGCAGCAGGCCAACTGCGCCGTGGCGGGACCCAAGTGGATCGATACCACCGTGGCCAACAAGGGGATTGGCGTACAGAGCATCTGCCGTGTGCTGGGCATTGACCCGGCGGATGTGATGGCCTTTGGCGATAACTATAATGATGTTGCCATGCTGGATTTGGTAGGTCACCCTTACATTATGTCCACCGCTGCAGCGGAGCTGCGCCGGCGCTATGCAAACCATACCCCCCGGCCGGAGGATACCCTGCGTGCCTTCCTGGCCAGGCAGGAAAACTGAAGCTGAGTGAATCCACAATATTGTTAAAAACATTTTGTTGATTTTGTGAAAGTTTACAAAAAACGACAGGGTAAAATGCAGTGTTTGCATTGACTTTGCTCAACATTGCTGGTATAATCAAATTGTTAAATTCTCCACAGGCTTGTTGAAAAGCTGTGGAACAGAGAGGAAGACGCATCTATGAAGCAGTTTGATTATACCATTCAGGAAGCAGTTGGCATCCATGCCCGTCCGGCCGGTTTGCTGGTCAAAGAGGTCAAAAAGTATAAGAGCACTGTTACCGTCATCAAGGGCGATAAATCCAGCAACGCGCTGAAACTGATGGCTTTGATGGGTATGGGCGTTAAGTGCGGCGATACCGTTACCGTTACCGTGGAAGGCGAGGACGAGGATACCGCAGCACCGGCACTGGAAGCTTTCTTCAAAGAGCATTTGTAATTGAATCCTTTTGTTTGCGGCACCTGCCCCAGCAAGGCCCTTACCCGGCGCTGGGGCAGGCAGCCGCATTTTGTTTTCTGCTGCATTTGGTTGTATAAAATAACCAGTCAGGATCCCATTGAACACCAAAGAAAGGACGCTTGTTATGATCAGTATTCAGGGCAAGGGCGTATCTTCCGGCGTTGGCGTTGGCCCGCTTTATTTCTATCACCGCACCAAAACCGAGATCCCCCGCTATACCGTGACCGATCCCGATGCCGAGTGGCACCGTTTCAAGGGCGCGCAGACCGCCGCCATTGAACAGCTGGGCGAACTGGCCGAAAAGGCCCGCGCCGAAGCCGGCGATGAAGCCGCCATGCTGTTTGAGACCCACCAGATGATGGCCGAGGATCTCGATTACGAGGAAGCCATCTCCGACCATATCAACAATGAAAAGATGAACGCCGAAGCCGCAATTTCGGATACCGCAGTTCAGTTCGCCGCCATGTTTGAATCCATGGACGATTCCTACATGCAGGCCCGTGCGGCAGATGTGCGCGATGTATCGGATCGCATCCTGGGGATCCTGTCCGGTGCAGTGCAGGGCGGTATTGCTTCGGATGTGCCGGTGCTGCTGGCTGCGGACGACCTGGCACCTTCGGAAACTGTGCAGCTGGATAAATCCAAGATTTTGGGCTTCATCACTGCGGGCGGTTCCGGTTCCAGCCACACGGCCATTCTGGCCCGCACCATGGGCATTCCCGCCATTGTGGGCGTGGGCGATGCCCTGAAGCCGGAGTATGAGGGCCGCCCCTGCATTATTGACGGCGCTACCGGCAATGTGGTGATCGACCCGGACGATATGACCCGTGATTACCTGCTGAAAAAGCGGGAAGAGCAGCTGCGCCTGCAGCGCCTGCTGGAGACCCTGAAAGGCCAGCCCAATGTGACCAAGGATGGCAAGAGCATCCGCATTTACTGCAACATTGGCTCCCCGGACGACGTACATGCCGTGCAGGTCAACGATGGCGGCGGCATCGGCCTGTTCCGCAGCGAGTTCCTGTACCTGAACAGCCCGGATTACCCCACCGAGGACCAGCAGTTTGAAGCCTACAAAAAGGTTCTTGCCGATATGGGCGGCAAGGAAGTTATCATTCGCACGCTGGATATCGGCGCGGACAAACAGATCGGCTACTTTAACCTGCCCAAAGAGGATAACCCGGCTATGGGCATGCGCGCTCTGCGTATCTGTCTGACCCGCCCGGAAATCTTCAAGACCCAGCTGCGTGCCCTTTACCGTGCTTCCGCGTTCGGCAAGCTGGGCATCATGTTCCCCATGGTGACCAGCGTGTGGGAAGTGCGCGAAGCCAAAAAGTACTGCGAGGAAGTCAAGCGCGACCTGAAAGCTGAGGGCATTCCCTTTGCGGAGGATGTGCAGGTCGGCATCATGATCGAAACCCCGGCAGCGGCCATCATGAGTGACCGTCTGGCCAAGGAAGTGGATTTCTTCAGCTGCGGCACCAATGACCTGACCCAGTACACCCTGGCCTGTGACCGCCAGAACAATGATCTGGGACGTTTTTATGACCCGCACAACCCGGCAGTGCTGCGCCTGTTGAAGATGGTGACGGAGAATGCCCACAAGAACGGCATTTGGGTTGGTATCTGCGGCGAGCTTGGCGCGGACCTGACCCTGACCGAAACCTTCCTGGCGATCGGTGTGGATGAGCTGTCCGTCAGCCCGCGCGCGGTGCTGCCCCTGCGCAATGCCGTGCGCATGACCGATACCCGCGAAAGCGCACCCCGCCTGCTGGCCGCCATCGATGCCGAGTACCCGGAAACGCTGTGAGGGGCTTTACGGAGGATTTGTGTTCCTTCTTTGAAAAGAAGGAACCGAAGAAATTTTAGGCAATACCGCATAATTCTAAGTGCCGATACGGCGAGCGAGGTACGGCAG
>ERZ791815.1816-NODE-1816-length-11533-cov-5.521694_pt1 | contig 11533 bp, 19 predicted proteins | sample MGYA00510302_ERZ791815 | MGnify/ENA primary metagenome ERZ791815 (study PRJEB30046, sample SAMN00791995) | human gut metagenome | study: EMG produced TPA metagenomics assembly of the A metagenome-wide association study of gut microbiota in type 2... | reverse complement strand
ACAAGCTCACGGTCATTTTCAAAGATAAGGACGGCAAAAGCGTTGATATACCGCTATCAGCCGTGTCAGATAGCTCCTCAGCGGATTGTGCTCCCTCTGCGCTGGGGAGCCAAGCAAATTTTAAGGCGAACTAAAATCGAGGACAGAGAGTAATGTTTGTTTTACTTCTTTTCCTTGGCGTTAGGTCGCCTTAAATCGTTATTTAGAGCCATTTATCGCCTTTACAATCAGAGTAGTTTATATATGTATGGAAGCAGGGCTTCCGTATGCTTACGTTATGTAAGTGTACGGAAGCCCTTTTTTGTTGCCCGATTATTCTTGATAAGGTGTGATCTATATGCCCAAAACTGAATTTGATTATTATTACGGAGTTGAAGCCGAACAATTTACCTTTGTCCGAGTGCCGAAGGTGCTTTTTACCGATAAGGAACACTTTGGCGGCTTATCCAATGAAGCAAAGCTGTTGTATGGTTTGCTTCTTGAACGTATGAGTTTAAGCCGTAAAAATAACTGGATAGACAAGCACAACAGGGTATATATCATTTTCCCTGTTGAAGAAATTGAGGAAAGCCTTGATGTAGGTCACGAAAAGGCTCTCAATCTCCTTAAAGAGCTTGACGATCAATCAGGAATCGGGCTTGTGAGGAAGAAACGCCGAGGTCTGGGACTGCCGTCTATTTTGTATGTGAAGAACTTCATTGTTAAAGGTGAGCAGAATACCGATCGTGTTCCGACATCAAGAAGTACGGAAAACGAATTTCAAGAAGTCGGAAAAACAGACTTCTTGAAGTACGAAATTCGGACTCTAATAATATTGATATAAATAATACTGATATGAGTTATACTTACGATCAATCTATCAATCCGCCACGGACTGACTTTCAGAATTTTTCGCCCGGAGATGGATTAATTGATGGAATAGACAGAAACGCAGTTGAGGAAGAAGTTAAGGAACAAATCGATTATGACTGCCTTATGTCTTTCAAGGACGATTCGGTTGTAAAAATGGTTGAGGAAATCAAGGACTTGATGGTGGACGTTCTATGCGGAGAACGGACTGTAATATCCGAGGGGAAACGTGTGTCCGAGAAAACGGCGAAAGCTGCTTACAGAAAGATAACCTTTGACCACGTTCAGTATGTCCTGCACAGCCTTGTGAATTACCCCGACAAGATAAGCAGGATAGACCGCTTCCTGACAACTTCGCTGTTCAACTCTGTTTATACGCTGATGAACTCCACCTTTGCAGGCTTTGAACACGATATGGGAATGAAGCTGCTGTTATGATATGGAAAATTGAAAGGAATGAGAAAAGTGGCTGAACTTTTGCTTGTTGCAGCTGTATTTGAGATTTGCCGAAGAATGACCCGTCACAGGCTTAAAACGGCTCACTTTTATATCTATTTAATAATTTTGACACCCAATGAAATCAAATCTTTTTTCATTCTATTTGCTTTTTCTTTTCCGAAGCGACACCCCGTAGCTGCTTCTGAAAGCTTTACAGCCATTCCTGTTTTAATGGCCCCCTTTGCAGTTGCTCCCACACAACCGCAAAGGTCAAGTCCGCATACTGTGATTTCCGAATATTCTTTTGTAGTCACAAAGCTTTTGAAGCTTCGCGAAGTAAAACTATTAGGCAGATTTTTTTCAAAGTAATTATCAGATACGATATCCACATCAGGATAAATTTCAGCACCAGATGTACCTTTTATAGAAAAGCCTATAAACCATTTATTTGTGATAATATTGGGGAATACTTGCCCAACATAAATCACATCATCACCCCGTTCACTGAACTCGCTAATAAGACTATTGACAGCGTTTACAAGTTCGGGAGTGTTATAGGAAAACATCTTTTTTCTTCTATTCCAAAGATAATCGTTCTGCATATCTACAACTATAAGCGCTTTCTTGTTTGACATATTAATTTCTCCTAATCTAAAAATCTGTTTATATTCTGACAAATATACCATTTAAGTGTTTCATCATCGGTGAGGTCGATATTACAGGGGCTTTTTATTGTCTCATAACGCAGAACTGAAAGTTCGTGTATACTTGTCAGCTCAAACGCAATCAATCTGCAATCTTCTATGGTTTTTCTTCCGTTAAAATGTTCTACAATAAATGGTAGGCTTTCCATACCAAAATCATCATTGCGATTGAACAATATATATTTTGTCACCGCTTGCGAATAGTTGTAATTTGCAATCATAAGCCTCATCATTTTAAAATGCAATTCAGTAAGCTTCTGTTTAGGCGACATTCCCGATGACATAATCTTTATAAATTCCGTATCGTGTTTCTGAACATCTGACAAAAGCTTTCGAAACACCTCATAAAGCAAACCCTCTCGTGAACCAAAGCAATAATTAATCATTGCAAGATTTACTCCGCTTTCTTTTGCAATAGCTCGAGATGTAACTTCCGAAGGTTCACTGCAATCCGTCATAAGTTTTGCAGTTGAATTTAAAAGAGCATTTCTTGTTGCTTCAAGGTCACGCTTTATTTTATCTGACATTGTATCACCTCACCTTATTAAACGTGTTTAATTATATTATACACGCTTTTTTTTCAATTGTCAAGCACTCGCTTGAAAAGAAAGGACAACAAATCAATGAGAAAGAATAAGAAATCCTGTTCCATCTCCGAATTTTGCAGGAACAACAATTTCCGAACGCTTGAGTTTTACAAAATGTTAAGCCGACACCCGGAGCTGGCAAGAAAAATGAAAGCCAATTCCGCAGGGGAACGTGTGCTTGACGAGGAAGCAATGATGACAGCAAGGGCAATTCTTCGGAAAGAGAAAATCGAGGACAGACGGAATCGTTACGCTGCCGATGCTGCCAACGAGATAAATACTCTTGCTGTTCAGATTGAAGAATTAAGAAAGGAGGTCCGCAGGCTCAAATGTGAAAATCAAAGACTGAAAAAAATTATCGTATCACTTAGAACAGAAATTAGAAAACAAGACGAGGTGTAATTATGCCAAAGAAGAAAATGACGTTGAAGGAATTTGCCGAACGCTATGAGTGCTGCTGTTTGGCAGCAGGCGTTAGGCTGAAAAAGCTGAAAGAGGAACAGCAGCTTTTGGCAGCCAAGCAGAGGGAGATTTCCGAGAAAATCAGACAGACGGAAAATTCTCTTTTCATTCAGAGAAACGAGAAGATCGCCGCAGCGGTTTTCAAGGCTCTGGGCAGAGAGTATATGCCTTGTGATGAAGTCCGCATATACGAATATCTTGCAGGGTGCGATGATTTCAAAATCTATATGAACAGCAAAACGGAAGAAACGGAGGAAGAAAATTGTGTGTGACAAGAGAAATGCGAGAACAACAAACGGCGGTACATACAGAAAACCGTTCAGCCGAACAGACAGAAAGGCGATAATATGAACGGTATGCTCATTGAGGAAATCGAAAAGCTGGACAGAAACTTTCTTACCCCGTCCGAAGCGGCAAAGGCTTTGGGAATTTCTATCGCAACATTTTACAGAAACTATAAGAAGATGAAATTCCCGACCACAAGGGTAGGAAGCAGATTGCAGATACCGAAGGAAGCATTTCTTGATTTTCTTCGGTATGGAGAGTTTACAAAAACGGAGGACAAGTAATATTTGAATTACGCAGATAGTGACGGAGTGACAACCGTCTGTTATGGAAAAGTGCAGGAGTGGGACGATCGGAGCGAAGCAAGAAAATTTTTTCTTGAAGCTATGATGAATACCGACGGTGCGGAACGTGAGAGATACTCGAATGTGTATTTCAAGATCATTCGGGGATTTGATTACTGCACGGACTCTGATTCCGACTGAATTTCTTTCAATGCACTTCGTTCTCCGGCAGAAATCGATGAAAAATTACCTTTTTCGGTGCTGTCTGGGGACGAGAGTGTGATGCGGAGCAATAATGGGGCAGATACCCGCAAGCGTAGAAAAGGTATATACCTTTTCGTTTTGCGTGGCTTAAACACGCAAAATCAGGGACAGCCCTGCAACCCGATAAAATGATAGGAGATGATAAAAATATGCCATACAGAAAGGACAGAATTAAGAAGCTTATCGGATTTTCACCCGATGAATGGAGCGTTGTCTGCCAAAAGTCAAAAGCCGCCAAGCTTCGGACAGGAACATATATCCGAAGAATGGCAGTCAATGGCGAGGTCAAAATCTACGAACTGAAAGAGCTTTCAGCTTTGAAAAGAGCATTTCTTTCAATCGGAAACAATGTCAATCAGATCGCAGAGGTCGCAAATTCCTCCGGTTCGGTTTATCAAAAGGACATTGAGGACTTGCAGAAAGAGTTCAAATATTTCCGAAGCGTGATGAAAAACTATCTGTTTGAAATCTCGCCGACATACATTTCATGAGGTGTGCCTTGCCGATAATCAAACATATTCCGATATATGCCGCTCCGAAAAGACTGCTTTCCTATGTTACCAACGAGAAGAAAACAGAAAAAACTCTTGTGACGGGGCTTAACTGCTCGGCGAATGTTTCCGAAGCTTATGAGGATATGAAGTTTGGTTTTGAAATGTTCAGCGGTGAGAGATTTTTCAAAAGGTCAATAAGATCTGAAACGGCAAAGTCCGAAAAGCAGAAAATTCGGCTTCACCACTATATCCAGTCATTCAAGCCGGGTGAGGTCACTCCCGATGAAGCTCATCGGATCGGAGTGGAATGGGCGGAAAGGGTTTTCGGGAAAAAGGCGATGGTGCTGTGTGCAACTCATACCGACCGTGGGCATATCCATAATCATTTTGCCGTATGCCCTTACGATATGGACGGTAAGCACTGGCACGCCAACAAGGAAAGTCTGCGGAGATGCAAAGCAATATCCGATAAAATTGCTCTTGCTCACGGGCTTGAAATTATCGAACACCCGAAAAAATCATATAACCACAAGTACGGCGAGTACAAAATGCGAAAGGAGGGGGAGTCTTGGAAGAAGAAATTGTGTGATGATATTGACGATGCGATTATGAAAGAGAGTGTCGGGAGTGTTGATGACCTGCTGAAAGAATTGAAGAAGCAGGGCTATGGCATTCGGCGAGGAAAGTACATTTCCATAAAGGTCAGGCAGAACCGAAAGCCTATCCGCAGTTATCGGCTTGGCGACGGTTACGCTCTTGAACATCTGCAATTCCGCATTGAGCATAAGAATATGGAGATGCCGTTGTCCGAAGCTTTGAAGTATTCGGGTATTCAGAGGGAGTACGCTTTGTGTATCAGACAAATTCAGATACAGCTTTACCGCTGTCCCGAACCCGAACGTCTGCACATTGCTACATACCGAGAGGTCGAAAGGTCAAGCTGTCTGCTGTTATATTTGCGTGATAACAAAATTCATTCGGCAGATGATTTTCGGAAAGCTGTTTCCGATGCGGAAGCAAGGCTCAAAAATCTGAAAGCCGAAAAGGACAGCCTTACAAAGAAAATTGCAGACGAGGAAAAGATTATTGAGGATATTCCGAAATATCTCGAAATTCTCGGTCGCAGACCTTTTCTGCCGAAGGACGCAGTAGAGCTTGCACAGTACAATTATCTGAAAGATGCAGGGATAACCTCGCTTGAAGATGCGGAAAAGCACAGACTGATGCTTGCCGATATGAAAAGTCGGCTTGAAGATGCTGACGGAAAGATCCGTGAAGCTGTTTGCGAGAAAAAGACCGTTTACGATTTTTATGCCTTGTACGAAAATCAGATGAAGTCCGATTATCAGGTTTTGCTTGAACAGGCAAGGGCTGAAATTGAAAATGTTCGCAGGGAGGAAGAACGGCAGAGGGCTGAACTTGAAAGGGGTGAGGTGTTGGAAGAGCGAAAAACGCAGAGCAGGGGCAGGTCGGGATTTCCGATTTGGTGAAATAAAAAATCACAGCACCCATTTGAGTGCTGTGAGGGGAATGTGCTCGATAAATTGGAATTTGAAATACAAAGATATAAGGTTACTTGTTTACTGCATTTCCAAAATAGTAAAAGTCCTCATGCATTGCATACCAGCCGGTCAGCACTTCATGACGAATCCCTTGGTCATCTGTGTATATTAACTGTATTTGCCCAAAATCACCCTGTGCACTCCATGTGCGGTAGAGTCTATGTTTATCCTCATATTGTGTCAGGACTTTTTCGTGCCCGCCGAAATTCTCAAAAAAGCGATCATCTGTTACAGTTATCGGTATTACCGTATAGAGTAAATCAAGAGGTATGGTATTTAATACTTTTACAGAAATATAAGCCGAAAAATCGTCTGACCAGAGAACATCATCAAAACGGCAAAGTACAGCACAGGCTTTACCGATATCATCCGGACTTTCAGCACAGTCCCATCCGTTTAAGAACATTTGCCACGGTTCAAAAAGCGTAGTGAATGTAGCGCCTAATTCCTCGTCAAAAGGTGCTGTAACCTTGAGTATACGCTTTTCTCCGATTGTCGGAATATGATTCGTGTAAAGCCATTTTCTGTCTTTGACCGGCTGAGACAATTCTTCATGTTCGCATTCCATCCAAGCCAAGTTGTATCCAATATCATGTATACCTGCACACTCAATCATCTTTGGCTTTCTATTTTGATTATCTTTCGCAACACGAGATTTGCAGCAGGAACATAAAAAATTCATTACATCATCTCCATTGTAGACAAATATAGAAAATTCCCGATTTGTCAGTCAGATATCTCGCTGTTAAAAGCATTATACCATATCAAAATAAAAAAAGCAAATATAAAAGCAAATGGGGTGATAATAACAAAAATCACTTTTTCATTTCTTCTTCGTGCAGACGGTCAAGCTCGGCATAATACTTGTCAAGCTCTTCCATAACAAAACGCTTTATCTCGGAGGTGACGGAAACCCCACGCATTTCACACCAAGCCTTGTAGTCCTTGAATTCTTCCATTCGGACACGGGTGGAAATGGTGTGCATATTCTCTTTGTCCCATTTGCGGGCATATCCCTTTTGCTTTTCCGATACGGGCATATTATCACTCTTTCTACTTGCGTAAGTATTTAATACCTTATTATATCACACCCATACGCAGAAGTCAATGTGCGCATTGCACCGGAATTTGCCGAAAACTTTGTCCGGGATAACTATTGAAAACTACTGTCGCAAGTAGTAAAATGTAATTGTAAGAAAAAACGAAAACAATGAAATGTTCCGGTGGAACATCATCAATGAAAGGAATGTTATTATGGCAGTTAAAATGGAATTCAGTCTTTCGGACAGAAGCTTTGACAAGCTCAGGCTTCTCAGGAGGGCGGACGGTGAAACCAATATGACCTTTGACAATTATGCGGAGTTGCTGTTAAGCGGTCTGATCGACAGAAAGTACCGTGAGTATGACAGGCAGGGACTTATTGGGGAGGACGAAGATGACTGATGCCAAGAACAAGCTTATCATTGCCAAGACAATTCTTTCGGCACAGGCAGAGGTCATTATCAGCCGTGAGAAAAGGTGCAGAAATATCCGTGAAAAAGCGTTAAGGGCTTATGCCGAACGCAGAAAGCCGAAGCCACGGCGTAAGCCAATGACCGCCGAAAAACGCAGGGCGGTCTGGAACACACTTAAATATGTAAATAAATGAAAAGAGGTATTTGTTATGTTAAGAATTTCCGATGAAAGCTATGAGAGAGTAACCGAGATACTTGAGGACATAGGCTATGTCTGTGAAACCTCGGACTATTTCGAGGATTGGGAGGACGTTGCAAGACCGTCGTTCTGTGTTATGGACGACCTCGATGCGGAACGCTATGAAATGACCTGTGCGGCGTTTGCCGATAAGATCGAGGAGCTTTATGACAACGGCGAAACCAACTATGCAAAGGGTATCCACTCCGCATTTTACGGTTATCTCCGTGAACGCCGTGACTACCTTGAATTTAACGGCTACTATGACAAGCCCGAACTTCCCGAAGATGCGGACGAGGACGATATTGACCTCTATAATGAAAAAATGGAGAGGTATGAAGCTTATGAGTGGCTTATAAATGCTGTTGATAAGTGGATAGACAAAATGAACAGGCTTGAGCTTATGTGAGAAAGGATACCGATATGAAAGTTATAACTTTGGCGAATATGAAAGGCGGAGTGGGAAAATCAAGCTCCGCAACAGCTCTCTCGGCAATACTTACCGAGCGTGGATACAGAACGCTCCTTATCGACTGCGATCAGCAGTGCAACAGCACCGATACCTATCGTGCGGAAACCGAGGGTGCAGCGACTGTTTATGATGTTCTTCTTGATGACAGCAGGATAAGTGTGGCGGAAGCGGTTCAGCATACCGAGTGTGGAGAGATACTTGCAGGGGACAGCCTTTTAAGGCAGGCGGACGAAAAGCTGAAAGGAAGCGTTGACGGGCTTTATCGTATGGCTGATGCTTTGGAGAAGTGCGATGGGTATGACTACATAATCATTGATACCGCTCCTGCAATGAATTCCATACTTCACAACTGCCTTATCGCCGCGGATGAAGTCATTATCCCTATTACGGCAGACAGATATTCTTTGCAGGGACTTTCACAGCTCAACGAAACCATAAAGGCGATAAAGAAGCGTCAGAACCCGAAGCTTACGGTTGCAGGACTTCTTCTCACAAAGTACAACAGCAGGGCAAATCTTTCGAGAGAGGTCAGGGCTTCTTTTGAAAAGGTTGCGGAGAGTATGAACACCAAGATATTTGATACCTCTGTCAGAGAGTGCATCAAGGTCAAGGAAGCACAGGCACAGAAGCGGACACTGATAGAATATGCACCGAACTGTACTGCCGCCGAGGATTACAACAGGCTTGCCGATGAGCTGACAGGCTGAAAGGGGGGAATGTTATGGCAAGGAATGTTACAAGCAAATTCGGAGTTGCGGACGGACTGGACTTCTCCTCTGAACAGGGAATAACGAGCATAGCAATAGACAAGCTTCTTCCGTACCGTAATCACAGGTTCACGCTTTATAAGGGCGAACGTCTGGACGATATGATACAGAGCATTTCCAAGAACGGCGTTATCACTCCCATTATCGTAAGGGCAATGGAAAACGGAAAATATGAGATACTTTCGGGACACAACAGAGTTTATGCGGCAGGGCAGGCAGGACTTACGACTGTTCCTGCTGTTGTAAAGACTGATCTGTCCGATGAAGATGCGGAAATTTACGTTGTCGAAACAAACCTCATTCAGAGGGGATTTAAGGACTTAAAGATATGCGAACAGGCTTTTGCGGTCGGGCTTCGGTACAGCAAGCTTTTTGACGAACGCAAGCTTAAAGGCATCAATGATGAGCTGTATCTGATTGAAAACGGAAAGCCAAATCCCAATGCAGATGTTCCGGTGGAACATTCGACTACAAGAGAAGCGACAGCCAATGAGTACGGCATCAGCTCGGCAACGGTGGCAAGGCTTCTTAGGGTAAACAAGCTTATTGACGAGTTCAAGGAGCTTGTGGACAAGGAAAACATCAAGCTGCGTTCTGCCGTTGATATTTCCTTTATGACAGAGGAACAGCAGAAGCTTGCATATTCGGTTATGGTGAAACTAAATGTGTCTGTTATTGATATGAAAACGGCGAAACAGCTTCGTGAAATATCGTCCTCATACGCTGTTGTTTCCGAAGAGCTGATAACGGAGATCCTCACAGGCGAATACGGAAAAGAGGACACCGCACCGAAGGACAAGGGAGAGAAGATAACGCTCCCGACAGCTACATACAAGCGGTATTTAAGCAGTTATTCCAAAAAGCAGGCAAATGAGATCATCGAAAAGGCACTTGCTCTGTATTTTGAGCAGACAAACGTATAATGGAGGTAAATCAATATGGAAAACAAGGTTATAGTTCAGGGCAGAGTAATTGAGGTGGCTATGATAAGGAAAACAGGCAGAATGCTTGATTGGTACGGTGTGAAGATAAGGACAGCGGACGGTTTGGAGGTTACTGTTGAGTGCGAAGCGAGTGAGCTTGACAAAAGGCTGTTTCCCGATATGAAGATATCGGTTCTGGCTTATCGTACTGACAAGGACGAGGACGGAGAGCTTGCGGATCGCATTGTGGCTAAGGCTTTGAATTATTGATAATATGAAATGAGCCGAGTATGGTGTTCCGTCAGAACATTTTGCTCGGCTTTTTTAGTATTTCTTAAAATATAGTTCTATTTGTTATTGTTATTCTTACATCAACGTGGTATAATATCTATGAAAATAATTATATTACTGATTTGGAGAAAGTGTATGAATGATGTTTTATATAAAGGAACTATAAAAGGTTTTCCATTGATTAAGTTTCAAAATAAAAATATAATTGATAAAATAGTAGGCGGTTCTTTTTATATGAATAGCCTGAAACGTTATCGTGAATTATATGAAATGGAAGGTGATGAATTTATAGGAGATCCCTGTGAGGGTAAAATATTTATCTCCGAAAAATTAAATGCACAGTTTATTGTTCCTGAAAAAGGAATATTTCAGAATTTAAAAGATGTTGCAATTTCAACGCCAAGCGAAGATGATTTTGTTTTTTGTATGTTTGGAGTAGATCCTAATGAATATACTGAATTTAAGTTTTCAGAGGAGCAGCGTGAAAAAATAATAAGTACTTATGATACAGCACTGTTGATTACTGACGTATATGAGTATTTCAGAAGAATTAGGCAGAAAGCGTCATCTGAGGGAATAGAGATAGAAAGTGACTTTATAAAATATTATGATGAATATATTGATATTCCTCAATTATTTGTTAATCTTATGAATGGAATGCAAAAGGTAGTATATTACAAAAGAAAAAAATATTCAATTCAGCAGGAGTTTCGCTTTACATCTCCAAATCCTCAAAAAAATATGTTCCTTGAATTTAATATTGGGAATATAAGCGATATTTCCATAACAATGGCGTCAGAAGATGTATTTAATTCAATAATAACGAAAAGAAAAGATTAATACGGTGAGCATAATAAATTTTGCGGGAATTTTACAATGTTTTCGTGCTCCGTTGATTTTAATTAATATCATAGGTTATGATTAATTGTATTCACTATTCTATTTGGTATAAATATTTAGAATGATCAATAGCTAAATATATTTTGTAAATAATAAAGGGGACTGTGGCAAGAATAATTAAGGCAAAACCGCACAAATTCTTGAAAAGCAGCAAAAAAAGGTATAATATAAGTATGAATAAACAACTGACATTCTCGCTTATAAGCGATGAACTGGCACAAGCCAGAACAAGCAAAAAAGAATTTCTTGAAAAGATAGAGTGGATAATACCATTTGACGAGTGGATAGGGATAATCAGACCGTGCTATTACAAAGGAGAGCACGGAAACAAGCCCTACGACCTTGAGCTGATGCTTCGCATATTTCTTCTTCAGAACCTTTATGACCTTTCCGATATGAAAGTAATGAACGAGGTAATAGACAGCCGTGCATTTTCAGAGAAGAAAGGCAATCAATGGCACTTTGGCTATAAAGCTCATATCGGAGTAGATAAGGACAGCGGACTTGTACATCATCTGAAAGTAACAGGTGCTAATGAACACGATGTAACAGCAACGCC
>ERZ791815.1777-NODE-1777-length-11782-cov-3.129786_pt1 | contig 11782 bp, 7 predicted proteins | sample MGYA00510302_ERZ791815 | MGnify/ENA primary metagenome ERZ791815 (study PRJEB30046, sample SAMN00791995) | human gut metagenome | study: EMG produced TPA metagenomics assembly of the A metagenome-wide association study of gut microbiota in type 2... | reverse complement strand
AGTTCTGCAAAGACTTTGGTTATTTCATTTATAGGTATGGAGAACAAAGAAGTGCCTATTAAACCGAGTGTAAAAGTGACTTTGAAACCCATGACGGAATTATTAAGTGAGGTATTGGTTACCGGTACTTATGGTAGTGCCAAGAAGTTAGGCTCCATGGTTGGTTCTGTTGCTGCTGTAAAATCTGAAAAGATAGCCAATAGACCAAGTGCGAACTTTGCGGATGCCCTACAAGGACAGGTTGCCGGCTTACAAGTTTTTACTTCTTCCGGTGAACCTAGCGAAGGAGTCTCTATGCGTTTACGTGGTATCGGTTCTATCAACTCTTCCAGCGAACCTTTATTTATATTAGATGGTGCTCCTATTTCAAGTGGTGCATTTTCGGCCATTAACCCTAATGATATTGAAAATCTGACTATTTTGAAAGATGCTTCTTCAACTTCTATTTATGGTTCACGAGCTGCTAATGGTGTTATAGTAATTACTACCAAACGCGGTAAAGGTGTCAAACCGACTGTTACCATAAAGGGGCAATACGGTATCTCTCAGCGTGCTGTAGAAAATATCACTTTAATGAACTCAGAGCAATATTTCAATTTCTGTGAAACTGTCAATCCCAATTATAAGACTAATGAAGCTTTTCAGGCTAATAAAGAATTTGCATTGAAACACGGTATATCTACAGATTGGTATGACTACTTTTTTAAAGATAATGCACCGACCTATCAATTGGATGCAAGTATTACCGGTGTAGCCAACAATACCAATTATTTTATCTCTGCCAGCCATTATGATGCAGAGGGTATTGAACCGGCTTCAGGAATGAAACGTGAAACAGTACGTAGTAATATTGATACTAAAGTTTCAGATTGGTTCCGGGTTGGATTGAATTTAGGTTTGTCTTATGAAGATTTTGAAACTAACGGTTTTGCCGGAACAGGAAATAGTTGGTATAACGTAGCGACTTTAAGTAAATGGGCCATCCCTTATGAAACTCCTTATGAAATCATAGAAAATGCAGATGGTTCTATTTCTTATGGAAAAAGAAAAAACATTTTAGATAAAATTGGATTGTGGAATCCGTATTATCTGCTGGAAAATCAACCTACAGAAAAGAATAAAATACGTCTATATGGTAATGCTTTTGAAGAGATAACACCAATAAAAGGACTGACAATCCGTGCGGCACAGGCAATAGATGCTTTCGATTACAGATATCGTTATGTTAGCCTGCCCGCTGATTATAATAATCAAAAGGGTTCTGCATCCGAATCTTTCCAGCGTTATTCTTCATTTACATTTACCAATACAGCCGAATACAAATTCAGTATCAACGAAATGCATAATATATCGGCATTGGTTGGACAAGAATCTATTATTTATAATGGAAGTTCGTTTGGTGCCAGTGTGGATAACATAACAGATGGTCGTCTGCCTATGCTGAGTAATGGTACTATTCCTAAGCAGCCGAGTGCCAGCAAAAAGAAAAAAGTGATGAACTCATATTTTAGTCGCTTGGAATACAATTTTGGTGAGAAATATTTCTTTGACGCTTCTTTCCGTACTGACGGCTCGTCTATTTTTGGACGTGATAATCGTTGGGCTTCTTTCTTCTCTGTCGGTACCATGTGGAATGTGTCCAAAGAGGCGTTCATGGAAGATATTGATTGGCTGAAAGACCTAAAAGTAAAATTCAGCTATGGTACGACCGGTAACTCTGCATTTGATGGTGATCCCTATTATCCTTCTTTGGGCTTAGTGGGTACCGGCAAGTATAATGGAGATCAAACATTCTATATTTCTTCTGTTCAGAATGATGGTTTAACTTGGGAAAAACAAAAGACTATAAATATAGGATTGAGTGCACGTTTGTTTGATCGTTTGGATATCGACTTGGCATACTATGATAAGAAAACCACAGATATGCTGATGACTATTCCTTATTCATATACGACAGGTCACAGTTCCGGTTGGGGAAATATCGGTAGTATGTTTAACCGTGGTTTTGAAGCTACAGTCTCATACGATATTATTAACCGTAGAAATCTGCAATGGAGTGTTTCGGCCAATATTAACTATAACAAGAACCAGATTACTGAGTTGTTTGGTGGACGTGATGAGTATGTTGTAGCCAATACCGGTATTAAATATCAGGTAGGAATGCCTTATGGTGAACTGTATTATGTTCGTTGGGTAGGAGTAGACCCGGCAGACGGACAGCAGATTTGGTTGGATAAAGACGGTAATGAGACCAAAACTTATTCTGAAGATAACGCTGTATTTACAGGAAAGCAACGTTATGCTCCATGGGCCGGTGGTTTCAGTACTTCATTCTTCTGGAAAGGTTTCAGCATTAATGCCGACTTCTCTTATGTATTAGGAAAGTATACTATTAATAATGATGCTTTCTTCTACAACAATCCGAATTTTGCAGGTCAGTTAAACCAATCAACGGATATGCTTGATATGTGGACGACTCCGGGACAAGTAACCAATATTCCTGCTGCTAATTCTGAATTGCGTTTTGACACTCACTTGATTGAGAATGCTTCTTTCCTTCGTCTGAAAAACCTGACTATCGGTTATACTTTGCCGGAAAATTGGTTGCATAAGACCGGCTTTATCAAAGGAGCACGTATTTTTGCTGTTGGACGTAATTTGTTGACCGTAACCAACTATACGGGTGCCGATCCTGAAGTAGATTCAAACTTACAATTAGGAAAATATCCTAATACCAAGCAATTTACGATTGGTGCTGAATTAACATTCTAAATTTAAATAAAGCATAATATGAAGAAATCAATTATACTATCAATTATAGCCTGTTGTGCAGCATTTACTTCATGTAATATGGACGAAATGCCTAGCACATCAATACCTACGGATGAATCAATATTGACCGTAAAGGACTGTCAAGCCTTTAGTAATATGCTTCATGCTGAATGGAGAGGATACGTCCAAAATGCTTATTCAATGGATGCGTTGGTACAATCCGGATTATTGACTGCCACAGCAGATTATGGTAATACCTATGGATATTTTTATCGTTGGGCTTTCGAAATCACAGATGGAGCATTTTCGGGATGTTGGGCCGATAATTATTACATCATAGCCAATGCCAATCATTTAATAAAGGGCGGTCAGAATATCTTGGCAAATGATACGGAATTAAGTGAAAATGATAAAGCTTATATCAATCATTATGTAGGACAAGCTTATTTTTCCAGAGCTTATGCTTATTTTGAATTGGCCTTGCATTATTGTAAGAACTACGATCCCGCATCTGCCGGAAGTGATTATGGAATACCTTTGGTTACAGAATATGCGCCTAGTTCGGATTATTCCAAATATCCCGGTCGTAGCAGCCTGAAAGAAACTTTCGATTTTATCGTAAAAGATCTGGAACAGGCTTCCAACTTAGTAGGAATTCAAGGAGAAGCCCAGTCTGCATATATTACTTTAGATGTAGTTGAAGCTTTAAAGGCACGTGTCTATTTGGAAATGGAAGATTATCAAAATGCTGCGGCTGCTGCACAAGGATTAATCAATAGCAAGCGCTATACTTTGATATCTGATGGAGATGCGTATAAAAAGATGTGGTTGAACGATGTTGGTACAGAAGCTATCTGGCAGTTCGCAATGTCAAAGACAGAAACCGGTTCAAACGCTTTAGGTAGTTCTTTTATGGGAATAGTTGACAAACTGCCTCGCCCTAGTTATTTACCTGTTAAGTCTGTTTTAAATTTGTACGATAAGGAAAATGACATCCGTTACGATGCTTATTTCACAACCGGATTGATTGACCGTCAAGTAGGTGATGATATTGAGGTCACTTATTGTAGTAAATGGCCGGGTAATCCTGAATTATATGAAGGAAAATCCAATAATGTCAATAAGTTAAAAGCTTTCCGTATTTCTGAAATGTATCTGATTGCTGCTGAGGCTTATGCAATGTTGAATCAAGAAGATAAAGCTTCAGAGATGTTGAATGAACTAAAAAAGATACGTATCAAAGGATGGACTGAAACAGTTTACAATGGCGCAGCTTTGATGCAGGAAATTCAGGATGAACGCGTACGAGAATTGTTTGCTGAAGGCAATAGATTGTTTGACATGAAGCGTTGGAAAATTGGTATGAAGCGTAGCTCATCTGATGCTCAAAGAGACGATTATTTGCCTGCTTTGGGTACTGATATTGAAAAAGAAGCTACAGATAATCGTTGGGTATGGCCTATTCCGAAGGATGAAATGGATAGTAATCCACAACTGAAAGGGCAACAGAATCCTGGATATTAATGTAAAAGCTTACTGAATATAATAAAAGGTCGTGTTTTATGATAACACGGCCTTTTTAAGTTGAGTACATTATAGTTATAAAATTCCCACGATATTGCAAGAATAAGTTCTATTCAGAGCTGTTTTAGCATATCAGAACTCTGATTTATGGTAGAATATTAGTAGAAAATATTTCATAATATTGCTTATTTGGTACTTTAAATGAAGGGGAAACACTTGGAGGCAGCACGCCAAAATATTGATTATCAGTAAAATAAATAATTATTTAGTTCTGCAAAAACTTTGGTAATTTCATTTATAGGTATGCAATCTCAGGAAGTGTCTATTAAGCCAACAATAAACATTGTTTTAAAACCTGATACAGAAACACTTGACGAAGTTGTAGTTATCGCTTATGGTACAGCTAAAAAAGAATCTTTAACAGGTTCTATTTCCGTTGTAGATAATAAAAAAACGCATCACAACAAGTGTTACCGGTGCGTTAGAAGGAGCCGCACCGGGTGTGCAAGTTAACAACACCTATGGAGAACCGGGGAAAGCTCCATCTATCCGTATCCGTGGTTTCGGTACATTAGTCAGCGGAGCTTCAGAACCACTTTATGTGGTAGATGGTGTTCCTTTTGATGGAAATATGGCTGAACTAAATTCTAATGACATTGCAAGTATGTCTATTTTAAAAGATGCTGCATCAGCCGCTTTATATGGTAACCGAGCAGCTAACGGTGTTGTCCTAATCACGACCAAAAGCGGACATGCTACCAACAAACCAAGCATTACACTACAAATGAATCAGGGTATTTATAATCGTGGTATTCCTGAATATGACCGTTTGGATGCCGACCGCTGGATGGAAGCTTCTTGGATGGCAAAAAAATATGCCATGATGTCTAATAAAGGTATGAGTGCAACAGAAGCCGGACAATATGCGACTGAACATCTTATTACAGAATCCATCGGACGCAATATCTATAATGCAGCAGACAATCAATTATTTGATGCCAATGGTAAACTGACAGCATCTCGCTTATCCGGTTATGATGATTTAGATTGGGCAGATGCCATTGAGCGCAATGGTCATCGTCAAGATTACAACTTGTCGGCCTCTACTTCCGGTGAAAAATACAGTATATATTCTTCAATTGGTTATCTGAAAGAGAAAGGTTATGTAAAAGCAACAGATTATGAACGCTATTCCGGCCGTATCAATTCTACATTTACACCGAATAAATGGTTTAAAGGAGGTGTGAACCTGACCGGTTCGTGGACTAAGCGTAACTATAATGACAATGCCACCGGTAGTTATTATTCCAATCCGTTCTACATTACTCGCTATATGGCACCGGTGTATCCTGTGTATATGCATAATGCTGATGGTAGTTACCAACTGGATGAAAATGGTGAAAAGATTTATGATACAACTTCTCCATATTTGGGCAACCGTAATATCGCTTATGAAATGTTGTTCAATAAAGAAGAAAGCATTCGTAATGTATTAGGAGGACAAGCTTTTGCCACGATTACATTACCGTTAGGATTGTCTGTCACAGTAAAAGGAGACTTAAACAACAGTACAAGTAATAACAAAAAATATGATAATCCCAAAATCGGTGATGGTGCTACCAATGGTGGTCGTCTGACAAGCTATGCATATCAATACCGCACAGTAACCTTACAGCAAATATTAAATTGGAATTATCAATTCAAAGAAATACATAATATAGAAGCCATGATTGCTCATGAAAGTTATAGTTGGGAGCGTAAATACACATCCGGCATGAATACCGGTATGGCTGTAGACGGCAATTTAACAATGGGCAATTTCCTAACCAACTCTTACTTCAACGGTAGCGATGATGAAGACAAGACGGAATCTTATTTGGCACGTGTAAAATACAACTATGATAATCGTTATTTCATCGAAGGTTCTTTCAGGCGTGATGGTTCTTCACGCTTCCATAAAGACAACCGCTGGGGTAACTTCTATTCGGTAGGTGCTAGTTGGAATATGAAAAATGAAGCCTTCTTAGAAGATGTGGAATGGGTTGATCATTTAAAAATGCGTGCTTCATATGGTGAAGTGGGTAACAATATGGGGGTCAGCTATTATGGGCACATGGCTTTATACACCATTGATAAGAATGGTGGCAATCCTGCTCTATTGAAAAAGTCATTGGCAGCTCCCGATATAAAATGGGAAACTACCCAAACCGTGGATGTGGCTGTAGAAGGCCGCTTGTTTAACAAGCTAAACTTCCAAATCGGTTATTTCGACAAGCGTTCTAAAGATTTGCTGTTCGAAGTCCGCTTACCTCTGTCAGCCGGTTCTTATCCATGGCAGGACAAGGTCATGAACTTGACACAATACAAAAATATTGGAACCGTTTCCAACCGAGGCTGGGAAATCTCATTAAATGCAGACGCCATAGACAGTAAAGATTGGAAATGGAACATTGGCGTTGATGCCACTTTCTTGAAAAACGAAATCGTAAAATTGCCTGACGGAAAAGACATTCTGCACGGTATGCAGAACTATTCGGAAGGTCATTCTATTTATGAATTCTATACATACCACTTTGAAGGAGTAGACCAATTGACCGGTACTTCTCTTTATACACTTGATCCGGAACAGAAAGTTAAAGCTGAAGAGGCAGGTGCTTTAGTAAATATCAATGGACAAGATTATGCCACTGCTACCTCTTATGCTCAACGTAAATGGGCAGGCAGTGCACTCCCCACTGTATATGGTTCTATCAGTTCTGCCCTATCATGGAAAAACTGGAATCTGAACATGTTGTTCACTTATTCTTTAGGTGGAAAAACATACGATGGTTCTTATAGCAGCTTAATGGGTGTATCCGAATCAGGTGCCGCAGGTAGTGCTTACCACAAGGACATCTTAAATTCTTGGAACGGTGCTCCGGCAGGTATGACCGAAACTTCTCCTAACCGTATTGACCCGAATGGTATTCCTCGTATAGATTACTACAAATCTTCTGATTTGAATGCTACCAGCGACCGTTGGTTGGTAAGTTCTTCTTACTTGGTATTCAAAAATCTGAGTTTATCTTATGAACTACCCAAAAAGTGGATGAAGAATTTAGGCATTGAAGGGTTGATGTTGAATGCCGGTGTAGAAAATCTTTTTACACTAACTGCACGTAAAGGTTTAAACCCACAATATTCTTTCAATGGTGGTTCGGATGACACCTATGTAACCGCCAGAGTTTATAACTTTGGATTAACTGTAAAATTCTAAAGAAATAACTTTTAAAAACAGACATAGAATTATGAAAAAATATATTCAAAAATTGTTTGTAGGTAGTCTAATGGCAGGTACCTTATTGGTTTCCTCTTGTGCAAGCGACTATCTGGACACAGCTCCCACAGACTCTACCGGTTCTGCTGATGCCATCGGAACAACCGACAATGCCATAAAGGCACTGAATGGTATTGCCAAACTCATGAGCACCCAACATTACTATTTCGGTCAAGGCTTTGCCGGAGAAAACAATATCATTGCTCATTATGAAAATTATCCGAGCGAAAACTATCTGTATAACTTATATGCATCCGGCTGGTCACCTATTCATAATCAAGAGTTTCATACACGTACTAACTCTATTTACGATGCTTATGCGTGGTATTACTATTATTCTATAGTAGGCAATGCCAACACAATTCTGGCAAACATAGATAACGCAGAAGGCACTGAAAGTGAAAAGCAATTTATAAAAGCTTCGGCACTAACATTCAGAGCCTATGCTTTTGAAAAATTAGTGCACTATTATTGCTGGCGCTGGCAAGACTCCAACAATGGTGCATCACAAGGTTTAATACTTCGTTTAGACGAATCAACTAACGGAATGCCTTATTCTACATTGGCTGAAACTTATACCCAAATTTATAAAGATTTGGATGAGGCTATCAGTTTATATGGCGAAAGTGGCATGAATAGAAAAGAAGGCGATGTATGGATGCCGAATGTTAACGTTGCCCATGCCATATATGCTCGTGCTGCACTGACAAAACAGGATTATGCCAAAGCTTTAAGCGAAGCAAAATTGGCGCGTGAGGGCTATCCATTGATGAACAATACAGAATACTATGCAGGTTTCTGCAACCCTACAGGTGAATGGATCATGGGTAGCTTTGGAGGTTCACAGGAAAACAACTGGTATTGGAGCTACGGAGTGCAATTTGCCTGCAACGGTTACTATGCCAGCACGCAACAGACCGGTGCCGGAGCTATCGGACGCGAATTAATTAACCGCATCCCCAACAATGATGCCCGTAAAGCTTTATTTCTCACCGAAGACAAATTCCCGGGCTACAACTTCAATGATGGTTCAGTCATGGACTTAACATATGGCATTTTAGGTATGGGTGAAAAAGAAAAAGAAGCCGATGCTCTATGGGATGAAGCCGCAGCTTATTGTAAAAAGATGGCTGTCAGTGGACTGACTGCTCCTTATGAAGCTGGTTATATGTACTTAGGAGGACAATTAAAGTTCTATGTATTCGACACTCCGGGTGTAGGTTACTTACCTTTTATCCGTTCTTCCGAAATGGTATTGATAGAAGCGGAAGCCAACTACTTCCTAAACAACGAAGCAGCTGCACAGGCGGCTTTAGTAGAGCTGAATGCTACTTCCGGACGTAATGCAGAATATACTTGTACCAAAACCGGAGATGCGTTATGGAACGAAATCATGGACTATCGTGAACTTGAACTATGGGGAGAAGGCTTTGCATGGAGCGACTATAAACGCTGGAATCGTGATGTCATTCGCAATGGCTTTGACAAAGGTGGCAATGCACACATCTCTATTGCTACGACTATTCCGGCAAGCGGCGCCAACAAATGGACATGGGATGTTCCTTTGAACGAAACTGATTACAATGATGAACTGAAAGTTAGCGGTAACTAACAGTTAATCATCGACTACAAAAAAGAGAGTGTCAAAAATGCTTTTATTAATTTGCCTTTGACACTCTCTTCGTTTTCTCTTATAATATCTTCCCTATTTCATTCCAATCCTCCATTATCCCTGTAGGCTGAAAAGAAAACTTCGTTGTTTTTTTTACATTATAGAATACTTGTCCGAGCCCTGCATCCTTGGCACCAGCTATATCATTCTCCCAATTATCCCCTATCATCAAAGAAGTATGCAATTCTGACTGAGTGGCTGACATCGCAAAGTAAAATATTTCAGGAAAAGGTTTATGCACACCGATATCCTCCGACAAAACTACTTTTTTAAAGTATTTATCAACTCCCGCCGAACGCATTTTTTGTTCTTGCAACTCTCTAAAACCATTGGAAAGGATATACAAATTGTATTTTGAAGACAAATATTCCAATGCTTCAACCGCATGAGGCATTGTCTTCTTCTTGTACACTATTTCTGCAAAAAAATCATCCGAATATGCTTTTACCAATGCTTTATCTTCAACACCTACCTGTTGCAGAGGATAAGAAAAGCGCATATCATTCAACTCATCTTTTGTGATATGTCCGGCACCATATTCTCCCCAAAGTATTTCATTTCGCCCACTATATATGGTATAAAACTGATGAAAGGAGTCAAAGTATCGCTCAAAATGATACTTTTCATACATGTCCTGAAACGTATCGCGGGCATTTTCCGAAAATGCCCAAACCGTATCATCCAAATCTATAAATATGCTCTTATACATATACATTCAATAATTATAAAAAAGGGGTTGTGCCTGATTGAGACGCAACCCCTTTACGGGATAATTTATATATTATTTTATTTTACCTGAATAACAAGGTATCTTGATACACTCCAAAACTGACTAGGATTAGTTATCTTCAAAGTTAACTGCCCTTTTGCATCCTTCACCAATTCGTATGAACCTGCAGGATGAGTGGTCAATAGTTCTGCACGTTTTGAATACAATTTGATTTCCTTGTCTGTACGAATATCAATCTGAGTAAAATAATCTTTATTGAAATCGTCATTTTTAAGCACGTCACCATTCTTAAGAATTTTCTGATCTTTCAATTCCGATTTTGTACCAAAGACAAACCATGCAGTATTCAAAGCTTTATCCTGACTGGCAACAGTAGCAGATTTAGCTTCATTCTCAGCTGTCAAATCACTTACATTTTGGCTTAATCCGGCCACTGCATCATCCAATTCTGCTATACGAATATTCTTTGAAGCAAGCTCTGCCTGTAAAGTCTCAATCTGTTGTTGTTTAGCCTCTAATTCCTTAGTCAAATTGGCAATAGCTTTTTTCAACTGTGCAGAATTATATTTACTGTTCTTCAATTGCTCTTCCAACTTAGCAATCTGTTCGCGGTTAGCCTGTAATTTTTCACTAATAAAACGAATATCATCTTTTATCTTATTTGCACTGTTTTCACGAATAGAGCCACTCTGCAAATCAACACGGTTTTCAGCTTCGTTTATTTGTCGGAAACCTTCCTGAACCTCATTAAATGCACCCATAATTTCGTCCAATTCTGCATTTCTGCTGGACAGTTCTACCATTAAAGAATCATTCTGAGCCTTCATAGCCTCATTTTTTGCTCCGTTACCGCAAGAGCTCAACAGGGCAACAGACAACAATGATAAAATTACTAACTTTTTCATCTGCTTTACTTTTTAAAGTTCATTATTTTTAGTCCTCTTTTCCACCGAGCACAATGACAATCCCGCCACGTGGCTCGTTCTCTGTGAAATGCGCTATAACTTCTGTCAATGTACCCCGTACACTTTCTTCGTGCATTTTAGAAATCTCACGACATACGGAAACAGGCCTGTCGGCACCGAAAAACTCGGCAAATTGAGTCAAGGTTTTCACTAAACGATAAGGTGACTCATAGAATATCATCGTCCTCTTCTCTTCCTGTAAAGAAGTGAGCCGAGTAACCCGACCCTTCTTTTGAGGCAGGAAACCTTCAAAACAAAAACGTTCATCAGGCAAACCGGAGGCAACCAATGCCGGCACAAAAGCTGTAGCTCCCGGCAAACATTGCACCTCAATACCATTCCTTACACATTCCCGTACAACTAAAAATCCGGGATCAGAAATTCCGGGAGTGCCGGCATCAGATATCAACGCTACAGTTTCGCCTGCTTTGATTCTATTGACAACGCCTTCAACCGTTTTATGTTCATTGAATTTATGATGGGACTGCATCGCATTCTTTATTTCATAATGTTTCAAAAGAATGCCGGAAGTACGAGTATCTTCAGCCAATATGAGATCAGCCTCTTTCAGCACGCGAATAGCGCGAAATGTCATATCTTCCAAATTCCCCACGGGAGTAGGCACTACATACAGTTTTCCCATAAAAAACACTCCTAATTCTGTTATATGATGACAAATGTAGAAAGAAATCAAATGTATAAAGTTAATTGATGCTATTATTTAACAGATGTTGCACATTCCTTTAACATTATATCTTTTATTAATAAAAATATTAGGGATTATAGCCCTTTTTTGGGGTACA
>ERZ791815.1775-NODE-1775-length-11784-cov-3.235229_pt1 | contig 11784 bp, 8 predicted proteins | sample MGYA00510302_ERZ791815 | MGnify/ENA primary metagenome ERZ791815 (study PRJEB30046, sample SAMN00791995) | human gut metagenome | study: EMG produced TPA metagenomics assembly of the A metagenome-wide association study of gut microbiota in type 2... | reverse complement strand
AATTTCTTTATCTGACTATCTTCTCAAATTGACTGCGGTGGCACACCGCCAACCGAAATTTTCAATTTTCCATTTTCAATTTTCAATTAAAAACAAGACTGCCGTTCGGGCAACTTAACCCTCGCATTTTTCGGACTCTCTTCCCGAACGAAATCACATCTTATTCTACAGTAACCGACTTAGCAAGGTTCTTTGGCTTATCGGGATCAATACCTCTGTTGATTGATGTGTAATAAGCAAGAATCTGGAGCGGAACAACCGCTGTAATCGGCATAAGAAGCTCGTCTGTATGCGGAATTTCGATAACATAATCCGCAACACCGTCCTTGAGTTCTCTTGCACAGGCGTCTGTACAAACAAGAATAACCTTCGCTCCTCTTGACTTAACCTCAACAACATTGCTGATTGTCTTGGGGATAATACCTGTCTGAGTTGCAACGGCTATAACGGGAACATCCTCGTCAATAAGCGAAATTGTGCCGTGCTTTAACTCGCCTGCGGCGTAGCTTTCTGAGTGAATGTACGAAACCTCTTTGAGCTTGAGTGAACCCTCCATTGAAAGGGCATAGTCAAGACCTCTGCCTATGTAAAGCAAGCTGTCGGTTGCAACAAGCTTTGTGGCAACGAACTTGCAGATATCCTCGCAGTTGTCGATTACATACTGAACTGCCTCAGGCATTTTTGTAAGAGCCGAAACAAGTCGCTTGCACTCGGCTGTGCTGATTGTTTCCTTTGCAAGAGCAAGCTCAAAGGCAAAGAGATACATAACGGAAAGCTGTGTGATGTATGCCTTTGTTGACGGAACGGAAATTTCGGGACCTGCGAGTGTGTAGATGAGCATATCCGCCTCACGGGCAATTGAACTGCCCTTTGCGTTTACGATTGCAAGAGTTTTTGCACCCTTCTGCTTTGCAAGACGCATTGCGGCAAGGCTGTCGGCTGTTTCGCCCGACTGTGAAATGATGATTACAAGGTCGCCCTCGCCTACAATCGGATTTCTGTAACGGAACTCGGACGCAATGTCAACATTTACGGGAACTCTTGCGAGATCCTCAATAACATACTTGCCGACCATACCTGCGTGCATAGCAGTACCGCAGGCAACGATTGTGATATTTTTGAAATTCTTGATTGTTTCCGTTGTGATGCCGCACTCCTCAAGAAACGGAAGTCCCTCTTTGATTCTCGGCATAATCGTTGTTCTGATAGCCTCGGGCTGTTCGTTGATTTCCTTAATCATAAAGTGCGGATAACCGCTCTTTTCGGCAGCCTCCATATCCCAGTCGGCTGTCTGAAGTTCCTTTTCAATCGGATCAAGGTGTTCGTCAACAAACGAAACACCGTCAGATGAAAGTGTTACGATTTCATCATGGTCAAGAAGATAATAATCCCTTGTGTACTGAAGAATTGCAGGAACATCGGACGCAATAAAGCACTCGCCTTCTGCAACGCCTACGATAAGAGGACTTTCACGGCGAACCGCAAAAACTCTGTCGGGGAAATCCTTGAACATAATTCCGAGTGCAAACGAACCCTTAAGCTCAGCCATTACACTGTCAATTGTTTCAAGAGGATTTCCGTTGTATTTATAGTCGAGGAGCTGAGCAACAACCTCTGTATCTGTGTCGCTTAAAAAAGTTCTTCCCTTTGAGATGAGGAAGTCTTTAAGCTCCATATAGTTTTCAATAATACCGTTGTGAACGATTGTAACCCTTGTACCGCTGTGTGGATGTGAGTTTACATCCGAAGGCTCGCCGTGGGTTGCCCAACGGGTGTGACCTATGCCGACATGACCTTTCGGAGTGCCGACCTCTGCAAGCTTATCCTTTAAGTCCTGAAGCTTACCCTTGGTCTTTACGGTCTTGATTTCCCCGTTATCAAAAACCGCAATACCTGCCGAGTCATAGCCTCTGTATTCAAGCTTTGTGAGAGCATTAACAAGCACCTCACTGCAATCCTTAGGTCCTACATAACCTACAATACCGCACATAAAATTTCTCCTTTTCGGTTAATCATTGACCTTGTGGCAAAAAGTAGGTACAAGTTCTGCCAAAAGTTCAACTGTCTTTTCACTGTCATTGTTTTCTGCGGTCTTTTTGAGAACCTCAAGCTTTGACAGCATATCTGTTTCGTCTATTTTAATTTGATTTCCTATGAAAATTTTCTTGTTCTGTGTTGACTTAAGACCTTCTTCGTCCATAAGAAGCTCCTCAAAAAGCTTTTCACCCGGACGAAGTCCCGTGAAAATAATCGGAACATCTTTGTACGGAACCTTACCGTACATTCTGATAAGGTTCTCGGCAAGGGTTGTAATCTTGACGGGAGCACCCATATCAAGAACAAAAATCTCACCGCCCTTTGCCATTGCACCTGCCTCAAGAACAAGCGAAACAGCCTCGGGAATAGTCATAAAATATCTGATAATATCGGGATGTGTTACGGTAACGGGCGCACCATTTTCAATCTGACGGCGAAACAGCGGAATAACCGAGCCGTTTGAGCCGAGAACATTGCCGAATCTTGTTGTTACAAATTCGGTATCGGTGCTGTGCTGCGCCTTGTACTGAATAATCATCTCGCACGCACGCTTTGTTGCGCCCATAACATTTGTCGGATTAACAGCCTTGTCGGTTGAAATCATAACAAACTTCTTTGCCTTGTACTTTTCTGCAAGGGTTGCAACATTGAATGTGCCGAAGATGTTGTTCTTTACAGCCTCCTCGGGAACGGTTTCCATAAGCGGAACATGCTTGTGAGCGGCAGCGTGGAATACGAGTTCGGGGCGATATGTCTTGAAGATAAGCTCCATTTTGTCGTAATCACGAACCGATGAAATAAGCGTTACAAGGTTAAGCTTTGTGCCATATTCAAGCACAAGCTCCTGCTGAATGTCATATGCGTTGTTTTCGTAGATATCAACAATGATGATTTGTTTCGGATCATTCTTTGCAATCTGTCTTACAAGCTCACTGCCGATTGAACCGCCGCCGCCTGTAACAAGACAAACCTTTCCGTTGATAAGGTCATGAATCTCCTTTCGGTCAAACTCAATGGGTTTTCTGCCGAGAAGATCCTCAATCTTGATTTCCTTTGCCTGTGAAATAAGCTGTGTATGCCCGTCATCAAACAAAAGCTCACCGAGATAAGGGATAATCTTGATTTTGCACTCTGTTGCGGAACAGTAGTCAAGAATCTTCCTCTTCTCATCTTCCTCACATGACGGAACTGCAACAATAATATTGTCTATGCGGTATTCATCACATATTTTAACAATTTCGGGACAGGTTCCGACAACGGGGATTCCTTCGATTTTCTGATTCAGCTTTTTCAAATCATCATCGACAAAGCATACCGGAATGATGCTTTTTGAAGGATTATTAACATCACCCTGCTCTTTCGCATTGTGAATTTCACGAACAATCATTCTGCCGGCATTGCCTGCGCCCACAATAAGGGTGCGCTCTCCGCCCTCTGCCCTTCCTGCCTCGGTAAGGTCAAGAAAAGTCCTTCTGAAAACAAAACGGAATGCAAGAATTCCGACAAGGGCTATTGCGAAATGTAAAAATCTTTCTCTGCGGAATCTGCAAAAACAACGAGATTACAAAGCCGAGCGTAAACCCCGAAAAAACGGCAATTCCACACACCATATAGTCCTTTGCGTTAAAGTATCGCCACAATTTTGAATATGTTCCGCTTATATAAAGCGTAAACAGACACATGACAAGATCAATAACAATATAGCTCAACAAGCCTTTGCTTGAAGCAGCACCTATGTAGCCGACAAGCAAGAGAATATAATTTGCAAGAATACCGCTGACAACGATAATAAACACATCTGCGAGAGCCAGCAACATCTTACGCAAATTAATCTTCTTCATAACCCATACCTCTTCTGTTTAACTTTGTGTAAATTTCCCGAGTAACATATAAATACAATTATGATTTATTATACAACAGTGCAAAAGGAATGTCAAACAAAGCAATTCCTAAATCAACTTAAAATCCGACAATCAAAGCACAAGGAACAGTAATAATCAGACTTGTTCGACACACATTTGTTGACAACCGCACAAAACGAGCCTAAAATAATACCATACTTAAGATGAGCGGTGAATTGAATGAAAAATTTTTCGATAATCCTCGGAGCAATAATACTTGCGCTGTTTGTGACTCTCGTAATATGGGGCGTTTACTGTGACAACACAATTGCAATCACAAATTACTGTGTAAACAATACTAAGAACGACGCAAAGCTGAAATTTGTTGTCATCACGGATTTGCACAACAAGGAATACGGAGAAAAGAACGCAGACCTTGCAGAGCTTGTAAAGGAACAAAATCCCGATTTTATTGCAGTTTGCGGAGATATGGTCAACCGTGGCGATCCCGACACAACGAAGATGAAAGATGTGCTTGAAAAGCTTTCAAAAATTGCACCCACATACTGCTGTCTCGGCAACCATGAGCGTGACAATGCTGCCAAATTCGGAACGGATTTTAAAAGCGAAACAAATTCAACAGGCGCTGTATTGCTCGATAATGAATACATAAAATTCACCAAAAACGGCAAAAGTGTGCTTATCGGCGGAATGAGCGACTACCCTTATTATGAGTTCTACACTCCCGATGACGATGTTCCGTCAAGAACGCTGTGGGAAGAATTTGCCGAAAAAGCAAAGAACAATTTCACAATTCTTCTGCACCACCAGCCCGAATACATTGCCGAGGACGCAAAGAAAACCGACATAGACTTAATCGTCTGCGGTCACACCCACGGAGGACAGATTCAATTGCCGTTCATCGGCGGAGTAATCGCTCCGAATCAGGGACTTTTTCCGAAATATGACAAAGGCGAATTTGACCTTGACGGCACAAAAATGATTGTCTGCGCAGGTCTGAGCAACACCGTATTCATCCCCAGAATCAATAATCAAGTTGAAATAGGTGTTGTGACGGTTGTATAACATCGGTTCTCCCCTACAAGTATACATTTACTTTCATATAAAGCAAAAATTGCATCAATGCCGTATTCGGGCATCTGATGCAATTCTTTTATCCGAGTATCTTCTCGAATAGATTGCGGTGGCACACCGCCGACCGCAATTTTCAATTTTCAATTTAAAAAGCTCTCGCCTTAAAGCGACTGTCTTCACGAACCGAGAACGGTGGCTCGCCGTCAGTTCTTCTCGCTGTAATTCCTAAGTTCCGCAGGAGTTCTGCCGTATTCGGACTTGCAGAACAGGATAAACGAATTTACATTTGGAAAACCGTTTTCAATCGCCGCCTGTCTGACGGTGATTTTTTTGTTTCTCAAATCATCAATAGCGTGTTCAAGACGAACACGGCGAAGATACTTTGAAAATGTTTCCTCTGTTTTATCCTTAAAATATTTTGAAAAATGAGCAGGCGTCATGCCAACATAATTGGCAATTTCATTGAGCGTGATTTCGTGTTTGTAATTATCGTGCATATATCTGATAGCACTTTTGGCGCAGTCAAAATCATCAGCCTGAGAACCGTGAACATATTGTATATCGTTGTCAATGCAATCACGGATGAGATAGTACGCAACGCTGTACATCACCGCTCTTACCTTCATGCTGATAAGCTTGCTCTCGTACTCTTCATATCCGTGTAATATGTCCATTGCTTTTCTGATAAACTCAAGAGCTTCGCCCTCGGGTTGTTTGAAACTCGGCACAATATGCGGATCGTCAACATACGGTGCAATTGCCTTTGGAATGATATTGAGCATAACAGCCTGAGTATCCTCACCGATGTCCTCGTAGGAATGAACCTCCTGACTGTTAAGAACATAGACATCGCCCGCATTGAGAATAATTTCACAGTCAAGCTTGTTAAGCCTTACCTTACCTTTTTTTATATAGGAAATTTCATATGAACCATGCCACCTGAGTCCCGATTCAAAGGCAACTTTTCTGTCCGGATATCTTGTAACCCTGCCGCTGTAATACGGCTCGGGCGGTAACAACACCTTCTTGTACTTCATGGTTTCACCCTTAACTCAATTAAAATCAATCAATTGTTAATAACATAGTCAGCGCAAAAATAAATATATTTAAGATCCGCAATTACCGCAGAATGGTCTGTTTTTACTACAACTGTTCTGCGTTCTTTTTTGCTGATTTCCTCAACACAGCGTGCAACATTGCACTTTGAAGGCTCGTAGCCGTACTTTTCAAAAAATTCTTCCGCAGTCATAACAAGAGAGCCGTAGCCCTCAAACATATGCAAAAGAGAATAGTCAATCAGCTTGTATTCATCTTCAATAAGGCTGATTCCGATATCGCAGTTTGTGACTGAACCGATGTAATACGGTGCGTCATTAAGGAACAAGCCTGTCTTGAACGAACCGATTGAAACGGTAAGATCCGAGTTTACCGCCGTACTGCACACACCCGTGTCACCGTTGATTCCGCTGTTGATGTCTGCACTTATAACATAGGCATTTGTCATATTAATCTGCTCAACCGCTTCAAGCATTTCACCCTTTAATTCACCCGAAAAGCCTGTTCCGAGCAGACAGTCAACTACAATGTCAAATCCCGTGAAAGCCGCCGCCTGTGACATTGGCATCTCCTCGGCACCGAGCGACATTGCGGTTTTATAATAGTAAAGGCCGTCCTTTGAAAAGCCGTCGCTTGCTCTGAAAATGGTCGGTGTAAAGCCGTTTTTGCATAAAATACAGGCGAGCGCATAACCGTCGCCGCCGTTGTTACCCTTACCGCAAACTATGGCAACCTTGCCCACAAACTTTGCCGAATTAAAAATCCCCTGTGCGGCTCTGTACATAAGCTCCGCCGAAGGAGTATGCTCCGCAATCGTCCTTGCGTCGCTTTTTCTCATATTTTCAACCGAAACGACCTGAACAAATTCCATCTTATATTCCTCCGCTTTCTGAAATTTCCATAGCCTTATCCGCCGTTTGCGGCATTGTAAGCCGTCATAACAGCACTTTCATCCATATTACAACCGAGCAAAAACAACGGTGTTTCCTTAAAGAACTCATCAAGCAATTCAAGCAGCTTTTCCATTCTGCTCCGCTCAACATCAATAACCGTTGCCTCAAGCAACTGTTTCATAACCTGTGACGGTAACACCCTGACTGCCGTGTTCTCTTCTGCTCTCTGAAGAATATACACAGCCTTAACGGGTGCTTTTGTATTTGTTCCTATGTCAGCTTTCCCCATCCACGGAGTTCCGTAAGCATAAAATTTTCCGTCACATTTTCGTATAACCGGCTTATCATCGTTAATCATCGTCACCCTGTTGCCAAAATGCCTTCGCCACAGAGCCGTGTGGGTAGACTTGCCCGTTCCGCTGACTGCCGAAAAAACATAGCCCTCGCCGTCAAGCTCAAGACAGGACGAATGAAAAAAGAATCCGTCAAATCCGTCAAGCACAGCGTTGCAGAATTTTGAGAGTATCAGAACGTCCTCCGCACCTTGTTCGCTGAGATTGTCGGAAAGCCTGAGACGCTCACGGATTTCGTCATCCGAAACCGATATCTCAATGTCGGTCTTTCCCGATTCATTCGACTTAACGGCATAGCTTTCAAGCCGTTTCCTGCATATTTTAAATTTTGGATTAACTTCAACATTCAAATCAGCTATTCTGTATATCGGCATATCTGCTCCGCTAAATACTATAATGAAATATTGTAACACAAATTAATGTTTTTTGCTACGGCGAAATGAATAAATATTATTTTACCTTTTAGTGCAAGTTGTTCAGTCGCACAGCTTTAAAGGCAAATATTGCACAATACAAGCCGTGTTATTTTGTAACAATGCACATACAGCTTATTTTTTATTCATTTTAAAGCCTGTAAAAAAAGCATTATTTTACGACTTTTTCAATTTTGTTTACTTTACTTGTCCGACTGCTTTTTTTGCATACTCTTCAAGGTATGCTCTTTCATAAATTCAAATATCCTGTGCGTAACCGTTCCTATAAGAATCGGAATGAATATTCCTGCGGCAAGGTAGATTATGCAGTAAAAATTTAAGCCGTTCGGACGATAAATGTACCAGATTGTTGACTTGAGTTTTAAAACATCAAAATCTTTGAACAGCGGTGTAATTACGCTCAATCCCCAAAATGCCCATTTTACAATCATAAAGGCAAAAATGTGGTGAATCATAATGCTGTAGGTATTGTCAGAAATCATTCTGACAAGCTTTTTGTTCTTGATAATCGGAGTAATCAGCTTTGCAACCCTCAGCCAGAACGCAATGCCCGTGATTGCGGTTACATAAGGAATGACGCAGCCGTTGTCAAACTTCACGCACTTTGACGGAGTGTATTCAAGATTTTCACAGAATGTGAGGAGAAGAAGCTGAACTCCGAGAACGATTGCAAAATATGCAACACTGTTGAGATTATCGTGTTTTTCAAGCTTTTCGTGATAAAATCTGCCAAACTCAAAACACGGCAGAAAAAACATTGACCTGAACAATAACAGCAACGCACCCTTTGGGGCAGGATTCCAAATGCAGTATTGCACACCGAAAATTCCGATTGCAAGATACACGGCAAGAATGACATACTCGTTGCCCCTGTGAACCTTTTTGAGCAGTTTGCGGAACAGTATGTTAAAAACATAAACACAGAACAGCGGATATACAAACCACGAACCGAGGTTGTAGGCAAAACTTTCGCCGTCAATAAACGGCATAACAAAAAGGTTGTACAGATCAAATTTGCCCTGAGCAATCGTATAGCCGACCTGAGTAAGTGCGAATGCGATTATTCCGTAAACAATGTTCCATAGATACGCAGGAATCAACAAGCGTTTTGTCCGTCCCCATATATATTTGGAAATATGTTCCTCGTGTTTTTCCTTGTAAAAATATCCCGAAATGAAAACGAACAAGGCGAGATTGTACGAATACTTCGGAAACCAATCATACATCAGCGACACACCACCGTTGTAGCAATGCCCCGAAACTATGATAATAATGCCGATTGCCGACAAAATTTTAAAAGTAAAATTAATGTTTCCGTCATCGCCGAGCCTTTTGTTTTCAGCTGTGACACTGTTTTGTTTAAGTGCAGATTTACTGCGTGTTTTGTTCTTTCCCATAATTCCCTCTCATCTGTATTTGTCGCAATTTAAAAATTCCGCAAATTCACACGGTAATTGTACCACAAAAGCAATCTGCAATCAATATATCAAATTCACCGTGCTAAACACATATAAGCTAAACACATATAAATCATTATTTTGCACAATCTCACTTTTGTTTCAACAGGTATTTAAATCTTTTATTTGCATCTGTTCCGCCACATAATTGTACACATACCCTTAAAAAAACTAAGATTAAAATGTAAATAAATTCAGTCAAAAAGCCGGACAAAGCATAAAATAAAAAAATATGCAAAAAACTATTGACACAACCTTTACATAATGCTATAATAATAAAGCTGTAAAAAACAGCAGAGTTGTATATCGCGGGATAGAGCAGCTCGGTAGCTCGTCGGGCTCATAACCCGAAGGTCGTCGGTTCAAATCCGGCTCCCGCAACCACTAAGAAACGGCTTAACCACTAAGGTTTTGCCGTTTTTCTTTTTATGTTCAATATTTGTTTTCTTACATATTTCCCCCGAATTTCCCTCGGATGACCTGATTTTTCGTGATATTATACTGATTTACAATTTGAATATGATATGAAAATAGCCTGAGTATCCAAGACAAAAATACTCAGGCTGTTTTATTATTTTTTATTTCTCTTTTTTACTTTTTATTATTATAGTTCACGCTCATATGTGCCAACAATTGATCCGTTAGAATATGAGTCATTTCGTATCCATGCATTTTTGTAAAAATCCGATGATGTGTGAGAAGTATAATTTGTTGATAAAGCTTTTGCAGCATTTGCTGAATCTGTTGGAGATAAATGTGCAGGATAACCATTATTCCATTTACCAAACAAATTCCAATTCGTAGGACACTCAAAAACGGCTGTTGTTAATCCCGACTGATAAAATGCGTAAGCTCCGATATAATCAACATAAGTTGGGAAGTAAATATCTGTTAATGCAGAACAACCATAAAAAGCATAGCCTGCTATTTCCTGCAATTCACTGTCAGTGCTGATGTTTACATTTTTTAAAGTGTTGCAACCATAAAAGGCACGGGTGCCGATACTAAGAATACTATTTGGAATATTAACAGTTTTCAAAGTTATAATATTCTCAAATGCATTACTATATATCTTGGTAACAAATTTACCGTTAAATTTTGATGGTATTGTGATTTCTGTTGGATTATCAGCCAAACATCCTGTTACGGCATAAGTTCCATCAGAAAGAAGAGTGAATTCAAGTGTATCACTTTCGCTTAAAATAACATCATCACTTTTTCCGATAACCGATTTTGTTCCGTCAGTATAAGTCACCACAATTTCTCCATCAATAATTGCCATATCGGCTATACCTCTACCATCTTTACCATCAACACCATCTTTGCCGTCAGCACCTTTATCTCCTTTTTCACCTTTTTCTCCTGTGTCACCCTTTTCGCCTTTGACATTACCGAGGTTTAACACTGTGTTATCGGTGAGAAGAATACTCAATTCACCATCAGCTGACAAAGTAACAGTCTTAATACCAATTCCGTCTTTTCCGTCAGCACCTTTTGCACCAACGACAACACCGAGATTTGCAGTTTCTCCGCTTGTATAAGTCAATAGCAACTCACCGTTTGAATTGATTTCTGACTTAGAAATACCTATGCCGTCAGCACCCTTAATGTTACCGAGGTTAAGTACAGTACCGTTGGATAATTCAACGCTCAAAGCACCTTCAGCAGAAATCGTTACATTGACAATGCCTGTGCCGTCTTTACCGTCAGCGCCGTTTATACCATCCTTACCATCTGCACCATTTGTACCGTTAATGCCGTCTGCTCCTACAACTTTTCCGAGATTAGTAGATTGACCATTTGTATATGTAAGTACAAATTCTCCGTCAGCATTGATTTCTGATTTTGAAATACCAATACCGTCTTTGCCCTTGATACTTCCGAGATTTAGTGTTGTTCCGTTTGTAAGTTCAACATTCAAAACACCATCATCAGTAATTGTTACATTGGCAATTCCGATACCATCTTTACCGTCAACACCGTTAGCACCATCTTTACCATCTTCTCCATCTTTACCGTCAGCGCCATTCGCACCATCTTTGCCATCAGTTCCGTTAATACCGTCCTTGCCGTCTTTTCCGACAATACAGCCGAGGTTAATACTTGATGAATCGGAGAAAGCAAGTTCCAATTCACCGTCTGAATTTATAACTACATTAGAAATGCCAATGCCGTCTTTGCCATCTTTGCCGTCTGCACCATTTTGACCGTCTTTTCCGTCCTTACCATCAACTCCGTCTTTACCGTTGACACCGTCTTTACCGTTAGCACCAACTATAACACCAAGATTAGAAGAAGTTCCATCAGAATAAGTTATTACTAATTCTCCGTCAGAATTGATTTCTGATTTTGTAACACCGATACCATCCTTACCGTTAGTACCATCTTTACCATTCTTACCATCAGTACCGTTTTGACCGTCTTTTCCGTCCTGACCGTTAATTCCTACAACTGTACCAAGATTTGTAGATGTTCCGTCTGAATACTTAATAACAAGTTCACCGACAGAATTTATTGTTGTTTCAGTAATTCCGATACCATCTTTACCATCTGTGCCATTTGTTCCGTTAGTACCGTCTTTGCCATTAGCACCAACTATAACACCAAGATTAGAAGAA
>ERZ791815.1762-NODE-1762-length-11879-cov-8.451201_pt1 | contig 11879 bp, 13 predicted proteins | sample MGYA00510302_ERZ791815 | MGnify/ENA primary metagenome ERZ791815 (study PRJEB30046, sample SAMN00791995) | human gut metagenome | study: EMG produced TPA metagenomics assembly of the A metagenome-wide association study of gut microbiota in type 2... | reverse complement strand
GCAAGCAAATAAGACTGATAAGAATAAGACAGAGTGGAACGATCCTGACCCTATCTATTCCGGGGGCATCCGGGAGCAGCTTGAGGATTATTTTTATCAGTCTTTGGAGGTAGACCTTCTGCTCCGGCTCTGCCCGGACGATGAGGACACCATCTATCAGATCGTAGACTTGCTTGTGGATACCTGTTCCACCAAACGCAAGATGTTGCGGATTGCCGGAGATGATAAGCCCACCGAGGTGGTACGCAGTCGGCTGAAAAAGCTGAATGCTGACCACATCCGTTTCGTGCTGGATTCTCTGGCAGAAAACACCGCCCCGGTGCGGAACATGAAGCAGTATCTGCTGGCGACGCTCTACAATGCGCCCACCACCATGAACCTCTACTATCAGAACAAGACGAACCACGACTTTGCGCGCGGTTCACCGAAAGCGGGGTGATGTTATCGCAAAGAAAGCTACGATTATTGCAGTCACCAATCAAAAAGGCGGTGTAGGAAAAAGCACCACCTGTGAGAATCTGGGCATTGGGCTGGCAATGGAGGGCAAGAAAGTCCTGTTGGTGGACGCTGACCCGCAGGGCTCGCTAACCATCAGCATGGGCTGGCAGCAACCCGATGAACTGCCTACCACGCTGTCCACCCTGATGCAGAAAGCCATGAACGACCAGCCCATCCAGCCCGGCGAAGGCGTTCTGCACCATGCAGAGGGCATTGACCTGATTCCAGCAAACATCGAACTGGCAGGGCTGGAAGTAGCCCTCGTGAACAGTATGAACCGGGAGAAGATGCTCAAGCAGGTGCTGGACAGTGCCAAGCGGGAGTACGATTTTATTCTGCTGGACTGTATGCCCTCGCTGGGGATGCTGACGATCAACGCACTGGCGGCGGCAGACGCTGCCCTGATTCCGGTGCAGGCGCAGTATCTTTCGGCTAAAGGTCTGGAACAGCTTTTGCAGACGGTGCAGAAAGTCCGGCGGCAGATCAACCCGAAACTGAAAATCGAGGGTATTCTGCTGACTATGACCGACAGCCGCACCAACTACGGAAAGCAGATCAGCAATCTGATTCGGCAGGCATACGGAAAGCACTTGAAGGTGTTTGAGCAGACTATCCCACGGTCGGTCCGTGCGGCAGAAACCAGTGCGGCAGGCAAAAGCATCTTTGCCTATGACCCCAAGGGCAAGGTGGCAGAGGCTTACAAATCTCTTGCGAAGGAGGTGCTGGCGGATGCCGATCGACAGCGGAAACTTAGCTCTGAAAGGGCTAGATGACCTGTTTTCCACCGAGGAAGACCGACAGGAAGAACAGCGGGAGCAGGTACAGCAGATTCCCATTGATGCGCTGCACCCCTTCACCAACCACCCTTTCAAGGTACTGGACGATGAAGCCATGACCCGGACGGTGGAGAGTATCGCACAGTACGGTGTGCTGGCTCCGCTGATTGCCCGCCCACGCCCGGATGGTGACGGCTACGAGATCATCTCCGGGCACCGCCGTCAGTATGCGGCGAAACTTGCCGGGCTGGACACCCTGCCTGTTATCGTCCGTAATATGGATGACAATGCCGCCGTTTTGCTCATGGTAGACAGCAATCTTCAGCGTGAACACATTCTGCCCAGTGAACGGGCTTTTGCCTACAAAATGAAGCTGGAAGCTCTAAAAAATCAAGGTGCTAGGTCAGATTTAACTTCGTCCCAAATTGGGACGAAGTTGCGAGCGGATGAAAAAGTAGCTCAGGATTCAGGTGAAAGCCGCAACCAAATCCAGCGTTTTATCCGTCTGACCAACCTCATCCCGGAACTGCTGGACATGGTAGACGAAAAGAAAATCTCCTTCAATCCCGCTGTGGAGCTGTCCTATCTGGACGAAAGCCAACAGCGGGATTTTTTAGAAGCCATGGATGGTACCCAAAATGCTCCATCTGTATCGCAGGCTCAGCAACTAAAGAAGATGGCGCAGTGTGGTGAGTTCACCTATGAAAAGGCGTTTGATATTTTGGGGCAGGAAAAGAAGAGTGAGCAGGACACCGTAACTATCAAAAACGACATCCTGCGAAAATACTTTCCACGCAGCTATACGCCTCGACAAATGGAAGAAAAAATCATTCAGCTTTTGGATGCGTGGCAGAAAAAGCAACAGCGCCGCAACGAACGCTGACCCGTAACGCAAGACCCGATGGGGTCTTTTTTGTTTGCAAAAATTTGGAGGTAACGCCTATGAACAATACGATTCCTTTTCACTCCGCACCCCATGCTCCGCAGATCACGGTGGATGTGAACATCCTGACCATGCTGAAGCAGGCGGCATCGTGCTTGAGCGAAATGGCAAGCGAGAATGTCTACCTTGCCGCCATCGGCCCGGACATGGAACTGACCATTATCATGGAGGAAGATGCCCCTTTCATTCTGCCTTGTTTTGACGAGGACGATGCCCTGATTTCCGTGAAGGGCGCACCGTTGTTTATCAGCTACAATCCGGCGCAGGTCCTCAAGCTGGCAGGCAAGCAGTACCTGACCGGCCCGGTCATCTTCTACCGCACCGATGGGCACAGCGCCATCGTGTCCCTGACGGTGGAGGACATTTATCGCTTTCAGACCTATCTGGAAGATCACAGCACCACCCTGATGGCGGATGGTCAGAAGCTGACCTGCATCTGCATCGACTGAGGTGTGCCATGCTGAACTTTTTTATCGGTATCGCATTTTTTGAAGCCGGTGCTATTTTCGACTTCTTCGTGGCGGCTCTGCTGAACGCTGCCCACGCCGGGCAGGAGAGCACCATCTTTGAGGAGAATGATAATGGAACAGAATGAAAACACCCTGTCCGTGCTGAAAATTGCGCCGGGACAGTATCCGCAGCAGGTCGAGATCGATAACGACCTGAAGTCTTTGCAGCAGGCTGTGGGCGGCTCCATCGGCGCAAGCTATCCCTTTGCCGACCCGGTTGCCATCGTTTATGCCGATGACGGCAAGCTCATGGGTCTACCCCTGAATCGTGCCCTGTGGGACGAGGACGGGCTGATGTACGATGTCATTGCCGGAACCTTTCTGGTGGTGGGACTGGGAGAGGAAGATTTTGTGTCGCTCTCTCCGGAGCTGGCGCAGAAGTATGAAGAGGAATTTCATCAACCCGAAGCTTTTCTCCCTCTGGGGCGTCGCCTGATGGTCATTCCGGTTCCGGATGAATCGGTTCAGAATGACGCAGAAAAGGCTGTAAGCAAGCCCCCGGTGGAACATGACCGCTAAGACGATTTTCTGTGCAGGAGGTGGTAACGATGCAGGAAGAAATCGAACAGAAGTCATTCAACATTATGATCTCCACCACAAAGCTGTCTGCCCGGACTGTCCTGCGGGCGGTAAAAGCGGCGTTTCGGCTGTACCAGTCCAAAACATCCCAAGGTAAGCAAAGTGTCCGCACCCTTCTGCGGCAAAACCGGGGCGTGTCCAGCGTGGAGATCAGCAAAACCGGCATCCGTGGTCTGGAACGCTATGCCAAAAAGTACGGCATCGACTACGCTATCCGCAAGGACAGCTCTGAAGTGCCGCCCCGGTATCTGGTCTTTTTCAAAGCCCCGGACGCAGAAGCCTTCAACTCGGCGTTCAAAGAGTATTCGGCATCCCTGCTGAACAAGGACAAACGTCCCTCAGTGCTGGCAAAACTGCATGAACTGGTGCAGGCGGCGGCAGAACTCCCCGGTAAAGTCCGGCACAAGGAACAGGAGCGTGGACTGTGACCACGAAAAAGCTGACAAAGCTGCTGGCACTGTACCTGCCCTATATTTTGCTGGGGCTGGTGGCAACCAACTTTGGCGAAGCGTGGCGACTTGCCGAGGGCAAAGAACTGGGCGATAAGATCATGTCCATGATGGGCACCATCCCGATGGCGTTTGCAAATCCTCTGCCCAGGCTGCATCCGCTTGATATTCTGGTGGGTTTGTGCTGCGGCGCAGGGCTGCGGCTGGCAGTTTATTTGCGTAGTAAAAACGCCAAGAAGTACCGCCACGGCATGGAGTACGGCTCTGCCCGGTGGGGCACCCCCAAGGATATTGAGCCGTTCATGGCACCCAAGTTTGCAGACAACATCATCCTGACCAAAACGGAACGGCTGATGATGTCCAACCGTCCACCGGACCCCAAGAATGCTCGGAACAAAAACGTGCTGGTAGTGGGTGGCTCCGGTTCAGGTAAAACACGCTTTTGGTTGAAGCCGAATCTGCTTCAGTGCCACAGCTCCTATGTCGTCACCGATCCGAAGGGTTATAATTATCGAGGATAAAGCAAAGATGCGTTTACAAAATCAGAAAAGTATCGTATCTTTGTTACATATCGTATTCCCACTAAAAATAAAAGAAGGTGAAACTATGGCAAAATCCAACCAAGGAAAAATCACGGCACTGTACGAAAGGCTTTCCAGAGATGATGAGCTGCAAGGTGAATCTAACAGCATTCTGAATCAGAAAAAGTATTTGGAAGATTACGCTCGTAAAAACGGCTTTAACAACATTCAGCATTTTACGGACGATGGATACAGCGGAACGAATTTCAATCGTCCCGGCTTCCAGTCCATGATTGCCGAAATTGAAGCCGGTCACATTGCAACTGTCATTGTAAAGGACATGAGCCGTTTCGGACGCAATTATCTGGAAGTTGGATTTTACACAGAAATTCAGTTTCCTTCAAAGAGTGTTCGGTTCATCGCTATCAACAACAATGTTGACAGTGCCAATCCCACGGACAATGACTTTACCCCTTTCCTGAATATCATGAACGAGTGGTACGCTAAGGACACCAGCAATAAAATCCGTGCCGTTTTCAAATCGCGGATGCAGGATGGCAAACGGTGCAGCGGCAGTATTCCCTACGGTTATAAGCGGGTTCCCGGTGATAAGCAAACCCTTCACGTAGATGAGGAAGCAGCTTCCGTTGTCCGCAGGATCTTCGATATGGCAGCCAGCGGTGCCAGTCTTGCACAAATTGGCCAGACTCTTTCGGATGAAAAAGTGCTGATTCCGTCTGCATACGAAGAACAGCATCATCCCGAAGCTGCCCGAAACCATTCATACCATGATCCTTATCGGTGGAATACGACTACCTTGACCTATATTCTTGACCGGCAGGAATACCTCGGCCATACAGTGCTATGTAAAAGTATCCGTGAAAACTTCAAGCTAAAAAAGCGCCGTGCTGCAACCACGGAAGAAAGGATTATATTCAAAAACACTCATGAGGCTATCATCGACCAAGAAACATGGGATAAAGCACAGAGGCTGCGCAAGAGGAATCCGAAAAAACTTCCGAGTGGAACATACTCGCACCGGTTAGCCGGAATGGTATTCTGCGCCGACTGTGGCTCCCGAATGAGCTTTTCCAGCCCCGAATCCAAACATCGGGATTCTGATATAGTGTATGATTCGGATTCTTCATGGCAGTGCAGCAAATACCGTAATATGTACGTTTCCTGCACATCCCATTTTATCAAGACCTGTGAAACGCTGACAGATGAAATGCTATACGAACTGGTAGAAAAAGTGGTGATTCATTCCGCATCTGGCGGACGGACGATCTACCGTCAGCAGCAAATCGACATCTACTTCAATTTTATCGGTGATACGTTCCCTAGTCAAATTGAGATTAGTCGCGGCGACAAGAAAAATCTTACAGAACAGCAACTTGCCAAGCGTAAGAAATATCAGAAAACTGCCGGGGAAAACCGCAAAAAGAAACGTGCCGCTCTGCGTGAAGCTGCTAAAACCGATCCACAGGCGGCAGCAGAGTATGAAGCCCTCTTGCAGAAAGGCCGTGAACGATGCCGCAAGTATGCCCAAAATAAAAAGCTGGCTCAACAGGAGTCTGCTGATACAGTCCCCATTCAATTTGAACCATCTGAAGAAATGAAAGGAGAATCTGCATGAACGAACTGAAGAAATCCATCCATGACAACGCTAACGGTCTGGACTACACCCTTGTCAATGACCACTATCTGCCGAACCTGACCGCAGCAGCCCCGGCAGAGCACTCCACCGGGCGGTGGGGCCGCTTACATAAGACGTACCTGAAGGAGCAACACCCTGTCCGGTACAACCAACTGCTCCTGTCCGGTGTGCTGGGCAGCTACCTTGCCAAACTGGACAAGCAGGCCGAGGAACAGCTTGCGTTGACCATCCGGCAGATGCAGGAAGCCGAGGGCGTGACCGAAGCCCTGAAAGCTGCCGATCAACTGGAGTGGGTGCGCCGGATGAACAGCATCCGCAACCGTGCCGAGGAGATTATCAAGACCGAGCTGATTTTCGTCTGATATAATATCGCATCCCTGACCGCCCTGCACAACGCACGGCGGTCTCTTTTATTACATCGGGTCTGCACAGGGCAGACCCTTTTTAATACGGAGGTACAAGCCTATGAAACTGACGTTTGAGGAAAAGAAGCTGCTCTACACCTATGGCTGCGCCGATCTAGAACTGACTCGCAAGCGGCTGTGCGGAGTTGCCGGGCTGACGGTTGACCCCGACCAGAACAAGCTGGTGCTTGACTTCTGCCGGAAGCTGGAGGACGAAACGCTGACAGACTGGTACGGCCAGATGTTCTACTTCATCCGTTCCGAGATGGAGCATTACACCATGATGCAGAAAATGTCACGGGACATCGAGGAGGACGAGGACTGGGGGCCGACCATTTTTGACGAATACGAGGAGGAAGAACTGATTGACGATGTTTAAGTTGGAAACCATGATCTACGCCAGCGAGGACGGAACAAGCAGCGTGTTTACGCTGAATCCCGCCTTGCAGAAGCAGCTTGATGCTCTTGCCACACAGCACCTGGAGGTGTGCCAAAGGAAGGCAAGGGATGAAGCTGGCGGGATAACGTATCAGGTCAGGGGCGCTGCGCTGGCTATCCAGCCTGTGCGGGCATCCTGAAAGCGATAACCAATCTGCTATGGTAGAATAAAGAACAACGGGCAAAGCGTCAGGAGGAATGCTTTGCCCGTTTTACATAGAACAATGAAATTCACTTTTAGCAGAGGGGGCGATTTATTGGGGAATTTATATGGCTATATCCGGGTCAGCACCCGTGACCAGAACGAGGACCGGCAGTTGATTGCACTGCGTGAACTGAAGATCCCGGAGAAAAACATTTTTATGGATAAGCAGTCCGGCAAGGACTTCAACCGTCCGCAGTACAAGCGACTGGTGCGGAAATTAAAAAAAGACGATCTGCTCTACATTAAGAGCATCGATCGTCTTGGACGCAACTATGCGGAAATTTTAGAGCAGTGGCGGTTGCTCTCCCAGACAAAGGGCGCTGACATCGTAGTGCTGGATATGCCGCTGCTGGACACCCGGCGCGGCAAAGACCTGATGGGCACTTTTCTGAGCGACATCGTGCTGCAGGTACTTTCCTTTGTTGCTGAGAACGAGCGCACCAACATCCGGCAGCGGCAGGCGGAGGGCATTGCGGCGGCGAAAAGCAAGGGAGTCCGTTTTGGACGTCCGCCCAGCCCCCTGCCGGAGAACTTCCACAGTGTCTACCAGAAGTGGTGCTCCGGCAAAATGACAGGTACAGATGCTGCGAAAGCGTGCGGAATGCCACTGTCCACCTTTCGGTACCGTGCCAAAATCTACGAAAAAGCCACTTTTTTGTAAACGCTTCTTTTTACAAGAAAGTGTACTTTTCTGTAAAAGAGAGACAAAATAATATCTATTTTATAATACCACAAAATCAGGACGTTTTCTACCAACTACCAATGATTTGTCGGATGATATTAGCCGTATGTATAGACGTTGCCAAAAAGTACACCTTTTGGCAACGTCTTTTTTGATTCAGACAAAACTTTTTGAGGTACACGGTAATGTTCGACTTTGGAAACTCAAACAACGGTCAGAAAGAAGCCATCTCCTCTGCGAACGGCCCCGTACTGATTACGGCTGGCCCAGGAACCGGAAAAACCTATACTCTGGTTCAACGAGCAATTTATCTGATTGAAGAATGCGGTGTTCAACCAGAAAATTTGTTTATCGCAACTTTTACAGAAAAAGCTGCAAAAGAGCTCATCACTCGAATTACAAACGAGTTGGCACGGCGCAATATTACTGCAAATGTCAATGAAATGTACGTTGGTACGTTTCACTCGCTTTGCCTTCGCATTTTGAAAGAGAATCTGGAATACACAAGATTAAAGAAAAATTATCGTCTTTTGGATGCGTTTGATCAGAAGTATACCGTATTCCAGAATATCTACCAGTTCCGCAATATTCCGAATGTTGATGCAGTTCTGCCAGATAGCGGAGCATGGAAACAATCGGAGGCTATCTGTGGGTATGTCAACAATCTTTCGGAGGAGCTGGTTTTGCCGGATGATCTCGAACGAGATGCTGACCCAGCAATTTCAGCGATGGGAACTATTCTGAGGGCATACCAGAAGCTTCTGAATGACAACAATTTGATGGATTTCTCTTCCATTCAAGTAGAGACCTACCGTCTTTTGACAGAACACTCGGAGATTCTTGAGGAACTTCAGAGAAAAATTACGCACCTGATGGTAGATGAGTACCAAGATACGAACTATATTCAGGAACAGCTTGTATTTCTGCTGGCTGGTAAAAAGAAAAATATCTGCGTTGTCGGTGATGATGACCAAGGCCTTTACAGGTTTCGAGGAGCAACAATTCGAAATATTCTGGAATTTCCGCAGAAATTCAATGCTGGCGAGTGCAAGGTGGTTTCTCTGGTGGTCAATTACCGATCCAATACGGATATTGTGGATTTCTACAATACGTGGATGGCTACTACGGAAGGCGCAAAATTTAAGTTCCAATGGGGCGCATTCCGTTACAACAAAAAAATCGTGGCACACACGCAAGTTAAATTATCAAGCCCGTCCGTGGTGAAACTGTCGGGTGTTGATGATGAGGATGAATGGCATGAGAATATTCTTAAATTTATCCATCGGCTAAAGGATTCTGGAAAGCTAACGGACTACAATCAAATTGCGTTTCTTTTTAGTTCGGTTAAACATCCAAAGGTAAAAGCTCTTGCGGATTTTTTGGAGAAAAATCAAATCAATGTTTATTCACCTCGCTCCGATATGTTCTTTGAAAGGTATGAGGTGCGACTGACACTTGGATGTCTGATGCTGATGTTCCCACGTTATGTGCAAGGGCTGGAAAATGGAGATTATTCAACTCTGCGTCCTGAACATATAACATATTATCGTCAGTGTATAATGCTGGCAAACGAGCACCTCTTGAAACCAGAGAACAAGAGTCTCTTACGTTGGATTCGACAAACAGGAAGAATCCATGTCGGCTTGCAGGGGACTACGGATTGTGCCTACTCTGGGCTGCTCTATCAACTTTTTGAATATCAGCCGTTTCAAGGAATGTTGGACACAGACCTGAATGTTGGTGTTGTGGACATTCGACCATCCCGAAATTTTGCAAAACTTTCACAGATCATCGGAAAATTTGAATACCTGCATCGGGTCGATACCCTGAACGGCAAGTATATCAATATCAATACAGAGAAATTTTTCAATCTTTACATCCGGTTACTCTACGATGGTGGCATCACAGAGTACGAGGATGACTCGGAATACGCACCGAGTGGATGCGTATCTTTCCTGACGATTCATCAATCCAAGGGCATGGAGTTTCCGATTGTAGTAGTGGATTCGCTCAGCAATGTACCGAGGACTCGCAACAATGATCTGATGCTTCAAATCGAATCCCATTACTTTAAGCGACCCGCCTTCGAGCCTTATGACCAGACGAAATACTTTGATTTCTGGCGATTGTATTATACTGCGTTTTCCCGTGCACAGGATCCGCTGATTTTGACCTGCAACGAGGATAAACGAACACCGAGCAATTACTTTCGGGAACAGTATGGTGAGTTGCAATCTGTGGATGGCAACGATTTTCAGCTTACAGAGTTTGACTTCAAACCTATAAAAGATGTCAATCTCAAGCGAAAATTTGCCTTTACGTCTAATATTACGGTATATGACACCTGCGCCTTGCAGTATAAATTCTACAAAGAATTGGAGTTTATGCCTGTGCGGGCAAACGCTATGCTCTTTGGTACGTTAGTTCACGAAACCATAGAGGATATCCATCGTGCAGCGATCCGGCATGAAGAATCCGAAATTACGCATGAAAACATTGAGAAGTGGTTTGATGCCAATTATAGCTCGTTCTCGAAAACCGAGCATTCTTATCTTGCGACGCAGCAGCTAGAGGCTGCGTTGAAGCAAGTTATCCGTTATGCTGACCGGCAGCATGGAAATTGGAGTACGATCCAACAGGCAGAAGTCGATGTCAGTCTGGTCAAGCCTGATTATATCATCGATGGCAAGATCGACTTAATTAAGGGCGAAGGCGATACGGTTGAAATCGTAGACTTCAAATCAGAGCGAAAGCCCGACCTCGAAAAGTCACGCGAGAAGTGAATGCGCGATTTTCGCTGTATTGTTAATTCCCAATATCAAGCAAACGTGATATTCTAACAGCAGCCTTAAAATGTAGGTTGCTTGCAAAAGATCGTTCCCCTTTAACGCGGCTGCTTCTCTTGCTTCCCCATAGTGCGTATAATAGTGTCGTGTATCTGTGATCTTCTGAGCATAGTTGGTTTTTAGGTAATATTCTGCAAAAAGCCCATCATTGGTTCCAATAAATAAATCGTTTAACCTTGATACCAAAATAATATGCTTGCTTTTTTTCTGTGCATTGCTTAGTAATAACTTTTTGTATGTTTCAAAGTTTGGCAAAGAACCGAATCGCTGATGAACCGATTTCACAAATTGATCCTTATCATCATCATAAAAGAAACGGGCATGAAAGGTTTCCAAGGCTTGTGCAATATTAAGAAACACCATTTCATGCGGCATATATGGATATTTGAATAGCGAAAGGTACAAATTGAATATCGGTTTTAATTTATCTAGCTTGACATTTAATGTATCGTCTTCTGGAAGCTGATTCATTCGAAAATTATATTCATGGATATATGTAGAAAAAGTGTCGAGTATCGGCGAAGATGTGAACAGATAGTGTTTGGAATATTCAGTATACCCCGCTTCTTTTAATCCGATTGTGTAAGTGTCATCAAAATCAATTAAATATTCATCATCAACATTCACATTGTCTTTAATCGCGAAGGAGATAAGAGACGTGACTCTATTTCTTATTTTTATAAATTCATCTAGTGGCATTTTGCATGAACTTTCTATTGTAACGGAAAGTCTTTGAATGATTTTTGTTTCTTCTTCTTTGAATGGAAGGAGAATGTAGTTGTTTAAACATGGTGAGAATGTTATTTTTACGCCAAACCAATTGTAAGTTTTTTGGGGAAGCGTATCGACTATTTTTACCCCTCCTGGAACACTTTCAAAAGCAGAAAAACCACTCCATTTGTAAGCATTTCCCAAAATTGAAACCATTTTATTATACAATGTATCCCTTCGTTCTTTATCTGACCAAACAAAATAATCCGAAACGAAGTTTAGAGTTAGCAGTTTGAAATTATTGGTGTGGTTTTTAACACATCTGTTATTAAACAAAGTTACAACAATCCCAGCATTTAATTTTCCGATTATAACCGCTACTTTTCCATAATGATAACGGAATGCAGATTCGATGGTTACGTCTTTTGTTAAATGAATAAGGATGCCACCATTTTTCTTGTTGAATATTAACTCACCATTAAATGAATCGCCTTCCACATCAAACTCACCTATAAAATGCTGGTCGTACTCAACGTTTTCATACATAATCTCACCCCATATACCATTTTGTTTCAAAATCATAGGCTCTCTTTTTAGTATACCATAACATTGCTTGCTACAATGGTGTTGGTTCTGAGAAGCTCACAGCCAGTGAGCTATA
>ERZ791815.1760-NODE-1760-length-11889-cov-2.799561_pt1 | contig 11889 bp, 9 predicted proteins | sample MGYA00510302_ERZ791815 | MGnify/ENA primary metagenome ERZ791815 (study PRJEB30046, sample SAMN00791995) | human gut metagenome | study: EMG produced TPA metagenomics assembly of the A metagenome-wide association study of gut microbiota in type 2... | reverse complement strand
CCCGCAGGCGTGTCCTGCGGGCCGGTTCTGATTTTTATGACCGCCTCCGGCGGTATTCTGTCGGCAGCTCGCCGTATGTCTCCTTGAACGCGGCCGTGAACCGGCTCTGGCTCTCGTAGCCGACGGCCTGCGCGATGGCGGCAATGTCATTCTGCGTTTTTAACAGCAGGGACGCGGCCTGCTCCATGCGGTGCTTTTTCATGTGTGCGGCGATCGTCTCGCCGTAGACCTGCTTGAAGCAGCGCTTGAGCGTCGTCGTGTTCATCAGATACTTCCGCGACAGCTCTTCAATGGTGACGCGCTCGGCGAGATTGGCCGTCAGCTCGTTGTGGACATGGCGGATGATCTGCTCCTGCGAGTCCTGATAGTCGACGGCCTTTTCCGGGCAGGCGATCTGCATGACCTGCTCGACGATCTCGTGCAGGAGCTTGATCTGCATGGTGTCGCCCGCCTTGTAATAGACCTCCTTGCCGCACCGGCGGCTTTCGATCAGCCCGCTCTGCGCAAGTGAACGCAGATGGTGCGAAACGGCGGGGCTGGACATATCGAGCAGCGCCGCGATGTTGATGACGCACTCCTCCCGGTGGCTGAGCAGCCAGAAAATGCGCACGCGGGTCGGGTCGCTCAGCTGTTTGAAGATATCGCACACCGCGCCGAAGTGCTCCACGTTTTTCAGCTCCCGGTACAGATCCTCCGTGTGTCCGTGCGCGCCGTGGTCGTGCGGAAGAGAGAATTCCGGCATTTGTCCCATCTCCTTTGTCCGTTTTGGACATTCCGTTCGCCCGTTTGGAAGCAAGCGCCCGCAGGGGCTTGATTTCCGGCGTTTTTCTCAGTATACTGCGGATGTAATGATTAAGCAAGCGTTTAATTCAAAATTTCAAACGGAGGTCCTGACCATGAAAAAGACATACCAGATCGAAGTCGACTGCGCAAACTGCGCAAACCTGATGGAGGAAGCCGCGAAGAAGACCGAGGGCGTTGCGAACGCGACCGTCAACTTCATGACGCAGAAGATGATCGTGGAATTCGCCGAGGGCGCAGACGAGAAGAAGACCATGAAGGCCGTGCTCAAGGCCTGCAAGAAGGTCGAGCCGGACTGCGAGATCGAGCTTTAAGCTGCAATTGCTGCTCCGGCAGCGCGGAACGGAGTGTTTGCTATGACAAAGAAACAGAAAAAAATGCTCGTGCGCATCCTCATCACCGCCGTGATGCTCATTGCGCTGAAATTTATCCCCATCACCGGCATCCCGCAGCTGCTTGCCTATGTGGCCGCGTATCTGGTCATCGGCTATGACATTCTGCGCAAGGCCGGAAAGGGCATTCTCAACGGACGCGCGTTTGACGAAAACTTCCTCATGACGCTGGCCACGCTCGGCGCGTTCTTCCTCGCCATCTGGACGAAAAGCGGCGACTATGTCGAGGGCATCGCCGTTATGCTGTTCTACCAGATCGGCGAGCTGTTCCAGAGCTACGCCGTCGGCAGGAGCCGGAAGAATATCTCCGCACTGATGGATATCCGCCCGGACTACGCGAACATTGAGCAGGACGGTCAGCTGACGCAGGTCGACCCGGACGTGGTCGCGGTCGGCAGCATCATCGTCGTCCAGCCGGGCGAAAAGGTGCCGCTCGACGGCGTGGTCGTCGAGGGCACATCCAGTCTCAACACCAGCGCGCTGACCGGCGAAAGCCTGCCGCGCGACGTCAAGGCGGGCGACGAGATCATCAGCGGCTGCATCGATCTGTCCGGCGTGCTGAAGATCCGCACGACAAAGGCATTCGGCGAGTCCACCGTTTCGAAGATCCTCGATCTCGTCGAGAACGCAAGCTCCCGCAAGTCGCGCTCCGAAACGTTTATTTCCCGTTTTGCCAAGGTCTACACGCCTGCCGTATGCGCCGCAGCGCTGGCGCTGGCCGTGCTGGTCCCGCTGGGCCGGATGCTTGCGGGGGCTGACGCGAACTGGACCGACTGGGTTTACCGCGCGCTGTCCTTCCTCGTCGTCAGCTGCCCGTGCGCGCTGGTCATCAGCATTCCCCTGAGCTTCTTCGCGGGCATCGGCGGTGCAAGCCGGGAGGGCGTGCTGATCAAGGGTTCAAACTATCTGGAGGCCCTGTCCGCAGCGAAGGTCGTCGTGTTCGACAAGACCGGGACGCTGACGCGCGGCGTGTTTGAGGTCACGGCCGTCCACCACAGCCCGCTGGCGGAGGAGCAGCTGCTGGAATACGCGGCGCTGGCCGAATGCGCCTCCTCGCACCCCATCAGCAAGAGTCTGCAGAAGGCCTATGGCAAGGAAATTGACCGCAGCCGCGTGACGGACATCGAAGAGCTCAGCGGCCACGGCATCACCGCCACGGTCGACGGGCACGCGGTCGCCGCAGGCAACAGCAAGCTGATGAAAAAGCTGGGCGTTCCATACTGCGACTGCCACAGCACCGGCACGATCATCCACATGGCCGTTGACGGCCAGTACGCGGGACATATCGTCATTTCCGACGTCGTCAAGCCGCATTCGAAGGAAGCCATCGAGCAGCTCAAGCGCGCGGGCGTCCAGAAGACCGTCATGCTGACGGGCGATGCAAAGCGCGTGGCCGACAGCGTAGCCGCCGAGCTTGGCGTCGACGAGGTGCGCAGTGAGCTTCTGCCGGGCGACAAGGTCGCGGAGGTCGAGAAGCTGCTGGCCGCGAAGGGCAAAAACGATATGCTGGCCTTCGTCGGCGACGGCATCAACGACGCCCCGGTCCTCACGCGGGCGGACATCGGCATTGCAATGGGCGCGATGGGCTCCGATGCTGCCATTGAGGCCGCCGACATCGTCCTCATGGACGACGACCCGCTGCAGATCGCAAAGGCCATCAAAATTTCCCGCAAGTGCATCGGCATCGTCCGGCAGAACATTGTGTTCTCTCTGGTCGTGAAGTTCGGCTGCCTCGCGCTCGTCGCCTTCGGCGTCGCGAATATGTGGGCCGCCATCTTCGCCGACGTCGGCGTGATGGTCCTCGCCGTCCTGAACGCGATCCGGGCGCTGAAATACAAGGACTGACGGATAAAAATGCAAAAAAGAACGGGGCTCTGCAGACAGCGGAGTCCCGTTTTTGCCATATTGCGCAGCGCCGGTCAGCCCTCCGCCACGGACGGGCAGGTGCGGACGTATTCGTAGAACTGCGCGTTTGCCGCTTCCATGTACGGCGTGACCCAGAGCGTGCCGACGCCGAGGCACAAAGAGCCGACGATGATCCAGCCGAGGAAGCTCAGGTCAAGCACAAACTTTTCCCACTTGTGGCCGTCCATCATCTGACGGCTTGCGGTGATGCAGGCGTTCCAGCCGTAATCGGGGTGGTCGAGCTTGATATAGTACGCCATGGAATAGGAATAGGCCTTGACAATGCCGGGGATAACGAACAGCAGCGACCACAGGGCCGTGAACAGCGACGTCATAAGGCCGATGAGGAACGTTCCGCCGAAATCATCCTGAAAGCCGCGGAACATATCGCCCAGCTGCACGGGCTGATGGTCACGCGCCTGCTTGAGGAAGATATACGCCATGCCGTATTCCAGCGGGCCGACCACGAGCAGCGCGCCGATACCGGGGATGATCCCGGCGGCAGCCGACTCCAGCAGGCCGATCAGCAGGCACACGGCCAGACCCATCATCCAGAGATTCTGAAAAATACCGCCGCCGAGCTGCGCTCTTGCGCGGGCCTTTAATTCTGCACGATCCATAAATTACACAGTCCTTTCTGAATCCTCTTATTTCTTTCTTTTTCCCGGACACTCCCATTATACTGTATGCAGCCCGGCAATGCAAGATTCACAATTCCGGCACACCCGCGAGGCACAGCGGCAGCACCGCCGCCGTGATCAGCCCCTCGACCAGACCGATCGCCAGATGGATCGGCTGCATGAGCACCGCGAACGCGCCGAGCTGCAGCGCCGTGATGCCGGAGAGCGTCGTTTCCAGCACGACGGAGAATGCGCCGAGCTGCAGCGTTGCAACGCAGCCGAGCACCGACGCAAGCGTCAGGCGCAGCCGGGCCTTGCCCGCGGAAAGATTTCCGCGCATCAGGGGCCGGTAGATAAGGAAATATCCCACGAAGCAGCCGTAGAACGCCATGTTCCAGACATTCGCGCCCAGCGCAAGCAGCCCTCCGTCAGCAAAGAACAGCGCCTGAATGGCAAGAATGACGATCATGGACAAAAAGCCTGCCCACGGCCCCAGCATGGCGGACAGCAGCATACCGCCGCACAGATGCCCGGACGAGCCTGTGCCGGGGATGGTATAGTTGATCATCTGCCCGGCAAAGACGAGCGCGGACATGACCGCCATTGTCGGAAGCTTCTTTTTTGCCGTCTCCGGTGCGGCAAGCTCCTCCCTGCGCAGCTGCACGAGCGAAACGCCCGCCGCAGCAGCAGAGACTGCGTACATCGTAACGGCGACAGCAGGAGATAAAAGTGCGTCTGCCATATGCATGGTCTGTTCCTCCGAACTTTTTTTGCTTATTATTAAGAAGCCAGAACGCCGCGCACAAGCTCCCCTGGGGGATATTTCGGATAAAAAAGTCCTTGTGCATCATGACAAATTGCGGCAAAGGAATTTGTGGAAGTCTACCGAAAAATTTAAAATCGCAAGATTGTCGGATAAAAAAAGCAAGTCTAACATTGAACAAACATCCTGTTCCGCTATGATGGAGCTATCCGGAGGCGGCTTTCGGTAAAAGCCGCCCGCCCCTCAAGCACATATTTGTATGAAACCAGACAATTGATACAGGAGGATGCAGACATGGCAACATTCAGATTTACCGCAGGCCCGTGGAACGTCCACGAGGGCAACGAAACCTTTGGCCCCGGCCACCGCAAGAGCATTCCGCTGGAAGAGAAAATGAAGTACGCCGAGATCGGTCTGGCCGGCATGCAGTTCCATGACGACGACGCCGTTCCCGACATGAACAACATGACCGAGAAGCAGATCATCGACTACGCGAAGGACGTCAAGGCGATGCTCGACAAATACGGCCTGTTTGCAGAGTTTGTCGCGCCGCGTCTGTGGTTTGACAAGCGCACGAATGACGGCGGCTTCACCGCCTCCCGCAAGGAAGACCGTGAATTTGCCCAGTGGCGCGCCCGCCGCTCCTGCGACATTGCCAAGGCGCTCGGCACCAAGAAGATCCAGCTGTGGCTGGCCCGCGAGGGCACGCTCTGCGCCGAGGGCAAGAACCCCGTTGAAATGACCCTCCAGCTGCGCGACGCGTTCAACGACATCCTGACCTACCGCGACGACGCGCTCATCCTTGTCGAGCCGAAGCCCAATGAGCCCATCGACCGCTCCATCTGCGGCACTGCCGGTCACGCGCTGGCCGTCGGCGCATACACCGTCGATCCGAGCCGCGTCGGCCTGTGCATCGAATCCGCGCACTCCATCCTCGCCGGTCTTGATCCCGCGAACGACATGGGCTTCGCGCTGGCGCTCAACAAGCTGTGGGGCGTGCATCTGAACGACCAGAACGGCTGCCGCTATGACCAGGATAAGGCGTTCGGCGTCGACAACCTGCGCAACGCATTCAACCAGGTCAAGGTCCTGTACGAGAACAACTTCGGCGACCGCGGCAACTTTGAATGCGTCGGCCTCGACGTCAAGGCCATGCGCACCCAGCCCGATGAGGACTGCTACCGCCATCTGATCAACTCCAAGAAGATCTTCGAGAAGCTGCTGGCCAAGGTCAAGAGATTCGACTACGAATTCCAGGCCGCCTGCGTCAAGGAGCAGAACTTCGAAAAGCTCGAAATGTACGTCATGGACCTGCTGATGGGCGACTGAAAAAAACCGGGCCGCCGCGCACGGGAAACGTCCCCAAAAGGTCAGGCAAAATTTCGAACAACAAAGAATCAAGCCGCCAAAAGGGCTTGCCGTCTGTGAATCGCAGGCGGCAGGCCCTTCAGTCGTTCCCGCAGCCAGCTTCCCGAACTCCGGTGTATTCTCCCTTGACATAGTGAACCCCCATTTCTTAGTGTCAGGTTTTTCCCATACCTGGCTAACAAATGGGGGTTTTCACCGCGCCGGGCGGTTTTTCATGTGCGGTAATTCAGAATGTCGTTCGCGACCGGGGTGTAGAACAGGCGGTGGATCTGGGCGGGGGCCCTGGTCTGGCCGAGGATCCACATGAGCTTTCCCGTGATGGCCTCGGTCGTCATGTCGAACGCCTCAAGCACCTGCGGGCATTCGCGGATCTTGTGCCCGACCTGATAAACGCCGACGTTGCTGCCCTCGTTCTGCACCTGCGTGGTCAGAACGACGGTCTTGCCGCCCTGAATGCCCTCCTCCAGCACGGACAGGAAGTCATTCCCGTCATACGACGGGATGCCGCCCACGCCGAAGCTTTCCAGGATCAGCGCATCGTTGTGCCGGAGCATCCAGCCCGCAAGCTCCGCCCGCGCGCCGGGAATGAGCTTCAGGAGCGCAACGCGCTCGTCGAGCGTGTCATAGAAGACCGGCTCGGGCAGGCAGGCGTTTTCGATATACTGCAGAATGCAGCCGTCCTGCAAGACGGCCAGATACGGATAATTGATGCTGGAAAAGGCCTCGTAGCTCTTTGTGCGCGTTTTGCAGGCGCGGGTGCCCTGAATGACCTTGCCGTTGAAGACGATCATGACGCCGTGCAGGGTGTCACTGCACGCGCATAAAAACGCGTCGGTCAGATTGACCTTGGAATCAGTCGAGTCAAAGCTGATGGGCTTCTGCGCGCCAGTCAGGATGATGGGCTTGCGCGCCCCCTGAATGAGATAGCTGAGGGCCGCAGCGGTATAGGCCATGGTGTCCGTGCCGTGGCTGATGACGAAGCCGTCGTAGCGGTCATACCGCTCCCGGATGGCCTTCGCGATCAGCAGCCAGTGCGATGGGGCCAGATTCGTGCTGTCCAGCGACAAAAGCTGTAAGCATTCCGCCCGGCAAAGCGCCGATACCGCCGGGACGAAGGACAAAAGCTGTTCGCTCGTCAGCTCCGGCATAAGGCCCTCCGCCGTTTTCCCGGACGCGATGGTCCCGCCGGTGCCGATCATCAGGATTCGTTTCATGGGCGTATCCTCCCGCGTTTTTTCATTATTCTTCCGTCTGCGCCGTATACGGCAGGAACCAGTCGAGGTAGCGTGTCGGCTCTGTTACGGCGCCGCGCGTGGTATAGAGCGCGTAGCTTTTGAACAGGATAGGCGTGATGTATCCGCGCTCGCATACACGCTTATAGAGATTATACGTGTTGCCGCTGTTGACAAGCGCCATGCTGCACAGGTTCATCATCGTGCTGTCGGACAGGTCACCATAGTTGAGCGTGCCGGTCGCACCGAAAAACGGCGAGAGGTCAAAGTTCGGAGACAGGCGCACCTCGCCGTAGTACAGGTCGAAATTCCCCTGCAAAAGCGCCTGCTTGTACTCGGTATACTCCATGGACTTGACTGTGATGTTGAAGCCCAGAGAATTGAGCATTTTCGCGGCCTCGTTGGCCGCCTGTACGCGGATGTAGCTCGACGAGCAGACGAGCATCGTGCCCTCGACTGGGACGGAATAGCCCTTGGAGGGGACGTAGAGGTCGAGGATGCCGTCGCCGGTCGCGTCCTCGACAGAGGCGCTGGCCAGCTGGTCGTAGTACGAGCCGGTGTCATAGGCGAAGCTGTTGGCCAGCTTCACGTCGTAATACCGGGAATTGGGTGAGCACGGCAGCGTCGACGCGACGGCAAAGCCGCCCAGCGTCTGCTCGACCAGCTGCTCGCGGTCGATGGCGAAGGTGATCGCGCCGCGCAGGCCGTAGTTGGAGAAGACAGGCGAGTTCATGTTGTAGCCGATGTACTGCATGATGGTCGTCTCCTCGTTCCACAGCTCGTAGTCGTTGTGGAAGCCTGCGAACGCGGAGGAGTTCGGGTCCGTCAGAACCATGTTGACCTTCTGATACTCAAAATTATCACGCACGTCGGCGGCAGTGGACGAGACGGTCAGCGCGATCTCGTCAAAATCGACCAGCGGCGCGGTATCGCGCCACCAGTTTTCACAGCGCGTGAGCTTCGTCTCGGCAAATTCATACGGGCCTGTGCCCGGCGGGCTGACCTCGTCCTTCGTGCCGGACTTGATGATGGGAATATCCAGCAGCAGCGGCAGGCACTCATATGCCTCGCTCGTCGAGAGCACGAGCGTCAGATCGTCCTGCGCCTCGGCGGAAGTGATGAAGCGCAGGCGCGAACCGTAATATTCCGAGCCTGCGGCGGATTCGATGGAATATGCCGCGTCCGCCGCGGTAAGGGCGCTGCCGTCGTGGAAGGTCACGCCGGAGCGGAGCTTCACCGTGGTCGTGCGTCCGTCGTCAGTGACAAAATAGCTCTCGGCGAGAATCGGTTCTGCCTCGTAGCTGCTTGTCACGGCGAACAGCGGCTCGTAGAGGAAGGAAAAGATGATGCGGTTGTTGAGACTCTGGCAGTTATAGGGCTGCAGGCCGTAATCCGGCTGGTAGGCCAGGCCGAAGGACTCAAGCGCCGTATACGTCTCGGTGACGACCTGCTTGACCTCCTGCTTATCCTCCGAGCCGTTGACCGAGCCGGTCTGCTGGGCGGCGACGGCCTCGTCGCCGACGGGGAAAAGATTCTGCATCCATTCGCTCGTCGCGATCGTCGTGCAGCCGCAAAGAAGGGCCAGACACAGCGCAAGCGCTGTGAGCATCAAAAGCTTTCGTTTCATGCCGGTGCGCCTCCTTTCAGCCGGATGATGGCGGCCTGCGACCCGCGGTTCCCGCCGGTCACGCGATGCGACCAGAAGCGCTCCGGCTGGCATTTGGTGCAGTCCGGGCAGATGTCGATCACCTGCACGCCCGCTCTTTCCAGCCAGATGCGGTTCAGGCGCTTCAGATCGACGTGCGCCTTTTCGCCGTGCAGTTCAATTGCCGCTTCCGCGTCCGGGCCGAGCGATCGCCGCATGGCCTCCGGCACCTCCGGCCCGACCTCAAAGCAGCAGCGGCCGATGCATGGGCCGATGGCCGCATGAATGTGCTCCGGCGCGCAGCCGAATTCCGCCTGCATCCGAAGGACGGCCTTGTACGCGATGCCCTGTGCCGTTCCGCGCCACCCGGCGTGGACGGCGGCGATGGCCTGCCGCACGGGGTCAAACAGCAGCAGCGTCGTGCAGTCCGCACCGAAGCAGACGAGCGCCGCGCCGGGTTCGTCGGTCAGAAGCCCGTCGCAGACGGCGGTCTGCTCCCGCTCCAGCCCTGTGCCGCAGTCCTTCTTGCCGACGCGCAGCAGAAGATCGGTGTGCTCCTGCCGGGTAAAGATCGTTTCCTCCGGCGAAAAGCCAACGGCAGCGCCGAGAATGCGGTAATTCTCCCGCACGTTTTCCGGCCTGTCTCCCCGGTGCGTGCCGAGATTGAGGGAGGACAGCGCCCCCTCGCTCACGCCGCCGAAGCGCGTGGAGAAGCAGTGCACGCTTCCGGAAAGCGCGTCGGCGGTCAGATATTCAAGTGTTCCGTGGTGAATGGTGTGAAACATGGGCTTAATTCGCGTTCTGGCCGCGTTCGGCGGCGAGATCCTTGTCGCGGCAGCATTTTTTGTATTTTTTTCCGCTGCCGCACGGGCACGGGTCGTTCGGGCCGACCTTGATCTTCTTGACGACGGGCTGACGCTTGACGGTCTTGTCGCCGCCCGCGCCCTCGCCGGTGACCTTTGCGACGCGCTGGCGCTTGATCTCCTCGTTCGTCTTGATGCGGACAAGGAAGACGCGGCGGACGATCTCTTCCTTAATTGCGTCGTTCATGGCCTCGAACATGTCAAAGCCCTCACGCTTATACTCGATGACGGGGTCGGTCTGCGCGTAGGCGCGCAGGCGGATGCCCTGCCGCAGATCGTCCATGGCGTCGATGTGATCCATCCAGAATTCATCGACCACACGCAGCGTCACGACGCGCTCAATTTCACGCATGACGGGAGACGTGAACTGCTCCTCCCGCTTGGCATAGGCGCGCTGCATGAGAGACAAAATCTTCTCTTCCGCCTGCTCCCGCGTGAGCGCGGCCAACTCCTCGTCGGAGAGAAGCCATGTGCCCGCGGGGAAGAAGATGGGCTCGAAATGCGTCATCATCTCGAAGAAATGCTGCTTGTCGGCCAGCTTTGGCTGCTCACCGAAGGCGCTGGCAACGTAGGTATCCACATAGAACCGCATCATGGACTGGATGTTCTTCTGCAGATCCTCGCCGTCGAGCACCTGACGGCGCTGCTCGTAGATGATCTTACGCTGGACGTTCATCACGTCGTCGTATTCCAGCACGTTCTTTCTGGACTGGAAGTTGCGGCCCTCAACGGTCTTCTGCGCGTTCTCGATCGCGCCGGAGAGGATCCTGGCGTCGATGGGCGTATCCTCGTCGATGCCGAGCGTCTCCATCATGTTCATAATGCGCTCGGAGCCGAACAGACGCATGATATCGTCCTGCATGGACAGATAAAACCGCGTCTCGCCGGGGTCGCCCTGACGGCCGGAACGGCCGCGAAGCTGGTTGTCGATGCGGCGCGACTCGTGCCGCTCGGTGCCGATGATGAAAAGCCCCCCTGCCTGCCGGACAAGCTCTGCCTGCTTGTCTGTCTCGACCTTGAAGCGCTTATACGCTTCGGTATAGGCCGCACGTGCGGCCAGAATTTCGGGATCCTCCGTCTCGGCGAAGGAATTGGACTCGGCGATCAGTTCGTCGGACAGGCCCTGCTTGCGCAGTTCGTTCTTTGCCATGTATTCGGCGTTGCCGCCCAGCATGATGTCGGTGCCGCGGCCCGCCATGTTCGTCGCAATGGTCACGGCGCCCAGATGGCCCGCCTGCGCGACGATCTCGGCCTCCTTTTCATGGTGCTTGGCGTTCAGGACGTTGTGTGGGATACCCTCGCGCTTGAGCATCTGCGAAAGAAGCTCGGATTTTTCAATGGAGATCGTGCCGACCAGAACCGGCTGGCCCTTGGCGTGGCATTCCTTGATCTGGGCGATGACGGCACGGTATTTGCCTGCCTCGGTCTTATAAACAACATCGGGGTCGTCGATACGGATGACCGGTTTATTCGTCGGGATCTCGACAACGTCGAGATTGTAAATGCCGGAGAATTCCTCCTCCTCGGTCAGCGCCGTGCCGGTCATGCCGGAGAGCTTGTCGTACAGACGGAAGAAATTCTGGAACGTGATGGTGGCGAGCGTCTTGTTTTCGCTTGCAACCTTGACGCCCTCCTTGGCCTCGATGGCCTGATGCAGGCCCTCGTTATAGCGGCGGCCGTACATGAGGCGGCCCGTGAATTCGTCGACGATGATGACCTCGCCGTCCTTGACAACGTAGTCGATATCACGCTTCATGAGGCCCCTTGCCTTCATGGCCTGATTGATGTGGTGCGAGAGCGTGGCGTTTTCGGGGTCGGCCAGATTTTCTACATTGAAGAACTGCTCGGCCTTTTCAATGCCCTTCTGCGTGAGCGACACGGAGCGGTCCTTTTCGTCGACAATGTAATCGCAGTCATACTGATCCTGCAGCTCCTTGCTGTCCGTTGTAGAGAAGACCTGCTTTTTCAGGCGGGAGACGAAATAATCCGCCATTTCATACAGCTTGGACGATTCCTCGCCCTTGCCGGAAATAATGAGCGGGGTGCGCGCTTCATCAATGAGGATGGAGTCGACCTCGTCGACGATGGCGAACGCGTGGCCGCGCTGCACCATCTCCTGTTTGTAGATCGCCATATTGTCGCGCAGGTAATCGAAGCCCAACTCGTTATTTGTGCCGTAGGTGATATCGGCGGCATAGGCCGCGCGGCGCTGCTCCGCGGTCAGATCGTGGACGATGAGGCCGACGGACAGCCCCAGAAAACGGTAGACCTTGCCCATCCACTCCGAGTCGCGCTTGGCA
>ERZ791815.1753-NODE-1753-length-11934-cov-2.541039_pt1 | contig 11934 bp, 6 predicted proteins | sample MGYA00510302_ERZ791815 | MGnify/ENA primary metagenome ERZ791815 (study PRJEB30046, sample SAMN00791995) | human gut metagenome | study: EMG produced TPA metagenomics assembly of the A metagenome-wide association study of gut microbiota in type 2... | reverse complement strand
CGCAGAAGCAGAATATATCCGCATCCATCCTGCCAAAGGTAACGTCACTGCGGTTTCTGACTGCACATATCAAAAGGTCGGCAATATATTTCAGCAGCATGTCCCCTGCACTCATTCCAAAGAAAGAATTGATCAGCTGGAACTTTTCAATATCCATCCGCACAAAAGCAAAATGCCGGTCCGGATATCGCTCTAACATAGCAGATGTCGCCTGAAACATATTGGTCTTATTATAGATGCCGGTAAGGATATCATATTCTGCACGGTACTTTAATGCTATGCTGATATTCTGACTGCTGCTGCCAATCACATTCTTCAGCCGGAACCGGACAACATCCACATCATACGGTTTCCGGATAAAATCCCATGCTCCCATGCCCAGGCATTTAATCTCTGTCTCAATGTCAATCTCCATCGTAAGTACAATGACAGGTATTGCCTGATACATCTGCGCTTTATGATACCGTTCCAGAAAATAATACCCGTCATACTCCGGCATAACGATATCTAAAAGTACCGCCGTTATCTCCGTGCTTCGTTCATAAAGAATCTCAAATGCTTCCTTGCCATTTTCTGCCTCTATCACCTCGTACGTACCGCTCAAAATTCTTTTCATCATGACACGTTCGACCTGTTTATCATCTACGACTAATACCTTGCTCTTTTCAGACATATTCTCACCTATCCGCCCCCCAAAAAATCCCATAAAAAAAACCTGACTTTATCATAGCAAAGTCAGAGTTTCTTTTCAATAGTCATCATTTAACCTTCTGCAAAAAAAAGGTCTATTTTTCCACAAAGGCAGATATCTGTCGAAGATGCGCCAACCTGAATTTCATACGTTCCATTTACCGGAACCGGCATCTTTTTGTCTGTGTCATAACGGGAAAAATCTCTTTCCTCCAAAATAACACAGATCCTCTTTGTTTCCCCGGCATCAAGCCTGACTTTTTCAAACGCTTTCAGTTCATGAACCGGTCTGTCTTTTTTCTGTTCCGGTGCCACATAAATCTGAATGGTCTCTTTCCCTGCACGTTTTCCTGTATTGGTTACCGAACAGGAAACTTTCACGGTCTGTCTGCCATTTTCCTGCTGTTTTATAATTTCAAGATCATCATAAGTAAATGACGTATAGGAAAATCCATGCCCAAACGGGAACAGGACATCTGTTTTTTTTGTGTCATAATAACGGTAACCGACCATCACACCTTCCCTGTACTCCACACGGTCTTTCTTTCCAAATGTTCCGATCGTATGTGCCGGGCACTGTGACGCATCACGGATAAATGTTTCTGCCAGCTTTCCGGATGGATTTACTTTTCCAGACAAGATCTCTGCCAGGGCTGTTCCCCCTTCCATACCGGCATAGTAGCTCCAGAGGATTGCTTTTGCCTTTTCTGCCCACGGCATCTCAACCGGTGCACCTGCATACATGCAGACCACCGTATCCGGAACTGCCTTTAGCAAAGCATCGATTACTTCATCCTGCCCGTATGGCAGTTTCATGTTCACACGGTCAAGTCCCTCCACATCAAAATCGTGGTTCAGTCCTCCCACGAAAATAACAATGTCACTTGCTTTTGCCAGTGCAACTGCTTCCGCTAAAGCTTCCTGCTGTTTTTCATCCAGTGCTCTTCCACTTACAGTGCTTTCCTTTTCGGTATTCTCTGCAGTCTCCGTGCTCGCCGCCTGCCAGTTGATCTCAGATGTCTCTTTCTTATCCGGAATCACATAGCCCGGTGCGTAAGAAACTTTCACATTTCCACCAAGTAACTTTTTGATTCCCATAAGCGGTGAAATCTCATACAGTGCCTTGATTTCTGCACTTCCTCCTCCGTTTGAATGGATTGCAGCGGCATTTACACCGATCACGGCAACCTTACAGCCGGATTCTGCCTGAAGCGGCAATACCTGATCTTCATTTTTCAGTAAAATCATGGACTCGCGCGCCACATCGAGCACTGCCCTGCGGTGTTCCTCCGTATTGTATGCGCCTGTCTTACGATGTTTTCTCTCCGGTCCGATCATTTTTAAGCGCAGCATCATGCGAAGGATATTGCGCACTTTCTCATCCACCAGCGATTCTTCGATTTCTCCATCCTTCACTGCTTTTAACAGAGGATCTGCCATGTACTGTTCGTCGAACTGATACTTGACATCCATCTCAAGATCCAGCCCGGACTCTGCCGCCAGTTTCGTATCATGCACAGCACCCCAGTCGGAGATTACCACGCCGTCAAATGACCAGTCTTTCCGCAGCTTCTCGTTGAGCAGGGACTTACTCATACAGCAGTGCTCACCGTTTAACAGATTATAGGCTCCCATCAGAGCAAGGGTGTGTCCCTTTTCTACCGCCGCTTGAAATCCCGGAAAATAAATTTCTTCCAGTGCTGCCTCATCGATGATTGTATCCACCCAGAGTCTTTCAGTTTCCTGTGAGTTTGCCGCAAAATGCTTCACGCATGCCGCGACATCGTTTTCCTGGATTCCCTCGATCATCGGTACAACCAGTTCTTCGATGAGTCCTGGATCTTCGCTCATATATTCAAAATTCCTGCCACAGAGCGGACTTCGTTTGATGTTGATGCCCGGAGCTAAGATCACATCTTTGCCCCTGCCTCTTGCCTCCTCACCCAGCACTTTTCCGGCTTTCTTTGCCAGATCACGGTTCCAGGTGGATGCAATGGCGCTGTTGCACGGAAGATAAGTCACATAATCTTCCGTTGTCCCGACATTCCGCCATTCATTGTCCGCAAATTCTGCGCGCACTCCCATCGGTCCATCCGACATATAGAGCGGTGGGATGGAAAGCCGCTCCACTCCTTCGGTGCGGAATAAACCCGCACCGTGGATCATACCGATTTTTTCTTCTAAAGTCAGCTTTTTTAAAATTTCTTCAATATATGTTTCCTGCATTAAAATACAACCTCAGCCTTGCCGTCCCCGTTGAACTCTACGATGACATTTTCTCCATCCTGTGTATAGGATGCACCATTTACCTGCTTTGGAACACCGGCATTCATCAATGCCACTTTGGATGCCTTTTTGCTCTCCACTGTGATTTCATAAGAAGTTCCATTCTTCACAACGCCTGCAGATGCTTCCTTTTCATTTTCCGTTCCATAGACAACAGTCTCCGCTTTAATGCCATCCTTCAATGCATAAGCACGGAATGTCACTCCGTCCGCATAATCATAAACCGCATTGTCATTTCTTGCACCCATAGCCACGATGCTGCCCTCTTTGACATAGAGAGGAATGCTTAAATAACCATGTTTTTCTGTATACCATTTACCTCCCTCTTTGACTTCTCCGGTCAGTAAGGATGTCCATGTTCCCTCCGGCAGGTAATATTCTGCGATACTGTCCTCGCGGAAGATCGGTGCAACGAGCAGGGAATCACCTAACATGTACTGTGTTGCTAAATATGCACAGTTTTTATCTTCGGTAAATTCAAGTACCATGCTGCGCATCATAGGAATACCTGTTTTGGACGTCTCGATCGCATTGCGGTACAGATATGGCATCAAAGATGCCTTAAGCTGTGCAAAGCAGCGTACCACATCCACTGCTTCTTCATCATATGCCCACGGCACACGGTAAGAAGTAGATCCATGCAGTCTTGAATGGGAAGAAAGAAGTCCGAAAGCACACCATCTCTTATAGACGTCCGGTGTGGATGTACTCTCAAATCCTCCGATATCATGGCTCCAGTATCCAAAACCGGAACTTGTCAGTGACAGGCCTCCGCGAAGGCTCTCCTCCATGGATTCATAATCAGACCAGCAGTCACCGCCCCAGTGAACCGGGAACTTCTGTCCGCCTGCAGTTGCAGAACGTGCAAAAAGAACAGCCTCTTTTTCACCTTTTTTCTTCTTTAATACGTTAAATACCACCTTATTGTAAAGGTATGTATAGTAGTTGTGCATCTTGACCGGATCAGAACCGTCGTAATATACCGCATCTGTCGGGATTCTCTCACCAAAGTCGGTCTTGAAGCAGTCAACACCCATATCGAGCAGTGCCTCTAACTTTTTGCTGTACCACTCGCAGGCTGCAGGGTTAGTAAAGTCCACAATGGCAAGTCCCGGCTGCCACATATCCCACTGCCATACATCGCCATTTGGACGTTTTAAGAAGTAACCGCCCTCGACACCCTCTTTGAACATGGATGACTCCTGTCCCACATAGCTGTTGATCCAGACACAGATCTTTAATCCTTTTGCTTTCAGACGTTTTAACATGCCCTCCGGGTCCGGGAATACTCTTGAATCCCAGGTAAAATCACACCAGTTGAAATCTTTCATCCAGAAGCAGTCAAAATGGAATACGGATAACGGGATCTTGCGGTCAAACATTCCATCGACAAAACTGTTGACTGTCTTTTCATCATAGTTTGTCGTAAAGGATGTGGACAGCCAGAGACCGAATGTCCACGGTGCCGGAAGTGACGGTTTTCCAGTAATGTCTGTATATCGCATCAGCACCTCTTTCATCGTCGGTCCGTTGATCAGGAAATAGTCAAGGTTTTCACCCGGCACGGAAAATTCAACCTTGGTTACCATCTCTGTTGCAACTTCAAAGGACACGCGCTCCGGATGGTTTACAAACACACCGTATCCTTTATTGGAAATATAAAACGGGATATTTTTATAAGACTGCTCTGTGGAAGTACCGCCGTCCTCGTTCCAGATATCCACGCTCTGTCCATTTTTTACAAACGCAGAAAAACGCTCGCCAAGTCCATAGATCAGCTCGCCAACGGAAAGTGATAACTGCTCTCTCATATAAGCATCTTCCGGTCCTTTATCATAGGCAAAACCTTTCCAGTCGGTCTTCATGTATGCAAGATCTCTCCATCCGCTTGCAGTGATTTTCTCCTCACCGCGGTAAAATGTGAGTGCTCCGTTCTCTTTCTGCACTTCCAGACGCAGTGTACCGCTTGAAATGACCAGTTTGTCCTCCGTATCTTCTGCCTTTAAATGTCCGCTCTCCGCAGGTGCGATCTCAAATGACGGTGCCTTTTTCTGCACGCCCATGTGATGATAAGTCTGAACCCTAAGCACTTCCTCATACGGTGCTGAAATCACGATCGTGAGGTTGATTCCGCCAAGGGTATCGCCGCGCTGTGTGATCTTGCTTGTCGGCGCACAGATCGTCACCTGATCTTTCTCGATTTTTGAAAAATATACTTCTGCCGGAGAAAAGCACTCGCAACGCTCTTTCTGCAGCCAGCATCCATTACTGAATTTCATATGATAATCCTCCCTGTTTTCCGAAGGAAAATGCGACTGCTATCAGGCGCAGAGGATTTTCCTCCCTGTAATTATCTCATTTTGTCTCATCTTACTATACCCACCCTGCAAAAAATACCCTCTAAATTGTACATAAAACACTCGATAAATTTGACAAACAAAACGTTCGCATTTATACTTACGTTTAGTGCTTTTATCATTGGAACAGGAAGGTTATTTTTATGTATCGCGTTTTAATTGCAGATGATGAATCCATTATCCGGGAAGGTATCAAATGTCTGTTCGACTGGGAATCTCTCGGCTATACGATCGCCGGAGAAGCTGCAAACGGTGAGACGACCTATCAGCAGATTCTTTCTTTACATCCGGATATTGTCCTCTTAGACATCCGCATGCCGGGAATGTCAGGGCTTGACGTCATCCGGGAGGCAAGAGCACAGGGTTTTACCGGAAAAGTCATTATCTTAAGCGGTTACTCTGATTTCAAATATGCGCAGGAAGCCATCCGTTACGGAGTGCAGTATTATCTGACAAAGCCGATCGACGAGGATGAACTTGAGGAGATTCTTCGTTCGATCAAAGAAAACTTAGACAAGGATGCTGCAACTGCAAATACCCGGGAACATTACCGTGAAAAGGCAAGAGAGACCATCATCCGCGATCTTTTAACGAATGATATCGATCTTTCCCACATAAATACAACAGATCTCCATCTGACAGCAGACACCTATCAGGTTGTGATCTATGAGAAATACAGTCACAATACTGCAGATGCCTCCTATCGTTTTTCGGATCTTCTGCGCGTGACAAATCAGGATAATAACTCCTATGATAACATTACGCTGCAATATCATGAGGTTATTTTACTGAAAGGCACTTTTGCCATTCAAAAATTTAATGATTTTCTGGAGCGTTACCGGAGAGAACGGCGTCCACAGGAGAATTCTCCTCTTGACAGTCTCTTTATTACATATGGTGCGCGTGTGTCAGACCTGTCGGAAGTCTATATTTCCTATATTCAGGCGAAACAGCTCTTAGAACGCCGTTTCTTCTGCGAGCAGGAACAGCACACGATCGGTTATGCCGAACTGCCGGACCCGGACAGTTTAAAATCCATCTTAAACGACGCTTTTTTAAACCGTTACGCTACCAGCCTGTTTGAATATCTTCAGGCATTCAACCGCAATATGTTAGCGGAGACTTTGACACAGCTTACCAATGAACTTTACCATGCTGCAGATTCGATTGATTCCATACGGCTTTTCCTGACAGACCTTTATCTGCAGATCAAGGAACAGGCAAACCGGCTTTACAATGGTGCAAATATCCCGTTTCCGAGCAATGCGGATATCATCCGTCTGATCGAAGAAAAATATTATCTCTACGAGATCATCCTGTACTTTACGGAACAGTTTGAGATGATCATGTCCTCGATCGGTAACTCTTCCCGTGAAAGCGTGCTGGATGATATTCTGCACTACATCAACCACAACTATGCAAGCAATATCACATTAGAAAATATTGCACCGCTGTTTGGTTACAACAGCTCCTATCTCGGAAAGATTTTCCGCAAAAAGATGGGTGAAAACTTCAACTCATACGTCGACCATGTCCGCATCAAACACTCGATGGAGCTTCTCTGTTCCTCAGAGTTAAAAGTTTATGCGATCGCAGAAAAAGTCGGTTACCGGAATGTCGATTATTTCCATATCAAGTTCAAAAAATACGTTGGAAAAAGCCCGGCAGAATACCGGAAAGAACATAAAAATGAATAAACTTTCATAAAAACTGCCGCCTCCGGGTGAATATATGTACCCTTTTCTCTGTAAGTTCAGAAAAAGGGGGACATATCACCGTGAGGCGGCAGTTTTTATTTATAAGATCCGAGTGTCAAACGCTGGCTTTAAGTTTTTCGATTGGCAAATGGCACCGCATTGCCTGTCATTTTAAGAAATCATACTGTGACATATAAAGTTTATAATACTCACCCTTCTGTTCCATCAGTTCGTCATGATTTCCACGCTCTAAAATATCGCCTTTATCCACATATAAGATGCAGTCTGCATTTTTGATCGTAGAAAGTCTGTGTGCAATGATAAAAGAAGTCCGTCCCTTCAAAAGTTCGTTCAATCCTTTCTGCAAAAGCAGTTCCGTCTCTGTATCAATGCTCGAAGTCGCCTCATCTAAGATCAGGATCTTCGGATCTGCAAGCAGTGCCCTTGCAAAGGAAATAAGCTGTCGCTGACCGGCAGAAAGCCTGCTTCCTCTTTCATTCACTTCTGTCTCATAACCGTTTTCCATCTCCATGATAAAATCATGTGCACAGACTGTTTTTGCTGCCCGGATCACTTCCTCATCCGTTGCACTGCGGTTGCCATAGCGGATATTATCCATGATCGTTCCTGCAAAAATAAAGCTGTCCTGCATCATGATCCCCATCTGGGTTCTTAAGGAGTGCAATGTCACCTTCGAGATATCAATGCCATCGATCGTGATCACTCCGGAATCTACATTATAAAAACGGCTGATGAGGTTCACGATCGTGGATTTTCCTGCCCCGGTCGGACCGACGATCGCATAAGTTTCACCCGGTTCTGCCGTAAAATTAATATCTTCCAGAATCTTCTGCCCCGGCTCATAACCAAAGGACACATGGGAAAACTTCACTTCTCCTGCCACCTCCGGCATCGGGATTGCATCCGGCTCATCCCTGACACCCACCGGCTCATCGATCGTCTCAAAAATCCTCTCAAGATAAGAGATTGCTGTCAAAAGAGAATTGTAAAATCCGGCAAGTGTGTTGATTGGTGCCCAGAAACGCCCAATGTACGCGGTAAATGCGATCAGAACACCGACGGTCAGTGTCATATCCGGTGCTAAAATCCAACGGACACCCAGCACATAGATCAGTGCCGTCGTAAATGTCGAAATAATATCCACGCTCGGTCCCATCGTAAAGTTAAACATTACCGCACGCATCCAGGATTTCCGGTAATTTTTACTTAGGTTATTAAAGATTCCGGTATTCTCATTTTCCCTTACAAAAGACTGCGTCACACGGATTCCATTGATACTCTCCGCAATGTACGCATTTAAGTTTGACTGTTTGTTGCTCTGGATCTGCCATGCCCTGCGCTGTTTTTTCTTGATTAAGATAATCACAAATGCAAGAACCGGCAATCCGCACAGACAGATCAGCGTCAGCCGGACATCGAGTGCAAACATAAACATCAGGATAAAGATCAGGTTGCACAGATCTGTGAATGTGTTGACAATACCATTGCTCAAAAGATCACTTAGGCTGTTCACATAATTGACCACACGCACCTGAATTTTTCCATGTGGTCTGTCATCATAATAGGAAAATGGAAGTTCCTGCAGATGACAGAAAATATCATAGCGGATGTCATGTACGATATTCTGCCCGATCACACTCATGGTCTTGATCTTGATCCGCAGGGAAATACCCGAATAAAGTGCGATCAGCAATGTCGCAATACTGTAAAATGTGATCGATTTCATATCTTTTTCCGGGATGCTGTGATCCATCACATTCTGGAAAAAGATCGGGATCGCCATGGTAAGTGCCGAGGAAGAAAGCATCAGAAGAATAACGCCTGCCATCTTCTTTTTGTAGGGAGCAATGTAACCTGCAAGACGTTTGAGCTGGTTTACATCAAAACTGTCCTCTAATATCTCATCCATATCATATCTGTTTCTTGCCATCTTATTTCTCCCCCTTTCCGTTTAAAATTTCCTGTGGGATCTCGCCATACTGGTTATGGAAAGCCGTCGCGTAATAACCTCCCGCCGCCACTAACTGCTCATGTGTTCCCTGTTCAATGATGCGTCCGTTATCCATGACAAGGATCAGATCTGCATCTCTAATGGAAGAAATGCGGTACGCAATGACAAAGATCGTGCACTTGTTATCTAATTTCTTCAACTGGCTCTGGATATAACTCTCCGTCTCCATATCGACCGCCGATGTCGTATCGTCAAGAATCAGAATCGACGGATCTTTCAGCAGTGCCCTCGCAAGGGAGATACGCTGTTTCTGTCCGCCGGAAAGTCCGACACCGCGCTCACCCACAATCGTATCATATCCATCCGAAAGTGCCTGGATAAAATGATTGGCATCCGCCATGATCGCAGCCTGTTTGACTTCTTCGAACGAACAATTCGGCCTTCCGTATGCGATATTTCCTTCGATCGTATCCGAAAAAAGGAACACATCCTGCATCGCCATGCCGATATTGTCACGCAGGTTATAAAGATCCATGTCGCGGACATTCACACCATCCACAAGCACTTCACCGGAAGTCGTATCATAAAACCGGCAGAGCAGATTCATGATCGTTGATTTTCCAGCTCCGGTAGAACCAATGATGCCGACGGTCTGCCCCGGTTTTACCTTAAAATTGACATCCATGACAATATCTTCGTCATCCGCACGGTAAGATACATTTTTAAACTCGATCTCACCTTTCAGATGTTTCTTCACTACTCCAGATACCGGTGTTTTTACATGCGGCTCTTCACTGTAAGTCGCATAGATTTTCTCCACGGACGTTGTAAAGTTACTGATATCGTTGACCAGCCATCCTGCCTGGCGCAGCGGGTTGTTTAACATCCACAGATAGCCGTTCACCGTCACGAGCTGTCCTAACGTGATCTCTCCCTGAATGACCATATAGCCGCCATATAGGATCAGAATGATCGTCAGTGCATACGAAAGCACCTCAAATACCGGCACATATTTCATCCAGATCTTTGACGCATCAATCTGTGCCGCACGGAATTTATCATTTTCCTTATTAAATTTTTCAATCTCAAAATCTTCTTTTGCAAATGCTTTTACCACGCGGTTTCCACTGACATTTTCCTGCACAAACGCATTGAGTGAAGAAAAACAGTCACGGTTGCGCTTGAATGCCGGACGTACCTCTTTTGTCTGACGATAAGTTGCAAATGCAGTAAACGGCAGTACCACAAGCATGGCAAGTGCCAGTTTTGTATTGACGGTAAAGATCATAAGCAGCGCAAACACAAACATCAGCACACTCTGATAAACCATGTAGACCACATACGCCACAAAATGACGGATCGCATCCATATCTCCGGTCTGCCGGCTCATCAGGTCTCCGGTACGTTTCTTATTGTAAAATGCAAAATCTTCCTCTAATAATTTCCGGTAGACTTTGTCTCTCATATCGTACAAAACGCCCTGCGACGCCGTCTCAAATGCGACCTGAAACAGAAAACGCAAGACTCCCATCACGATCGTGACTCCGATCAGACATCCGATAAACGGCATCAGTCTGTCATATTTTCCACCGCTTATGACCTGATCTACGATCTGCCCGGATATGTACGGATTTACCACCGAAAGCACTGATACCGCTGTGGTCAGCAAAATTCCAACTATCATTAATCCCCGGTACTTTTTCAGAAATGAAAAGAACCACTTCATTGGTGTCATAATAACCCTCCTACTCCATTTTCGTTTTTCCTTTCGGATTTTCAGTATAGTACTTTTGGGGTAAAAAGGAATGTAATATCTTGCACCGTTCATGTTATTTTTTGCACCGGAAGGGATGGTTTCTGATGGGGAATGTGATATACTATGACATGATTGACAAAATAATTTTTCAGGCTTATACAAAGAAATGGAGATCACTATGTGCTGTGACAATCGGGAAGAACTGCTTGACCAACTGAATCCTACTTTTTTATTTACCTGGAAAGGCACCCGTCTGAAAGACGAGGAACTCTATCACAGCCATGATTTCATCGAGATGGCTTTTATTTTGTCCGGTCACGGAAGATACCGGATCAATGGCTCCTTGTATGATATCTCCGAGGGCGATATCATTATTTTAAATCCGGGACAGAAGCATCAGGCACTCTGCACGGATCCTGCCAATCCGACCACGGAGTTTTTTGTCGGTTTATGTGATGTCCGTTTTCCGGATTTCCCGGAAAATTATCTGCCGCTGCATTTAAAAGATCTCACCGCTGATCCTGCAGAGCAGTCTCCGATTTTACATACTTCCGGTGAATTACGGCAGAAACTTTTTAAGATCTGTACTGCCATGAGTGCTGAAAATGATATCTGCCGCTGCGGGCGTTATATCATGTTAAAAAGTTACCTGATGCAGATGTTAATACTGCTGCTTCGGGAACAGAGTGAACCGGTCTGGATCAATACCGGCTGTTCGTTTGAGTCCACCAGCAAAAAATATGTGGTCGACCAGATCGTAAATTATTTTGAGGATCATTACAGTGAAAAGATTTCTTTAGACCAGATCGCGGAGAATATGTACTTGAGCCCTTATTATATCTCGCGTATTTTTAAAAGCGAGACGGGCGATACACCAATCCGCCACCTGATTAATATCCGTTTGGAAAAAGCAAAAGAATTGTTAGAAAACGGTTTTGACGGCAGCATTCAGGAAGTCGCAGCCAAAGTTGGCTATGATGACGTCTATCATTTCAGTAAACTGTTTAAAAAACGGTTTGGTATGCCGCCGTCAAAAATCCGCAGATTATTATGATTCATTTAAAAATTTTTTCCAGAAATCTTTCGAGCCTGCGAATTCCAGTTCCTTGCCATTCTGGAATCTTTTACTGATAATGCCATCCTCTCCAAAACTTGGTGTGTATGTCAGATTTTTAT
>ERZ791815.1735-NODE-1735-length-12052-cov-27.257981_pt1 | contig 12052 bp, 8 predicted proteins | sample MGYA00510302_ERZ791815 | MGnify/ENA primary metagenome ERZ791815 (study PRJEB30046, sample SAMN00791995) | human gut metagenome | study: EMG produced TPA metagenomics assembly of the A metagenome-wide association study of gut microbiota in type 2... | reverse complement strand
TAAGCACCATTAGCTCAGTTGGTAGCGTAATTGACAAGCACTCGTGGTTTGTAAGTTGCGTTTCTGCTGAACTACTTAGTCAGGGATTTGACGATTTATCGTATAAAATCCCTAATAAGCACCATTAGCTCAGTTGGTAGAGCAACTGACTCTTAATCAGTGGGTCCTGGGTTCGAGTCCCCGATGGTGCACCACAAACAGCCACACAATTTATTTTGTGTGGCTGTTTTTAATAGTTGTCGCAATATTTGGGGGACAATTATTATGACCGCTGACATGGCTGATAGTCAGCGGTCTTTTTTGTTTTTCAAAAGAAATTCTACAAATTTAAGAGTCAGAGAGATTGTGGCATAAATACAACTGCCCATAAGAGTAAGCAGCAAAATGATTTCTTCGAAAGTCAAATATTCACCTCCCTGCAGAAGCGACAATCGAAAAAGTATTATAGCAAGAGGGAAGGGGATTTGTCAAAATATAGAAAATGCAGCTAAGGCCGATTTATTGGAAGTAAACAATAAATCGGCCTTTTTTATATATAACCAGAAATATCAAAAAAGAGAGGAAGATTCACCATGAGCATCATTATCGGTATCGACCACGGCTATTACGCTATCAAGACAGCCCACTGCTCGTTCCCGGCAGGGCTGACAAGCTATGGAGAACACGAACCCTACACCCGCCAAGGACTCCTAGAGTTTGGCGGGGGCTTTTTTGTTTGTGGCTCCGGGCGACAGCCTATCCAGCGGGACAAAACCGTAAACGACAACTATTACCTGCTGACGCTGGCGGCGATTGCCAAAGAAATTCAGCAGCGCGGTCTGCCGCCCGAATGTTCGGTGCGCATTGCGGCGGGTCTGCCGCTGACCAGTTTCGGGCGCGACAAACCCAAGTTCAGAGAGTATCTGCTGCGGAGCAAGCAGCCGGTGAACTACAAGTTCGAGGGCGTGGAGTACAGCATCACCATCGAAGAAGTTGCAGTCTTTCCGCAGGGCTACGCCGCCCTTATGACCGAAACCGGGCTGTTGCAGGACGAGCCATCAATGCTCCTCATGGATCTGGGCGGCTGGACAGTGGACCTCATGCGCATCGACAACGCCATCCCTGCGGCTGACACAGCTCACAGTCTGGAGCTCGGCATGATTCGCTGCGTGGATGACATTCGGGAACAGGTGCGGCGCGAAACCGGGCTGTCCCTGACAGATGCCCAAATCGAAAATATGCTGGCAGGTCAGCCCTGCACGGTCAGCGATACGGTGCGCGACATTGTGAACCGGCAGGGGCGCAAGTACACAGAGCATCTGCTCTCTGCCACGATGGAAGCCGGCTTTGATTTGCACGCCATCCCCGCCGTGCTATTGGGCGGCGGCGCATCGGTGGTGAGCCGCCACCTCAGCCCCAAGGACGGCCTTTGTAAGACGATTTTTCTGCTGGACGACAAGGTGAACGCGGTCGGATTCGAGCGTGCGTTGGCCGCCGTGTCGCGCCGCAAAAGCGAGGTATGAAACGACCGCAATATGTTTTCCGCCCGAACCTCAACGAACCGCAACACCGCCGCGCGTGGGCGTTGTTGCAGCAGGTGCCGCCTGCCAAACGCAAAGAGTTTCTGGTGCAGAGCATCCTTGTGGCAGAACAGACGGATAGGCTGGAGAAAAGCATCCGCAAGGTGGTGCGGGAGGAGTTGCAGGCAGTCAACATAACCGCACCGATTTTGAGCCAGCCGCAAGAGGACATTATACCGGACTCTGCGCTCGATTTCTTATCTACACTTTAGAGGGGGTGATTCCAATGTTTTAATAATAGGTAGAAAAGCAGAAGGAAAAAGGAGGTTTATACATTATGAACGGTAAAAAAATCTTGTTTGGTGCAGCCTATGACGAGCTGCTTTTGTTTTTGATGAGGGGCGCCTATTAAGCACCTTCGCAGATCCGGCAAACGTCCCCATAGGGAGTTGTGCCCTTGATCAAGTTCGTAGATATGTTTTCCGGCATCGGCGGTTTCCGCGAAGGACTGACCCGTGCCGGAGGATTTGAATGCGTAGGACACTGCGAAATCGACAAATACGCCAACCGCAGTTACAACGCCCTGTTTGACACGAAGGGAGAGTGGTTCATTGAAGATGCCCGAAAAGCCGACCCCAGCACCATGCCGGACTTCCAGCTGCTCTGCGGCGGATTTCCTTGCCAGACTTTCAGCATTGCAGGATCCCGAAAAGGATTCGGAGATCCACGCGGCACTCTCTTCTTTGAACTGGCCCGCCTGGCTGAAGCCCGGAAGCCTCCGTATTTGCTTTTTGAGAACGTGGTGGGTCTCATCAATCATGACCACTGCAGGACGTTTGCGACAATCCTCAACACGCTGGACCGACTGGGGTATGGTGTGGAATGGCAATGTCTTAACAGCAAAGATTTCGGCGTCCCCCAATCAAGAAACCGCGTGTACATTATCGGATATCTTGATGAGCGATGTAGAGGAAAAGTATTTCCTTTCACCGAAACAACAGGAGGTTCTCTTATTCAAACCCACGGCGGGCATCAAGGAGAACGAGTCTACTCCCCCGAAGGACTGAGTTGCACGCTGGCTGCCAATCCGGGCGGGTTCGGCGGCAAGACCGGGCTGTACGAGGTGGGAGTGCCGATCAAGTGCGCCACAAAAACCGGCTACCAGATGGCACAGGTCGGTGACAGCATCGACCTGAGCTACGCCACAGTCAACAGTCGGCGCGGACGGGTGGGCAAGCGAATTGCCCACACCCTCACCACCGGCTGTCGACAGGGAACGCTGAATTTTATCGACCTGAACCCTGACCCTAGAGTTACAGAAGTGGCGCGGTGCGTAAACGCCAGAGTCGGCAACGGCATCCGAACGCATCGCGGCGAATCCTCCGGTGTTCTATGCGAAGGCCGCATCCGCCGCCTGACACCGCGTGAATGTCTGCGGCTACAGGGCTGGGCAGATGACCGCATTGACACGGTGCTTGCCATCCAGAGCGATAACCAAGCCTACAAGCAGGCAGGCAACGGCGTGACCGTCCATGTGGTGGAAGCCATCGGACGGCGCATTGCCAAGATGGACGCAGAACTGCGGGGTGAGGCGCTTGCCCCTTGATTTCAAAGACCAGTATTTTGGCTGTGAAATCGAACTGACCGGGATAAACCGCGCCACGGCAGCCCAAACGCTGGCCGACTTATTTGGCACCTGCGCCGAGCATTCCGGCGGTGGCTACGATGCCTACAGGGTCAAAGATTTGGACGGTAAAGAATGGAAAATCGTCCGGGACGGCAGCATCCATCCCGAATGCCGCAGGCGGTCTGTTCTTATTGGGGAGACCTACAAGGTTGAACTGAACTCCCCCAAACTCGAATACGGCGAGATGGAAAAGCTGCAGGAGGTTGTCCGTTCCTTACGCCGCGCAGGCGGCATCGTAAACGACAGCTGCGGAATGCATGTCCACGTGGATGCAAGCAAGCACACGCCGCAGAGCCTCAAAAATGTGCTGTCCATTATGTACTCAAAAGAGGACATTTTATTTGCAGCACTTAAAGTCAACCCTGCCCGCATTGACAGCTACTGTCAGGCGGTGGATGAGCCTATTCTGGAGGAAATCCGCAAGCTGCCCAGCGGTGCAAGTATGGATCAACTGAAAGACCGCTGGTACCGCGGGCGGGACGGCAGCGACTATCACTACCACCAGAGCCGGTATCACGCCTTGAACCTGCATTCGGTGTTCTACCATGGCACAGTCGAGTGGCGGTTGTTCAATTCAACACTGCACGCGGGTGAAGCGAAAGCAAACATCATTCTGGCCATGGCGATCTCGGCGCAGGGCATCAACCAGAAGTACACGCAGTTCCGGAAAACGCCCATCGGGGATAATCCGGCGTTCACCTTCCGCACCTTTCTGCTGCGGCTGGGACTCATCGGTCCGGAGTACAAAAATGTGCGGATGCACCTGCTGAAGAACCTGCCCGGTGACAAGGCGTGGCGGCACGACAAGTCGCTGTATCCCAGCAATCAACCACGGCTTCATACAGATGAGGTCAGATAAGGAGAAACCCAATGTCTCGAAAAGAATATTTTGCCTATGGTTCCAATCTGAATTTTGATCAGATGGCCTACCGCTGTCCCGAAGCAACGGTGGTAGGCACTGCCAAGCTGGATGGCTATGAGCTGGCGTTCCGGCGCGGTTACTTGACGATTTTGCCCAAAGAGGGCGCAAGCGTCGAAGGGCTGATCTGGTCTGTTACCGACCATGACGAATCCCAGCTTGACTGCTACGAGGGCTACCCGACATTCTATGACAAGGAAACCGTGACAGTCACGGATGCAGATGGTACGCCGCACGAAATTATGGTTTACACGATGAACGCACCGTACCGCGACCAGCTGCTCCCGGTCAGCAGCCGCTACACTGCGGTTGTTTTGCAGGGGTGTCTGGATGCGGGCATCTCTCCACAGCAGTTCTATGATGCTGACGAAAAATACAGAAAAGCCTACAAGGCCAGAGCCGCGCCTGCCCCTAAGAAACACGCTCCCGAACGGTAACCAAGCCCGCTGCACCGTGCAGCGGGCTTTTTCTTTTGCAACAAAAGGAGAACCAGTATGAAAAACAAACACAGAATAAAGCAGTGCTTGTCGCTGCTGCTGGCGGGCGCACTGACGTTTACCAATGTTGGCGCAGCGCTGCCCGCCTTTGCAGAGGATGCCCCCGCCACGCCGGAGACAGCCGAAGCGGTCACCCCCGAAACTGCCGAAGCGGACACCACGGCACCAAACCTTGTGCAGATTACCGAGAATCTTTACAACGATCTGCCGGACGCGCCTACCGGCAGTTACCTTGGCAGCATGGGTCTGCCCGTGGCAACCGGCGAAACAAAAATTGGTATCTCCGCGTGGGTTTCTGACCTGTATGACGGCGTAGATGCCCATATGGATGCCGATGCGCTGAACGCAGATGAGAACACGGTCACAATCGGCAAAACTCCCGGTACAGACTATGCCATTGTTCCACTGCTGGCGCAGGTCGAATACCCGGCAGACGGTGCGGTATCCGAAATCATACTGCCGGATGATGTAGAGCTTTTAAGCTATCTCTCCACCGATTATGAGCCTATCCTGGCAGACGAGCAGGAGCAGACTGAAATCCTGCACCAGACATACTCGGAGCAGTCGGCGGCAGCCACCGGCCTGTATGTGAAAGCCTCTGCCGATTTTACGGCGCAGCTGGTCTATACGGATTCAGACGGCAGTTCGCAGTCAAAATCTATCCATGTACAGATCAGCGAGGATGCCGCACCCACACAGATGTATGCCGACACCGGCGATGACGGCATTGCCGCCTATGCTGCAGGACCGACTCCGCCGTATGCCACCGGCAAAATCACCAGTATTGCCAAAGAGGGCGGCACATGGCTGATTTGGTTCAACGGTCAGGAAGCCTACTGCTGCAGCCACGGCCTGAACGGCCAGCCCAAGGGCTGCCCCACCTACAGCTTCTCTCATGTGTCCCGCCTTGAACCCGGCCAGTATACGCCGGGCAACCACTATGCAAACCAGGTCAACATCTGGGGCGGTCTTGGTCAGCTGAGTCTGGATATGCTGGATGACCGTCCTGTTGTGGCAAGCCTTGAAGATGATCCTGAAGGCGGCGAAGAACAGCCGGACATCCTTGGCAGCCTTTACGATGAAACCCAGCAGTGGATCATGGAAAACTATCCCGACAGCTACGCGGCGCAGACCTATATTGCTGCTGCAGAAGAACTGGTAAACGGTACAGATGCACAGTCCGGGGAAAACGGCTACTACACCTACATCTATAACCCGCCCGCAGGGTATGCGTGGCAGGTTGTGGCACTGGTTGGTGAAGAAATCGCAGGCGGCACTGAGATCCCGGATGTGCCGAGTGTTCCGGAACCGAAGTACTATTCCGCTGCATGGACAGCTCCCGCCCAGACTGCCGGCGGCAGCTTTGATCTGACATTCACTGTCAACACCGACAAGGTTCAGCTGAACACGCTGGAAAAGGTGGACGGCGCGGTCATTACCGTTACGCCCAGCCAGACCGGCGGCAGCGTGGACGGCGGCAGCTGGCAGATGACCCCTGCCGGGGCACAAACAATTACCACAAGCGGTCACACACAGGATGACAGTTTTCACCTCAACGGCGGCGATGGTTCTGCCACATGGACGGTTCACTACGAGGTGTCCAAGACCAGCACCAGTACGCTTTCCGGGCAGGAAGGACCTTTCACCAGCCAAGCCGAAGCGGATGCCGCTGCCGAAGCCGCCAAGAATGCGGCCATCGGGCAGCTGCAGAACGAAGCGCAGGGCATGGTGGATGCCGCTATTGCCTCGGCGCGGGCGCAGCTTGCCAATATTACATTCAGCTACGATGAAATCAACATCCCGCACGGCTTTGATTCTACACCCGGCGCGTTGGGCAGCCACCAGACTATTACTGTTCCGGCTAATAGTTCCAATGACTATAAAATGCAGAACGATGAATGGTCGGTAAAGGTCAGCATCGACAAAATCGACAGTGAAACCAAGCAGCGCATCAAGGGCGATGCCGAGTTTAAGATTTTTGAGTGGGATGTGGTTCGGCAGTGCTATATCCCGACAGGCGGATATAATCAATACAAGGTTGAACGCCAGAGTGGCGGCACTTATAAGGTCATCAACCACAGCAATTATGCCAATGGTTCTGACAATATCTATTACACCCAGCGCAACGAGGGCAAGTTCGTCATCGTGGAGAGCCGCGCACCCAGCGGGTACTACGGTGATTGGACGGACGTGGCAAACCCCGGCACGGCAGGCTCTGTGCAGGGCAAGCGGGCGTATGCCTTTGAAATTACCAAAGCGTTGGACGGTCAGACGATTTGGCTGGGAAACGCCGATTATAATGCCGACATCACTACGACCAACAGCGGCGGTACCCTCATCGACACCAGCGAGGGTGTGGTCACCATCACCTTTGGTAGCCGCAACGCAGATAAGACCTACGCCACAGACCCCACGGGCATTGCCAACAACGAAGATGTCTACACCATGCACGCCAATGCCGACAAGATGCAGAACGACCGTGTCCTCGGCAATATTCAGCTGACAAAAGTGGACTTGGACGCCGCGCGGTATCTGGCTGCGGGCAGCAACGGAGATACCACGCTGGAAGGTGCTGTGTACGATCTGTACGCCGCTGACACGATTGAACACCCGGACGGTGTTTCGGGTGTGGTGGATTACTCCAAAATCACCGATGCCAACGGACAACCTATCTGGCACACCACTGTCCTCACCAACGGCGGCTGGGATACCGATTACCTGCCCATTTTGCAGAAAGACCGGCTGGTAGCCTCCGCCAAGATTACAGACGGAAAGCTGGCTTTTGCCAACCTGTACATGGACCGCTACTATCTGGTCGAGCGTACCACCGGGCTGGTACTGCCCATTGACGGAAACGGAAAGCTGTATATTACCGGAAAGTATCCGCAGCTGAACAAGAAGCTGGAACGCACCGGCAAGTATGCAAATCTCGCTGTGGATAGCGGCGAATATAAGGACTACATCTACAAAAATCAGTATTCCGCCGTAGCCGAGAGCCGCAAGCTGGACGGCAGCAAGGCGTGGGATGGCTACTATCTGTCTTATGCCAAGGGCTACCTCTGCGATGAGGTCAACCACTACAAAACCCTGTCCTATGCCGATGAATCCACCTACCACATCCACGCCGAGCAGGAAAGTCAAGACGAAGTCCTCAAATCCGGCTTTAGTTTGCAAAAACTTGTTTCCACCACCGGTCAGCCAAGCCCTGCACTGAAATTGGAAGGCGCGGGCTTTACGGTTTACCGCATTTCCAAGTTAAGCAAGGCGGCGCGGTTCAAGCAGAACCTGGATGGCAGCTACGATGCCGCCAGCATCCTATCTGCCTACCGCAAGGACAATTACGATAACGCCACACTAAAATACGATTTCAGCGCCGAGGGGCAAGCCGTCGCCAATATGTTCGAGAGCAGCACCGACACGGTCAACGCCTATAACGCGACCTTGACCGCAGACGGCGACTATGCCAACGGCAGGGGCAACGGCTGGATGCCCACGGATCAGCCCGCCGAGTATAGGCTGGGAGAGATATTCACGAACGATGAGGGCATCTTCCGCGTTGAAGGCTTGCCCTATGGGCAATACCTTGTCGTGGAAACCACCATCCCCAAGGATGTGTTCCAGTGCGATCCGTTCATCGTGACAGTGGACGCCAACAGCCCGCAGAGCCGATTCACGATTCCTGCGGGCAGCGTCACCACCGCCAGCAACGATTATATGACTTTTAATGTGCTGGACGAGGAATTGGAAGGCTATTTGCAGCTCATCAAGACCGACACCGAAACCGGCAAGGCGGTCAAAATCGCCAACACCTCTTTTGCCTTGTACAAATTAGATGACAAGGGTAATAAGACCCGCATTTCCATGATCGACCCCGCCAGCGGCAGCGCCACCAAGAAAACGGATGTGTTCTACACCGATGCAGACGGGCTTATGAAAACACCCGAAAAACTGCCGCTGGGCAGATACCTGATTGAGGAACTTCAAGGTCCGGAAGGCTATTTCAATGATTCCGCCTACTCGGTGGAGTTTGAAATCAAGTCCGACCGCGTCTGGCAGGTCGTGGGCAATGCCACCAACGACATGGATGAGTACATTGTCACGGAGAAATACTGCAATCACGAAACACTCGGTCAGCTTACCATTCGTAAGCTGGGCAATGTGCTGACTGACTACAAGGACAACCAATTCATCTACACGCAGGACAACCTCGCGGGCGCGGTGTACGAAATTCACGCTGCAGCCGACATTGCCACGCCAGACCGTCAAGGCACATACTGGTACAAAGACGGTGACCTCGTTGCCACCGTTACTACTGGCGTAGAGGGTCAGGTGGACGAAGTAAAATTTAGCCCCACCCGCACGCAGGCAACCTATGATTTCTTGAAAATTACCCATGATGGCACCAAAGGCGAAGTAACCGTGACCCTGCCGCTGGGTAAGTATACTGTTACCGAGGTAAAAGCACCTTACGGCTTTATCCTGACAAACCAGAGCTACACGGTCGAATTTGGCTGGGATAACCAGAAAAACGACATTGTGCTGGCAAAAACTATTGTCGCCCACGAGCAGGACGGCGACAAGGAATGTTCGTACAGCATTGTGAATGTCAAGGATGCCTCGGATGCCCACAAGAATGGGCAGACACTTGTGTTTGAAAATGCGCGGGTGCTGCCCACGCCCGAAAAGCCCGGCGATAAGGTCAGCAAAATCGGTGTCGGCATTTACAAGCAGGACCGAGAGGCGCTGACCTATCTGCCCGGTGCGGTGTATGAACTCTACACCGTGGATGACATTTATTCCGCGGACGGTACAAAGCTGCTTGAAGCCGGTACAAAGCTGGCCACCAGTAGCACAACCAACGCCAGCGGCTTTACTTGGTTTGATGTGGACATTCCCATCCGCGCAAAAACTTATCCGGATTCCGGCAACAGCGGCAGATACCGCATTGTGGAAATCACCGCCCCTGCGGGTTACCTGCTGGACAGCACCCCTATGGAAGTTGCCTTTACCTACGAGGGTCAGCAAATCGCGTGGCAGGTCGTGGATGGTACAAACACCAACCTGCGCACCACGGTGGTCATTTCCAAGCAGGATATCACCAACGGCAAGGAACTGCCCGATGCGAAGCTGGAAATCCGCGATGCAGACGGCAATCTGGTGGAGGGCTGGACTTCCACAAAAACGCCGCACACCGTGCGAGGTCTGGAGCTGGAAAAAGCGTACACTCTGACCGAAACTCGTGCCCCGGACGGCTACGCCGAAGCTGAAAGCATCGTGTTCAAGCTTGTGCAGAACGGTACAGAGCAGGTCAATGAGGTATATGTGAAATCCGACGATGATTGGGTAAAACTCGACGATGCCACCGTCATTATACAGGACGCGCCTGTGCTGGATATCGACAAGACCGACATTGCAGGCAATCTACTGCCGGGCGCTACGCTGACGATCCGTGATGCGAATGATGAGGTCGTCGACACTTGGATAACCGACTACAAAACTCACCGTGTTCCCATCTCGGATCAATTTATCAAGCTGTCAGGCGAAACCAAAGAGTACATCTACACCCTGACCGAGGATGCCGCCCCAGCTGGCTTTGAAATTGCCGAATCGGTGCAGTTTAAGGTACAGCAGGCAGACGAAAGTGTTTGCCTGTTCGTCCGCGAAAACGCCGATGCCGAATGGGTGCGCGCTGACAAGCGGCTAATTCAAATGATCGATGAAGCCATACCCCGCGAGGACACGCCCACGCCAACCCCGGCCCCTACACCGCAGCCGACCCCCGCCGCAACCCCGGCACCTACGCCGGTTATTACGCCGCACAAGGTGCAGACCCTCCCGCAGACAGGAGACGGTTTCCCGCTGCTGGCTATTGTGGTCGTGTTCCTTGCGTCTGCGACAGGTATCGTGCTGCTGACCGTCAAGCAGAAAAATGCACTGAAAAAAACTTCTGATGAGGAGGATGCCGATGAAAGTTCTGATCGTTGAACCCGGAAAATACCCCCGCGAAGCCGACATTGAACACACCCTTGAAGCCGAGCAGGCAGTTGTCGGCGGCACCATCGAGGCCGTGTACCCTTGGCGGGATAGCGCCTGTATCGTCTGTAATGACAACGGCATTGCAGAAAACCTGCCGCTGAACCGTATGCTGGGCGACTATGACATCATCCACGGCACATTTTTCGTCTGCGGGCTGACCAGCAACGATTTTACTGACCTCACGCCCAAGCAGATTAAGCACTACGAAGAAATGTACCACGACCCGCAGCTGTTTTTCCTGCTGGGCAAGACCCTGTGCGTGGAACACACCACGCCTGAAGAATACTCCCGTGTTATGACCCCGCCGCCGAACACAAAAGAATCCCCGGAGCGCTGATATGAATACTACCGCCCTAGCCCGCAGCCCGCCTGCGGGCTTTTTTCTTTGTCCGAAACCATCCAACAAGCAAGGAGAAGAACTTATGAACGACATTTTTAAAAATACCGAAACCATGCAGGAAAACGAGCATCCCCGTTTTTACACCGCAGAATCCGTTATGCGCGGGCATCCCGACAAGCTGTGCGACCTTATTGCCGACAGCGTGCTGGATGAGTGCTTAAAACATGATCCCGCCAGCCGCGTGGCCTGTGAGGTCATGGCAACCCACGGTCACATTATCGTGGCGGGTGAAATCACGACCAGCGCTAAGCCGGATGTATTCAACATCGTCCGCGACACCCTGCGGGATGTCGGCTATGACCCGAAGGGCTATCAAATCGACTGCTACATCCACGACCAAAGCCCCGACATTGCGGGCGCTGTCGAGCCGGAATTGGCTGAGGGAGAGGACGAGGACACCCTCGGCGCGGGCGATCAGGGGGTTATGGTTGGCTACGCCTGCAACGAAACGCCCGAATATCTGCCCATGCCTGTGGTGGCGGCGCAACGCCTTGTAACGCTGTTGGAAATCTCCCGCATGACCGGCGTTATCCCCGACATCGGCCCGGACGGCAAGGTGCAGGTCACGATGGAATACAACGGCGACACGCCTGTGCGCATCACCACAGTGGTCGTTTCTGTCCAGCACAAGGAGGACACCGACATCAATAAGCTGGCGGATCTGCTGGACGAATATGTGTTCCCGCTGGCCTTTGACGGTATGCCCGCCGACGACGCGGAAATCATCCTGAACCCCAGCGGCAAGTTTGTGCAGGGCGGACCGGATGCCGATACCGGCTTGACCGGGCGCAAGCTCATGGTGGACAGCTACGGCACATTTGCGCCCCACGGCGGCGGTGCGTTCAGCGGCAAGGATGCCACCAAGGTAGATCGCAGCGGCGCATATATGGCGCGGTACATTGCCAAAAACATCGTGGCAGCTGGCTTTGCCCAGCGCTGTCAGGTCACGCTGGCGTATACCATCGGGGAAAAAGAGCCTGTCATGGTGGATGTGAATACGTTTGGCACAGGTGG
>ERZ791815.1731-NODE-1731-length-12100-cov-3.208053_pt1 | contig 12100 bp, 8 predicted proteins | sample MGYA00510302_ERZ791815 | MGnify/ENA primary metagenome ERZ791815 (study PRJEB30046, sample SAMN00791995) | human gut metagenome | study: EMG produced TPA metagenomics assembly of the A metagenome-wide association study of gut microbiota in type 2... | reverse complement strand
GAAAATGTAGATACACTCCGAATTTTTCGTCAAGAATCCTCTTGAATTCAAGCACCTGTGAATATGAAAAATTCATAATAAGCTCCTTAAATCAGGTTTTCTTTTTCAAAAGCCTGTCTTAAATCTTCGATGATATCTTCGGCATCCTCAATACCAACGCTGAAACGGAAAAATCCGTTGTGGAATTCTTCGGGATAAAGATACTGTCTTTCATCGTTTTCACCAAGAAATACGATAAGGCTTTCATCGTGACCGAGTGATACAGCCGATGTGATTACTTTAAGATGTGTAACAAAACGGTTGTAGGTATCGTGGTCGGCTTTAAGTCCAAACGAAAGCACTCCGCCGAACCCGTTTTTCATCTGCTTAACTGCAACATCGTGATTCGGGTGATCCTCAAGTCCCGGATATGCAACAAAGCTTACACCTTTGACCGTTTTCAGATAACGGGCAACCTTGAGGGCATTTTCGTTGTGCTGTTTCATACGCAACGGAAGTGTTACCGAGCCTCTCATAATCAGCCATGCATTGAACGGGCTGATTGTTGCGCCGAGGTTAATCTGCGACTGCGCACGGATAATGTCGAGGTGTTCTTTTTTGCCGATGATTGCACCTCCCATTGCATCACCGTGACCGTTGATGTACTTTGTAAGGCTTTCAACGGTAAAGTCTGCACCGAGTTCAATCGGTCTTTGGTTGAACGGAGAAGCAAATGTGTTGTCAACCGACAAAAGTGCGCCGTTTGCATGGGCAAGCTCTGCAATCTTTTCAATGTCGGAAATTGAAAGAGTAGGGTTGCCCGGTGTTTCAATGTGAATGAGCTTTGTGTTCGGACGGATTGCCGCCTTAACTTTTTCAATGTCGGTTGTGTCAACAATTGTTGTTTCAACACCGAATTTGTCTTTGAGAAGTTCATTCAGAAGTCTGTAAACCGCAATATATGTTACGCTTGAAAATACAATATGGTCACCGCTTTTGAGCAATGCAAAGAAAAGTCCCGACAGAGCCGCAACACCGCTTGCAAGAACAACGCAATCCTCTCCGCCCTCAAGGGACGCAAGCTTTTCCTGAAGATACTGCTGATTTGAACCGCCGTTGCGTGTGTAGAGGTTTTTGCCTGCACTGCTCCAGTTGAGGTCGCTAGGATCATACGGGAGTTCATAGCTGTTTGCCATTGTGATAGGTCTTTTGATTGCTCCTGTTTCGCTGTCAACATCATTGCCCGTGTGAACAGCCCTTGTCTGAAATCCGAATTCATCGCCAAAATTTCTTTTTGCCATAACTGTACTTCCTTTCTTAGCATGATTTTTATGTGCTTGATTATGTATGTGTTTTATTTCTACTATTCCTATGTATTTAGTGTGTTTTAATTATAGCACCATTTTTTGCATTGTCAAGATTAATTTTATAAATGGCAAACACGGTTTGCGACCGCCGCCTGTGGCGGATAAAGGGAGCATAACACTGTCTGAAATATAGTCGCAAGGCTACCCCCTACTGATTCCATATAAAACAAAAATTGCATCAGAACCTTATTCGGGCATCTGATGCAATCTTTTTATCTAACTATCTTCTCGAATTGACAGCGGTGGCACACCGCCGACTGTAATTTTACATTTTCAATTTTCAACTTTCAATTCGCAATGCTCATTGCATTACCGAGTTTGCCATAATATATTTTCTGAGCGGTCCCTGCATAATGGATTCAATCTGCTCGGGTTCATCGGGCAGAAGAATAAGAATCTGATTTGCGGCTCTGACAACATATCCGTCATCGCCGTTTTCATTTTTCAGCTTTTTGCAGTCATTAACAGGGGTTTCACACAAAGCACGGGAAATTATGCTTTTTATTCCCTTTTCATCGTCAAATCCGAGTCCGCCGACAACGAAAACCACATTCAGTTTTTTGAAAGCGTCTGTAAGTTTATTTCCGAGTTGTTCGGAATCGGTTGCGAAGCAGGTTTTGACGAGTTCAAGGTCAAGCTCGGAAAAGGATTTTTGCAAAGCTCTTTCGCAAAACGAGGTTTTGCGAGCAGCGAAAAATACAAGCCTGCAATTCATTTTCCGTCCTCCTACTGTGCGTTTGCGTATTCGGGTTTCAGCGTTGCCTTGAATTTTGGTGCAATGCTCAAATTAGCCGTTACCTTTGTATAGTCATAGGTGGTGTCCCAACCCTCAAAGGTGTAGGTATAATACTCATCACTCGGTTTTTTCGGTACGGTCTTAGGCACAACCGCCGACTTGCCGTACTCAACCTTTTGCGTTGACAAAGCTGAACCGTCGTAGTTAAGGAAGGTTACATTGCAATAAACCTTTGCCTCTGTTGTAGGCTGTGGCTTTTGTGTTACAACCTGACCTTTTGTATCTGTTGCGGTTGTAGCCTCGGTTTTCTTGGTTACCTTTTGGTTCTTAAAGCTGTAATCTCCGTCATACCAGGTAATCTGACCTTTCTTGTAAGCTGTGTCAAAGTCTGTGACGGTAGGTCTTGTACCGCCGTAGGATGAGTAATAAACCTGCGGCCATACTGCATTCTTATTAAGCGATGCCTTTGAAACATCAACCTTTGTTGACTCGCCCGCTCTTACCTTTCTTGCAACAACAACCGTTCTGAAGTTTGTGAACTCATACGAACAGGTTGAAAGTGTTACAAGCTCATCGTCCTCGTTTACATCAACAGGACAATTAAAGAGTGAACGAACACGGACATTGTAAACATAGTTCATAAAATCCTTGTCATTTTCAAAGTCGCTTATCATGTAGTTGAAGAAATCGCCGTGTGCGGTAAGAGTGTTTGTCTTGAACACGGAGATAATCTTATAAGTACCTTTGCCCTTTGGAGTGTCAAAACGGAAGGTCGGAACTTCTTTGTAGAAATCGAGATCCCCCGTTGTTCCGCCGAACTTCATAAGATCACCGAACATTGAACCGTCCTGAATGTGGTGAGAGTGAAGAACAAGGTTCTTGCCGTCTGTACCCTTTGTTGAACGGTAGTCAACAAATACGCTTCCGAAGCCGTCCCACTCATTCTTGTAGTTGTGGTTAAGGTAATACTGTTGCGGTGTGCTGTCTGCCTTATGCCAAAGAACGGGGTAGTCAATGTGGGTATCCTTCATCTGAATCCAGCCGACAATTTCATCGTTGATTTTCAGAAGTTTATCCCAATTGATTGTGTCATCCTTTTTCTTTTCGGGTGTTGTTTCACCGTCATCAACGCTGTGAGCAATTCGCTGAATTTCTCCGTTAAGCTCGGCATTTCTCAGGCTGAGGTAAATCATATTGTAGAACAACAGCGAAAGCGCCGTAAGGAACACGAGAAACGAAACAATTACAACGCATTTTCTTGTAACTTCCTTTGAACCGTCACCACGCATAGGAATGAAGTTGTTGACAAAGCCTGTCTTTGCCGGAACAAATTCCCTGTCGCTGAAACCGTTAGGATAGTCAATTGCAGAATTTTCAAAGTTTGACTTTGCTCTTATGCAGGCAAGACAAACCATATCTTCGGGATTTTCACCTGCAAGAGCCGATTTTGGAAGAACGGCAACCTGAATACCACGGTACATAAAGCAGTAGCCACGATAGCCGTTTCCCATATCTTTAAGGCTGAAAATTCTTGACTTTTTACGGAACATTCTGTACTTGTCCTCAAGCTGTTCCATCTCTTCCTTGTCTGCCTTACGCTTTTTGGCATCAAGAAAATCAAGATTTCTCTTTCGCCAATAGTCCTTCGGCACAGGAGTATTCTCATACTTTTCGGATGCCGCAACAACCTCGGCAAACTTTTTGCGAAACGATGTGCTGTCCTTTGTTGTAAGAGCCTCTGCAATCACAACCTGATCAGGCGCTTTTTCGCTTTTCGCAAGCTCGTTAAGTGCAGAAATAATTTTAGAATATGAAGGTGAAACGCTTTTTACTTTGGTTACGGAAAAGCCGTTTTGTTCAAGCTTTTTTGCAATTTCACCGCTTGTTTGAGAAAGGTCAGCGGAATTTTTGCCCGTTAAGGAAAAAATCTCAACATCCATGTCAATTCCCCTTTCAATCGTTTGATTATTCATCATCAGCCGAAATTCTTGTAACTTTTAGGTTCTGAAGAGCCTCCTCAACAAGAGGTCCGAAGTTCGGCTTTTCCTGAGCCTCTTTTACATATTTGAGAACAGGTCTTGTACGGGGATGCTTTGGTGTGAACACGGTACAGCAGTCCTCATACGGCTCAATTGATATATCGTAGGTATCAATCTTGTAGGCAATGTCGATAATCTCCTGCTTATCCATACCTATGAGCGGTCTGAACACGAGCATATCGGTCGCCTCATCTGTACACGAAAGCGCACCGATTGTCTGGCTTGCAACCTGACCGAGGCTTTCGCCTGTGATGAGTGCCTGACATTCGTACTTTTCGGCAATCTTTTCTGAAATCTGCATCATCAGGCGTCGCATAATGATTGTGAAAAGTTCCTCGGGACATTCATCCTTGATTTTCTCCTGCAGCTTTGTAAACGGCACGGTGTACATAACCATATCGCCTGCATATCTGCTGACTCTGCGGAGAAGTCTGACAACCTTGTCTTCGGCTCTGGGGCTTGTGTAGGGCGGACTTGCAAAGTGAATTGCAGTAAGTCTGATACCTCTTTTTGCCATCATATAAGCGGCAACGGGAGAGTCAAGACCTCCGCTGATGAGAATTGCGGCTCTGCCGCCTGTGCCGACCGGAATACCGCCTGCTCCTCTTACCGGCTCACCGTGAACATAAGCGCCGAAGTCACGGATTTCAACATTTACAACAAGGTCGGGGTTGTGAACATCAACCTTGAGATGCGGAAACTTTGAAAGGATTTCACCGCCGACCTCTCTGCAAATTTCGGGAGATTTAAGCTGAAACTTCTTGTCGCTTCTCTTCGCCTCAACCTTGAAAGTTTTTATATTTTTAAGCTGATTTTCAAGATATTTCGGAGCGGTTTCAAGAACTGATTCGATTGTTTTTTCGCAAACGGCTGCTCTTGAAAAAGCTATAATTCCGAACACCCTTGAAACGATTTCGCAAGCCTTTTCAAGATCTGCGTCATCATCAAGCGGTTTTACATAAATTGTGGACTGTGCGGATGTAATCTCAAAATGGCCTGCACTCTTTAATGCGTGTTTGAGGTTCTTTTTGAGGACATCTTCAAATGAACGGCGGTTAAGTCCCTTGAGAACAATTTCGCCGTCTTTCAAAAGTAAAATTTCCTTCATAAAATGTATTCCTTTGTTTTAATATGTATTCATACGATTTTATTTGTGAGCAAGGGTTTTCAGTCCCTTTTCAATACCGTAACAAAGTGCGTCGATATCTGCCTCTGTGTTAAATTTTGAAAAGCTGATTCTCAGTGCGCTGTCGGCTCTGTCACGACCGATATTCATTGACTCAAGCACATAACTCGGTTTGCCCTTTGCACAAGCACTTCCCGAGGACACATAGACCTCAAGATTTTCAAGAAAATGGAGCATGGTTTCGCTCCTGACCTTTCCTGCCGAAATATTCAATACATACGGAAGTGCGTTTTCGGGGGAGTTGAGGCTCACACCGTCAATTTTTAATAGCTTATCCTTTGCGTAACTGTTAAGCTTTGAAACATAATCGTAATTTTTATCTATGTTAAATTCACCGCAGGCAACACCCATTGCGGCAATCAGCGGAATCGCCTCTGTGCCGGGGCGGAGTTTTTTCTCCTGCTCACCGCCGTAGTGAAGCGGAACAAGCCGTACACCCTTTTTCACAAAGATTGCACCCACACCCTTCGGGGCATGGATTTTATGACCGCTCACGCTGATTAAATCCGCATGAAGCCTTGACGCAGAAAGCGAGATTTTACCGAAAGCCTGAACGGCGTCCGTGTGGCAGATTACATCGCTGTTCTTCGCCTTTACGGCAGAAAAAATATCCGTAACATTCATCATTGCGCCCGTTTCATTATTGACGCACATTACAGACACAAGAATTGTGTTTTCGTCAACCTTTTCAAGCACATCTTCCTTGTGAATTGTGCCGTCCTCACGGGGCATAATGTAGACAACATCAAAGCCGTTATCCTCAAGTTTTTTTGCGGATTCCATAATACTGCTGTGTTCAACGGCAGACACAACAATCCGCTTTCCTCTGCGTTTTTTAGCCTCGGCAACACCGAAAATTGCAAGGTTATTCGCCTCTGTACCGCCGCTTGTAAAATAGATTTCGTCGGCAGTTGCACCAAGCTTTCTTGCAACCTCTTTTCGAGCCTTTACAAGCTCCTGCTCTGCATACATTCCACGCAAATGGAGCGACGAAGGATTGCCGTAATTTTCGGTCATTATCTCAAACGCTTTTTCTGCCGCCTTTTGCGACACCTTCGTAGTTGCGCTGTTATCGAGATAATGCTCCATTACTTTACCCTCATTTCGTTTTACATAGCTGTACATATTAATAAGTATACTACAACAGTCAAAAAAAATAAAGTGATAATTCAAACATAATTGAAATTTATACGGCAAAAATATATGTAAATTAATTAACGGTGCAAAGGTGGCATTTTATGATTTCAAAAAAAGAATATAGCACGATTGTGAAAAATAATTCACCGAAAAGTAAATGTTTTGTGAACGGGACTAAGGCATTTTTCATCGGCGGTTTCATCTGCCTTATCGGTCAGGTTCTGACGGACTGTTATTCAATGCTTGATCTCAGCAAGGATGATGCAAAAACGCTGACTTCGGTAACGCTGATTTTCATAGGAATTTTGCTGACAGCAATCGGTGTTTACGATAAAATCGCCAAGCATGGCGGTGCGGGTACGCTTGTGCCGATTACAGGTTTTGCAAATGCGGTTTCGTCACCTGCAATTGAATTCAAATCCGAGGGATATGTTGCAGGACTCGGCGCAAAGCTGTTCATCATTGCAGGACCTGTCATAGTTTACGGTGTTACCGCATCTGTTGTTTTCGGTGCTGTTTTATGGGTACTGCATATGTTCGGGATTACCTTATTCTGACTTTTCAATAATTTAGACTGCAAAAAGAGGTGTCGCAAACGCTGACACCTCTTTTTCTGTTATATTGTTATCTTTTCTTGTACAAAACAAACCGTAGGGATGCTCATCTGACGCCCGCTTGATAAAATCTTATGTTTAAAAAAATATTTTGATGTGATGAATGTTGTGTATAATCTGTAGGGGAGAACCTCGTTCTCCCGCAGATAACAGCACATACATTATGATAATTACAAAGCATATAAATATCGCAAAGTCAAGTTTTATCTGTAGCAGCGAACCGAGTTCTCCCGTCTGAAAAATAGTCGCAATGCGTTGCACATAAATGTGCTGACTTTTGCTCATTAATTCAGACAGCACTTTGCTCCCTTTATCCGCCACCGGCGGCGGTCGCAAGGCTACCAATCGTATCGTGTGCAAACACGATGCAAACACAAAAAGAGCCGATACAAATGTATCGGCTCTGAATGTTAGAAAATAAACGATAATCGGTTAAAATTATTCGTTAATAGCGATAACTGCGCCTGAACCTACTGTTCTGCCGCCTTCACGAATAGCGAAACGAAGACCAACTTCGATAGCGATAGGAGTGATAAGTTCAACGTCCATTTCAACGTTATCACCAGGCATGCACATCTCTACGCCCTCTGGGAGTGAGATTGTACCTGTTACGTCAGTTGTTCTGAAATAGAACTGTGGACGATAGTTGTTGAAGAATGGAGTATGACGGCCACCTTCGTCCTTAGTAAGAACGTAAACCTGGCCACGGAACTTTGTGTGTGGGTGAATTGTACCTGGCTTAGCAAGTACCTGACCTCTCTGGATTTCAGTTCTCTGAACACCACGGAGAAGAACACCTACGTTGTCGCCTGCTTCAGCGAAGTCAAGGGTCTTTCTGAACATTTCAAGACCTGTAACAACAACTTTTCTCTTTTCGTCTGTAAGACCAACGATTTCAACTTCTTCACCGGTCTTAATCTGACCTCTTTCAACTCTACCGGTTGCAACAGTACCACGACCTGTGATTGTGAATACATCCTCAACAGGCATAAGGAATGGCTGGTCAGCCTTACGGTCAGGAGTTGGAATATACTCGTCAACAGCGTCCATAAGCTCGTGGATGCACTTGTACTCAGGAGCGTTAGGATCCTTAGATGTGCTTGTAAGAGCAAGGTAAGCTGAACCCTTGATGATTGGTGTATCATCGCCCGGGAACTCATACTCGTTGAGGAGGTCACGGATCTCCATCTCTACGAGCTCGAGAAGCTCAGGATCGTCAACCTGGTCAGTCTTGTTCATGAATACTACGATGTAAGGTACACCTACCTGACGAGAAAGAAGGATGTGCTCTCTTGTCTGTGGCATAGGACCGTCAGCAGCTGATACAACGAGGATAGCGCCGTCCATCTGAGCAGCACCTGTGATCATGTTCTTTACATAGTCAGCATGGCCTGGGCAGTCAACGTGTGCATAGTGACGCTTGTCTGTTTCATACTCAACGTGAGCTGTGTTAATTGTGATACCACGCTCTCTCTCTTCAGGAGCCTTATCGATGTTAGCGTAATCAACGAAATCAGCATCGCCTTCGAGGTTGAGAACCTTTGTGATAGCAGCAGTAAGTGTTGTTTTACCATGGTCAACGTGGCCGATTGTACCAATGTTAACATGGGGCTTATTTCTTTCAAATTTTTCTCTTGCCATTGGAAATTTCCTCCTTATTGTTGTAAAAAGAATTTACAATAGATTTAATCATATTGTATCAATTTTTTCTAAAAAAATCAATACATTTTTGAAAAAAGTGCTTTAAAAGGTATGATTAGTCCTTTTTAGCTCTTTCACTCATAATCTTTTCAGCAATGTTCTTCGGAACCTCTGCATATGTGTCAGGCTCCATAACATACTGACCACGACCCTGAGTCTTGGAACGCATATCTGTTGCGTAACCAAACATCTCTGAAAGCGGAACATGAGCGATAACTCTCTGAACGCCGTTGTCAGCTTCCATGCTCTGGATCATACCACGACGAGAGTTAAGGTCGCCGATTACATCGCCGAGGTATTCCTCAGGAGTGATAACAGTAACCTTCATGATCGGTTCGAGAAGTACAGGATCTGCCTTCTTCATAGCGTTCTTGAATGCCATTGAACCGGCAATCTTAAATGCCATTTCTGATGAGTCGACTTCATGATAAGAACCATCATAAAGCTCAACCTTAACATCAACTACATTGTAGCCTGCAACAACACCGCTGAGCATTGCGCCCTGAATACCCTGGTCAACAGCCGGAATGTATTCCTTTGGAATAGCACCGCCAACAATGTTGTTAACGAACTCATAGCCCTTGTCCTTGTTAGGATAGATATTGATCTTAACGTGACCGTACTGACCCTTACCACCTGACTGACGAGCATACTTTTCGTCAACAGAAGCTTCCTTGCGGATAGTTTCCTTGTATGCAACCTGTGGAGCACCGATGTTTGCTTCTACCTTAAATTCACGGAGAAGACGGTCAACAATGATTTCGAGGTGGAGTTCACCCATACCTGCGATGATTGTCTGGCCTGTTTCTTCGTCTGTATAAGCCTTGAAAGTAGGATCTTCTTCTGCAAGCTTTGCAAGAGCGATACCCATCTTTTCCTGACCTGCTTTTGTCTTCGGCTCAATAGCAACACGAATTACAGGATCAGGGAATTCCATAGACTCAAGGATAACAGGAGCCTTCTCATCACAGAGAGTATCACCTGTTGTTGTATTTTTAAGACCAACAGCAGCAGCGATGTCACCTGCGTATACGCAGTCGATATCTTTTCTGTCGTTAGCGTGCATCTGCAAGATACGACCGAGACGCTCGTTGGTGTCCTTAACTGAGTTGTAAACAGTTGTGCCGGCAGAAACTGTACCAGAGTAAACTCTGAAGAAGCAGAGCTTACCAACAAACGGGTCAGTAGCAATCTTAAATGCGAGAGCTGCGAATGGCTCTTTATCTGATGACGGTCTTTCAACCTCATCGCCTGTTTCAGGGTCAACACCCTTGATAGCAGGTACATCTGTCGGAGCAGGCATATAATCAACAATAGCATCAAGGAGCATCTGAACACCCTTGTTACGGTAAGAAGAACCGCAGGTTACAGGTACCATTGTGTTGTCAATAGTAGCCTTTCTGATTGTGCTCTTGATTTCGTCGATTGTAAGCTCTTCGCCGCCGAAGTATTTCTCCATAAGATCCTCATCGAGTTCAGCAACTGATTCGATAAGTTTCTCATGATACTCGTTAGCGAGATCCTGCATCTCTTCCGGAATTTCCTCTTCACTGTAGTCTGTGCCGTCTTCGTTGTGATAGATTTCGGCCTTCATAGTAACGAGGTCAACGATGCCTCTGAAATCGCTCTCAGCACCGATCGGAAGCTGAATCGGAACAGCATTACATTTAAGTCTGTCCTTCATCATCTGAACAACATGGTAGAAGTTAGCGCCCATGATGTCCATCTTGTTTACATAAACCATTCTCGGAACGCCGTAGTTATCAGCCTGACGCCATACTGTTTCAGACTGAGGTTCAACGCCGCCTTTTGCGCAGAGGACTGTTACAGAACCGTCAAGAACACGAAGTGAACGCTCAACTTCAACAGTGAAGTCAACGTGACCGGGGGTGTCGATGATGTTGATTCTGTGCTTGTCATACTGATGCTTGCTGCCGAACCAGAATGCAGTTGTAGCAGCAGAGGTGATTGTGATACCACGCTCTTTTTCCTGAACCATCCAGTCCATTGTGGAAGCACCGTCGTGTGTCTCACCGATTTTATGGTTTACGCCGGTATAATACAGGATACGCTCAGTTGTTGTGGTTTTACCGGCATCAATGTGAGCCATGATACCGATGTTTCTTGTTTTTTCAAGTGAAACCTGTCTTGGCATAAAATCCTCCTAATAAACGCTGATGATAAAATTACCATCTGTAATGAGCGAAAGCCTTGTTAGCTTCAGCCATCTTATGAGTGTCTTCACGCTTCTTGAAAGCACCGCCGGCACTGTTTGTGGCATCAAGGATTTCTCCTGCAAGTCTTTCCTTCATTGTCTTTTCGCTGCGAGCTCTTGAATAAGTAGAAATCCAGCGGAGACCGAGTGTCTGGCGTCTTTCAGGACGAACCTCCATAGGTACCTGATAAGTAGCACCGCCGACACGACGAGCCTTAACTTCGAGAACGGGCATTACATTTTCCATAGCCTGTTCAAAAACCTCAAGCGGGTTGTTACCTGTCTTTTCAGCAATAATGTCGAATGCACCGTAAACAATCTTCTGAGCAACGCCCTTTTTACCGTCGTACATAATGTTGTTGATAAGACGAGTTACGAGTTTTGAATTATAAAGCGGATCCGGTAATACGTCACGCTTCGCAATAGAACCTCTTCTTGGCACTTTGCTTCCCTCCTTCACAATAATTGAGATATCATAGGTACTCGAAAGCGACAAACTCCCGTATGCCAACAAGACATTCTACCATAACATATATATAGTAAAATTCCTGCCGCATAGCAGAACTTAAATAATTTAAGTCAAGAGAGTTTTGTCAATTCCTTATTTACCCTTCTTCGGACGCTTAGCACCGTACTTTGAACGGCTCTGCATACGGCCCGAAACACCCTGAGCATCGAGTGTACCACGAACGATGTGGTAACGAACACCAGGCAAGTCCTTAACACGGCCACCACGAATAAGAACAACGCTGTGTTCCTGAAGGTTGTGACCTACGCCGGGAATATAGGAACTGACTTCAATACCGTTAGAAAGTCTTACTCTGGCAATCTTTCTGAGCGCTGAGTTAGGCTTTTTAGGTGTAGCGGTCTTTACTGCAGTACAAACACCTCTCTTCTGTGGGGAGCTCTGATCAATAGCAACACGCTTTTTTGAGTTCCAACCCTTTAAGAGAGCAGGTGCCTTTGCCTTCTTCTCGGAAACCTGTCTGCCCTTGCGTACCAACTGGTTAAATGTAGGCATTATTTGTCCTCCTTTCAAAAAATATAAGAATTGATAAAACTGCTTTGCTTTTGCAAAGCCTTGTGAAACATCAATAATATCCCCAAAAACGCGCGCAATTACAGA
>ERZ791815.1730-NODE-1730-length-12114-cov-3.360892_pt1 | contig 12114 bp, 8 predicted proteins | sample MGYA00510302_ERZ791815 | MGnify/ENA primary metagenome ERZ791815 (study PRJEB30046, sample SAMN00791995) | human gut metagenome | study: EMG produced TPA metagenomics assembly of the A metagenome-wide association study of gut microbiota in type 2... | reverse complement strand
ACTGCACACGCTGGCTTCTCTGTCCGTTATAACGCGGAACCACCGGGTCTTCCCACCTTACGTCCACTCCTTTACTAATTTGTTTCAATGGAGTGCTGCCCATAATACCTTCCACTAGTTCTTCTTTTGACAGTGAACCCGATTTCAACTTTACCATCATTTCTTCATTCAGCAGACCATTGAGTGACGGTATAGAAGAAAACACCTGTGTATTACCTAAATCTTCTATCGGATTCCCTTCTTCATTCAAACATTTCAAATAGATTGTATTGGCATGAATTCCCTCATAAAATGAACCGATGGGAATTCCTCCGGTAGCTGTCAGTAAAGAGAGACTGACATCGTTGCGGCTCAACCCCAAAGCACGTGCGGCCGGCTGGTCATATTCTATTGTCAGCACCGGAACCTGCGGCTCCCAATCTGTCGTCACAAGGCGTACCTCAGGAGTATTTTCCATAATATGACGTGCACTGTCTGCCAAACGGTGCAACACCGCCGGGTCGGGTCCCATAAACTGTGCCTCAATAGGATACTTCTTGAACATCAGGTTATAACGCTTTAAATTGACATACGCATCAGGATATGCCTGCGACAGATAAGACTGAATCTCGTCCATATTATCCACCAATTCTTCCGGTGAAGTAAAGTCTATAATCAGTTCCCCATAAGAAAGAGAAGGATTAGCAATACTCCGCACCAAATTATAACGTCCGGGAGTTCCGCCAACAGAAGTCGTAACATGGGTTATTTCCTTCCTGCTCTTCAAATACGTCTCTATTTCCCGCAAATCATGGACAACTCGCGTCGAATTAGTCCCTTCAGGCAATTTATACTCCATATAAAGCTGATTGTAAACCATATCGGGGAAGAATCCTTGTTTCATATAACCATATCCCCAAAGAGAGAGCCCCAATAGACCAACCATGGCAAATACAAAGCTCCAGCGATGAGACAAGCCAAAGTAAAGAGCAGCTCTCAGATAAGCATAGACACGCCCTTTATACACACGGGCATTCGTTTCTCCTGTTGTCATTTCACTCTTCAGTCTCCTGTTTGCCATCAGAGGAACATGAATTAACGCCAATACCCAACTCAACAATAGCGATACCGCCAATACGATAAAGAGATCGCGCGTATAGACTCCTGCTGTATCCGGTGACATATAAATAGGCAGGAAAGCAATGATGGCAATCAGAGTGGCCCCCAATAACGGCATCGCCGTTTGTCTTCCGATGGCTGTCATCGCCTCCATACGAGGTTTACCTGCCTTCAGATCGACCAAGATACCATCGATAATTACAATGGCATTATCTACCAGCATCCCCATTGCCAGCACAAATGCCGCCAAGGACACACGCTGCATCGTGCCGCCGGCAGACAGCAAGAACAGAAATGAACCAAATACCGTTACCACCAGGCTGATTCCAATGATAACCCCACTCTTGAAGCCCATTGCCAACATCAAAATGAGTACAACTATAATCACAGACTCTATTAAGTTGATAACAAATGTACCCAACGAATCACCCACACGCTCCGGCTGATAAAACACTTTATGACACTCCACTCCTGCCGGTAAGCGGCTTCCTTTCAAATCGTCAAGCTTCTTTGCCACCGCACTGCCTACCTTGATGATATCCGTACCGCTGGAAGCAGCTACCAACAGTCCCAAAGCCTGCTCACCATCATAAAACAATTCATTACGTGTGGGATTCTCATAACTCTTTTCTATTCGCGCTATATCACGCAAACGTAACTGATCATCATCGTGTCCCTGAATAAGCATTTTTCCGATATCATCTACCGTCTTAAACTTATCGTTGACCGTTACACGAATACGATTATCTCCATTCTCATAATACCCCGTATAAGTCGTTTTGTTCTGCCCGTTCAATGTGGCAAGCACTTCGGCAGGCTTCACTCCCAAATTTGCCATCCGGTCTTGCAACAAAGAGATATTGATACATTCCGGTCTTGTGCCGTAGAGTTCTACCCTGTCCACCCCCTCAAGGTCACTAACCTCCCTCTTGATAAGTTCGGCATAATCAGACAACTCCCTATCCGTCAACCCATCTCCGGTCAAAGCATAAAACATGCCATATACATTGCCAAAGTCATCTTTCACCATTGGTGCGCTTGCCCCCGGAGGAAGCGAAGCACAGGCATCTCCCACTTTGCGACGCAACATATCCCAACATTGCTCCACATCCTCATCCTTCACCGTACTCAACAATTCTATCTGAATAATAGATAAGTCATTATAAGAATAACTCTCCACATTATCTATATTACCCATGGTACGGATATTTTTCTCCAACACATCCGTTACTTCCAACTCTACCTGATGCGCCGATGCTCCCGGATAAGTGGTAACCACCATTGCCAATTTCACTTTAACCTCCGGGTCTTCCAGCTTACTCATCTCATAGCAGGAATAAACACCTCCCAAAAGAAGGACAGCCACCAAGAAATAAACCAGATTACGGTTTTGAAATGCCCACTTACTAATATCCATTATAACAGCCCTCCTACATTAGTTGATGTAATAGGCGGCAACGGTTTCACCACCTCGCCATCCTCTATATGATGCACTCCCGATGACACGACAAGTTCTCCCGGCTGCAATGCATCCGAAGTTATCACACTGCGTCCATTGGTCAGCAGTCTGAGTACAGTCACTTCACAACTTCTCACCGTTCCTTTCGACGGGTCATAAACAAAGACTGCTGCCTTTCCATTCTTTTGCAAAACAGCCCCGCTTGACACTGACAGAGAATGCATATCACCTGCACTGCAAAAAACAGTAACCATAGTATTCATTCCCGGGGACGGAAAAGGCTTACCATCCTGCACTATTCTCAATCTCATAGAATATAACTGATTGGCATTTGCCTTGGGGGGGATACTGATACATTCCAACGGATAAAACTTGCCCGGATAAATATCAAATGTAGCATGATAACGGATAAACTGTGTACGACGAATATATTCTGCTGCCGGCAGATTTATTTCCACTTCCGGTGCTCCTTGGCTGATCATCGAAATAACCGGCATCCCCGCCCCCACCGTTTCATGTTCATCAAACAAATGCTTTTGTACGAATCCGTCAAACGGAGCATAGAGATTAGTATATTCCAACTGATCCTTGTGGTGTTGATACTTGGCAGTTATCTGCTTCAGCCCATACACAGCCTTGTCATTGGCATTGGGAGTCGTTCCATTATCCTTATAAAGAGCCATCACACGTTCTGCCTCAGCCTTAACCTGCTGATATTCGGCCTCGGTAGCTTCCAGCTGAATCCGATAATCGGTAGGATCAAGTTGTGCCAACAACTGACCTTTCCTTACCCGGGCTCCGTCTTCCACACAAATTTTGCCTATCGTTCCGCTTACTCTGAAAGACAAATTAACGTCCTGAGCAGCTTTTACCTTCCCCGGAAACTGCAAAGGAGTTTGCCCTTCGACAGAAAAAACTGTGTCTATTTTTACTGTCTGCATTCTTCTAGTCTCTTTGCTATTATGACTGCAAGAAGCCGACATTACCATAAACGCACCTAAAATAATACAACAAAATAATTTCATAGATTTAAGTTTTAGTGTTTTCCTGCAAATGTACTCTACTTAAATGAAGTAACAAAGGTCTATATACCAAATTAACTGTTCTATTTATCAATTTCTTCTATAAATTAATACAGAACAGAAAGAAAGTTTTTCCGATTTACCTGTTCTATTTTACGCTTTTAAATATAAATAATACCGATAACTTGGTCATCTTTAGAATAATAAATACCTTTGCGACCCTAATTTTAAAAGCAATGAAAATCGATATAACTAGACATACTCATCTAACCATTCTTTTTATACTGTTCCTTTCCATTTGCAGAACTACCCTTGCACAAGAAGCAAACAGCGATTCTATCGTAATCAGCTACCTGCAAGAATCAGGCATCCCCATCACCCAAAACAATCGCCTGAAACTGTTAAAAAGCGGACATACCAAATTTATCGACCTCTTTGAAGAAATAAGAAAAGCCAAGCATCACATTCATTTGGAATACTTTAACTTCCGTAATGACTCAATTGCTAATGCCCTGTTCGATTTATTAGGCGAAAAGGTAAAAGAAGGAGTGGAGGTACGAGCCATGTTCGATGCATTTGGCAACCTCTCAAACAACAAGCCTCTGAAAAAAGAGCATCTGAAAGCCATACGCAAAAAAGGAATTGAAATAGTGAAGTTTGATCCTTTTAAATTTCCGTATATTAACCATGCCCTGCATCGTGACCATCGCAAAATAGTGGTAATAGACGGCAAAGTGGGCTATACCGGAGGAATGAATATAGCCAATTATTACATTAAAGGTCTGCCTGAAATAGGTGATTGGAGAGATATGCATGTCCGCATCGAAGGTGATGCCGTAAACAATCTTCAGGATATCTTCCTTACAATGTGGAATAAAAGCACCAAACAGCATATCGGAGGAGCAATGTACTACCCTTTGCTCAATGATTCCATTGATACCGGTGGCAAGACGGTAGCAATAGTCGACCGAGTACCGCGGAAAAGCCCCAAAATAATGCGCCGTATGTATGTTAAGTCATTAGACGCCGCACAACATAAAGTGCAGATTGTAAATCCCTATTTCACACCCACCCACAGTATAAAGAAAGCTATCAGACGAGCATTGAAACGTGGAGTAGAGGTGGAAATAATGATTCCCGGCAAATCAGACATCCCCTTTACCCCTGATGCAGCTTTTTACACTTCAAACAAACTCAGAAAAAAAGGAGCTGAAATCTATATCTATAACGGAGGGTTCCATCATTCTAAAATCATGATGGTAGATAGTTTGTTTTGTACCGTGGGCAGCACAAATTTAAATAGTCGGAGTTTGCGTTACGATTACGAAGTAAATGCCTTTATCTTTGACAAAGAAACAACCCACGAATTGAGCAGCATGTTTGAAGATGACAAGAAAGACAGCACATTGCTCACCAAGGAAGAATACAAAAAGCGTTCCGCATGGAAACGCTTTGTTGGCTGGTTCGCCAATATGTTTACACCCTTCCTTTAAATAAACAGTTTTTTACTTTGGCAAAAAACACGGTTTTACATCAATGAAAGTTTTTTCCTGCCTTATGGTTTTCACCTTATTATAAGGCAGAGAAAAAATAAATCCTCTTTTCACCTCCTTAAACTACAATATTTTTCTTATTTTTGCCCCAATATGTAATTTTGCCGTAGAAGGCACAAGAGACGAGATATAAGAATGAGAGTAGTTGACTTAATAAAAAGCACCGATAAAACGGCGTTTTCTTTTGAGATATTGCCCCCTCTGAAAGGAACGGGCATTGAGAAGCTTTATAAGACGGTGGATACATTGCGTGAATTTGACCCTAAGTACATCAATATCACCACCCATCGCAGCGAATATGTATACAAAGACCTTGGAAATGGTCTTTACCAACGCGCACGTATGCGCCGCCGTCCCGGAACGGTTGCCGTAGCTGCCGCACTGCAAAACAAATACAATATAACAACTGTGCCACATATCCTATGCAGCGGATTTACCCGCGAGGATACGGAATATGTATTGCTGGACTTACAGTTCTTGGGCATTACCGACTTGTTGGTATTACGCGGTGACAAAGCCAAACACGAATCCGCATTTGTCCCCGAAGGAAACGGATACAGCCATGCATTGGAACTGGAAGGACAAATTAATGATTTCAATAAGGGACTATTCGTCGATGGTTCTCCCATCAAGGTGACAGGAACACCGTTCAGCTATGGAGTGGCCTGCTACCCTGAGAAACACGAAGAATCACCCAATATGGAACAAGATATTTATTGGCTAAAGAAAAAAGTGGAAGCCGGTGCGGAATATGCCGTGACACAAATGTTCTATGACAACCGTAAGTACTTTGAGTTTGTGGAAAGGGTGCATAAAGAAGGTATCAATGTACCTATCATACCGGGGATCAAACCTTTCGGCAAATTATCTCAATTGAGCATGATACCGAAAACATTCAAGATTGATCTTCCACAAGAATTGGCCTCAGAAGCCATGAAATGCAAAACCGATGAAGAAGCACGCGCCCTCGGAGTGGAATGGTGCATCCACCAATGCCGCGAATTGATAGCATACGGCGTGCCAAGTATCCACTTCTATACGGTGAGTGCCGTAGAAAGCGTAAAAGAAGTAGCAAAAGTAATATATTAAATATAGGCTGATGTTTTTTAAAGATGTAATAGGACAAGAAGAAGCAAAGCAACGGCTTATTGCCGAAGTGAAAGAGGGAAGAATCCCCCATGCCCAACTGATTTGCGGTCCCGAAGGTACTGGAAAGTTACCTTTGGCGATAGCATATGCCCGTTACATTTGTTGTGAAAACCGTGGAGAGCATGATGCTTGCGGCGTATGCCCCAGTTGCACCAAGTTCAACAAACTGGCACATCCCGATTTTCATTTCGTTTTCCCTGTCATCAAGAAAAAAGCCGGAAAGGATACAGTATGCGATGATTTCATATCGGAGTGGCGGCAATTTGTAATGAATAATCCTTATTTCAACCTTAACCATTGGTTAAAAGAGATGGGAGCAGAGAATCAGCAAGCGCAGATATTTGTCAAAGAAAGCGATGAAATTATGCGCAAACTCAGTTTGAAATCCAGTCAGGGAGGTTATAAAGTAATGATTATCTGGCTGCCCGAAAAAATGAACGTAGAATGCAGTAATAAGCTACTTAAACTATTAGAAGAACCGCCGGTACAAACCGTTTTCCTTCTTGTATCGGAAGAACCGGATGCACTCTTGCAAACAATTCAAAGCCGTACCCAACGATTCAACATTCATGGAATTGATGAAGCAGAAATAGCCCAAGTGCTGCAAAGCAAATACGGATTGCAAGCACAAGATGCCAATGATATTGCCCACCGCTCTGAAGGTAATTTTTTGAAAGCACTGGAAACCATTCATCTGAGTGAAGAGAACAAACTGTTTTTCGAACTATTTGTCAGTTTGATGCGTCTGTCCTACCAGCGCAAGATACGCGATATGAAACGATGGAGCGAAGGAGTGGCAAGCATGGGACGCGAACGACAAAAAAACTTCCTTACTTATTGCCAGCGCATGATACGTGAAAATTTCATATTCAATTTTCACCGACGAGACCTGGTATATATGAGCAATGAAGAACAAAACTTTTCTACTCGTTTCGCTCCGTTTGTCAACGAACGAAACGTAATGGGAATAATGAATGAACTAAGTGAAGCACAGCAACATATAGAACAGAACGTAAATGCCAAGATGGTATTTTTTGATTTCTCGCTTAAAATGATTGTGCTGCTGGTGCAGAAATAACATATATATAACAACACTATGAATAATGAGTTTAAATTAAAGAACGGAAGCGGCTGTTTGTATTGCAAAGGCTGCGGACGACAGGATAAACAGCTGAATACTTACGACTGGCTGGCTGATATTCCCGGAAATGCCGAGGAACAGGAGATGGTTGAAGTTCAGTTCAAGAATACGCGCAAAGGATATTTCAAGAACAGCAACAAATTGAAGCAAAGGCGATATTGTTGCCGTGGAAGCAAGTCCCGGACATGATATCGGAGTAGTGACACTGACCGGACGACTCGTTCCACTGCAAATGCGCAAAGCAAACCTGAAACCGGATGTCGAAATTAAACGAATCTACCGCAAAGTAAAACCGGTAGATATGGAAAAGTATGAAGAAGCAAAAGCCAAAGAACATGATACGATGATTCGTTCACGCCAAATTGCGTTGAACCTGAATCTGAACATGAAGATTGGTGATGTGGAATATCAGGGGGACGGCAACAAAGCCATCTTCTACTATATTGCTGATGAACGCGTTGACTTCCGTCAGCTAATTAAAGTATTGGCAGAAACTTTCCGCGTGCGTATCGAGATGAAGCAGATCGGTGCACGGCAGGAGGCCGGACGCATCGGGGGAATCGGTCCCTGCGGTCGCGAACTGTGTTGTGCCACATGGATGACCAACTTTGTTTCTGTTTCTACCAGTGCGGCTCGCTATCAGGACATCTCACTCAACCCGCAGAAACTGGCAGGACAATGCGCCAAACTGAAATGCTGCCTCAACTATGAAGTGGACGCATACGTGGAAGCACAAAAACGACTCCCGAGTAAAGAAATCACATTGGAAACCGTCGACGGCACTTTCTACTTCTTCAAGGCTGATATACTAAAAGGTTCCATTACCTACTCCACCGACAAAAATTTCATGGCAAACATTGTGACAATCCCTGCACGACGAGCCTTTGAAATCATCAATATGAACAGACGTGGCGAAAAACCGGAAAACTTGCTGGAAACCATCAAGAAAAACGAACCGCAACAACCGGTTGATTTAGTGGAACAGGAAAGCCTAACCCGTTTTGACAAACGCAAAGGCAATAACAACAATCGTAAAAAGAAAAGAAAAGGAGAAACCAACGGCAATAACGAAGGTACTACCAACGGTAACAAGCCTCAACAGCTCAAAGATAACCAGCCGAAGGGCGAAGGACGTCCACCCAAAGGAGAAAACAGAGCTTCGAAAGGGGAAAACAGAGCTTCGAAAGGAGAAGGCCGCCCACCCAAAGGGGAAGGAAGACCTCCACGCGAAAATAAAGAAAACAGAGCAGAGGGAAAACGCAACCGTGAAGACGGCCGCGAGCGCAACCGTAACCGGCGTCCAGGCAATGGCGAGAACACCGCTTCTGCCAACAATAAAAATGGAAATAATAACGGTAACAATGCCCAAACAACTCAGAACAACAATTCCAAGCCACAAGCTCCTGTGGCTGATAAAGAATAAAATAGCTTGCCTGCCGATAATATATTTACTATTGACAGCATGTCACAGTAATACGGTTTATCACTCTTATCAATCCATCCCTACAACGGGATGGAGTAAGAGTGATACTCTTGTTTATACCCTTCCGGCTTCAATACCTGCGGGAACGTATGAAATGACTATCGGCATCAGGCATCAGGAAAGCTATCCGTATCGTGATTTATGGATGAATATCAGCACAAATGTAAAAGACACATCCACCTATACCACAGACACACTGCAATTATTCCTTGCCGATAAAACAGGAAACTGGAACGGAAATGGTCCCGGCGGACTATATCAATTTACCAAGCTCTATACACCCTCTTTTACAATCGCCCAAGACAGTGCTTCCAGAAATATCCGCATCGTTCATATCATGACAGACAATCCACTGAAAGGAATCAGTGATGTCGGCATCCGTTTGGAAAAACCTTAATGACTTCCTCGTGCCGAATCAATGCGCAAAAATACAAAAAGCAGGATGGTAAAACCCCATAAAGAAGAGCCTCCATAACTGAAGAAAGGCAATGGAATACCGATTACCGGCGTTAATCCGAGTACCATTCCTATATTGATAAAGAGATGAAACAGGAAGATGCTCAGCACCGAGTAACCATATACACGTCCAAAGCGTGTGTGTTGTCTTTCGGCAATAACTATCAACCTTAAAATCAGAGTCATAAACAGCAGTAACACAATAGCAGAACCCAGGAAACCTTCCTCCTCACCCACCGTACAGAAAATAAAATCCGTATCCTGTTCGGGAACATATTTCAACTTCGTCTGCGTCCCATTCAGGAACCCCTTTCCCAACAGTCCTCCCGAACCGATTGCAATCTTGCTTTGATTCACATTATACCCAGCCCCTGCCAAGTCCTCCTCCATTCCCAGTACCACTTTTATACGTACTTGTTGATGAGGTTCAAGCACATTTTCAAATACATAGTCGGCAGAAAAAAGGAAACCCACAGAGCCAATAGCAAACAGAGCAATATAAAAATAATCACGCATACGCTCGCGCATGGAAAGGAATATGAGATAAAAAACCAATGCTACACACAGTCCGTACTGAAACCACGTAATATCGAAAGGAATCACATAATAAGAAAAGAGCAACGCCAGTAAGGTCCCTCCAGAACCGAAACCGAGAATATACCACACCACCGGCTTCTTCTTACAATAAGAATTAACCAACAAGGCAGACAGTATCGTTATCAACAGCAAGACCGAAAATTCCCCGACCGATGTACAGTCATCTGCCATCATCTCCTGACTAAAACGAATGCCAACCACAAAATAGACCACAGCACAAATCCCGGCAAACAGAATGGAGCCGGGCATTCCTTCCCTGTACAGCATGAAGAAAAAAGCCAGATAGACCAATGCAGAACCTGTTTCACGCTGTAATATAATAAGCAACATGGGCAGTAATATCATCCCCGTTACCGGAAGAGAATACTTCAGCTTACTCATGGTGAATCCATAAACATTCATAAATTTAGCCAAAGCCAAAGCCGTAGCAAACTTGGCAAACTCAGCCGGCTGCAAACTGACAGGTCCAAACTTAATCCATGAATAAGAACCTTTCGTATCCTCGGCCAAAAAAGGAGTGACAAGCAATAGCAACATCATTGCCCCATAAAAAATATAGGCAAACATATCATAAAGCTTATCTTCGAGCATCAACAAAATAAATCCCAACCCCAATGAACAGGAAATCCACACCAACTGCTTACCGGCACGTGTATCGAAACTGAAGAAATCTATTTCACCATAGTCATAACTGGCCCCGCATACACTGAACCAGCCGAAGATAACCAATGCTAAATAGATGCAAATAGTTATCCAGTCTATCGACTTCAACATATTATCGCTCGTGTATGCCATAATCTATCCTCCTGTTTTGTATATCATTAGCTTTCACCTCACTGTCAGGAGACAATTCTCCTTTCAAATACTGTTCCATCATCAGTGCTCCGATAGGCACCCCATATACCGCACCAAATCCTCCATTCTCCACATAAACTGCAATAGCTATCTTCGGATTATTCATCGGAGCAAACCCCATAAAAGCAGAATGGTCTTTACCTCTATTCTGTGCCGTACCGGTTTTACCACAAACTTCTATACCGGGAATATTGGCTCCCCGGCATGTACCACCCAATACAGCTGCACGCATCCCCTGCACCACCGTTTCATAATGCCGGCTACTCACCTTCGTATAATGTTTCGTACTATACAGAGTATCCAACGGCTCATCTTCCACTTCTTTTACCACATGGGGAGTAACATAATAACCACGATTGGCTATTGTCGCTCCCAAATTGGCAATCTGTAACGGAGTCAATGTCACCTCTCCCTGTCCGATGGCAATACTGATAATAGTCAAACCGTTCCAAGAGCCCCGATAATTCTTGTCATAATACTCTGCATTCGGAATCATTCCCCGCTTCTCTCCCGGAAGATCTACACCCAACGGATATCCAAACCCCATCGAAACCATATAGTCACGCCAGGTAGACATCGCATTCTGTACCGAACCGTATTTTTTCTTGGCTCCTATCATGTGATACAGTCCCCAACAAAAATAAGCATTACATGAAGTAGCAATAGCCGGAACCAATGCCAGAGGAGAGCCATGGGCATGACAACCTACACGAAGGCCTGCGTGTACAAATCCATGATAACAGGAATAAGGCGTCTCGGGCACAATAATACCTTCCTCAAGAAAAGTAAGGGCTTGTGATGTCTTAAAGGTAGACCCCGGCGGAAACTGTCCCATAATAGCACGGTTCAACAAAGGTTTCCAACTATCGCGTGCCAAATCCAAGTGATTCTTTCCCCGTTGGCGTCCCACCATCAGCCTAGGGTCGAAAGTAGGTGAAGATACCATACATAATATCTCTCCTGTTTCGGGTTCGATAGCAACAATACTTCCTATTTTCCCTTCCAAGAGTCGTTCTCCAAGCATTTGAAGCTCAACATCAATCCCCAATTTCAAATTCTTGCCCGGTACAGGAGTCTTGTCATATTTTCCGTCCATATAGCGTCCCTGAATACGCCCGCGAGCATCACGGAGCAATATTTCCACTCCTTTTTCTCCACGCAATTGTTTCTCATAAGAGCGCTCCACCCCCTGTTTACCGATAAAATCTCCACGCACATAATAATCATCCGCCTCTATATCCCGTTTGGAAACTTCGGCAATATCACCTAAAACATGAGCAGCTGAATTATAATTATACTGT
>ERZ791815.1729-NODE-1729-length-12115-cov-3.104146_pt1 | contig 12115 bp, 8 predicted proteins | sample MGYA00510302_ERZ791815 | MGnify/ENA primary metagenome ERZ791815 (study PRJEB30046, sample SAMN00791995) | human gut metagenome | study: EMG produced TPA metagenomics assembly of the A metagenome-wide association study of gut microbiota in type 2... | reverse complement strand
CAAACCTCGCCCCTACGAACTAAACGACAGCATTATCCACGTTTTGACACACCCCGTTTTAAAAAAAATATAATCAATACACTATCTTCCCGAAGCTGCCGCCGGTTTCTTATTCTGCATCTGTTTCTTTCTGCGCCAATAGTCACCATTACTCTTGCTTCCGCGATATACTTTATTTGTCTTTGCCTTTTCTTTTATCTCTTCTGCCTTTTCTTTTCGAAGCAGCACACCGGAAGTGGAAATAAAAGGATGCTCTTTCACCACAGGTATTTCCAATCCGATTAACTTTTGTATATCTTTCAAATAAGCCAACTCTTCCGATTCACAAAAAGAGATAGCCACCCCATCGTGTCCGGCACGTCCGGTTCTGCCAATGCGATGTACATACGTTTCCGATATATTAGGCAACTCATAATTAATAACATGAGAAAGCAGATTAACATCAATACCTCTGGCAGCAATATCGGTTGCAATCAGTACACGGGTTGACCGGTCCTTAAAGTTATTCAATGCACGCTGACGCGCATTCTGCGACTTGTTTCCATGGATAGCTTCCGCCACCACACTATTCTTATTCAGTATCTTTGCCAACTTATCCGCTCCATATTTAGTACGCGTGAAAATCAGTACTGACTCTATTGATTTATCTTTCAGCAAATAGAGTAACAAATCCTTTTTTTCGTTTTTCTCTACGAAGTAAACGCTTTGCTGAATGGTATCCACTGTAGATGAAACAGGAGTCACTTCCACCTTTTCCGGAGACGTAAGAATAGAGTTTGCCAATTTTTCTATCTCAGGTGGCATGGTTGCAGAGAAAAAAAGTGTCTGCCGCTTATCGGGAATCAGTTTCAATACTCGCTTTATATCATGTATAAAGCCCATATCCAACATACGGTCTGCTTCATCAAGCACAAAATAATCGAGCCCTTTAAGGGAAATATATCCTTGCGCCTGCAAGTCGAGCAAACGTCCCGGAGTAGCAATCAATACCTGTACTCCCCTTTTCAATGCATCTATTTGTGGTTTCGGAGGAACTCCTCCAAAAATTACCGTATGCTTTACGCGCGTATACCGGGCATACGCATCAAAGCTCTCGCCTATCTGAATGGCCAGTTCTCGCGTGGGAGTAAGTATCAATGCCTTGATACCTTTCTTACTATCTGATTGATAAAGTCTCTGGATAATGGGGATGGCAAAAGCTGCCGTTTTTCCTGTTCCTGTCTGCGCACATCCCAGTAAATCTTTACCTTTTAATAATACCGGAATTGCTTGTTCCTGAATGGGGGTCGGCGTTGTATAGCCGGTTTGTTCTAAAGCCTTCAATATCGGCTCTATAAGATCTAATTCTTTAAATGTCATTTGAAATTATTAAGCAGGCCTCACGGCCTTTCTATTTGTTATTCTACAAAGATAAGAGAATGATTCGTTATAAAGGTATTCAGGCTACGGAGTTTATGCTTATTTAACAAGATTGACAATAAAAAGGGCGTATAGTGAGAATAGCATCACCATACGCCACATAACCTATTATATATAAGCTATTTACAAATAAAACAATAACATAAAGACTTCTGAACAAGCTAATTGGCAAGAAAGATTATCGGGTACAGAATGTATAGACATTTCCTCCAAAATCCGCTGCAATCAGTGCATTACCCGAAACAGCAACGGAGCCGAAAATAGGCGCTCCGGTAGCATATTTCCAAATAATCTTTCCATCGTCTTTATTGATACCATACACCGCTCCGTCGGAAGCAGTCACATAAACGGTCTTCCCTGCCAGCACCGGGCTGGTCTCAATTGTAGCTGCACCCTTGCGAATATACGGACTGGTATAAACCAATCCTGCTCCTACCGGACAAACCCATTTTTCTTCCAGCGTTTCATTATCCAGCGCAATCAGCCCCTTCTCTGCCGAACCGAAAATAATCTCTTTGTCGGTAAGTAACGGAGTGGAAGTCACATCTACATTATAAGGCAAAGGTTTGCGTACAATCACCTTTCCGGTAGCTGCTTCGAGAATAAAGAAAGATTGGTTGGAGATAAGATACAACAACGAACCATGCATGGCAACCGATGAACCGCGATTACGCAAGCCGTTGTCACTGGCTTCCCACAATTTCTTTCCTGTCTTGGCATCATTTCCATAAAGTGCACGCCACTGTGCAGAACCGATTAAAAGTCCGTTACCTTGTGTCAGCGTGGTAGTAGTTCCTTCACCCTGTCCCCAATCTTCATTCTTCCAAAGCTGTTTGCCGGTACGGGCTTCATAAGCACCGAGTCCTTTTCCGGTTCCGGCATATACAATACCGTGATTGGCTACCAAGCCGTCAATCAATGCCGGCAAGCCGTTGACAGGAAGTTGTTTTTCCCAACAGAGTTTTCCCGTTTCTGCATCAATGGCATACAGCCAACCTTGCGCATCTTGAGCGAAAACCACACCTTTGTCTATTGCGATCGTGTTCTTTATGGAATTACGAACCGGATAGCTCCACAGTATTTCTCCGTCTTCTCCGGCCAAAGCATAAACATGACCTTCACCTTTCAGATTCTCGTCAACAGAAGCTATATATACCTTACCATTGTGCACCAAAGGAGAAGTCATATAAATATTGGCTCCTACATTCTTCGTCCAGGCTAATTGCAGAGGTGCTTCCAGAGGCGGACAAACCGGAGCGACATGTGTAGAAGTTCCCAACAAGTTATTCCAGTCGGCACCCAATGACACTTTTACCTGTTCCGGTCGGACAATAAAGGCACTTTCGGCATAAGCGGTCTCACCATTATTAAAACGAGCCGTCACCTGCAAGGTCAGTTCCTTGCCTTGATACTTGGCAGACAGAGGCATATCCCCATTCCAGGTCCAGTCGGTAGCCTGAACGAGTTTCTTGTTTTTGAGTATGGCTTTTCCGTCTTGCAGGCAACTATAAACCACCTCTTTCACCGGAGTTGCAGACGAATAAACATTTACTGTAACAGGAACACGATTGGCAAAGGCAGTACCGGCAGGAGAAGCTATACAAATATTCTTATCCAAATAAGAATAACGGAGTTCGGAAGTGAAATCACCGTTCTTATCCACATGCATTACACGGAAAGCACTGGTAGAATGGTCAATCCCGCCCTTATCCAGTGTAGCGGTAGATACACTATACACATCTCCTTGCTTCTTCATATAATTAATATGCCAATGACCATATACCCACGCTTTCAGGTTATGCTCGTTCAGGTTAATGCTGCCTCCGTTGTCTCCTTTAAAAACAAAAGCGTCATCATAAGTCAGCAAGTCATGATTAAACACCATAATAGGTGTCCCGGGTTTTACATGGGCAAGGTCGTTTTTCAGCCAAAGATAAACATCCTCACGGGTATAACCGGGAGCATGGTCACCGCCTGCCATCGGAGTGACAATATAATGCACACGTCCGGCGTCAAACGAATAATAAACAGGACCGTAGATATTTTCAAAAAGCTCTTCGCCGTATTTACCTTTGACAAGGTCATGGTTTCCGATACAATAGAAGACAGGGCAGTCCATATTCTCCGTATTCATCAGTTTGATATGCTCTTTCAGCCCTTTCTCATAACAGATATCGCCGGTATGAATGATAAAAGCGGCATGCTCATTCGCTGCATAGTCACGTACATTATTTACCCATTCATCATGATTCTTGGTATTGAAAATCTCTGTATCGGCAATATGGATATATTTATGGGAGCCATCCTTACCCAAACCTCCGTCATAAGGCATCAGCCCAAAGTCGTAAGAAGCCTGCTTATCTTCTATTTTATGATAATGGCGGTTATAAGTCTTATAGCCGGAAGGAGTAGTAATAAAAATAAAACGTTCCCCGGCATGACCGGGAAGCGTAAAACTACCGTCAGCAGCTGTTTCCACAACATTCAATCCGTCAGAAACCTTGACACCGGACATCGGTTTCTCTCCCTTATCAAACACACCGTTCTTATTCTTGTCTACATAAACATGTCCGGTGTATGCTGCCATTACAGGAAAAGAAGCAACCAACAGGCAGGAAATTAAAAAGGTCTTTTTCATCAGTATATATTTAATTGAATAATCATACAATCTATTTCAAAACAAATTCGGACAAAACAAATCCATGGTCAGAAGGATAGAAGAAATCCTCTCCCTCAAAAGTGAATGTCTTTCCCAGACTGTTATCATAACACTCTGAAGTAGTGGCCTGTATGGTCTTTCCCCGGTAATAGATAAAGTCGATACGGTCTGCCCGGCATTCCGTTTCCAAAGAGTCCGCATCAGTCAGCCAGGTCACTCCCAACTTGGCCGCCGCATCAGGATTCATTTCGCGGAAACTATCCTTAAAGCCGGCTTTTTCCATCGCAACAGAAACCGGCCAACGTACGACCGCCCCGCCGTGATTATACAAATTACGCGTCTCTTCCGTCCAGTCCAAATGCGAATGTACATTGAAGTCTCCCCCCATGATGACAGGTATGCTATCGGCCTCCGCCAGCATCGGTTTCAGTACGGAAAGAATCTTCCGTATCTCGTCATCCCTCGTTCCGGCAGTTTCCCAAGCCAGAATTTCTTCTTCCGTCTTGTCCGTGGGAACCAAGCGCATATCGGGCAAATAATGCAACCAAGTGTCGAAGATGCGCACCGGAGTGCCATCCATATCAATCTTCACTCCGCCAAAGTTAAAAGTACCGATGCTATCGGGGAATGCATACTTTTCAACAATGGGATAACGGCTGTAGATACATAGATTATCGGAGATTAAATGATACTGATATCCCAGTGAGTCTGCCACCATCGGAGCAGCGCCGTATGTCTCTACCATCAAGACCACATCCGCCCCGCTTTTCTTGAGAATGCCGACAGTACCTTCACATCCTTTTCCCGGATAAGTTTTAGAGTGACCACCGTGCCACACATTCCATGAGAGAACTTTCAGCTTTTTAGGAGTATCCTTTTGCGGCGTACAAGCCACGCAACATAGCAGACAGAGTGCTGCCATGAACATCATAGTTTTTCGTGTTCGCATAATTGATTAGATTCATTTTTCACGTAACAAAGGTAGCACAAAAAGAAAAACGCACAAAAGAAATATACCATAAATATGGTATTGTTTGTCTGAACATCATCCCCTATCTTTGCATTATTAAAGATAACCCACTAATAATTCAAAAGATTATGGCAAGAATAAAAAAACAATTGACTGAACTGATTGGAGGCACTCCCCTCCTGGAACTGTCACGCTTCAGTAAAAAACAGGGCGCGAAAGCACAAGTAATTGCCAAACTGGAATATTTCAATCCCGGCGGAAGTGTAAAAGACCGTATCGCACTTGCAATGATAGAAGACGCGGAAAGTAAAGGCATCCTGAAACCCGGTTCGGTAATCATCGAACCCACCAGTGGCAACACAGGTGTGGGATTGGCGTGGGTTGCCCGAGTAAAAGGTTACAAAACCATACTCACCATGCCCGAAACCATGAGCCTGGAACGCCGGAATTTATTAAAAGCGGCAGGTGCACAATTGGTGCTGACCGAAGGTGGCAAAGGAATGAAAGGGGCTATAGAAAAAGCGGAAGAACTGCGCAAGACCACACCCGGAGCCGTCATTTTAGGTCAGTTCGACAATCCGGCAAATCCTGCGGTCCATGTCCGCACCACCGCCCGGGAGATATGGGATGACACTGATGGAAAAGTAGATATCTTTGTTGCCGGAGTAGGCACCGGAGGTACACTGACCGGTGTAGCAGAAGGATTGAAAAAACAGAATCCCAACATACAAATCGTAGCAGTAGAGCCGGACAACTCCCCTGTTCTTTCGGGCGGGCAACCGAGAGCACACAAGATACAGGGTATCGGCGCAGGGTTCATCCCCAAGATATACAACGGAAGCCTGGTAGATAAAATAATCCGTGTAAAAGACGATGATGCCATCCGCACAGGACGTGAATTGTCTTCCACAGAAGGACTGCTGGTAGGAATCTCATCGGGAGCTGCTGCCTATGCCGCTTTAGAACTGGCCAAATTGCCTGAGAATGAGGGGAAACAAATTGTAGTCCTCTTACCCGACACAGGAGAAAGATATCTGTCGACTGTGCTCTATGCGTTCGAAGAATATCCACTGCCTAATAATCATTGACCCAAAACAATAAAAATGAACATAGCTGCATTAATTTCAGGAGGAGTCGACAGCGCGGTTGCCGTACACCTCCTTTGCGAACAAGGATATAAACCTGACCTTTTCTATATCAAAATCGGAATGGACGGTGACGAGGATCTTACCTGCACCGCAGAAGAAGATATCGAACTATGTACGGCTACCGCACGCAGATACGGCCTCAACCTGAATATCATTGACCTGCACCGGCAATACTGGGACAATGTCGTGGCATACGCCATAGACAAAGTGAAGCGTGGCCTCACTCCCAACCCGGATGTGATGTGCAACAAACTCATCAAATTCGGATGCTTCGAACAGGAGGCCGGACATCTGTATGACAAGACAGCCACCGGCCATTATGCCGGTATCCTTGAAAAAGATGGAAAAATATGGCTCGGAACCGCACAAGATCCGGTCAAGGACCAGACGGATTTTCTGGCACAGATAGATTATCTGCAAGTATCCAAACTGCTGTTTCCTCTTGGCGGACTGATGAAAAATGAAGTCAGGGATATTGCCTTACAAGCCAAACTGCCCAGTGCACGCCGCAAGGACAGTCAGGGTATCTGCTTTTTAGGAAAAATCAATTATAATGACTTCCTTCGCCGCTTTTTGGGCGAGAAAGAAGGAGCCGTCATTGAAGTGGAAACAGGAAAACGGATCGGCACTCACAAAGGATATTGGTTCCACACCATAGGACAGCGCAAAGGACTGGGACTGAGCGGCGGACCTTGGTTCGTTATCCGCAAAGACATAGACGAAAACCTTATCTATGTTTCACGAGGCTATAATACTGAGAAGCAATACGGTACGGACTTTGCCTTGCGTGGTTTCCATTTCATCACGGAGGACTTATGGAAGGGAAATTCTCCTGTAGACGTTTCTTTCAAAATCCGGCATACCGATACGTTTATGAAAGGGATACTGACACGGGAAGATGACTTGTTCCGAATCCACAGCCACGAACCTTTGCAGGGCATTGCGCCCGGACAATTCGGCGTGCTGTATGACAAAGATGCGGAAATTTGCGTGGGAAGCGGTGAAATATCCCCGGCCGACAATGGGTCAACAGCAATTTAACGGGAACAGTCCGGTTAATCGTGAAGTAGCGGTTCACTTGGGATTACTTGTTATTCTTGGGTCACATCGTTTTCTTGGGGATTTAAATATCATATCACTAACCAAAGGAAGAGTAAGCCGTTTCTTAGGGTCAGCCAAGTCCTTTTAAACGGAAGATTATTACAGTCTGCTATAATAGACTGTACAGTCCATTGTAGCAGACTGTACGGTCTACGGTAACGGACTATACAGTCCACTGCCGAAGACTGTAGTAATTCGACTGACAGACAGGCATAATCGAAAGGACGAAAACGCTTAGTCTGGCTAATGAAAAAGTGACTGAAATTACCAAATGGTAATTTTTACCCTAAAATAACATCCTATCTTTGCAACCGAAAAAATAAATTGATATAGGTATGAAAGATAGTATTGATTTTGGTAGCATGGAGATTCCGAAGTTGTTTCGGAAATTGCTGATACCTACTGTGTTGGGGATGGTATTTTCGGCTGTGTTTGTCATAACAGACGGAATATTCGTAGGTAAGGGGATTGGAAGTGATGCATTGGCAGCGGTAAATATTACGGCTCCACTGTTTTTGATAAGTACAGGCATCGGGCTGATGTTTGGAGTGGGGGCGTCTGTGGTTGCTTCCATTCATTTGTCACAGGGTAAGCAGAAATCAGCGCGTATTAATGTAACGCAGGCAGTGGTGGTTTCTTCTTTGTTCTTGGCGTTGCTATGGGGAGTGGTGTGTATGTTTGCACCTCAAGTGGCACGATTGCTGGGAAGTTCGGAACGCTTGTTGCCTTTGGCGGTAGAATATATGCATTGGTTTCTTCCCTTTTTGGTGTTCAGCGCACTGCTCAGCTCGGGTATGTTTTTTGTGCGATTGGATGGGTCTCCTAATTATGCCATGTGGTGCAATGCTATTCCGGCAGTGATTAATATTGTGCTCGATTATGTGTTCATCTTTATTTTCGGTTGGGAAATGATGGGTGCGGCACTTGCCACCAGTTTAGGTTATGTGGTTGGGGCTGCTATGATAATCATATATTTGAGCCGTAAGAAAAATGTTATCCATTTCTGCCGCGTGAAGCTCAGCAGAAAGAGTATGCAGCTCACTTGGCGTAATGTGAAATATATGTGCCGGTTGGGAGCATCCACGTTTTTGTGTGAGGGAGCAATTGCCTGTATGATGTTTGCCGGTAACTATGTGTTTATTTCGTATCTGGGAGAAGACGGGGTGGCAGCTTTCAGCATTGCCTGCTATTTTTTCCCTATTATATTTATGGTGTATAATGCTATTGGACAGTCGGCACAACCCATCTTGAGCTATAATTTCGGAGCCGGTGATGAAGCACGTGTGCGTTCGGCTTTTCGTCTGGCATTGGCGACAGCTGTGATTTGCGGACTTGTATTCTTTGCTCTTACAGCGATATTCAATCATCAGATAGTGGCAATGTTTATTGATCGTTCTTATCCGGCATACGATATTGCAGTGTCAGGATTGCCTTTGTTTGCTTCGGGATTTGTTTTCTTTGCCGTGAATATCGTGTCCATCGGCTATTTTCAAAGTGTGGAGCGTGCGCGCCCGGCAATGGTGGTTACGGTGTTGCGCGGATTCGTATTCATGGTTATCTGCCTTCTCGGGCTGCCCTTACTGTTTAAAGTGCCGGGTATTTGGCTGGCAGTTCCGTTGGCTGAGGTACTTACTTTTTTAGTGATAACCATAATTTATTGGCGTAAACATCAGTCGGTTCGGGGATGATTTGTTACCTTTGCGGTATTAAATCAACAGAGAAGTATGGATGCGTTTGTTCGGAAGTTTTGTGAAAAATACAGTTTGCCCATAACCGTGAGCTTACAGTTATTGGAGAAAATGGAAAAGTTTAGTTTTCGCAAAGGAGATTTTCTGGTGCAGGAGGGGGAACGGAATTCGAATTTCTATATTATAAGCAAGGGAATCTGGCGGGGGCATTACCTGAATGATGGGGCAGATGTCTCCGTTTGGTTTGCTTCCGAGGGAGAGGCGGTTTTTTCGTCTTGGGGCTACATAGAAAATACTCCTTCATTGGTTTCCATAGAGGCCATGTGTGACAGTGAACTTTATGGTATTTCTAAGGCAAAACTGGAGTCTTTTTATGCTTCATCTGCTGAATTGGCCAACTTCGGAAGAAGGCTTTTCGAACAGCAACTTCTCGGTTTGGAGAATTGGCTTATCAGCGGAGGGAGTCCTCGTGCCAAAGAGCGTTATCTTGCTTTGTTGGAAGAGAATCCCGAACTTTTGCAATATGTTCCGTTGAAGCATATTGCTTCTTATCTGTGGATTACTCCGCAGTCATTGAGCCGCATCCGTGCAGGACTGGGAAAGCAGAAAAAGATAAACGGCTAATTCGATAGTATGGAACTACACAAGTTTGAGCGTCAGCTTCGCCTGATGATGTTGCTGACACAAAACCGTAAATACACCTTGGAAGAACTTGGAAAACGGTTGGATATGAGTTCGCGAAACGTCTATCGATATATTGAGGCGTTCAAAATGGCAGGGTTTATTGTCCGCAAGACAAACGGCTGTTATTCACTCGATAAATCTTCTCCTTATTTTAAGGATATTTCCACTTTGGTGCATTTCACCGAGGAAGAGGCTTATATTTTAGATTTTCAACGATTTGACACAACCATTAGAGGAATAAACATTTAGCTGAGTGTTTGAGAAATAACAGTAACGAGTTGGCAACCGTGCGATTTTCAGTTATTTGCGGTGCTGTGCTGTCAAATAACTCGATGCAAATATAGGAATTTTATTGCTGATATCAAAGTGTAGGTTAGAAAAAAGACAGATTATTTTAGCAACCCGTCTTGAAGTTCTTCCGATAGAATTCGTGATTATTGTTGAATGTTATTGAATAACCGTTCCAATCAGTAGCCTTATAAGTAGTTACATATCTGGTCGGCACATTGAGATAGAGTCAACGAGCAAGCAAAACGGGTATCTTCCATTATGAAAATACCCGTTGTTTCTAAGGATTGCCACTATGGCAATTCTGTTTCTTTACTCTTGAATTGTTTCTACTGACTTGAAATACTGTCCCCAAGCATTCTTGTAAGCCTCCAATGACTCGGCAGGAACTCTCAATACGCAATTTTCGTTTACCTGATAGAACGGAGGCCAGCTGTTATTAAATTCGTCTGTTTGAGGGGTTTCGGGAACTGTCGTGGCCCGGCAGATAACGATAGTGGCGTCTTCCCAATTGAATGCCGTGGCGTGCAGCGAAGCGATGGTGGCCGGAAGGTCTATCAGGATTATCTTGCAACCATTGAACGCACTGTTTCCGATGGTTGTAACCTTGCTTGGGATGGAGAGGGATGTAAACTTGGCATAGGCAAAGGCACGCGCGCCTATCACTTCCAAGTTTTCGGGCAACGTCACGTCTGTTATCGGACAGACGCAGAAGGCATCGCTTCCTATCTTCTTTACACCGGCCGGGATGGTCACCTTGGTCAGCTTGGCCTGATAGGCAAAGCAGCAGTCCGGAATTTCCGTCACGTTGGCGTTAATCTCGACTTCTGTCAGCTGAGCCACGCTATTGTCATCGTAATACATGGAGCTACCAAACGTATAATTGCCATTCGGCGGAGTAAGCGGCTCACCCAGGCTTGTCACGGAAGACGGGATGACCACCTTTTCCAGCGGACAGTTATCGAATGCCCAGTTCCCGATGGTGGTCACCGAGGCCGGGATGTCTATCGACGTAAGACCCGCGTTATAGAAGCAGCTTTCGGGGATTGTTGTCACTCCGGTCGGAATGTTTATGGTTTTGAGACTCTTGCATCCTTCCAGTATCCAACGTCCGAGCTGGGTTACGGTAGAAGGAATGTTTATTTCCTCTAAAGCCGAACACATAGCAAATGCGGAATTGCCGATTGTTTCCAACCCTTCGGGTAGAACTACTTTTTTAAGCGTGGTGTTCTCACTGAGGCCCATAGTTGAATAAAAAGCCAAAGCCCTATTCGGGAATACAGTCATATTCGTACCGGAGAGGTCGAGAACTTCTAAGGCAGTAAGATTTTCACGGATATATTTAAAGTCGGTTTCATTTAAAGTGCCGGTCACTTTAAGCGCATGAATATCTGAGTGTGAGATGCCAATCAAGGCATTGCTCAATCCACCTTCAGAGATATTGACTATCGCACCATCGAAATATTCCAGCACTCTGGAGGCGGATATTTCCTGTCCTTTGTTATCGATGAGTGTGATTTTAAGGATAGCCTTGTCGCCGTTGTTCGCTCCGGTGGCTGTCACAGTTACTTTTGCATTATTTTGATATTTCCCATTGATAAATGTCGGTTTGGTCACTTCTACCTGCCAAGGCGATGAAGCCGCACGGGTCTGAATATCCATACCTACTCCCGCTTCGCTCTTCACTTCAGCTACGAGAGCGGTATAATCTTCTTCTTTCAACGTTTCCGGCAGGATTATGTCGATAACATTCGTGGTCAGGGTTAGCATGAATGTTTCATAGCTGTCGAAGCCCACCGTCAGTGCAGAGGTACGTGGCAAAGTCACCTTAGTGCCATCAGCCAATGTGAAGATTACATTATCAGGGTCACTCGTATAATCAATGCCATCTTTCGCAAAAATTGCATCGCCCTGTGCTTTTACTCCGATATCCGTTGTGCCTATCCACCAATTGCCGTTGTCGCCGATATAAGGTGTCAGACCGTTGCTTCCGGTATCACCTTTGTCGCCTTTCTCTCCGGTTACGGGGATTTTGTTTCCATTGTCAAGCAGCCACTCGCCGTTCACAGTCCAGTAGTATTTACCGTCAGTGTCCAGCTTCATGCTGATAACGGGCGTTGTTCCGTCCTCGCCCTTTTCTCCTTGCTCGCCACGTTCG
>ERZ791815.1721-NODE-1721-length-12165-cov-4.139059_pt1 | contig 12165 bp, 10 predicted proteins | sample MGYA00510302_ERZ791815 | MGnify/ENA primary metagenome ERZ791815 (study PRJEB30046, sample SAMN00791995) | human gut metagenome | study: EMG produced TPA metagenomics assembly of the A metagenome-wide association study of gut microbiota in type 2... | reverse complement strand
TTCGAAACATCTGATTCCCACCTCGGGGCGAGTACGGCAGGATGCGTTGATCGAAAATCAAAGCAGCAAAGCAATTAGAATTTTCGAAATCCGTAAGTGACAAGACAATTTTTTAGTCATAGCTCACGGATTTTTAATATATTGGCAGGCAAAATATGATTTCTAAATAACCGGACATAAGAAATATTATGGGCATACATCAATTTGAGGTATGGGAAGTCTTAGTTATTAAAATATTTTTATTGTACAAAACGGAATGTGGTAATTAAAACTATGTAATATAGAAAATGATAAAAGAAAATATTGACATCATTACCGCGAAAAGATAATATATTGAATGACGGTATAGAAAATATCGGGAATGGAGGATGTATATGAACGAATTACAGATTGGAAACAAAATAGCAAAGGTGCCGATCATACAGGGCGGTATGGGGGTTGGAGTCAGTCGTTCAAAGCTTGCCGGAGCGGTAGCGGGAGAAGGTGGAATTGGTATTATTTCAACCGCACAGATTGGTTATGATGAGGCTGAATTTGAAACGGATCCGGCAGCCGCCAATAGAAAAGCGATTGTTAAACATATTCGTCTGGCAAAGGAAAAGGCAAAAAACGGTTTGGTCGGTGTTAATATCATGGTTGCATTAAAAGATTATGCAGATCATGTGAAAGCTGCTGTGGCAGCCGGAGCAGATGTGATCATCAGTGGTGCTGGTATTCCGGCAAAGCTTCCGGAGTATGTCGAAGGAAGTGACACAAAGATTGCTCCGATTGTCTCTTCGGCAAAGGCAGCAAAAGTTCTGTTACAGCGCTGGGAGAAGAAATATCATCGTACCGCAGATTTTATTGTAATCGAGGGACCCAAAGCGGGTGGTCATCTTGGATTTTCCAGAGAAGAACTTGACGATATAGATGCAATTGATTATGATACAAGAATCAGAGAGATTATACAGACTGTGCGTGGTTTTGCAGTGCGATTTCAACAGAAGATACCGGTGATCGTGGCTGGAGGTATCTTCACAGCGCAGGATGTCAGACATGCGGTTTCTCTGGGAGCAGATGGTGTTCAGGTAGCTTCCAGGTTTGTCGTCACAGAGGAATGTGACGCGGCAAAGGAATATAAGGAAGCATATATCAAGGGAACTTCGGATGAGATAGAGATTATTAAGAGCCCGGTTGGAATGCCCGGACGAGCACTTCATAATCACTTTCTTGATGAGATCAGGGAAAAACGTATCACGGTAAAAAAGTGCTATGGATGTATGCGTCAGTGTAATATCAATGAAATTCCATATTGTATTACGGAGGCGTTGACCAAAGCCGTTCGGGGAGATGTAGATAATGGATTGATCTTCTGTGGAGCAGAAATAGGAAGGATTCATGAAATGACAACGGTTCATGACTTGATGGAGGAGCTGAAACAGGGCTTTGACTGAGGTAGATCAGATGAGTGAAAGAAAAGAGATCAGAAGAAGGATTGTATTTTACGGAAGAGTACAGGGGGTTGGATTCCGGTACCGGACTCAATACGCAGCAGAGCAGTACAGACTGACAGGCTGGGTCTATAATGAGGATGACGGAACAGTTTTGATGGAGGTTCAGGGCGACGAGGCATCCATTGATCAGATGCTGCAGCTACTTCAGAATGACCGTTATATTGACATTGTGGATATGGATATGAAGCAGCTGGTTGTGCAGGAGGATGAGCGGAGCTTTCATATCCGCTATTAAATGGCAGAAACAGAAATAATAAACGAAGGAAAGGTGGAAACGGATATGCGGGGAGCAACGATTTTGGTATTTCATATGGAGCGCGCCAAGGAAAAGCAGATCCGTCTATTGTGCCGCCGGCTTAATATTGAGGTTATCAAGGTGACAGCCGGGGATTATCAGCAAAAGATCGGCAGTCTGGCGGGAATCGTTGGCTTTGCAAAAGAGGCTGTTGAAGAGAGTGACGAATTTGATGGAGAGATGCTGATATTTTCAGGGATGGACTCGGCGGCTGTAGATCGTTTTCTGGCAGAGTACCGGAAGGACGGAATTGAGCCGGTTTCGCTGAAAGCGGTTATCACACCACACAATATCTTCTGGACAGCCGAAAAGGTTTACAGGGAGCTTGAGAGAGAGCATGGCTCTCTGCATTAGCCCGTGAGATAAGCGGACAGAGTGCAATGAGAAGGGCAAAACCAGCGTTTTGCCCTCCAGGAATTACTTTGCAATTCTCGTTGACATAACGCTATATTTCGAGCATTTTCCTATACCATGAAAAAGGGGATCCACGAAAATCGTGGATCCCCTGAATTATTCTTTGTCGTATGAATGAATGGATTATGAATTAAACACAACCCTGAGCCTTCATAGCTTCTGCAACCTTTAAGAAACCTGCGATGTTTGCACCGGCCATGTAGTTTCCTTCCATACCGAACTCCTTAGCAGCCTCGTCACAAGACTTGAAGATCTCCTTCATGATGTTATGAAGCTTTCCGTCAACCTCCTCGAAGGTCCATGAAAGTCTCTCAGAGTTCTGGCTCATTTCAAGACCGGATGTGGCAACACCACCGGCATTTGCAGCCTTAGCTGGTCCGTAGAGCATCTTGTTCTCGAAGTATACGTCGATAGCTTCCGGAGTAGAAGGCATGTTAGCACCCTCAGATACAGCGTAGCAGCCGTTTGCAGCAAGCTTCTTGGCACTCTCTGCATCGATCTCGTTCTGTGTAGCACAAGGAAGAGCGATGTCACACTTGATGCTCCAGATGCCACTGCATCCCTCTGTATATGTAGCATTTGCATGGGAGGTTCTTTCAACATACTCTTTGATACGTCCGCGCTCAACCTCTTTGATCTGCTGAACAACAGGAAGATCAATTCCGTCTGGATCGTAAATATATCCGTTAGAATCAGAAAGAGCAACAACCTTAGCACCGAACTCAGTAGCCTTCTTTGTAGCGTAGATAGCTACGTTACCGGAACCGGAGATAACAACAGTCTGATCCTTGAAGCTCTTGCCGTTTGCTTTCAGCATCTCTTCTGTGAAGTAGCAGAGACCAAAACCTGTAGCTTCTGTACGAGCGAGGGAACCACCATAGGTAAGACCCTTACCGGTAAGTACACCAGACCACTCATTGCGGATTCTCTTGTACTGTCCGAACATGTAACCGATCTCACGAGCGCCTGTTCCGATATCGCCGGCAGGTACGTCGCAGTCAGGACCGATGTGCTTGCAAAGCTCAGTCATGAAGCTCTGGCAGAAACGCATTACTTCTCCGTCGCTCTTACCCTTAGGGTTGAAGTCGGAACCACCTTTGCCGCCGCCCATAGGAAGAGTAGTAAGGCTGTTCTTAAAGATCTGCTCGAAACCGAGGAACTTGATGATACCGCTGTATACAGAAGGGTGAAGTCTGAGACCTCCCTTGTATGGTCCGATAGCTGAGTTAAACTGGATACGGAATCCTCTGTTTACCTGAACTTTGCCATTGTCATCAACCCAAGGTACACGGAAGATGATCTGTCTCTCAGGCTCTACGATACGCTCGAAAACGCCTGCCTCTACGAGATCCGGTCTTTTCTCAACAACAGGCTCCAGAGACATAAATACCTCTGTTACGGCCTGGATGAACTCAGGCTCTCCTGCATTTCTCTTCTTAACTGTTTCAAGTAAGTCGATCAGATACTGATTTTTTAACGCCATTGCTAAAAAACCTCCTTTTCTTAATTTTATTAAATTGTGTGTATGATTAGCTCAATACGCTAAATAGAGTATCGCACAAAATTAGTGAAATTTCAACAATTTTTTATAAGAAATCATCATTTTTTTTCGATTAAACTTGTGAAAATAAACAAAAAAATACTTGTATACAAAATACCTGTATACAAGTATGGAATATTTTTGAAAATATGAATAAATTGTTTACAATATTTACACAATTTAGACACATATAATTCGTATAATAGGTTTCAGAAAGTGAAAACTTTCTACTCCCACCCTATTATACGCTGGATAACGAGAGTTATCCACAAGAGAGCCCTTCGGGGCTCTTTTTGATTATATCGAAAGGGATTCGTAACGCATCGGAAATCAAGGGCAAAACGCAGGTTTTGCCCTTTTGGATTATACAGAGATCTTTTTGTTTCTTGTTAATGCTTGCGGTCGGCGGCAAAATATTCTATATTATATGGTGAATACAAGTGACATAACAGCATACACACAGATACGTTTTCTGTGAGAAAGAGGCAGTATGGGATGGAAATACATTTTGTTTGATCTGGATGGCACTCTGACGGATTCTAATGAAGGAATCTTGAATTGTGTGGTCTATGCACTGGAAGCGGCGGGAAAGGAGATCCCGGATAGAGAGACCTTATTAAAATTTATCGGACCGCCTCTGGTAGACGGTTTTCAGGAGATCACCGGGATGACCCGTGAGGAGGCTGTGACGGCAACTGCAAAGTATCGGGAAAGATATGGTGTGATCGGTTTGTTTGAGAACAAACCATATGAAGGAATTGAGCAGGTTCTGTCAGAATTAAAGAAGCAGGGTAAGCTTCTTGCACTGGCAACCTCCAAGCCGGAGACATATGCGGTCCGGATCCTGCAGCATTTTCATCTGATGAAATATTTCGATGAGACAGTGGGGAGCGAGCTGGACGGCACACGTAACGATAAGGCAGAGGTGATCAGAGAGGCTCTGCGGCGTCTTAATATTTCCAAAGAGGAATACCGGGATGTCATTATGGTAGGAGACCGGCGTCACGATATCATCGGAGCCGGGAAATGCGGGATTGAATCCCTTGGAGTATATTATGGATTTGCGGAGCCGGGAGAATTAGAGCAGGCAGGGGCAGATTATATTGCACACAGCGTATCGGATGTCCTGGAGATTGTGGGTGATGAAGGGATGAAGGAAAGATAGCTATTTAATAGGAAGAAACTCTTATGTTATATCAGAAAGAAAACGACCAGACAGAAAGGATTATTATGAGTAAAAACAAAAAGGCAAACAGCAGGAAAAGAGCAGCTCAGATGGCTGCGGCAAAGAAAAAGAAGAAAGTGATCATGGCAGTGACAGGGCTTGCTGTCGTGGCAGTGGCTGCAGGAGGAATCTTCTGGTGGCAGCAGCATAAATCGGTCGGAGACAAGCTGGATTATGATCCGGTACAGTATGTGACGATCGGTGAATATAAGGGCGTGCAGGTTTCTCTTGAAGTGACGGATGAGGATCTGCAGGACGAGATCGACAATATACGGGAAGAAAATGCAACCTATCAGCAGCTTGCAGGAACAACGCAGACAGGACAGACGATCCGTGCTTCCTTTGAGGGATATGTGGACGGACAGAAGATGGATGCCACTTGCGGAGAGGATTATGTAGAGCTTGGCTCCGGTGACTGGCTGGATGGCTTTGAGGAGAATCTGACCGGTGTGCAGACAGGGGATTCCGTTGTGTTTACCGTTGCAGTGCCGGAAGGAACCTATGATGATCCGACGATTGACGGCAAGAATGTAGAGTTTCATGCGACTGTGCTTTATATCTGCGGTGAGGAAAATCTGCCGGAGTATTCGGATGATTTTGTGAAATCTATTTCCAAGAAATACAAGACAACCGAGGAGTACAATAATTACCTCAGGGAGAAACTGCATAAGGAGAATGAGGAACAGAAGGCAGAATATGCATGGTCGGATGTACTTGAGACCTGTGAGGCGAAGAAGTATCCAAAGTCCTTGCTGGAGGCTTCCAAGAAGGAAGTGCTTCAGGGTTACTATGACATGGCTTCTGTTTACAATTGCAGCAAAGAAGAGATTTTCCCGATGTTTGGCTACACGGACGAGGCGGAGTTTACCAAGACAGATCTGACACCTCTGGCCAAGGACACTGCCAAGGAATATCTTGCTTCTGAAGCAATCGCCCAGAAGGAGGACATCAGTTATACCGAAGAAGAGTTCGAAAAATATGTCAAGACACAGTATGAGGATATGTCCGATGAATACGATTCCGCAAAGGAATATGAGAAAGCAAACAAAGAATATCTGCAGCGTCAGTTGTTGTTGGAAAAAGTAAAAACATGGATTGCCGATCATGCGAAGTATTCCGGTTGATGGTATATATGGTATTAAAGGAGGTCTTACAATGGACAAATTAAAGATATTGGTTGTGGATGATGAGCAGAGAATGCGCAAGCTTGTCCGTGACTTTCTGGTGAAGCAGAATTTTGAAGTGATGGAAGCCGGCGATGGAGAGGAAGCAGTGGACCTGTTTTATGCCAATAAGGATATCGCTCTGATCATTTTGGATGTTATGATGCCAAAGATGGACGGATGGCAGGTATGCCGTGAGATCCGCAAATATTCTCAGGTGCCGATCATTATGCTGACCGCTAAAAGTGACGAGAAGGATGAGCTGCAGGGGTTTGATCTGGGCGTGGATGAGTATGTGTCCAAGCCGTTTAGTCCAAAGATCCTTGTGGCGCGTGTGGAAGCAATCCTTCGCCGTACCAATGCCCTCGAAGAGGGCGTTAAGGAGGTTGGAGGCATTGTGCTGAATCAGGCAGCCCATGAGGTCAAGATCGATGGCAAAAACATCGAGCTCAGCTACAAGGAGTTTGAGCTTCTTACTTATTTTATCAACAATCAGGGGGTAGCGCTGTCCAGAGAGCGTATTTTGAATAATGTCTGGAATTATGATTATTTTGGCGATGCCCGTACGATCGATACACATGTCAAAAAGCTTAGAAGCAAGCTCGGTGACAAGGGTGAGTATATTAAGACAATCTGGGGAATGGGGTACAAATTTGAGGTGTAATTGACGATGAGAAATAAGAACGTTTCCTTTCGAAAGATCAGTTCGATCAAAACAAAGCTGATCGTGGTTTTGTGCAGTATCCTTGCACTGACGATCCTTGGCTGCTGGCTTACCAATCAACTTTTTTTGCCGATGTACTATCAGCATAGCAAGATAAGCACGTTGTCCGCTTCCTTCCGTAAGATCAATCATATTGTGAAGAACGACAGCGAGCAGCAGGGGAATCCAAGCGACAGCGGTCTGTCTGAAAAGAGCATTAATACTCTGGATTCTCTGACCGAAAACGGATCCATGAATGCATACCTGTTCCGGATCAATGATTATTTTGGAATGCTGCAGTATACCTTCTGTTATCCGTCTGCAGATTCCCTGAGTAATGTCCAGAAGCAGAATGTACGCGACAAGACCATGGACTATGTTATTGGTCTGGTGAATGGTTATGTTGAGGGAAAGAGCAGAGAACTTATCAAGGGGAATGACAAATATCAGGTATTTAAATCCTATGATGAGCGTATCGGCTCCTATTATCTGGAATTGTTCGGTCGTATTGACTCCGGCGATTTTGTTTATATCAGCACCAACTATCAGAGTATGAAGGAGAGTGTAGCGGTTTCTAACCGTTTTCTTGCTTATATCGGTGTGATCGCTGTGCTGATATCCGGAATCATTTTGTTTATGATCGGTAACAGCTTTACGAAGCCGATCGTTTATCTGACCGACATTGCAACGAGAATGTCGCAGTTAGATTTTGAAGCAAAATATCCGGTCACCACGGAGGATGAGATCGGCAGGCTTGGCAACAGCATTAATATGCTGTCGGAACGCTTAGAGGAGACAATCTCCGAGCTTAAATCTGCCAACAATGAGCTGCAGAAGGACATTGAAAATAAGATTCAGATTGACGAGATGCGTAAGGATTTCCTGTCGAATGTGTCCCACGAATTAAAGACGCCGATCGCACTGATCCAGGGATATGCGGAGGGACTTCATGATAATATCAATGATGACAGCGAGAGCAGGGAATTTTATTGCGATGTCATTATTGATGAAGCCAATAAAATGAACAAAATGGTCAAGAAGCTTCTGACGCTGAATCAGATCGAATTTGGTAAGAACCAGATCAATTTTGAACGCTTTGATATCGTTCAGGTGATCCGTTCAGTGATCCAGTCGGCATCGCTTCTTGCGGACCAGAAGGATGCGGAGATCTACATGGAGGAGACTGAGCCGGTTTACGTCTGGGCTGACGAGTACATGGTGGAGGAGATCGTGACGAATTATATTAGCAATGCGATCAATCATGTGGATGGGGAGAAGAGGATCCGTGTTACGCTGGAAATGCGGGAAAAGGTTGTCCGTATCCGTGTATTTAATACAGGAAAACAGATTCCGGAGGATGAGCTGGACAAGATCTGGATCAAGTTTTATAAGGTGGACAAGGCAAGAACAAGAGCTTACGGAGGCAGCGGAATCGGTCTTTCTATCGTAAAGGCAATCGTGGACGCCATGAATCAGCAGTGCGGTGTAAAAAACTGTCATGACGGTGTGGAATTCTGGTTTGATCTTGACCGTCAGAGCCATTGATCCGGCGCAGGGCGGCAGAGTTGAAATCATTGCGTGGAAACAGAAAATATGCTACAATATAAGCATTAGCCCGAGAGACTTTTCGCACAGAATAAGGGGATTATGAGAGATGAAGATTCATACCAATAAAAGACTGATCGCAGCGGCTGCCGTAATGGCGTTTACGCTGACAGGCTGTGGTTCTGTTCCGGATCTGGATCATGTTAATCGTGATATGGAAGCGGAGTATATGGCAGGTGCACTGCTCAAATATGATAAGAATAATGACGATATGCTTGACTATGACAGAAGTATTTTACGGGCAACGCCGACACCGACACCGGTTCCGACAAGCAAACCGGTACAGACGACGGCAACACCGTCCGGTTCTGCTGTAGCAGGAAACGATTCTGACGGTACCGGTGAGGTGGCAGCGACAGTTCCGGCAGAAAAGGTGTTTGATCTGAAGCAGGTAGACATTAAAATGATGTCCAGTGAACTGAAGCAGACGTATGGTTCTGCAGATGCAGCGGTCACTGCGCATAGTGGCAGCAAGCTTTATATTGTGCATTTTCGTGTGAAGAATCAGGCATCTATACGGCAGAAGGTGAATCTTCTCAAGAAGGATCTTGAGTATACACTGGTCTCTGACGGCGAAGTATTAGGAAAACCGTTGATGACGATATTGCAGAATGACCTGCAGTATTATAAGGAGAACATGAAGGCCGGTCGAAATTCCGAGGCGGTTTTGGTATTTGAGATTGACGGGAAGCAGAAACTTCAGAATCCGGTGATTCAGGTGACGGATGGAAAAGTTACGGGAGAGATTGCTGTTCATTAGCAAGGAAGCTACTGTTATCCGGGGATAACAGGAATATAGAAAGGATTGAGGTTTATATGGAGACAGGTATTTTATTGGAGAGTGGAACAAACGAGCTGGAGATATTGGAATTTCGTGTGGGCAAGAACTATTATGGTATTAATGTGGCGAAGATACGGGAAATCCTTCCGTATCAGAAGCCGACACCAATCCCGAATGCAGATGCAAGGATCGAGGGAATCTTTATGCCGAGAGATGAGGTCATTTCTATTGTGGATCTTTCTACCGTGATGAATATCCCGAAGGCAGCATCTACGGCGGGGGATATGTATATCGTAACGAATTTCAATAAGCTGAATACAGCCTTTCATGTACAGGGCGTGGAGGGAATCCACAGAGTTTCCTGGGAGGATATCATTGAGCCGGATTCGACGATCAATGCGTCAGGCATGGGGATGGCGACGGGAATTATCCGGATCGGGGAAAAGCTGATCATTATACTTGATTTTGAGAAGATAGTAGCACAGATCAATCCGGAGACGGGACTGAAGGTTTCTGATATCGATCATATGAGTGGCAGAACAAGAGTGGATTCTCCGATTCTTATTGCAGAGGATTCACAGCTTCTGGGAAAGATGCTTCTGGATTGTTTGAAGAGAGCAGGATTTAATAATGTAGATATCACAGCGAACGGAAAGGAATGCTGGGATAAGCTGACAGCATATGAGCAGAAGGGTGTTCTTGATGAGAAGGTTGCCTGCGTGATCACAGATATCGAGATGCCACAGATGGATGGACATCATCTGACCAAGCTGATCAAAAGCAATGAGAATATGGCACATATTCCGGTTATCATTTTCTCTTCTCTGATCAACACGGAGATGCGCAAAAAGGGAGAGAGTCTGGGAGCAGATATGCAGCTTTCCAAACCGGAGATCGGTCAGCTTGTCGGAGCGATTGATGAGATCCTGCAGATTGACAGGGCAGATTAAAAGGTTGACGTAATTTTGCAGATTGACAGAATTGATTGAGTGATTGACGGAATTCTGGAGATTGACAGAGCAGATGGAGCGGTCAAAGGGCAGATAAAGAACAGGTAATTAAGGAGATAATGGCTTGAGCGAAGAGGATATCAAGGATGCGGCAGTAGATGCTGCAGAAGAAGAGAAAAGTGAATATGACAAGCTTGCAGATTTTGTGGATCTGGAGGATTTAAGCAGTCTCATGGGCGAAGACGATTTTGCCGATCTGGATGATCTTGGGGATATTTCCGATCTTGATCTGAATGGGGATGAGGAGGATATTCCGGCTGACATGACAGAGAAGCTGCCGGAACAGCAGCCCTTGGTGACAGATGAGGTGCCGGAACAATACAATCAGGCAGAGACAGTGGAGAAAGCACAGGTGACGGAAGAGCCTGAGGCATCACTTGATGATCTGGTGGGAGATTTCTTAAATGATCTGGATGCTGCAGGAGGTGTGGCGGAGCCTGAGAGTAATGATATCGCGCCGGACAGTAAAGAGGATGAGGTCTCTTTGCAGGACAGCATTCCGGATGATCTGGAATCACTGCTGGCATTCGATTCCCTCGACACTGAGGAGGATGATGGAGCCGGAGATTCCGGAGAGGTCGATATTTCACAGGCTAAGGAGGATGAGATGCCGGTTGCCGGGACAATACAGGACGCGGCAGAGAGCCTGGGCGAGACGCGGAATGAATCAGAGTCCGCAGAGGATGATATGCAGGCTGCAATGGATGCCCTTTTAGCACCGAAGACAGCAGGCACGGAAGTGACAGACGCACTTGTTGAACCGGAGGCGGATGAGCCAAAACCGGAAGCGGCGGATATGCTTGTGGAGCCTGAGCAGAATGAGACTGTGCCGGAGGTGGCGGATGCACTGGTAGAACCGGAGCAGGATGAGACCCGGGCGGAGGTAGCAGATGCACTTGTAGAGCCTGAGGAGGAGACCTTCAGTCTGGATGACATTCTGGCACTCGACGAGGATGGAATGGACAATCCGGATGATGACATGCAGGCATTGCTGGAAGGACTTGGCGGCAGTGATATTCCGGAGGAGCTTTCTGAGGTACAGGAAGTGACGAAGAAACCGGGACTGTTGAAGCGTCTGTTTGGCAATGTTGTTACGGATGAGATTGCGGAAGCTGAGCTTGCCGAGCGAGCCAGAGAACAGGAAGAAGAGGCAGCCAGGAAGGAAGCGGCAGAGGCAGCTAAAGAGGAGAAAAAGGCAGCAAAAGCGGCGAAGGCAGAGGAGAAAGCGGAAGCTAAGAAAGCAAAGGCGGAAGAAAAGGAATTAAAGAAAGCGGCAAAAGAGGAAGAGAAGGCAGCCAAAAAGGCAGAGAAGGAAGCAAAGAAAGCCGAAGAGGATGCGGAGGCTGAATTAGAGGTTACCGGCAAGCTGAATAAAGTCGGTGTTTCCATTGTAGTGATCCTGGCGGCAATGTTTCTTGCAGCAGAGATTTCCGGAACGAAGATCTTCAGCTACCGTTCAACGATCAAGGAGGCAACGAGCTTCTTTGATGCCGGAAAATATACCGATGCATATCAGGAGATTCTTGGTACGGACATGAAGAAATCGGATCAGGAGACATACGATAAGATCGTCACAGTGATGAAGGTGCAGCGGGCGCTCAATTCCTATGAGAATTATGATAATATGAAGTATTATCCGGATGCACTCAATGCATTGCTGGTAGGTCTGAAGAAGTACGATGAGAATCTTGATACTGCCAAGAGTCTTGAGGTGGAGGAGGATCTTGATTCCTGCAGGGACAAGATCGTAACACTGCTTGATGAGGAGTATGGTTTGTCAGAGTCGCAGGCAAGGGAGCTTCTTGTTCTGGATAAGACTTCCTACACGGATAAGGTGGTTGCGATCGCCATGAAGAAGCAGTCATAACATAATGAGTCCCCAAGGACTCATATTAGGAGTTTCTTCGAAACTCCGTCATGCGCAGAAAGCGTGCGC
>ERZ791815.1703-NODE-1703-length-12281-cov-3.034353_pt1 | contig 12281 bp, 8 predicted proteins | sample MGYA00510302_ERZ791815 | MGnify/ENA primary metagenome ERZ791815 (study PRJEB30046, sample SAMN00791995) | human gut metagenome | study: EMG produced TPA metagenomics assembly of the A metagenome-wide association study of gut microbiota in type 2... | reverse complement strand
TCTTTGGAAATTAAGTTTATGAAGCTATATCGAAATATGTATCTTTACCATAGGGGCAAATACTCGGATTCGTCCCTACAGCAAAGCTATAATGGCAAGAGTAGTAAACCGCAATGCGAGTTTATTCTTTTGGCTTCGGCTCTTTTTTAGCCAATAAAACGATATTGTAAACGTATTCGGTCATCCAATTTTCAGAGTATCCCAATGCGTGTTGATACTTACGGATAGCAATACAAGTTTTGTGTACGCTGTCATCTTTCCGGTCATAATGTCATGGATAGTTTTTTCCGTCATATTACGTAACATCTTCTTCATTACGCTGGGCATACGGAACTTCCATTGCATCAGATTGCCGATAAGCATCATCAAGTCATTGCTGAATCCTTGGAACATAAAAAGATATGTCTTTACATCGTTTACATTCTTACAATTCTTTTTAATGGAATTGTCTATTTCTTTGAAGAAATCATCACTTAGTCCATAAAGTTCTACTAACATTTTTTTACAGCGTGACTTTTCGGCAATTCCTAATTTATTGTTTTGGGTCGGGATTTTAAGTGTACGTTTGAAAACTGCCATGTCAGGCAGAAAATTAATATTGGTAATACCTATATTGCAGGCCATTACAGACTGATAATATACACGAATCAGCGTCATGAAGTCTTCCATTCCACCTACTTTGGCGTTTTCTTCTCCTTCTGCTTGTTTTTTACTGAATAATTTTGAAAATATGCTCATGGCTTTTTTATTTTATGTTCTTGCCGCAAAGATACTTATTTTTTTTTAATACTTTACCAACATTCCAAATCTTCCTCAATGTCCTTCATTCTATCTTTCGTGAAAACAGGATTCTTAATTCCGCTACGTTTCTGTATCCGATAATCTTCTAATAGGCGGAAAGCATATTTGCCTAATAGAACGATGGCTATCAGGTTACAAATGGTCATGAATCCCATTGCTATATCTGCCAGGCCCCATGCCAAGTCCAAGCTGGCAAGTGCACCGAACATTACCATGCCGCATACAGAGATGCGGTAAACCGGAATAGCCCAGCGTTGGCGGGTGATATATCGTACATTGGCTTCGCCGTAATAATAGTTTCCCAATATACTACTGTAAGCAAAAAATAGAATTGCTACTGCTACATAAATTGTTCCGATATCACCTATTTCATTATTTAACGCCATCTGTGTCAGTTTAATTCCGTTGGCTTCTCCTGTAGACGCCAGCCCGCTGAAAAGAATGATAAATGCTGTACATGTGCAAATGACCAAGGTATCTGTAAAAACACCTAATGTTTGAATCAATCCTTGTTTTACGGGATGGGTGACATCGGCGGTTGCTGCCACATTGGGTGCAGAACCCATACCGGCTTCGTTGCTGAACAATCCGCGTTTGATGCCTTGCATCAATGCCATGCCTATACCCCCGCCTAATGCCTGTTCCCAACCGAAAGCATTCTCAATAATCAGCTCAATGACTCCCGGCAAATGTTTGACATTCATAATCACGATGAAAAGTGCTAAAAAAATATACCCCAAGGCCATGATGGGTACAATGATGCTGCTGACTTTGGCTATACGCTGAATACCTCCGAAAATAATAATTAATGTAAGTGCAGTCAATATGCATCCCATCAGAGCCGGAGAAATATTGAAAGCTTCCTCGAATGCGGCACAGATAGTGTTGCTCTGCACGGAATTGAAAGCAAACCCGAAGGTGAAAATGAGCAAAAAGGCGAATAGAATTCCCATCCATGGTTGTTTTAATCCTTTTTTCATGTAATAAGCGGGGCCACCGACAAAAGAATTATGTCCATGTACCTTATATAGCTGGGCAAGTGTGGATTCGATAAAGGCACTGCTGGCACCAAAAAGTGCAATTACCCACATCCAAAAGACTGCACCCGGACCACCCAATGTAATGGCGGTGGCTACTCCTGCCAGATTGCCTGTTCCCACGCGGCTTGCTATGGAGATGGCAAATGCCTGAAAAGAGGAGATGTGATGTTCGCGACCTTCTGTCTTGCCGGTGGAATCTCCAAGCAGGCGTACCATTTCGCCTATCATGCGGAATTGTACAAATTTCGTTTTGTAAGTGAACCAGAATGCGCAACCTAGCAGCATTATAATTAAGATGTATGTCAAAATAACATCATTTACGTTGCCGATTAATTGGGTTAAAATATCCATTACTTTATATTGTCTTTAGTTTAGGTTTTAATATTGATGTTTTTATTCTTGGTTTAGTCTGAAGTAAAACTTATGTCCGCTAAATACAGGCTCTACTAAGCCAAAACGAATAAAGTCTGCTAATAGTTCGCTTGCAGTCTTCCTGTTTAAGTTACAAATTCGGCAACACTGATTGAGAGATATTTCTCCACGTTCTTTCAGTGTGTCAAGCAGCCGTTGTTCTCTTTCTGTAAACTCAACCAATACGCCTTCCGTTTTTTTGTATGCTGCCACATTTTCAGATGTACAGGTGTGGCAAGGATATTTTCATCTTTGATACGGATGTATGCCCAAGGATTATTTTTTTCATCCAGTGCATAGACAGGCTTGACTGCCATTTCACCGATAGAAACTTCTAATACGCTTTTTCCTTCGACCAAATAAGTCCGTGTCTCGATTTCTACTTTAGGGCAGCAATACATTGTGGCTGCCGCTTCTATCATATATATTTCTTCTTCTGAACGAATGCCGGCTATTTTGCCGTTGTCTTTGACGCCGACCAACAATCGTCCTCCTTCTGTATTGGCAAAGGCGGACAAGCTTCGGGCTATCTTGCGTGCATCCGATATTTCGAATTTAAAATCTTGATGGCAATGTTCTCCCTCCGAGACCAGTTGCCGGATGTATTGGGTATCTGTTAATGGCTTCATTTCGGTTGCAAAAATAGGAAAAATAATGCTTATGCTCAAAAGGGAGGAGGAAGGATGAAACAAATTATAGGTATTAAATGATAAAAATGAAAGAATTAACTTGGTTATTATCAAGCTTTTTCTTTCATTTGCATAGGAAAAAGAAATTAGCTTTTAAATAATAAAGGATATGAAGAAATTGGGACTTGTCATTGTGCTGTTGTGTCTTTCTATGGCAGTTAGTGCAGGTGGGTTTATGTTCAAGCATCTTGAAGTAAAAGATGGTTTGTCTAGTAATCGGGTAAACGATATATTTAAAGATTCAGAAGGCTTTATGTGGTTTGCTACGGCTTCGGGGCTGAATCGTTATGATGGTTGCCAAATGAAAGTTTATCGCAGCCATAACCTTGACTTGGGACCTTTGCCGGATAATTGTGTTCAAAAGGTACAGGAAGATGGAAAGAAAAGACTGTGGATACGTACTGCTGCCGGTTATACGATTTATGATTCTAAAACAGAAAGTTTTAATCGTGATGTGCATGCTTTGTTGTGGGAAGCCGGTATTGACGGAATCCCTGCTTTGACTTATATTGATAAGAATAAGAACATGTGGTTCTATATTGCTTCTAAAGGCTGCTATCTTTATATTCCTGAATCACAGTTGCTTTATCCGCTTTTGTTTGATGCCGGTCAATTGCCTGAAGGAGAGATAACGGATATTTCAGAGTGTAGTGATGGAGTATTGCTTGTGTATAATACGGGAATGATTGTGTGTCTGAACAGGGATACAAATAAAATAAATTGGGATTTAAAGGAGATATCCAAAGAATTGGGAAATAATAAATATGAGACTTTTTCTTTTTTCGTAGATAAAGAGAATGACATTTGGATTTACAGTCCTTCCGGACTTTGGATTTATAATCCGGCAGAGAAGAAGTGGCAAAAGAAGTTAAGAGACCTTATAAATCGGCAATCGCGGAGTGCGGTGTTGTCCGTTGCTCAGGATTTGCAAGGACGTATTTGGATAGGACGGGAACATGACGGGGTAAATATCCTGAATAAGTCTACCGGGGAAATAAAAACATTGATGCATCAACCTGACGATGAACGCAGTCTGCAAGATAATACTGTTTCTGCATTATATGAAGATCCTAATGGAATGATGTGGTTAGGCACATGGAAGAAAGGAATATCTTATTATCATGAAAGTATCTTCAAATTCAGTCTTGATTATGTGGGTGATGTCACTGCTGTTGAAGAAGATAAGAATGGGGATTTGTGGATAGGAACCAACAATGATGGTTTGATACATTGGAAAATAAATACCGGTGAACCTCAATTGTTTGTCCGTGAGGTATCCGATGCCAATTCTTTATCATCGGATGCTGTCTCTTGTTTATTGAGAACCAGAGACGGAAAGCTTTGGATAGGAACGCTGGGAGGAGGATTGGACTGTTATGATAATGGTCGATTTACTCATTATAAGAATATGGTGAAAAATAGTAAATCATTGACTGATAATAATATTGTGGCGTTGGCGGAAGATAAATCCGGTATTGTCTGGATAGGTACATCAGGTAGTGGTCTGCAAAGTCTCAATCCACGTACAGGAGAATTTAATACTTATAATACCACAACGTCTGACCTTGCATTTAATACTGTTTCTTCATTGTATATAACTAGGGATAACTCCTTAATGATAGGGACTTCCCGGGGACTGTCTGTCATGGATTTATCAACAAAAAAGATTATTTCTTTGACGGGAACTAAATCGGGAAAAACTCGTTTCTCAAACCAGAATATAAATCAGGTGTATGAAGATAGTCGTGGGCTGATATGGATAGCAACTCGTGAGGGATTGAATATTTATAACCCGAAGATAGATGAATTGACGATTCTTGCAGAGAAAAATGGTTTGTCAAACCTGTTGACAGTCGGAATTGTGGAGGATGATAACTCGAATATGTGGATAACTTCTGCCAAAGGATTGACTCATATCATACCGATGCTTGACTCAAAGACCGGTATGTATGATTTTCGTTGTAATATTTATGATGAAAGAGATGGTTTACAGAGTAGCGGTTTTAATCAACGCTCTGTGAAAAAGTTGTCTTCCGGTGAAATCGTAATAGGAGGAGTATATGGAATTAATCGTTTCTTTTCTGATAAGATTAAATACAACGAGGTATTGCCTAACGTGTTTTTTACTCATTTCTTGTTGTTCAATAAAGAAGTTGAAGTAGGAGAAGTATATGGTGATAAAGTCATTTTGGATAAGGCTTTGAATTTTGTAGATCAAGTGGAGTTGGATTATAAGCAGAATATGTTTTGTGTGCAGTTCGCTTCAGATAATTATATTATTCCTGAGAAAGTGGAATATGCCTATAAGCTGGAAGGATTCGGTGATGAATGGATTACGACTAAGACAGGAGAGGCGGTTTATACCAATTTATTTCCCGGTACTTATTTATTGAGGGTAAAAGCAATAAACAGTGATGGATTCAGTGGAAATGAAGAAGCTTCGCTGAAAATAGTTGTTACACCTCCGTTTTGGCTGTCTACATGGGCTTGTATACTGTATGTTATTCTGTTTGTTGGCATTATGTTGTTAATGTGCAGTAAAATGTGCGGTGGCAAACGTAAATCCGGACAATCAGAGGAGCAGTCTGAGATAGGAGAGGATGAATCGGATGAGGAATCGGAAGAATTAGAACAGCCCGGCAGTTATAAACCGGAAGAGAAGGTGACGTCTGAAGAAGAATCCGGTGCCGTTTTACTTGCTCACGATGAATCAATATCTTCCGAAGTTGTGGATGAAGTTGTTTCGAAAGCAGTTGAAGAAGAAGAGGTTGTAGAGATAAAAACGATAGAATCTGTTTTGGAGGAAAAAAAGGAAATTGACACCGTTTCAACCATCAAGACCCAGAGGGCCAGAGTTATCCAACTTATAGAAGATGAAAACAGTGACGAGTATACTACTTATATAGTACCGGAAGATGAGTTGCCGGAGGTGATTATTACTGCAGGAAGTAAGAAGGTTGATGGTATTATCCCTCCTGCTATCAGTGAGATGATAGGAACGAAGAAAGCTGTAAGCCATAGTGGTAATGATGAATCGGTAGATGAGAAGCTATTGGGAGCCGCGATGAAATATGTAGAAAGTAATATTTCCCGTAGCGATTTATCGGTAGAAGAATTAAGCCGTGAACTGGGAATGAGCCGTGTAAACTTATATAAGAGATTGGTGGCTATGACAGGGAAGACACCGATAGAGTTTATTCGTGTTATTCGTTTGAAGCATGCTGCTAAGTTGTTGCGTGAGACTCGGATGAATATATCGGAAGTTGCTTATCAGGTGGGATTCAATAATCCTAAGTATTTTACTAAATATTTTAAAGAAGAATTTGGTATGCTTCCGTCAGTGTATCAGGAGAAAGAAAAACAAGAACAAGGCGAATGATAAGAACAATTCCATTTGGAAGTTGTTTTATTTGTAATAATCACATTTAAAATAAGAATAGAATGGAACATACAGTCATACATGATGAGAAGGTAAATCGGTTTGAGGTTTTTGAATCGGGACAGATTGCTTATCTGCAATATGAGGAAAAAGACGGGGTGCTGGATATACTCCATACCATGGTTCCTCCACAATTGGAAGGAATGGGAATAGCAGCAGATTTGACAACGGCTGCTGCCAGATATGCCGAAATAAATCAATTGAAGATAAAACCTACTTGTTCATTTGCAAAAACATATTTCATACGTCATTCGCAATACGGGGATTTATTGGTATAAAGACGAAAAAGCAGTGTGTTGGAAATCCAATGTAACTATTACACTGGTTTGTTTTTGACACACTGCCTTCTTTGGTATCCGTATTTTAGTCACACTGTTTGTGAGTCATAATCTCCAATACTAATTTATCTGTTTCATTCATGCCTTGTGAGCCGATTTTGGTCAGGTTGCGGATACTGCGGTCTACATTATCATCGATAATACCTTCTACGGAACTGACGCATTTATGCTCCATTGCTAAAATAGCGGAAAATACAGCTGTAGATACACCACTGGTCAGTTTGAGGGCACAGCTGGGCTTTGCTCCGTCGCAAATCATTCCCGTGATATTGGCTATCATATTTTGTACGGCAAAAGTAATCTGTTCGTAATTTCCTCCCATTAAGTAGGTTATTCCACAACTGGAACCTGTTGCTGCAACTACACAGCCGCACAAAGCAGATAAACGCCCCAAACTTTGTTTTATATAAATAACAGTCAAATGACTGAGAACGAGTGCACGAATTAATTCTTCTTCAGATTTATGGTTGTCTTCTGCATAAACCACCACAGGCAAAGTAGCAGTAATTCCTTGGTTTCCACTGCCGGAGTTACTCATTACAGGAATCATGGCTCCGGCCATACGTGCATCGCACGCTGCAGAAGTATAAGATAGAATATGAGTGAAAGTATTGCTGCCTAATAACTGTTTTTCGCTTTTACTTTCTTTTAATATTTTGCCTAATTGATGTCCGTAATTACCTTGAAAAGAGCGTTCGGCTGCATTTTTGTTCAAACGTTTGGTCTCAAGTATGAAGCGGATTTCTTCGAGAGGGGTAGTCGTGGCAAATTCATAAACTTTCCGTAAATTAAGTTCTGGTTCATGTTGTTCTTCTTCAGAGGAGCTTGTAGCCTGTTTGTTCAGTATAACATCATTGTTATGAGATACATATATAAAATTAGTATGCCCTCCTGATATAATAGCCGTTGCCTTGTCATTATCGGCTTCACAGATTATCTCAATATATAGCTTTTCGTCTATGTCTTTTTTAAGCCCGATGCAGATTGCTTGTGAATCTATCAGCTTTTTTCCTTCCTCTACAGCTTCGGGGGTGCTGTCTTTTAATACTTCAAGCTGGTATTCGGATTTTCCGATTAAAGCTCCCAAAGCGATGGCAATGGGAAGGCCGATCATACCGGTTCCCGGGATGCCCACTCCCATGGCATTTTTCAATATATTGGCACTTAACAGTGCTTTTATTTTTTCAGGTCTTTTCCCTAATGTTTCAGTTGCTTTGGCTACACAAAGTGCGACAGCTATAGGTTCGGTACATCCGATAGCAGGAACCACTTCGCGGTTAATCAGGGCAATGATTTGCTCTCTTTCTGACTTGGCAATCATAGTTTTAGAATTTTTATGAATAAGAAGGCTGTCCGATTCATTTTATTCAGAATGACAAGATGATAGGACTGCCGGGTCTTTAGAGACAGCCTTCTTATCCGGGGTTTTATTTTTCTTTCTTGTAATTATCTAATCCGGTCTGAAGGAAATCCACGTATTTATCTATATCTTCGTCATATGAATACGATTTATTCAGCGGCTTTCCTTCATTGTCTATTAATACATAGAATGGTTGTGCATTAGCACCAAACTTAGAACGTTGCAGATAACTCCATTTGTCACCTACTGTGCGCAGAGTACGTTCCTTACCGTTTTCCATTACCTTGATATGTTCCGGCAATGGCTCTTTGTTGTCTACATATAATGTAATCAATACATAATCGTCTGTCATCAGTTTGCTTACTTTCGGGTCTGTCCATACAGCAGCTTCCATCTTGCGGCAGTTTACACATCCGTAGCCTGTGAAGTCGAGCATAACCGGTTTTCCATTGCGTTTGGCATATTCCATGCCGGCATCGTAATCATCAAATTTGGCATGGACTTCATTGTTATACAAATTGAAATCCTGAGTTGTCATAGGAGGAGCGAACGCGCTGACAGCCTTTAACGGTGCTCCCCACAATCCGGGAACCATATATACGGCGAATGCCAAAGAAATCAATGCCATAAAGAAGCGGGGTACACTTGTGGTATTGTCATCGTCATCATGTGGGAATTTAATCTTGCCTAACAAGTAGAATCCTAACAAACCAAAGATTACAATCCACAAGGCAAGGAATGTTTCGCGGTCCAGAATTCTCCATCCATAAGCTAAGTCGGCTACGGATAAAAACTTTAAGGCAAATGCTAATTCAAGGAAACCCAATGTTACTTTTATGACATTCATCCAGCCTCCGGATTTCGGCATTGATTTTAACCAAGACGGGAACATAGCGAACAGTGTGAATGGCAAAGCCAAAGCGATAGCAAAACCCAGCATGCCGATAGCAGGGGCAATGACACTGCCGGTGGTAGAAACTTCTACCAATAAGAAACCTATAATAGGACCTGTGCAAGAGAAAGAAACCAATGACAAGGTAAATGCCATAAGGAAGATACTCAATAAACCGCTTGTTTGTTCTGCTTTGCTATCCACTGCATTACTCCATTTGGAAGGTAATGTCAATTCAAATGCTCCGAAGAATGACGCAGCAAAAATAATCAGCATTAAACAGAACAAGATATTAAATACAGCATTGGTAGATAGAGCATTTAATGCACTTGCACCGAAAATTAAAGTAATAGCCAAACCTAATGCAACATAAATAACTACGATAGATGCACCGTAAGTCCAAGCATCACGGATACCTTTCTTTTTATCTTTGCTGCGTTTCAGGAAGAAACTTACGGTCATTGGAATAATAGGCCATACACACGGAGTGAATAAGGCAAGCAACCCACCGATGAATCCGGCAAAGAAAATATATATCCAAGAACGATCTTGCTGCGAAGTTGTCTCACCATAGCTGTTCAATTCTTTGATAACCGGTGTCCAATAGTCCTGTACAGAGGTTTCGTTATCGGATAAGGCTACAGTAGCAGTACTGTCAATGGCAGTTGTTTCTGCAACAGAATTTTCAGCAGCAGGCTGGTTTACTGTTTCGGCTTTGGTTTCCGATGTTGCAACTGTAGCGGTAGCGGCATTCCCTTTTCCCGAGAAGGAGAACGGTACTTCTGTCGGTGGTAAGCAGTTTTCGTCATTACATGCACCATATTCCAGATAGCCTTCAATTTGATAGGAAGCATCTGTGATTTTAAACTTCTGAACAAAAGTTGCAGTATTCTCGAAGTAACGTAATTTCATTTCGAACACTTTGTCGAAGTTTTCAATTTCTTTTCCTTGTGGAGTGAGCTTTCCCATCAGCTCTGCACCTTGTATTTTTTCCACATTAAAGGTAGCGGAAATAGGACCGCCCGAAGGAAGGTCAGTGGAATAAACATGCCATCCGGCATCAATATTACCGGTAAACACAATCTGTGCTTCTGTGTCGGAAATTGTTTTCAACTCAGTTTTAAACTTGACTGGTTCTTGAATTTGGGCAAATGACGGAAGCCATGCCATGATTATCAAAAGGCAGCTTAATAAAAACTTCTTTTTCATTGTCTGTATTTTACGTTATTAATATTCTGATGATACAAAGAAAGGGATAAAATCTAAAAAAAGAGTCTTTATACCTATATAAATATCGGCAATTGCTGTTTTCGGAAGAAAAATCAAGGGTATATAGTGACTTATTGCTGTTTTTGTAATTCCAGCACTTTATTGCGGTATTGAGAAGGAGTCATTCCCACCACCGATTGGAAAAGGTTGTAGAAAGTAGAAATGGAGTTGAACCCCAAGTCGGCAGAGATTGCTTTTAGCGGGGTGTCGTTTTGGGGATTGGATAATAGGCGGATGGCTTCTTCAATACGGAAACTGTTTACATAGTGAGTAAAGGATTGTTTGGACTGCTCATTGATAATACGAGAAAGATAGGTGCGGTTTGTGCCTAATAAATCGGCTATTTTATCCTTTGTAATACTGTTGTCTTTGTAAATTTTTTCTTCACGCATGGCTCGCTCTAAAGCTCTGAAAAGTTCCAGACTTTTCTCATCGGTGAGTGATGATCCGGCATATTTTTCGGGAGCATTACCGGACTTTCCGTTTTGTTCCAGTTCTCTGATACGTTGGTTCAGTTCTGTTTCTCTTTTGATGGCTTCTTGATTTTGCTTGACGATACTTACATAAAGTTTATTTTTACGTTGGTAGAGGTAGTACAGCAATCCCAATACAATAAAGATAATGATAAGAATAAATGTTTGCTGCTGGATGCGTTGTTCTTTCTGCATCACATCTAGCTTACTCTGTTTTATCATATTCTCTTGTCGCTCGGTGTCATATTTAAATCTCATCTCGCTTAAATCTCTTTCCTTATCTTTATTAAAAAGACTATCATTCTCCAAGCGGAACACCTTATAGTAATTCAGTGCGTTATGGTACTGATGAAGTTGTTCGTAACAGGTAGAAAGAGTTTCATAAAGTGCATTGCGGTGAATTGCATTTGCCCGTGCATACGAAATTGCCAATCCTTGTTTCAGTAACAGGATAGCTTCTTCATAGTTCTTTTCCTTCATTAAAACACGGGCGTATCCCAAATGGGCATATACAATGGAAGAAGTTTGTGCAGCCTGTTTATCTTTCATTGCTTTTTTATAGTATTCGATGGCTTGTACATATTCTCCTGAATCACATAGGATATTTCCGAAAAGATTATAAGTATGTGCCTGATCGTAAAAATCATTTTCCAGCATTAACTTTTCTGCTTCATGAATATATTTTATGGCTTCTTCGTTTTGCTTCATCAAGAAATACAGATAAGCGGTATTGATTGCTCCGGTGTAAATAATATAGGGGTCGTTGAGCCTATGTCCGAGTTCATACGATTCTAACGCATATTTGATGCCGGCTTTATCTTTTTTCAGATAATAGATATTAGCTAAATTAGCTAATAGGATAGCGTATTGCTCTTGATATTTATTTTGTTGTGCCAACGTGATACCCTTATACAGCCATTGAATGGCACGATAATAATCTGTATCGATATTGGCAGCATATAGCCCTAAATTGCCATACACTGAGCATAGAAGGGAATCATTGTGAAGTTTGGTTGCCAACTCCAAAGCCAGATTCAAATTCTTTTTGGCAACCTTCTCCCTGCCACTCATCATTTGTGCTTGTCCTTGAAAGAGATAGGAATATAGATAGAGAGATGGATTTTTACTCTTATCCGCTATATTTTTCATGTATTCAGCATAAGTGATTGTTTTGGAGAACTCTCCTTTATTGAGGTAATATTGACATAGAAATTTTAGTGCATTACTATTTTCAGGTTCCTTTTTGATAACTTCCAGTTGCTTTTCGATAATAAAAGGCTTCTTTTGCGCTTTTGCGCAAAAGGGTGTCCAAAGGAAAAGTACTAAAAGGAGATACGTTATCTTCATGCGTTTTTTCTATTGTAGATGCAAATGTACATGATAATTTTGGGATTTTCATTCTGCATTGTCTCTTTCTTATAATAATTTATGAGGAGAGTAGGCTTAAAAAGTGGGATATAAGTGGTCTTAAGAGAAAAAATATAGTGTTTTTTGTTTTTTTTCTCCTAAAAGTATTGCAGTTTTAAAATAAAAGCGTACCTTTGCACCGCTTTCAGGAAGAAAGTACTT
>ERZ791815.1700-NODE-1700-length-12294-cov-9.784133_pt1 | contig 12294 bp, 8 predicted proteins | sample MGYA00510302_ERZ791815 | MGnify/ENA primary metagenome ERZ791815 (study PRJEB30046, sample SAMN00791995) | human gut metagenome | study: EMG produced TPA metagenomics assembly of the A metagenome-wide association study of gut microbiota in type 2... | reverse complement strand
CCGCTGCCCCGCGCGGCAGGTCGAATGCGTGCGCGAGGCCGAGACGCTGGTCCTGCAGGACCTCTCGGTCCGCCGCCCGGCCCGGGAGCTGGCCGACCATTTTGGTTTGAGCGAGAGCGGCTTCAAACTGTACTGCCAGAACGTGCTGGGCGAGGGGTATCTCGCCTACTTCCGCCGCCGCCGGCTCGAAAGAGCCGCCGAGCTGCTGCGCACGACCCCCCAGCGGGTGCAGGACATCGCCGCCCGGGTCGGCTACGAGAGCCAGGGCCGCTTTGCCCAGGCGTTCTACGACCAGTTCCGCCTGACCCCGCTGGAATACCGGCGCTTGTCGAAGTAACCCGAAAGGAGCGGAAAATTGAACAACATCACGCGCTCGATTTTCCGTGCCATTCATGAGGGGCGGTGGTTGAGCATTGAATACAAAAACCAACAGACCCAGCAGACCAAATACTGGGTCGCTATCCGCGGACTGAACCCCAGGACCCGCACCCTGAACGTTGACGGGCTGCATCTGGGCAAATTAAGCGTGCAGGCGCTCGACCATATCAGCATTGACCGCATCCAGACCGCCGAGGTCGTGGACGGCTCGTGGTGCCCCGTCAACCAGACGCTCATCGACGACATCCGCGACAACCCCGGGCGGTACGCGGCGCTGTTTGACAACGCTGCCAACCTGCGGGTGCTGGACTATCTGGCCGCCTGCAACCGGCTGGACGCCACGCCCTACCAGTCCAACTACAGCCTGATTCATCAAATTGACGCCGACTGCTTTGCCGATTATAAGGAGGACACGCTGGAGCTGACCGACGACCAGTTCCGTGAGCTGGTGGGCCGGTTCCAGCGCCGGGTCGAGGACCGCCGCCGGAACGCTGCCCGCCCCAGCCTGCCCACGCTGGGGCTGAACCTTATCAGTATTGACACCCGGCAGGGGCTGTACGTGCTGGCCTACCGCCCGCTGCGGCTCGACGTGAAAAAGCGCGCCCTGCGGGCCGAGCCGGAGCCGGTCATCTGCCGGGAGTTCACCGTCAACGGCAGCAAGCTGAGCATCCATCAATTTCTGGATGCCGACGACTATACGCTGCTGGACGAGTTCACGAAGCACGCCGAGACCATCAAGGACCGCATCACCCGCAGCAACCCGCGGGTGCGGGTCGATGACCTGCCCTACCTCGTCGCCATCAGCCGCGACTGCCCCGTGGACTTGGAGCATGAGTACCGCGGCATCCTTACTATGTTCGAGGACCCCTCCGGCGAGACGGCCACCGCCCCGCTGCGGGCCTTCTTCGGCGAGATGACCGCCAAGCCGCGCCGCCGCAAGTCCTACCCGCTGGCGCTGCTGAACAACAAGGTCAATCTGGACCAGCTGCTGGCCATCAACAACGCCATGCGCTATCCGCTGGCCTACGTGCAGGGCCCGCCGGGCACCGGCAAGACCAACACCATCGTAAACACGCTGACGACGGCGTTTTTCAACGAGCGCACGGTGCTTTTTTCCAGCTACAACAACCATCCCATTGACGGCGTTGTGGAAAAGCTGCAGGCCGTCACCTACCACGGCCAGACCGTGCCGTTCCCGATCCTGCGCCTTGGCAACAACGAGAAAACCGCCGAGGCCCTGCGCACCATCGACCAGCTGTTTGAGCAGTGCAAAAAAATTCCCGTGCCGGAGCGGCTGCTGGACAAAAACCACGCGGACCGCACGGCCCGCGCCAAACAGCTGACCGCCCTGCTGGAACGGTATGAGCGCATCCTGGATTTACGGGAGCGGCGGGAGACCATCCGGCGCCTGCTGGACGCCCGCGGCCAGATGAACTTCCAGTACGAGCTGCAGGCCGGGCAGCTGCCGCAGGTGGACCGTGAGCTGGCCGCCTACGGCAGCATCGACTCTGCCGACGCGCTGGCTCTGCTGGACCGCAACGAGGACGAGCTGCTGCGCTACCTCTACTACACCTCGGCCCGCTGCATCCGCCGGTTGGAGGAGCCGAAATATAACGATTTAATGAGCATCGTCCACAGCCCCGACACCGACAAGGAGCGGGTCACGCAGTTCAACAAGTACATCTCGGAGCCGGAGAACCTGAAAAAGCTGCTGCGCGTCTTTCCCATTGTGGCCACGACCTGCATCTCCGCCCACCGCCTGGGCGACCCGGAGCCGAGCTTTGACATGGTCATCATGGACGAGGCCAGCCAGTGCAGCACGGCCATGTCGCTTGTGCCCATCCTGCGCGGGGCGTCGCTGATGCTTGTGGGCGATCCGCAGCAGCTCTCGCCTGTCATTCTGCTGGACCCCGCCGACAACCGCACGCTGCGCCGCCGCTACGGTGTCACGCAGGAGTACGATTACATCGAAAACTCGATCTACAAATGCTTTCTGGCCTGCGACGCCGTCAGCGACGAGACGCTGTTGAGCTACCACTACCGGTGCAGCCCCAAGATCATCGAGTTCAACAATCGCAAATACTACAACCACAAGCTGCACATTGCCAGCCGCGAGACCGACCCCACGCCGCTCGTCTATGTGGACGTGCCCAACGACACCACCGATGAGAAAAACACCGCCCCGCAGGAGGTGCGCCGCATCGAGGCATACCTGACCGCGCACCCGGACAAGCAGGTGGGCATCATCACGCCGTTTGCGAAGCAGCGCGCCGCCATCGAGGCCATGCTGCGCGCGAAGCACTTTGAGAACGCCGCCTGCGGCACGGTGCACGCCTTTCAGGGCGACGAGAAAGACGTGGTCATCTTCTCTCTGGCGCTGACCGACCAGACCCGCCCGCGCACCTACGACTGGCTGAAAACGAACAAGGAGCTCATCAACGTGGCGACCTCCCGCGCGCGGGAGCAGCTGGTCATCCTCTCGAATCAGGCCGCGCTGGACCGCCTGCACGCCGACAGCACCGACGACGACATTTACGAGCTGGTGCAGTACGTGCGCAAAAACGGCCAGTCCGAGGTGACCGAGAAGCCCGCCGCCAGCCGTGCGCTGGGCATCAAGCCCTACAGCACCAAGACCGAGGATGCCTTTTTGGAAAATCTGAACCACGCGCTGGACAACGCCTTCCTCGACGGCAGCCGCTGCACGGTCCGCAAGGAGGTACCCATCGCCCAGGTGTTTGAGGATAACCCCGGCTGCGCCGACCTGTTCTACACAGGGCGGTTCGACTTCGTCGTCTACCAGCGGGAGGGCCGCCGCCTGATGCCGATTTTAGCCATCGAGCTGGATGGCCGCGAGCACCGCGACGACCCCGCCGTCCAACGCCGTGACCGCAAGAAGGACCAGATCTGCCGCGAGCACGGCTTTGAGCTGATCCGCGTCGAGAACAGCTACGCGCGGCGGTATAATTATATCAAGAGTATTTTGATAAATTACTTCCGCAAGGTGTCGTAGCACCCGCAAACGGGCAGAGCCCGCGCATCCCGGCGTAAAACCGAAAAGTCCTGCCTCCCTTTCCCGGAGACAGGACTTTTTCCTTTTTACCGCCAGTGAAACGTAACCATGCCGTAAATATAAATAAACAAAATCGCACCCGGCACAAAATACTTAAAAATCGGCTTCATCCAGGGGCGGACCTTCAGGCCCCTGCCTGTGTTGGCTTCAGCCACAAAATTGTCCCAGCCCCAGCCAAAGCGGTTGCAGCAGAACAGCGCCAGCACCAGCGACCCCAGCGGCAGCACATTGTTGCTGACGATGAAGTCCCAGAAGTCCAGCCACGCGCTGCCCGGCGCAAACGGCTGGAAGTGCAGCACGCTGTAGCCCAGCGCCGTCGTCAGCGCCAGCAGAAAGATGCCGACGCCGCAGACCACGCAGCCCTTCGGGCGGCTCCACCCGGTCAGCTCACGCACCATGGCAAGGATATTCTCGCAGACACCCAGCACGGTGGACAGCGCCGCAAACACCATGAACAGGAAGAACAGCGCGCCCCACCAGCGGCCCCCGGCCATATTGCCGAACACCCCCGCCATCGTGTCAAACAGCAGACTGGGGCCTGCCGTGACCTCCAGCCCGTAGGTGAAGCACGCCGGGAAGATGATGATGCCCGCCAGCACGGCCACGAACGTGTCGAGAAAAATGACCCGCAGCGACTCGCCCATGAGCGCGTGATCCTTGCCGATGTAGCTGCCGAAGATCGCCATGCCGCCCATGCCGACGGACAGCGAGAAAAACGCCTGGTTCATGGCCGCCACGATGACCCCGCCGTCAATGGCCGAGAAATCCGGCACAAGGTAGAACCGCAGCCCCTCCGCCGCACCGGCAAACGTCAGGCTGTGCACGGCCAGCACCAGCATCAGCACCAGCAGCGCGCTCATCATGTATTTGGTCACGCGCTCCAGCCCGCCCTGCAAATTAAAGCTCAGCAGCACAAACGCCGCTATAAGGACCACAAGCAGATAGGTCACGTTCAGCCCGGGGTCGGCGATCATCTGCGCAAAGCCGAAATCCGCATTCTGCCCGGTCAGGAACTTGACAAAATAGTACAAGATCCAGCCCGTGACCACCGTGTAGAACGCCATGATGGCAATGTTGCCGATGAGGCTGACGACGCCGAATATGCCCCACTTGTGGCCGGGCTTTTCCAGGCGCTGGTACATGGTAACGGGGCTGGCCTGGGCGGCGCGGCCCACGGCAAACTCCATGATCATGACGGGCAGGCCCAGCACCAGCAGGCAGAGGATGTAGAGCAGCATAAAGCTGCCGCCGCCATTCTGGCCGCACATCCAGGGGAATTTCCAGACGTTGCCGCAGCCGATGGCGCACCCCGCCGACAGCATGATAAAGCCCAGGCGGCTGCTCAGACGTTCGCGTTCGTTCATAAATCAGTTTTCCCTTTCGGTAGTGATTTCCGCGCAGACAATTTCCGTGCGGCCCTGGGTGCGGAACTTGTAGCCCCAGGTGCCCGTGCCACCGCTGACGATGGCATCGCAATGGTCTGCAATGTTCTTTTTGCCGTAGTTGCGCTCATTTTTGGCAACCATGCCCACCGCACCCGCAGGCCAGACCTGCCCGCCGTGGGTGTGGCCGCTCAAAATCAGGTCCGCCCCCGCCGCGGCGGCGTTCTTAAAGTCCCGCGGCTCATGGTCGAGCCAGACCGTGTAGTGGTCGTCGGGGCCGCCGGGCATAAGCTGTGCCGCCGTGAAGCGGCTGCCGTTCGTGTACAGATAATCCTTGCGGCCCACGACGCGCACACCGCAGGGCAGCAGGACGGACGTGTCCTCCAGGATGCGCACGCCCGCGGCGGCGAACCCGCGCTCCAGATCCGCGCGGCCAAAGCTCGGCTCCCGCCAGTGGTGGAACAGGTCGTGGTTGCCGAGGACGTAATACTTGCCCAGCGGCGCGTCCAGCTCGCCAAACAGCTTGCAGAAGGCGTCCAGCTCCTCCGGCTCGGTGAACTCGTCGAAAATATCGCCGGTCAGCACAAGCAGGTCGGGACGGCACGCCTCGATTTTTGCTTTCAGCTCCGGGATGCGGGTGTGATCCATCGCCGCACAGGCGCGCGGGTGGACATCACTGACCTGCACGATGGTCAGCCTGCCGTTCGGCAGATTTTTCCGCGTTGTCAGGCTGTATTTTGTCGTACAGAGCCGCAGCGCACGCCGCCGCCCCCACCACATGATAAGGCCCGTCAACAGCCACGGCGTTATGCCGTCCAGCCAGATAATATGCCAAACAGTCAGCGGTGTGCCGCCGATGCGCCGCAGCGCCAGCCCGATGGCGGTACCGATGCAGTAGAATGTCACAAGATGTCCGGCAAACACGATGCCCAGCCCGAGCGGGTCGCGGCTGATATACGCCAGCACGCCCATCAGCACAAGCGGCAGTCCGTAATACAGCACCGGCCACCGGGCCACCAGCTGTAAGGGCGGCAGCTGCAAAAAGTTCAGGTACAGCAAAGCATCCAGCGCCACCTGCCCGAGGCGCGGAAGAACGAATTGGAAAAAAGGATGATACATGGTTGATGCCTTTGTTCGGTAAGAGTGCCTTCCCCCTGGGGGAAGGTGTCTGCGGTCCTGCCCGCAGACGGATGAGGGGCGGAGATACCGTGATTACCCATACAGGGGATAGTCTGGCAAAGTTCGCCCCTCATCAGTCCGCTTCGCGGCCAGCTTCCCCCTCAGGGGAAGCCTTTTAACAAAAACACCCCCGCACCTCGCGGCACGGGGGCTGAAATTTAATTTTTACTGCTCCTTCGCCTTGATGGCCGCGTCAATCGCGCGGGCGGCCTCTTTGCCGGCGCCCATCGCCAGAATGACGGTGGCGGCACCGGTCACGGCGTCACCGCCGGCGTAGACCATCGGGCGGGTGGTCAGGCCGTCAGGGCCGTTGGTAATCAGGCAGCCGTGCTTGTCGGCGTCCAGACCCGGCGTGGTGGAGCGGATCAGCGGGTTGGGGCTGGTGCCCAGCGCCATAATCATGGTGTCAACCTCCAGCTCGAACTCGCTGCCCTCCTTGACGATGGGGCGGCGGCGTCCGGACGCATCCGGCTCACCCAGTTCCATTTCGACGCAGGTCATACCCTTGACCCAGCCGTTCTCGTCGCCCAGCACTTCCGTCGGGTTCGTCAGCGTCTTAAAGACGATGCCCTCCTCCTCGGCGTGCTCGACCTCCTCCTTACGGGCAGGCAGCTCGGCCATGCCGCGGCGGTAGACGATATACACATTCTCGGCACCCAGACGCTTCGCGCAGCGGGCAGCGTCCATGGCGACGTTGCCGCCGCCGACAACGGCAACGGACTTGCTCTTCATGATGGGCGTGCGGGAATCCTCCTTGTACGCCTTCATCAAATTGACGCGGGTCAGGTACTCGTTGGCGGAGTAGACGCCGTTCAGGCTCTCGCCGGGGATGCCCATGAAGCGGGGCAGACCGGCGCCGGAGGCCACATAGACAGCCTCGAAGCCGTAGTCGTTCATCAGCTCGTCGATGGTCAGGACTTTACCGATGACCATGTTCGTCTCGATGTCAACGCCCATCTCCTTCAGGCCCTCGACCTCGTGCTGGACGATGTCCTTGGGCAGACGGAACTCGGGGATGCCGTACATCAACACGCCGCCCGCAACGTGCAGGGCTTCGTAGACGGTGACCTTGTAGCCCAGCTTGGCCAGATCGCCCGCGACGGTCAGGCCGGACGGGCCTGCGCCGATGACAGCGACCTTGTGGCCGTTGGGCGCGGGGGCGGCGGGCTTGGTATGTACGTTGTTGCGGTACCAATCGGCGACAAAGCGCTCCAAGCGGCCAATGCCGACGGCCTCGCCCTTGATGCCGCGGACGCACTTGCCTTCGCACTGATGCTCCTGCGGGCAGACACGGCCGCAGACGGCGGGCAGCGCGCTGGACTGGGCAATGACATGGTAAGCGGCCTCAAAGTCGCCCTCGGCGACGTGCTTGATGAAGCCGGGAATATCAATTTCAACGGGGCAGCCGCTGCGGCAGGGGTGGTTCTTGCACTGCAGGCAGCGCTTGGCCTCGTTCACGGCCATCTCCTCGGTGTAGCCAAGGGCGACCTCTTTAAAGTTTTTGTTGCGGACGTTCGGCTCCTGGCTGGGCATGGGGCACTTTTTCGGGTCCATGTTCGGCATAATTACTGCACCTCCTGCTTCAGCAAATTGCACTCGGCCTCGCGGGCGTGGGCCTCAAAGGGCTTGTACATTGTGCCGCGGTGCATAGCCTCGTCAAAATCGACCTCAAAGCCGTCAAAGTCGGGACCGTCCACGCAGGCAAACTTGGTCTGCCCGCCCACGGTCAGGCGGCAGCCGCCGCACATACCGGTGCCGTCGACCATGATGGGGTTCATCGACACAACGGTCTTGACGCCATGAGGCTTCGTCGTCTTGACGACGAATTTCATCATGATCAGGGGTCCGATGGTAATGACCTCATCAAAGTTCGCACCGTCCACAATGCGCTGCTCCAGCGGGGCGGTGACAACACCCTTCTCGCCGTAGGAGCCGTCATCGGTCATAATGATAAACTCATCGCAGCAGGCGCGGAACTCGTCCTCCAGAATGACCAGATCCTTGTTGCGGAAACCGACGATGCCGGTGACCTTGGTGCCCTGCTCGTGCAGTGCCTGGGCAATAGGCAGCGCAATGGCGCAGCCCACGCCGCCGCCGACGACGCAGACGTTTTTCAGCCCCTCGATCTCGGTGGCCTTGCCCAGGGGTCCCACAAAGTCATGCACGGCCTCGCCCTCTTTGAGGGAGTTGAGCTGCATGGTACCCGCGCCGACAACCTGGAAAATGATAGAAACGGTGCCGGCTTCGCGGTCAAACCCGGCGATAGTCAGGGGGATGCGCTCGGAGTCCTCCTTTGCGCGGACAATGATAAACTGGCCGGCCTTTGCCTTCTTGGCAATGAGCGGCGCATGGATGCAAAGTTCGGTTACGGTGGGGTTCAGCTCCCGCCGTTTGATGATAGTAAACAAAGCGATCTCTCCTTCTCTTTGTTTTTATAAATATACATTTATATTGTAGCGTATTTTGCGGGGAATGTAAAGAAGAAAGTTAAGGAAACGCGGGCGAGGAAACGGGAGAGATGAATCCCCCTACGGTTGGCGGAAAGTTCGCGGCCAAGGATGTAGTGGGCGGCGTCCCCGACGCCCCCGGAGGGGTCAAGACCCCTCCCTACGATGCAAAAGATAAAGGGGATACAATGGCAAGGCTGCGGGCCGGGCATGCCCGGCCCCCTACGGACTACTGTGAACGGGTCGCGCACGAAAGAGGCGCGCGGGTGGCTGCCTGTCCCGTTCAGCCCCACAAAAACAAAAAAACGAGACGGCCACTGCCCCGTCTCGTTTTTTCTTAAAAAGAAGGAGAAAAACAGAACGTCTCGCCGGCGCCTGAATGCGAACGGAACCACCCCTCTACAAGTGATACCCTCCCTACGGATTCGGCAGGGCGCTCTGGTATTCTTCCTCTTTAGCTGTCGCTCGGAAGCTCTCGCTTTCGATGTACTTATAGTACACTATTTTTGTCGAATTTGCAAGATGCGTACTTGTACAACATGCTACATTTACCCCACCTTGTTTTGTATAGTTTGCACAACTGTTCACGGATAATTCATACAAATAGCGCCCGGAGCGTTCAAAGCCCCGGGCGCAAGAAATATGCTGTTTTCAGACCGGAAAAGCGGGATTTCTCCGCTTATTCCACAGGAACGATCCAGCCCTTGGTGTCGGGCAGCTTGCCCCACTGGATGCCGGTCAGCGTGTCATACAGCTTCTGGGTCAGCTCGCCGATGTGGCCGCCGCTGATGTGGGCAACCTTGCCCTCCCAATCCAGCTCCTTGACAGGGGAGACAACGGCAGCCGTGCCGGTGCCAAAGACTTCCTCCAGCTTGCCCTCGTCGGCAGCCTTCATGATGTCGGCAATGGCAACGCGCTCCTCATGCACCTTGTAGCCCCAGTCCTTCAGCAGCTCGATGATGGAGCGGCGGGTGACGCCGGGCAGAACGGTGCCCACGCAGGGGGCGGTGTAGATCTCGCCGTCGATCTTGAACATGATGTTCATGGAGCCGACTTCCTCGACGTACTTCTTCTCAACGCCGTCCAGCCACAGCACCTGGGAGAAGCCGCGCTCCTCGGCCAGCTCGCCGGCCTTGATGGACGCGGCGTAGTTGCCGCCGCACTTCGTAAAGCCGGTCAAGCCCGGGGCGGCGCGGATGTACTCATCCTCAACATAGATGCGGACGGGGTCGAGGCCCTCGGCGTAGTAGGCACCGGAGGGCGCGCAGATGATGGCAAAGCGGTAATGCTTGGCGGCATGAACGCCCAGGCCCACATCGGTAGCGATGCAGAACGGGCGGATGTACAGGGACGCACCGTCGGAGTGGGGCACCCAGTCGCGGTCCACATCGACCAGCGCCTTGACCGCCTGCACGAAGTCCTCCGGCGGGATGGGGGGCATGCCGAGACGGTCCGCGGAATCGTTGAAACGGTTCGCGTTGCAGTCGGGGCGGAACAGCTGGATCTTGCCGTCCGCGGTGCGGTAGGCCTTCATGCCCTCAAAAATTTCCTGTGCGTAGTGGAACACGGTGGTAGCCGGGTCCATCTCCCACGGGCCATAGGGGACGATGCGGGCGTCATGCCAGCCCTCGCCCGCGGTATAGTCCATCAGGAACATGTGGTCGCTGAACTGCTTGCCGAAGCCGAGCTTCGACTCGTCCTGCGGCTTTTCCTTCGGATGGGTCGTTTTGGTGATTTTAATGTCCAACATAATTTCACACTCTCCCTTTTATACTCAAGCGCACCGCCGCACAGCAGTGCGGGTGATGGTTAGGTTTATTATAGCGCTGTCGCGCGGCGAGTGCAAGCCCTTATTTACAAAATGTGTATTTTGTGTTGCAAAAAGCGCAATTCGCGTTTTCCCCGGCTTTCCACAATTTTCAACAGCGCCGCTGTGGAAAATGTGGAAAATAAACGTTTTTTCTACGTAGATTTTCCCGGTTTTCCGCTTTTGAACGGGTCCGGGCGGCAGAGTTTTCCACGCTTTCCACGGAGTTTTCAACATTTCCACGGTGGATAACCGTTATACGCCGTGGATAACTCGGGGTGAATATACGGAATGTGAACGGGGTGTGAACAGAAAAAGCGTGCCGCTCTCTTTCCCACAAGAGAGCGGCACGCAGTCCAAACTCAATTTTCTTTTCGGTGCACCACAAACATCACCATGCTGAACACCAGCATAAACGCTGCCAGCCCTGCCGCAATCAGCAAAATCAGCTGGAAGACCTTCACGTTAAAGTTTGTCTGCAAATTCTCCCGCGCGGCGGAGACCACATCCGAACCGGAGGAAACCGTCGATTGGGCGTTATTGGCCATCTCCTCGGCGGCGGTCAGTGCGGCCTGGGCGGCGTCGGTGTCGCCCAACGCCTCCAGCGCGTCGGCCAGTGCCTGCCCGCCCATGGCAACCAGACGGTCATTCGTCTCGCTCTTGATCTTCTCGTGATTGACCGCGTTGGCCAGGTACTCGGCAAACAGGTCTGTTGCGCCGCGCACGGCGGGGGCGTAGTCGTCCTTGATCTGCCAGCCCTTGACGGTCCACATACCGTTCATGTAGAACAGCAGCTGCATACCGGAATCCTCCAGCAGAGCGCTGTACACGGCGTCCGCAAAGGCCGTGCTCGAGGTATCCACCGTGCCGAAGCTCAGCGAGATGAACTCCTTGACGCGGTCATACTCGGTCAGATTCGCGTAGTAGCTGCGCAGCGCCTCGGCCAGGTCGGTGTCCTTTGTCACCTTGGAGCCGACGACGACGGAGTCGAGGTCCGCCCGCAGGTCCCCGTTGCTGAAGCGGCTCAGCGTGCCGTCATCGTCTATATTAAAGGAAGCGCGCATCGCCTCGGCGTAGCCCGCGGCATCGCCGGCCTGGCCGTAATACTGCCTGGCCAGCTCCTCGCAGTCGCCGCCCCAGCTGCCCGTGATGGGTATGCCGTTGTAGACAAGGTTCATCGACGCCAGCAAGTGCCCAAAGTCGATGCTCTCTCCGTTGGGCAGGACGACGGTGTTCATATTCTGCAGCGACGCCAGCTCGGGGTCACTGCTGTTGACGTAGCTCTCAAACCCGGCATCGCGCACACCGGCGGTCAGCTGCCAGATCGTGGTGTTGTACTCCCCCGTGCGGGTGTAGGCCAGCGTCAGCTCGATCGGGTCGGGCGTGTCGGTCTGATTGGCCGAGTACTCCCGCGCCAGCGCCTGCAGGCGGGACAGGCGGTCCAGCACCGTGTCGTAGTCCTCCGCATGGGCAGGCAGTGCCGCCGCGCAGAACAGCCCCAGCAGCACAAACAGCATAGCCAGCAGGCGGGGCATACGGTTCGCTATAGAATTCGTAGTCAAGCACCTCCGGTAAAACAGGACAAAAGCCGGGGCAAGGCTGCGCCTGCGCCCCGGGTCTGACTTTTTAACCAATTTGTAATCTTTAGTATACCACATCCGCCCCGGGTTTGTCACCTGTTTTTTTGTGTGTATTCTGTGCGTCTTGACTTTTTGCCCCGCATAGGCTTTAATAGAGGCATTACGGAGGTAATTCTATGCACAAGCAAACGCATAAACGCGCTTTTTATACCCTTGCAGGCTGCATTGCCGCGCTGGCTCTCTGCGTGGCGGCATCGCTTTTTCTGCTGACGCCCGCACCGAAAGCGCAGGACGTCACCATACCCGGCACGCGCGGGGACATTTACGCCACGGTACAGCTGCCCGGCAAGCTGGCCCGCGGGGAGGAGCTGCCGCTCGTCGTGCTCTGCCACGGCTTTACCGGCAGCCGCAGCGGCGACGGCCACTTTGCGCCGCTGGCCGACGATCTGGC
>ERZ791815.1694-NODE-1694-length-12371-cov-5.040679_pt1 | contig 12371 bp, 6 predicted proteins | sample MGYA00510302_ERZ791815 | MGnify/ENA primary metagenome ERZ791815 (study PRJEB30046, sample SAMN00791995) | human gut metagenome | study: EMG produced TPA metagenomics assembly of the A metagenome-wide association study of gut microbiota in type 2... | reverse complement strand
TTAGGCTTGGCGAATTTTTAACGAACTATTGACCTAAAAAACTTACTTATCCGTATTCTTTAACATATTCTATCGATAAATTATCTATATAAAGTATTTCATCATCCGATTTTGATTCTATACCAATTTTAAACGAATCTCCAGCTTTAAGCAATCCGGTCCGATAAGAACATTCAGTCCATTCCGATGTACCTTGAATGGTTTCATTGGTACCAAAGCTGGAATAAACATTAAAAGAGCCAGAGGCTTTATACGCATTAAAGCTTACTACATAGTAACCTTCATCCCAAACTCCTCCCCAGTCAAACATCAGTTCTATTTTTCCCTTCTTAATAATCATTGACTTGGTTCCTTCAAAACACTTTTCATCTGTAACTACGGGATTTCCTTCTGTATAATAGCCAATTCGGTCTTGAATGAAGGTCCAAGGTTCGATTATTCTTCCGGCATCGTATTTTTCGTAATCATCGATACACTGATAGGCTTTTTTACCCATAACAGAAGCAGCATCTGATGACATACCGTTATGATTGACCGAATATACCATATATTCAGTATCCTGAACAGGAGCTGCATAATCCAAAAACTCTTTTTCTATAACTTCTTTATAGAATTCTCCATTCTTATATATTTTATAGGAAGTAGCAAAACGCCCCGCAGACCAAGACAACAAGCACCCCTTAAAATTATCAGTAGAAGCTTGAATATTGATAGGCTTACGAGGTTTTATACCATCCGGAATACCTAAATAACCGGAATCCACCGCATACGAAGCCGAACGCCATCCTTGTGCATTTACTGCATAAATTCTATATTCCGTCAACGTATCAGGAGCTGTACTATCCTCGTATGACTCAACCTTCAAACTATCAGCTACCACCTTCAACCCTCTAACTAATGTATAAAATGAAGCACCTTCTACTTTATCCCATTTTAAAAAGACCGAAGTATCCCCACGTGTTGCAGTTAGTTGGGAAGGAGCATCCAAACGGTGAAGAGCGTAATCTTCTTTTTCACAACTTATATATATGATTGTAATAATAGCCAAAGCTATTGTCTTTATGATATTTTTCATTGTTTGATTAATTTAAATTAGTAACCCTCATTATTAGGAAGCAAATTAGGATTGGCATCCGTTGCCTCTTGTGGCAAAGGCCACAAATAATTGGCCGGTGCAACAAAAACTTTGTGTGAACCAAAATTATACTTTTCATCGGAAGTGATGGAATTAATCACATCGGCAGCTATGCCCCAACGGCGGATATCAAAATATCTCAACCCTTCGAAAGCGAACTCCCACTTACGTTCGTCCTGTATAATCTTCAACATCTGATCCGGATCTTTGGTATGAGGAACATGTGCTATTCCTGCACGGTCTCTAACCGCATCCAGAATATCGAATACAGACTGGTCAATCTGTCCAAGCATCGTTTTTGCTTCCGCGTACATCATCAGCACATCTGTATATCTCAACAGAATGAAGTCAGATTCGTCTTCATTCATCCACTCCGTCTTCTTATCCTCATTCATATATCCTTTATTAATATTCAACGGATAATCTATAGTACATTGCTTATCAATTCCACGCACATATTCTGAATCGAAAAGAATGCCATTGACATAAGAATAACCACCAATATAGAATGTACTTTCAAATCGGGCGCCACGGTTTGCCCACTTGTTGTCAGCATCATAAACAGCAGAACCTTCGGCTACCGTCTTGCCGTCAGTCAACGGATAAGAATCGATGAATTCCGGCAATATGGATATCGTTTCCCACGAACCATTCATGCTTCCATCCGGCAGTCCCGGGATTTTTCCACCAAAAGGAGTGTTAAAAGAAGCTCCTTGTTGAGTCCCATTGGCAACATATTTCAGACTGAACAATATTTCGGAATTATTCTCATTTGCATTATCGAAAATACTCTTATAATCGCTCAGAAACATGGTTTTCCCTGTCTTGCTATCCAGTTCCATCAATTCTTCAGCAGCCTTCACTGTATTTTCATAATCCTTATTGTACAAATAAGCGCGCACTTTCATTCCCATAGCCGACTGCTTGGTGGCAAGACCTACTTTATTATTGTAAGGAGTCATTTCCAAACTTTGAGCAGCTATTTCCAAATCAGGAATAATCAGTTTGTTGGTGATATCCTCTACAGAGCTTCTCGGAAGTTTTGATTCGGAAGGAAGATAAAGACGGTCAATCATCGGAACCGGTCCCCAAAGGCTGGTCAGACGTATATAGCAAATCGCTCTTACAAAATGTGCCTGTCCCTTTATATAGTTCACAAAATCTCCCGGGAATGCAGACTCTTTATCGGCTATCTGCTGAAGAATGGTGTTCGCCCAAGAAATGGCGGCATAGACATTCCGGTACAGAGAGGCCAAATTGCTCGTTACAGACTTCAATTCCCCACGTGAGATGTCAAACCAAGGCTGTGTCCAGCTATTCTTATATACACAAACATCTGCACATACTTCCCAATAAAGATTTCCAAAATACGCTCCTCCTGTGGCATCCGCATCCAAAGGTCTAAGCATTGAGTACAAACCGGTGACAGCCTGGTCAAAATCATCTTGGGTTTTAAAGAAGTTTTCATTGGCTACCGTATCTTTGGGTTCTAATTCAATCCAATCCGTACATCCGCTCAACATCACACATGAAACAACAAATAGAACCAGTATATATAATTTTTTCATACAATTTCAATTATTAAAAAGTTAAGTCAATACCCATTTTTACTGTCATAGATTGCGGAATACCTCCTCGTTCGCCTGCACCATTGGAACGCTCGGGGTCAAGGCCACGATAACCTTTCTTGGTCCAAGTGAACAAGTTGGATGCAGAGAGATAAACACGCAATTTATCCATCTTTAATGTACGAATCACCTTGGAAGGCAAGTCATAGCTCAGAACCAGGTTCTTCAAACGAAGATAAGTTCTATCCATCAAGAAATAGCTGTTAGCATAGTCTACATTAGGACCATTATCCACCCACAGACGAGGTATGGTTTCACTGGGGTGTTCCGGTGTCCAACGCTGAGTCCAGAATTGTCCGAAGTTCGAACCTTGGAATGTCGGGGTATAATATTCACAGGTTCCATAAGTATAGGCATCGGCAATACCCTGGAAATCGGCACTAAGATTTATTCCCTTATAACCGAAAGAGAGATTTGCACCAAATGTCCATGCCGGATATTCTGTACCTAAGATTTGACGGTCATTCGCATCAATGATACCATCAGGCACGCCATCAGGACCGCTGATGTCTTCAAAAATCAAATCACCGGGAGCCGCACCTTTGACATGAGGAGAATTGTCCACCTCTTCCTGAGTCTGATAAATCTTTCCCGTCCACTTCAACATATAGTATGAATTCATCGGATTTTTGCGGGTGGTGATTTTGTTTCCACTAATATGACGGTCTGTTTCGCCGGTCATTCCGGGATCTATCGCATTGACCTTATTCTGAATGTATGACATGTTTCCACTGACTGAGAAATGGAAATCTTTCAGTCGCTTCTGATAGGTAGCAGACATTTCAAAACCGCTGTTCTGTACTTCAGCCAAGTTCGTCATCACCGAACTAAATCCGGTTTCATAAGGCAATGGAGTGTTAAACAAGATGTCTTTTGTCTTACGTATGAAATAGTCGCCTTCCAGAACCAATTCAGAATTAAACATGTGCAGATTGAAACCTATATTTGTCACATTGGTTGTCTCCCAATGGATATCCGGATTTCCATAAGATACAGGGACAACGCCCGTTGCTACTTCATTACCCCATACATAATTGCCATTATACCCAATTTTTGCAATATAAGGGAAATTATCGCTGCTGTACTGATTGCCTAACTGTCCCCAAGATGCGCGTAATTTCAAGAAATTAATCATCGGAATCGTCTTCATGAATTTTTCTTGAGTCAGCACCCATCCTAAAGAGAAAGAAGGGAATATACCATACTTAAAGTTGGAACCGAAACGAGAGGAGCCGTCACGACGGAGATTAAACTCAAAGAGATATTTGTCCGCATAATCATAGTTCACACGACCAAACTGTGAAACAATGGCATACTGAGTCATGCTACTGCCATTTTGTGCAGTTGAAGGATCTCCTGAATTCAAGATATGCACATAATTGGATATATACTTACCGCGTGAAGTTTCAAAATAATCATAATTCGTAGATTCATAAGAAGCAGCAACCATTGCTTTCATGTGATGATCTCCTATTGATTTGGCATATTCCACCTGAACATACGGGTTGATTCTATAATCCCTGGACGAAGACTTTTTCAGACTGCCATAGCCATAAAAGCCATCACTTACGATATCATCCATGTCGGCACCCTCCTGAAGGAGTTCCTCATATCTCCAGTTTTTCACTTCCGGACATCCTTTCCACTCGCTGTAATCATACAACGATACATTGGCATTCAGATAGGCATACACCTTCAATTCCGGCAGAATGTCCCAATTCAGGAACGCATTACCATAGATGTTATTCCTCTTTTGATGAATCTCATTATAGAGCATTTTGGTCAACGGGTTCTCTCCCTGCACTTGTCCGGTATACGAAAGTGTGGTATTATCGGGCATGGCAATGCTACCATCTGCATTATAGGCAGGATTCAGCGGATTGGCACGCATCACATCAAGTGCAAAGACCTCATTGACACTGCCGTTCGGAGTACGCTGGTCACCGTACGTATAACCAATGGATGTACCTATCTTCAATTTAGGGAGCACATAGGTTTCCAGATTCAAACGAGTGGTCAGACGTTCATAATTACCATCAGATGCAATAGAGCCTTGGTCCATGTAACCTAAAGAGAAATAATATTTGGTTTTACTATTTCCACCGCTTGCACTGATATTATACTCCTGAGTAGTCGCAGTTCTGAATATTTGATCAAACCAATCTGTTGAACATGCTTCTCTGAATTTAGGGGAACGATATCTTTCAATCACTTCTTCCGAAAAAGCAGACTCCAAACCGGAATTCCGTCGTGCCTCATTCATTAGAATCATAAACACTTCCGGATCTGTTACCATGTCCGGCTTACTCTGGTCAGTCATTTTCGACCATGAGATACCGGCATTGACATTAAAAACTGACTTACCTTCGCCTTTTCCCTTCTTGGTAGTGACCAGAATAACACCATTCGCAGCCTGCGAACCATAGATAGAAGCTGACGCGGCATCTTTCAATACCGAGATGCTTTCAATATCTGATGGATTGACCATATCCATACTGGGGGAAACCACACCATCCACCAGAATCAGCGGAGACGTATTGTTCAATGTTCCCAATCCGCGAATCGTAATCTGTGCCCCATCAGCACCAGCCATACCGGAAGATTGGGCTACATGTACACCAGCAATTTTACCAGCCAAACTCTGTGAAGCACTCGTTATAGGCTTACTCTCCAACTGCTTCACGTCAAGGCTTGCCACCGCACCAGTCAAATTGACTCTCTTTTGCGCACCATAACCCACGACAATCACTTCATCCAGCAGTTGAGTATCTTCTTTTAGAGTAATCTTAAGGTTTTTTCGCCCTTTAATGGCAACCTCTTGCTCTTCAAAACCGATGAACGATACTATTAAAACACCTTCCGATACATTACTTAGAACAAAATTGCCATCCAAATCCGTAATGGTTCCTTGAGTAGTACCTTTCAGTTTTACATTGGCACCAATAACAGGCTCCCCGTTAGCATCAACAACTTGTCCTTTTACACCAACTTTTTGCATGACTGCCTGCTCCCTCTCTACATCTAGCAATGCATAAGCAGGTTGGATTCCTCCTAATATCAATGCAAGCGTAGACATTAGGAAAAACTTCCTCGACAGGATAAATAAAAAATGTTTCTCCATAATAAAATTGATTATTAAATTAACTATTAAAAAGAATTTCCCTCATTGCTGTCGCAAAAGTAGAGGAGTAACACCTCCTAAAAGAGAAGAAATTCATCATTTTTAGGATGAAATCCTGTTATATTCCCACTTCATCAATAGAAATTCAACAATCTACTTCTCGCTTGACAAAAGTTGCACCACATATTGCTTGGGAGATATATGCATTTTCTTTTTAAATGTATCGCGGAAACTTCGGCTTTCATTAAAACCGCATTTCACACATACTGAATTCACATTGGTTTCACCACTTTTGAATAACTGAACAGCTTTGAATATGCGGTATTCATTAATGAAGTCTATTCCACTCATACCAGTTACCGCTTTTATCTTCCGATAGAACGAAGAATCGCTCATGCCCAGTTTGCCTGCCAGAAAAGCGACACCTAATTCCGGATTCATCAGATGCTCCTCAATCGCTTCTTTACACTTCAACAGGAAGCGCTGTTCTTCCTTGGTATAATTCTTCTCGGTTCCCGACAAGACGTTGGCGACAGCTATCGACTCTGTACGCGCCAGCAAATGCTTGATTCGATTATGAAGATATTTCAAGGAAATTGGTTTGGTCAGATAAGCATCTGCCCCACTGTCGAATGCCGCTATTTGGTCTTCCTCCGCTATTTTTGCAGTCAGCATAATCACCGGGATATGAGCCAGCTTTTTATCGCTTTTCATCAAACTCAAAAATTCCATACCGGTAAGCTTGGGCATCATCACGTCACAAATGACCAAATCCGGTAGTTGTTCGCGAACCAAAGTCAGACCGTCCATACCGTTGTTGGCCTTCAGGATTCTGAAATTCTCTACCAAAGAGCGCTCCAACATTTCCAATATTTCAGCATCGTCATCTATCAGCAATATCGTATGCGAGGCGGCAGGTGAAGTGACTGATACATGGGAAACAGCTTGTTTCTCGTTCTTTTGAGATAATTCTTCCACATCTTCTATTATATCATTCGACCCTTCCTCGGCATTTTCACCCAACGGTATGGAAAAGATAAATTTGGAACCTTTCTCCGGTTCACTCTCTACATAGATAAATCCATTATGCAATTCCACCAGATGCTTCACGAAGGAAAGCCCTATGCCATCACCGGCAGACAATTGGGCGGGATCTATCTGGAAGAATCGTTCAAATATCATCTCCTGAAACTCTTTTTTAATGCCGATGCCATTGTCTTCGACCGTAAAAACGGCATGAGTGTCCGTCTCGTCAATGGACAACACGATTTTCCCTCCGTCAGGCGTATACTTAAACGCATTGGTTATCAGATTGGAAAGTATAAGCTCCAACTTCTCGGCATCAAAACTCAACTTAATCAGCGTCTTGGCTGGCAGAAAATGGAAAATAATGTTTTTTTGATGGCATAAAGCCTCGTAATCGGGCACCAGGTCCCGGCAGAAGGAGACCACATTCTGGCAACGGGGTTCGAGTTTCAGTTTTCCCGACTCCAATTTTCTCAAGTCAATCATCCGGCTTATCAGCTTGTTCAGCTTCATGGCATTCCGATACATGCTAATCAAATAAGATTTGGGGACAGAAACCACGTGCTTACTTTCGGCCAATAACTCTTCCAATGGAGCGGTTATCAGGAATATGGGAGTGCGCAGCTCATGGGTGATATTGGTATAAAACCGAAGTTTCGCCTCGTTGATGTTGCGTGCCGTCTCTTTCTCCATTTCATTGATTTGTACCAAATGCTTGATTCTTAACTCATGCCGATAAAACCAGAACACAGCAAAAACACCTCCCGACACCAACAATACCCACAAGCATTTTGCCCATGTGGTCTTCCACCAAGGGGGGGTGATGATTATTTGTAAATGTGAGGGTTTATTGCTCCACTTTCCGAAACTGTCCGTCGATTTCACATAAAAAGAGTATTTTCCGGGAGGCACATTAGTGTACGAAATCTGCCGGTCTGCCCCCATATCCTGCCATCCCTGTTCAAAACCCTCCATATAACAAGAGAATTTGACTTTGTCTGGCGTCTGCATTTCAGGAACAGAAAAATGAATGGTAAAAAAATTCTCACGATAAGGCAGAATGATTTGTTCGCCCTCCGGCTTAGACAAGTGGTATTTTTTTTGTGACTGGTTCAGGATTTGTACTTTCGTAAAGTAAACAGGTTTGATAGGATGGGAATACTGGATTTTTTCCGGTTCAAACCAAAACAATCCTTTTATGGAGCCCATGTATATCGAAGCACTATCCTGTGCACTGGCATGATAGTTGAATTGTCCTGCGTCCAAATTGTCCATCTCGCCAAAGTATATGAAAGAATTGCTTGCTGCATCATACCTGTGCAGCCCATTATAGGTGCCCAGCCATAAGTACCCGGATTTATCCTCCTGCATGCAAACAACCTTGTCACCCATGAATCGGCACTGCTCCGTATAAGCCGTTATTTCACCTTTCCTTTCATCCAACTTGCAGAGTATGGCTCCATCCATTGCCAGCCACAAATAGCCCTTGGAGTCTTTAAACAGATAACGGACCGTATTGGATTCCAGAGCCAATTCTTCGGACGCCTTATGATAATGCTTGCAAACCCGGTGAGTCTTCTTATCTAATTTATACACTCCTGAATAATTGGTAGCAATCCAAACAGTATCCTCATCAAACACCAGGCTTGATGCTCCACGAACGTCTTTTATCGTTAAAAACGTTTCATCCTGGGGATGGAAGACATACACATCGGTTCCCAAAATCCATATATTTCCATCTTCGTCTCGCTGAATATCCCAAATCTGGTTGGAATAGGCACGATTATTCAACAATGACAAATCATAAGTCTTGAACTGCCGGGTTCTGCGGGAGAAACGGCACAACCCTTTTTCGTAAACAGCCAGCCAAAGATAATCCTCATCACCACAAATGGCGAGCACGTTATTTCCGGGAATCCCGCTATTTTGTTGCGAATAGACAGTCATTTTGCCGGTGGCTCTTTCATAGACATTCAGTCCGCCACCATCCAAACCGATGTAAATTTTGTCACGCTCCGGGTAGACGGCAGTCACCATATTATGAGAAAGTTGCCCTTTCTCATAGACCAGTGAATGAAACCAGTCATAATTGGGGGAATAAAAATTTAATCCGCCCCGATATGTCCCTACCCACAGACAACCCTCCTTATCAGGAAACAAAGAATGAATGGCATTACTACTTACGTTGCTGTTTTGAAGCGTATAAGTGGTAAATACTCCATCATGCAGTTCAATAAGCCCATTGCCATCTGTAGCAAAAAGAGTCTTGTCTCCATAATCTCTGATTACCTTGATAGAAGAAAGGGAAAACGATGCCTGCTCCTGAACGGCTGTATCTGAAATCACCTTGAAAGCTTTGCCGGAATGTCCTATCCCGGCACCTAAATAAATGGTCTTTTGATTTTCACTATAATAAAGGACACCATAATTCAACGTGCCGGTTTCTGCCGGACAAAGGTTTGTCGCCCTCCCTTTTTCAGCATCTATCCGATAAAGTCCTTGAGTGGTATAAGCCAAAAACGAGTTCCCTTTATAGTTCGCCACTGCCTGCCAAGTTAGTTTAATTCCACAATCATATATGATGAATTTCTGATTATCTTGTTGCATCAACAACTCATCATTAATCGTCAATACCCAAATCCGTTCGTTACAAGCAATGATATTCTTGATAAAAGCGTCTATCGGTCGCTCCTCACCGGATGCCGACACATAAGTGCAGGGATAAAACCGATCTTCCGCTATCGAATAATAGTTCAGTCCGGCATCTGTACCTATCCATATTCCATCATCGGCAGCCAATAAGGTCTCCACAAGATTACCGGCAAGAAGATGTTCTCCGAATGGCTTCGACTTATACGTGATGAAATTAGCTCCGTCAAATCGGCACAGTCCATTGAATGTCCCTAACCACATAAAACCTTGTGAGTCTTGCACAATACATTTAACTGTATTATCAGGTAATCCATCAGAAGTATCCAATATTTTAAACTCCCTCCCTATTATGGTCGGAGAAACAATCATGCCGATGAAAAACAACAATATTGAAAATATCTTTTTCATATCTAACCCCCTTTGCATAACAAAACAACTAATTTCTTTAGTACAAAGAAAGGCGAAATATAGTAGAAAAAACGGAGATTTTCATTCAAACAAAAGACAAAATCAGTCAAACTATTCATTCTTCTATTTTTAACATTCCTCTTAGGAAACAAATCTTATCTAATCTGCCTCATTACACTTTTTATTTAAAATCCAAATAAAGTTGGATAATTTATTAATGATTAACTTTTATATTATATCTTTGTGTCAGTGTGTTAAGCGGAAGTGGGTTGTGAACCTCATTCAGTACCGTACTGAATGCGATTAAGTACCGTACTGAATGCCCTTCAGTACGGTAGTGAATGCTGATGTTTTTAACCTGTTGAAAATCAGCGATTCATAAGTTTGATGCAAACATCAATAATTCTATACAATTTATTAGAAGACAAGTTATCCAAACTATTATTGAATTGTCAGTTTTGGTGGTTTGCGCCATTTTATGTTTCTTATTATCGGAAACCTTAACTCAGACCTTCAATATTTCCATCGATAATATCTATATGCTCGGCTTGTGGCTGTTTGGGGAGTCCAGGCATACGGAGAATATCACCGGCAATGGCAACAATCATTTCGGCACCATTGTTAATCACGATATCTTTGATGTGGAATTCGAATCCACTTGTAGTTCCGTATTGTTTAGGGTCAGCGGAGAACTAGTATTGTGTTTTAGCAATGCACACCGGATAATGTCCGATGCCCATCTTCTCTATCAACTTAATAATTTTGCGTGAGTGCATACTGTAAGTTACCTCTGCAGCACCATAAAGGTTGCAAGCCACTTTCTCTATTTTTTGCTCAATACTATCATTCTCTTCATAAGTGTACTGCAGTGGAGCGGATGGTGTCTTTTCAATGGTGTCTACCACAAGATTAGCCAACTCGATAGCTCCTTCTCCTCCTTCTGCGAAAGCATTGTTAATGGCAAAACCTACGCCTAATGTCTCTTCGCAATGACGGCGGATGGCTTCCACTTCTTTATCTGTATCATTGGCAAAGCGGTTGAAAGCTACGATGACTTGTTGGCCGAAAGAACGCAAGTTCCTCACATGTTTGTCGAGGTTACAGAATCCTTGTTGCAAACCTTGCATGTCCGGTTCTTTAATGCGATCCAGACTAACACCACCGTGCATTTTCAGTCCTTGTGTTGTTGCTACAATAAGTGTCAGCTTCGGCTGAAGTCCGCTCTTGCGACATTTGATGTTATAGAACTTCTCTGCACCCAAATCGGCACCGAAACCGGCTTCTGTCACTACATAGTCTCCAAAACTCATAGCCATCTTGGTAGCGATAATGGAGTTGCATCCGTGCGCAATATTCGCAAATGGACCTCCATGAACAAAAGCTGCCGTACCTTCGGTGGTTTGCACCAAGTTGGGATTGATGGCATCCTTTAATAATACGGTGATAGCACCTGCAATTCCCAATTCTTTTACCGTGAACGGCGTACCGTCAAAGCGGAAGCCAAGAATGATATTCTCAATTCGGCGACGGAGGTCATTCAGGTTTTTTGACAGACAGAGAATAGCCATAATTTCAGAAGCCGGTGTAATATCGAAGCCAGATTCCGCGGTCAGTCCATTAGTATTTGGCCCTAAACCGGTAACGATGCTGCGTAAAGAGCGGTCATTCACATCGAGTACGCGACGCCAAACAATCTCTTTCAAGCCGAAACCATCTGCTTGATGTTGATACAGATAGTTGTCAAGCAGGGCGGAAATCATATTGTGTGCCGAGGTGATGGCATGAAAATCGCCTGTAAAGTGCAGATTGATTTTCTCCATAGGCAATACCTGGGCATAACCGCCTCCGGCTGCTCCACCCTTCATACCGAAACAAGGTCCCAATGAAGGCTCACGCAAAACCACGATTGCCTTTTTGCCGATTTTATTCAAACCTAACGCCAAGCCGATTGAAACGGTAGTCTTGCCAATGCCAGCTTTGGTAGCCGTGATGGCAGTAACCAGTATCAGGTTGCTCTTTTTGATTTTCTCTTCATCAATCAGATGCGTGGGAATTTTAGCGATATATCTACCATAGTTATCCACTTCTTCGCGTGGAATTCCAATACTTTCGGCTATTTGCTTCACTTTTTTCAGCTCTATGCTACATGCTATTTCAATGTCAGACTTCATAATATGATGCATTTGTAACCATGCCAATGGTTTGTCATTTTTATAATTAATTACAGGATTATAAGTGTGCTGAAGGTGTGTCGTAATACACGATGCGCCTTCTTTTTTTTCATTGACTTAAAAATCGACTCATTTTTTTAAGCTGCGATATTTTGAGGATTTCTTTGGTTTATGTGTTCGCAACATCTAAATAGAACAACTGTAAGCTCATAAAACGGTCTAATCAGCCA
>ERZ791815.1685-NODE-1685-length-12443-cov-9.006861_pt1 | contig 12443 bp, 11 predicted proteins | sample MGYA00510302_ERZ791815 | MGnify/ENA primary metagenome ERZ791815 (study PRJEB30046, sample SAMN00791995) | human gut metagenome | study: EMG produced TPA metagenomics assembly of the A metagenome-wide association study of gut microbiota in type 2... | reverse complement strand
CTCTTTCGGCAAGCGCAGCAGAAACAGTAAGCCAGCATGAGCGTGTGAGGGTTGGCTTTTTTGCAATGGACGGCTATCACATGATGGACGAGGACGGAAACCGCAGCGGTTATGGCTACGATTTTCTCCGCTTGATGGCGCGCTACTGGGATGTAGACTATGAATACGTCGGCTATGACAAAAGCTGGGAAGAAATGCAGCAGATGCTGATCGACGGCGAGATCGACATGGTAACTTCTGCCCGCAGAACGCCTGAGCGCGAAGAATTATTTGATTTTTCCCGTCCGATCGGAACCAACAATGGTATCCTGACTGTCCGCAGCGATAATAGCACCATCGTTGAGGGAAAATATAGTACCTACGATGGGATGCGTGTTGCACTCCTGCGCGGAAACTCCCGGAACGATGAATTTGCGGAGTATGCACGAACCAAAGGCTTCACTTACAAATCGGTCTATTTCGATTCGGCTGAGGAGACAGCAGAGGCACTTCAGAATGGAACGGTTGATGCCATTGTCACCAGTTCCCTGCGCAAAATGAACAATGAGCGCATCCTTGAAAAATTCGGCAGCAGTGATTTTTATGTGATCGTCAAAAAAGGAAACACTGAGCTTCTGAATAAGATAAATTATGCGATTGATCAGATGAACGCTGCCGAAGGCAGCTGGAAAACGACCCTCTATAACAAAAACTACGAAACTACCGATACCAAAAATCTGGAGTACACGGAAGAAGAAAAGCGTATCATTGCCCAATATTCCAAGGAAAATCCCCTTCATGTTCTGTGCGACCCGACCCGGTATCCCTATTCCTATACAGAAAATGGCGAAGTAAAGGGCATTCTCCCGGACTATTTTCGGAAGATAGCAGACTATGCAGGACTCTCGTATGAGTTTCTTGTTCCTGCGACCAGAGATGAGTATATCGCATATCAAAGCAATAAGGATGCGGTAAACATCAGTATTGATGCACGATTGGATACGGATAATTACGCAGAGACCAAAGAATGGGGATTGACCGCTCCCTATATCACGATGCGAATGGCAAGAGTGACGCGGAGAGACTTTGATGGGAAGATCAATGTTGTCACTACAGTCAATCAGACCGCATCCACATCGATCGAAGATGTGCTGGCACCCGGTGCGGAAAAACTGATGTGCAGTACCCGTCAGGAGATGATAGAAGCTGTCCGCAATGGCAAAGCGGATGCAGCCTTTGTCTACTATTACATGGCACAGGCATTCGTCAACAGCGACACAACAGGTACAATGACCTACACGCCGCTGGAACAACCCACATTCAGTTACCGCATGGTGATTTCCTCTACGGAGAACCATGCGCTGGCAGGTATCCTGACAAAAGCAATGTACGCAATGCCGGATAATCTTGTTGAAGACCTTGCAACACAGTACACCACTTATAAAGCAACGAATCTGACACTTGCAGATATGATCCGTCTGCATCCGGTCACAGCTGTCGCCATCATCGTATTTATCTCGTGGATGGCGGTCGCAATGATCATTATCGTGAACCGCTTGCGGACACGCAGAAAATTACAGCTTGCAGCCCAGCAGAAAGCGAAAGAAATGGCTGTCCTTGCAGAGCAGGCGCAAGCAGCCAGCAAAGCCAAAAGCACATTCCTTTCCAATATGTCCCACGACATCCGCACCCCTATGAACGCCATCATCGGCTTTACAAATATTGCATTGCATCAGGATTCTGTGCCGGAAATGCACAACTGTCTGAAGAAGATCGAGGAAAGCTCGGATCATCTGCTGTCCCTGCTGAATGATGTGCTGGATATAAGCCGCATCGAGAGCGGAAAGGTGGAGTTTTCCCCTGTTCCGGCGAATATCACCGCAGTTACAGACAGTGTGATCGAGATCGTGAAGGGGATGATTCTGAACCGGGAACTGAACTTTGAAGTGCATCGTGAACCGCTGCAAAATCCCTATGTCATGACGGAACCCGTCCGTATCCGGGAAATTCTGGTCAATATCCTGAACAATGCCGTGAAATTTACCAAGGATGGCGGCACCATCCGTTTTGATGCAGACAGCCGTCCGGGAGCCGATGCACAGCACATCGTGATTTGCTATTGGATCAAAGATACCGGCATCGGTATGAGCGAAGAGTTCCAGAAAAAGCTCTTTGACGAATTTGCACAGGAAGAAAATGGCGTACGGACACAGTATAAGGGCACGGGTCTGGGAATGCCCATCTCAAAGAAGTATGTTGAACTGATGGGCGGCACGATCACAGTAGACAGCCGGAAGGGCGTCGGTACAACCTTTACCGTAGAGATTCCCATGGAATTGACAAATGCTGAGAAAGTCGAAAAAACAAAGCCGCTTGTACAGCACAATGACCTGAAGGGGATCAAGGTGCTTCTGGCAGAAGATAATGATCTGAACGCCGAACTTGCCACGATTCTGTTAGAAGATTTGGGAATGACAGTAACGCGTGCAGCAGATGGGCAGGAAGTTGTTGATCTGTTCGCAGAGCATCCGGCGGGCACTTATGATATTATCCTGATGGACATTATGATGCCTAAAATGGATGGACATCAGGCGGCAAAGGCGATCCGAGCAATGTATGCTGACCGCTCGGATGCAGAAGAGATTCCCATCATCGCATTGTCGGCAAATGCTTTTTCGGAGGATGTTCAGGCATCTCTGGACGCAGGCATGAACGGTCATGTTTCCAAGCCTCTTAACATGGAAGAAGTAACCAAAGTTATTGAGCGTAACTTGAACAGGCCGTAACTCCAGCGGATTAATACCTACATATTTCCCCCAAGCGGGCGACCACAAAAAGGTTGCCCGCTATTTTTATACCCTACAAGGTCAACGACAAGGCGTACAACAAACTGGGATTCAGCATACACAATTATTTCTTCGCGAAAGCCATCAACCAAGTGCGTCCGGGCGGCGTGGTGGCGTTCGTCACCAGCCGCTACACCATGGACAGCAAGGATAACCCCGCCCGCAAGCACATGGCAGAGCGTGCCGATCTGCTTGGTGCCATCCGCCTGCCGAATAATGCGTTCAAGGCGAATGCCGGCACCGAAGTTGTTTCGGACATTATCTTTTTGCAGAAGCGTGACCGCCCTGCAGACATTGAGCCGGACTGGGTGCAGCTTGGCAAGACCGAGGACGGCTTTACCATCAACCAGTATTTCGTAGACCACCCGGAGATGGTGCTGGGCGAACTGACCACCGAAAGCACCCAGTACGGACGAGAGGAATTGACCGTTGCGCCCATCGAGGGCACCAGTCTTGCAGACCAGCTTGCAGAAGCGGAACAGCACATCAAGGGCAATTACACTGCGATGGAGATTGCTGCCCCGGACGTCGCAGATGCGGAAGCACAGCGCAAAACGCTGCCCGCAGACCCGACTGTGAAGAATTTTAGCTATACGGTTGTTGATGGCGAGATCTACTACCGAGAGAACTCTATCATGACGCAGATCGAACTGTCCGACACCGCCAAGGGGCGCGTCACCGGCATGGTGGAGCTGCGGCAGATCGTCAACGAGCTGATTGACCAGCAGTTGAACGACTACCCGGACGAGGACATTCAGGCGACACAGGCAAAGCTGAACACCACCTATGATGCCTTTACCGCAAAGTACGGTCTGCTGAACGACCGCAAAAACGGGCGGCTGTTTGAGCAGGATTCCTCTTACTATCTGCTCTGCTCCTTGGAAAATCTGGACGAGCAAGGGCAGCTTAAGAGCAAGGCGGCGATGTTCACGAAGCGCACCGTCACCAGCGTAGATACCCCCAGCGAAGCGTTGGCGGTGCCCATCGGGGAGCACGGCAAAGTAGACCTGCCCTATATGGCAGAGCTGTTGGGAACACCCGGCGAGTATACCAAAGACACGAGCAATAAAATCAAGGCTGTGTTCGATGCCCGGATGAAAGATGGAAAACGTTGCAGCGGCTCTATTCCGTATGGATATAACCGTTTGCCGAACGACAAGCAGACACTTGTTGTTGATCCGGTGGCATCCGAAGTCGTAAAGCGCATTTTTCTTCTTGCGAACAAAGGAAAAAGCCCACGGACAATCGCAGAACTGTTGACAGAGGAAAAAGTCCTGATTCCTGCTGCATACGCAAAGAAATATCACCCGGAGCAGTACAATGGGACAAAGTTCTCCAATCCGTACCTGTGGGGTACCTCCTCCGTAAGAACAATTTTAGGTCGGCAGGAATATCTGGGACACACTGTTTTACGAAAATCTGTAAGCACAAATTTCAAACTTCACAAGAGAAAAAAACAGATGAAGATGAACAGTACGTTTTCCAGAACACGCATGAACCGATTATATCGCAAGAACTTTGGGATAGTGTTCAGAAACGCAGATGCCGAGTGAATTGTGCTTCTGCTTGGGGAACGCACACCAACCGTTTAAGCGGGTATCTGTATTGTGCCGACTGCGGCAGAAGATTGACCTTGCAAACACACTAATGCAGCATGACTACCTTAAAGAACACGCTCCACGACAGCAACAACGGTCTGGATTACACTATGGTCAACGGCTACTATCTGCCGAACCTGACCGCAGCAGCCCCGGCAGAGCAGCACCCCACCGGGCGGTGGGGCCGCTTACATAAAAGGTATCTGAAAGAACATCATCCCATCCGGTACAATCAACTGCTCCTGTCCGGGGAGCTGGGTAGCTACCTTGCCAAGCTGGACAAACAGGCTGAAGAACAGCTTGCCCTAATCATCCGGCAGATGCAGGAAGCTGAGGGCGTGGACGAAGCGCTGAAAGCCGCCGATCAACTGGAATGGGTGCGCTGGATGAACAGCATCCGCAACCGTGCCGAAGAAATCATTCTTCGAGAAATCGTTTTTAACACCTACAAAAATCAAGCGTTCGCTTGATTTTAGAGCCGAAGCATGGTATTATATACAAGTATGTCTTTTTGGTCGGATGAAAATCTTTGTTGGAGGATGGCTATGGCTGTCAGGTACAAAAAACTTTGGTTGTTGCTAAAAAAACGAAACTTAAAGAAGAAAGACCTTCAAAGCATTGCCAATATAAGTTCGACTTCTGTTACCAAGTTGGCTAAGGATGAAACAGTACGAACTGATACCCTAGACAAAATTTGTCTGGCACTTCAATGTGATATATCCGACATCATGGAAATTGTTGAAGAAGGGAGGAACGAGCAATGAATTGGTATGATATTCAAAACACTGACTGTATCAGTGCTATGCACAAGGTCAAATCCGATTCTGTAGACCTTATTTTAACTGATCCCCCCTATAATCTTGGCTTATTTATGAAAAGCCGTGAAACCAACCTCAAGCAAATGAGAAGTAACTTCTTCGGAAGTGCTGGATGGGATAATCTTGAATTTGAAGAATGGATAGAATCCATGGACGATTTTTTTGCAGAGGCTGCTAGAACGGTAAAGGTCGGCGGTTCCTTGATTATGTTCATGTCTCTTATTAAAATTGAGACAATAATCAAACTTGCAGAAAAACACGGCTTCTACTACAAAACGACAGGTATTTGGCACAAGCTGAATCCAATGCCTAGAAATATGAATCTGCATTTTATTAACTCTACTGAGGCATGGTTGTATTTCGTTTATAAGAAGCATACCGGAACTTTTAATAATGACGGAAAAGCCATCCACGATTTTTTTGAAACATCAGTTACCCCCACAGGCGAAAGAAAATTCGGCAAGCATCCTACACAGAAACCACTGGCTTTGATGTCGCAATTTGTTCGACTGCTTTCAAACGAAAACGATACTGTCATGGATCCGTTCATGGGAAGTGGAAGTTCGGGCGAAGCTGCACTTATCTTAAAGCGCAATTTTATAGGTTCGGAAATCAACGCAGACTACTTCCAGATAAGCAACGAACGACTTTCATTACATGGGGAGCAAAAAAATGAGTTATAAAATTATTGATTTGTTCGCTGGTGTTGGTGGCCTTTCGCTTGGTTTTGAAATGGAAGGATTCAATGTCGTTGTTGCAAATGAATATGATCCTTCGATTGCAAAGGCATATATCAAAAATCGTCCCAACCCCAATATGATAGTGGAAGACATTAAGAAGCTGCCCATTATGGATACCTTTGGGAAATATGCCGGACAAATTGATGTTGTTGTTGGTGGGCCGCCTTGTCAAGGCTTTTCACAGAAGGGGCAGCGAAAAACCATCAATGATCCACGGAATTTTTTATTCAAGTACTACGTCGATGTTGTGAGAACTGTTCGTCCGAAGTATTTTGTTATGGAGAATGTTCCCAATTTGCTAACAACTGAGCACGGCTATTTCAAGAAAGAAGTATTTGAGCTTTTTGAATCTCTTGGATATGGTGTTGATGCAAGAGTACTGTGTGCAGCTGACTATGGTGTTCCTCAAAATCGAAATAGAGCATTCGTTATCGGAAAATTGCATAGTAAATCTATCGGATTTCCGAAAGCGATAGAAAAGCATGTTACAATTTGGGATGCCATAAGCGATTTGAATTTTCTTAATTCTGGCGAAGGAGAAGAAATTCAGCGATACCGTATTGATCCACAGAGCGATTATCAGAAAGTATTGCGCAGAAATTCGCAACTACTATATAATCATGTGGCAACTAATCATTCTAAAACTGCCTTAGAGAGATTGGAACTTATTCCGCCAAAGGGTGGAAAAGAATATCTCCCCAAGGAGCATCTTACAAAATCCATATATAGTGGTACATGGACAAGAATGGATGCGGATGATATTTCCGTCACAATAACCACTCGTTTTGATACGCCTTCTTCGGGACGCTTTACACACCCGTTCTTGAACCGTGCAATCACCGTTCGTGAGGCTGCACGAATTCAGTCTTTTCCAGACACGTTTGTCTTTTATGGAAGCAAAACCTCCCAGATGAAACAAGTAGGAAATGCTGTTCCTCCATTGCTTGCTAAGGCTATTGCAGGGTTTATTAAGCACGATATGGAATAAACAAAACCGGTCGCAATTTACTTTGCGACCGGTTTTGTTTATTCCACCAAAGATATTAAATGCGAACGAAATTGCGGCCAATTCAGTGATATTGAGAGATCAACTAATCGAATTCGGAGATTCTGTCTTGTATTATTGGCGAGTTCAAATGAATAGTCTCCTATATAAGCAGAAGAATCCGAATCATACGGGTACAATAAATACACTGCACGGCATCCATCAAATGATGTTCCATACGCATTCATTTGATAGATATCTGATTCTTTTGCAAATCCATGAATTCGTTTCCATTTTGTATCCAATATTGTAAGGCCATCATCTCTTTTTAAGACTATATCCGGACGCAAGAGTATATATTTTCTTCCCGACGAACTCTTGACAAGATATTTCTTTGCGTATTGGTAATTCACCTGACTTCCATATATTTTATGGTAGCAACAATAGACGTATCTCTCATAGAGTTTGCTCATATCGAACAGCATGAATTGAGCCTTCTGTTTGCCAGCACTGAAGCCAACAGATAGATTTTCAAGATAAAGTCTTGCGAAGCATACCGGAGATTGGATTCTTGAATTGATAGAATTAAATGCGATATGAGTTTTTAGTGCTATATCCCTTGAAACATTTTGAATGTCCGAAAATTCGAGTGTCAACTTTTTGATTCGATAGCGAAGTTGAGAACTTCCAGTATCATTAAACATTTGGGTGAGAGCGCATAGAAGTAGCTGATTTATTTTATTGTCTTTCAGATACTTAGAGTAAGTACACTTGAACTTTGTTGGGAATTCCTCCGGCCTGTTAAATTGTTGCCTGAAATCAATTTTTCCACGAAGAACCGACTGTGTTTTTGTTATTTTAACGTAGTCCCAAATCAATGATGATTTGACATACTGCTCTAACAGAACAATATAGTTGTAAATCATCAAATCGCGGAATCCAAAAGATTCTATCGATACAGATGATTCTCTCGGTGATGACAAAGTGATGTGATCGACAGTGCAAAGCATATTTATTAAGATTTTTCGATTTTGCAGTGAGCTTTCACAAAATGAGATTTTGGGTAAAACCTCAATAGAAAGCCCCTGAAGATCAACAACCCCAACCCACTGCTGTGCTGCAACATAATTATCACGTCTGACAAATGCCGGAACATCGCCTACAAAGATGTTTTGCAGCTGTGCTGCGTCCATAGCAGTTATATAATGTAGCTGCTCATTTCTATGCTGCTTTATTAAAAGTTTTTCGTATTCAAAGACCGTGATTCTCATAAACGTTAATCCTGATAAATCTGCACCAAAGATTCTAAGGTTAAATCGGGATTTACAAAGAAGTGCTTAACTGGTTCAATGTCGTACTCTCCTGTGTAAGAGAACAGATTTTCCGGAGAGAGTTCCTCGTGGCAGTAGATAGCGTGTTCCTTAAGATCGCCATCTGCATTTAGCGAGTTAAAAATAAGCTGAATTTTCTGAAGATCATCGAAGAAGTATTCTTCAAGTAGTGGGACAACTTTGAATGCGATTACGTCAAGAATGTCCCGATATGTACGGACCTTCATAAAGTACGCATGACCCAACATATGATTTGCATCAAGTAGTAATTCAATTCGGCTATTGATGGTATCAAATAAGCGTACCAAATCCACACCGTCAATATTGTGGGCATCAAGGCGATGCTGTGAGAGCACATCGGTCAAAATTTGCGAATTTGATGGAAAGGCCTTAAATTGAAACCTTCTTCTTAACGCAATATCGATCGCGGCAATAGACTTGTCTGCTGAATTCATTGTGCCATATATGTTTAGATTGTTCGGTACAGAGAAAACGTCTTTTGAGTACGGCAAAGTTGTTTCCAACTCGTTTGCTTCGCCTTTTCGTTTATCAGGCTCAATCAAACTAATAAGTTCACCAAATATTTCAGCGATATTGCCGCGGTTGATTTCATCAATGAAAATCGCATAGGAATTTTCAGGATGTTCGGAGGCGTTTTTGCAAATCCTCTTAAAAACTCCATCCTTTGGAGAATAGTCAAGAGTGTTTGTTGTTGCATTGTACGTGGGACGAATACCTTCCACGAAGTCTTCATACGAGAATGACTGATGGAAAGTCACGAACTCGAAACGCTTGTTTAGGGCGGAATCCGACATATATTTTTTTACAAAATCATGTTCATATGAAAACAACGCCGTCTTATCAACAAACCATTTTCCATTTCTTCGAGAAAAGATTTGTGGCGATTGACGCTGAATTATACCGCCTTGCTCTGTAGAATGTCTTTCTAATGTGTCAGATGGCATATAATCCGTCAATCTAAGATGCAGAGTATCAACTTTTCGGGAAATTTCGGCAGAATCCATTAAATGACCATTTTGAAGCAATATTAAGGCAAGCAAAAGCCACTTTTCTGAATTGTGCATATAAGTTTGACGGATAGTGTCATCTTCAATATTGTAGTCAATATAGTCGCTCATCATTTTCTGCATGAAGAATGTTTTTCCAGTACCCGGAGGGCCATAGAAAATAATGTTTTCAGCCATAGTATAATTCCTCGTCACTCTATCGTTTTTAATCCGTCTAACACAGAAGATTCATCCCTAGTCAGACATCCACCGAATGTTGTTGTGTACGACGATTTCATTACATCATATTTCTTTTCAGAAACCATGCCATAACATTTCAAAAATTTATCCCAATTCTTTATGCGAAGTTGTGGCTTGCGAGGTTCACCGCCCTCCACGCGATCCCTTGCGAGATTATAGTTGACCGAAAATCCTTCAGAAACCAACAAATCATGTAAAAGCATACCGGTTGTGCTGTTAGGACAGTCCAGAACAAGATAGCGTATCTTATTGTTTTGACGATTTAAGTCAACGGAGCCACGGCCATCAAATGCGCCAACAACAAAGCAACGCCTTACTGCAGGCGATGCTTGTATAAGTGCCTGTTTGATTTCAGGTATTACTGGCTCAAGGCTATCGCAATTTCGGCTACCAAAAAACGCTCCAAATCCCTGCATTCGGAAGAACTTGCCCGAATCAAGGCCGGCACTTTTGATGGTATCTCTCATATATACATAGCCGTGAAGATTTCTGTTGATGTTTTGAACATGATTGTAGTGCATTTCAATCTGAGTTACAGTTGCATAGCCGGGATTTGACCGAAACGGTGCAATCCAAAAAGTTTGACCGTTGTTTATCGTGTGTTCATTAGCTGCCAAAATCCCACCTAAAAAGTAAGCAACCTCATTAGTTAGGTAGTCACTACCAAAGTCAATTCCAACGTTCAAAGGAATGTAGTCTACAGGCATACTGCCGCCTCCCACAAAATGACTATTTTAATTATATACACTATGAGGTTTTTTGTCAAAAGAAACAATGCTCATAAACAGGAAAAGGAGATGAAGAAAATGACCATGACCAAACTCGGAACCATGATTTATGAAAACGGAGCGGATTCTTATAGCGTATTTACGCTAAATTCTGAAATACATAATCAGCTTGATGTTATCTCATGCCATAGTCCCGAACTTTGTTAAGGCTGGAGAGGATGCCTGCAAGCGGCTGGCAGCGCTGCTGCCGGACAACGTGAGCGTGACCCGCATCCAGCCCTGCATGAAGGACTGGAACGATGTTCTGGTGCACCGGGCAGAGATTCCGAACCGCAATTATTTCAAAAGCATCGTGCTGAAAGAGCCGTCAAAACCGGAAACGGTGAAGATCATCCGCATGAGCGACGTGGAACTGACCCCGGTGGACTGGCTCTGGAAACCGTATCTGCCATTTGGGAAACTAAGCGTGCTGCAGGGCAATCCGGGCGAGGGCAAGACCTACTTTGCTATGCATCTTGCCGCCGCCTGTACCAACGGAAAATTGCTGCCCAACATGGAGCGCATGGAACCCTTCAACGTGATCTACCAGACCACAGAGGACGGTCTGGGCGATACGGTCAAGCCCCGCCTGATTGAAGCCGGTGCAGACCTTGACCGGGTGCTGGTCATTGATGACAGCGAGGTGCAGCTGACTCTTTCGGATGAACGAATTGAAAAAGCCATTATCGAGAACAACGCCCGACTGGTCATCATCGACCCGATCCAGGCGTATCTCGGTGCCGATGTGGACATGAACCGGGCAAACGAAGTGCGCCCCATCTTCATGCGGCTGGGACAGGTAGCGCAGCGAACAGGCTGCGCTATTTTGCTGATCGAACACCTGAACAAGGCTGCCGGAATGCAGAGTCTGCAGCGGGGTCTCGGCTCCATCGACATTGCAGCCGCCGTCCGCAGCGTCATGTTTATCGGCAAACTGAAGCACGACCCAACCATGCGAATCCTGACCCATGAGAAAAGCTCCCTTGCCCCGCCGGGTGCGTCGCTGGCGTTCTCTCTGGGGGACGAGGGCGGTTTCCGCTGGGTCGGCGAGTACGACATTACCGCAGACGAGATGCTGTCCGGCATCGAGCCGCAGCGTGAAACCAAGACTCAGCAAGCCAAAGACCTGATCTGCACCCTGCTTGCCGGAGGAAAGCAGGTGCTCAGCGAGGGCATCGACAAGGCGGCGCTGGAAAGGGGCATCCCCGGCAGAACCGTCCGGGATGCCAAGCGGGAACTGGGCGATGCTCTGAAAAGTAAAACTTCTGCGGGATGACCATCAAGGGCATGATGTTCGATGACAAAAAGACTGCCGGTGAACGGTTGATTCTGGCGGCAAAAGAATTTCCCGACACAGAGCCTGTTGTGCTGGGCGAGTACCGCGGCTTTGAGCTTTCGATGCGCTATGAGCCGGTCCGAAACGAGCAGCAGGCGGTGCTGAAAGGCAAGGCGATTTATCCGGTGGCACTTGGTGCCGACCCGCACGGCAATATCACCCGACTGGACAACCTGCTGGCCGGTTTTGATGAGCGCATTGCCAATGCAGAAAACCGACTGGAGAATCTGCTGCAGCAACAGACGGCAGCGCAGGCAGAAGTGGAAAAGCCCTTTCCGCAGGAAGAAGAACTGGCACAAAAATCTGCACGGCTGGCTGAACTGAATGCACAGCTGGATGTGGACGAAAAACATCACGAGCCGGAGATGGAAGAAACGCCGGATGAGGAATCTGCGCGCCCTTCCGTGCTGGCCGCCCTGAACGAAAAGTCGGATAAGGAGGAACCGGTCAAGCCGTTCCGCAGCTACTCGGACCGGGATGGTGATGCCCGATGAGAGAAAAGAGGGACGAGATTCTGATCCTGCGCATCACAAAAACCGAAAAGAATCGGATTTACGAAAAGATGTATGGCATGGGCATCCGCAGTCTGAGTGCGTATATCCGTAAGATGGCATTGGATGGATACTGCTTGAATCTTGACCTGCCGCAGCTGCGCCGGATGTCGTACTTGCTTCAGAATTGCAGCAACAATCTGAATCAGGTGGCAAAACGTGTGAATGAAAGCAATCAGCTTTATGCTGCAGACATTGAAGATTTGCGGCATCGGCTGGACGAG
>ERZ791815.1671-NODE-1671-length-12546-cov-3.378112_pt1 | contig 12546 bp, 8 predicted proteins | sample MGYA00510302_ERZ791815 | MGnify/ENA primary metagenome ERZ791815 (study PRJEB30046, sample SAMN00791995) | human gut metagenome | study: EMG produced TPA metagenomics assembly of the A metagenome-wide association study of gut microbiota in type 2... | reverse complement strand
CACAACGGCGCTGTATTACGTTACCTTAAAGATGGCCCGCGGGCAGGAAGGCCAGCTCATTCCCGCGTTTTTCCATTCTTTTAAGCAGAACCTCAAGCAGGCAACCGCGCTGTGGGTGGGGTACCTGGCGGTTGGCATCCTGCTGGTACTGGATCTGGTGATCTGCCTGCAGACCAGTTCGGTGTTTGCGGGGGCAATGTTTTTTACCAGCGTAGTGCTGCTGGCCTGTTGGGCGCTGTTTATCACCATGCTGTTCCCGCTGGTTGCCCGGTGCGATAACACCATCGGCGCGCTGTTCAAGATGGGCATTGCCATGGCACTGCGCAATGTAATGCCTGTTCTGGCCGCGCTGATGGTCACCGTAGCATTTTTTGCCGTGGGCGTTTTTGTATTCTGGCCGGTGCTGCTGGTGGCGCCGGGGCTGGCGAGCTACTGCAACGCCTTTTTGTTCAACCGCATTTTTGATAAATATGGCATGACGCTGGAATAACTGCACAATAAAATACGGTTTGGTCACGGCACTCCGTGCGTTACCCGTTATCCCGCAGGTGGGGGTGGATGGGCAGCCCGGAGTGCTTTCTGTATTCACGGGGGGAACGCCCGGTGCTGGCGCGGAACAGATCCTTGAAATAGTTGCTGCTGCCAAAGCCGCACAGCATGGCAATTTTGGTGATGGAGTTATCTGTCATCAACAGCATCTGGGTGGCCTGGCGCAGCCGGATGTAATTCACATGCTCTTTGAACGTCTGCCCGGTGATCAGCCTGAACTTGCGGGAAAAATAGGTGGGGCTCAGGTTGCAGTATCCGGCCACTTCTTCCAGCGTTAAGGGCTGCTGGTAATTCAGCGCAATGTATTTCAGCGCGCGCTCAATGTCGGCGCTGTAGCCCTCTTTGGGAGACATGGTTTCATGGCTGAAAATGCCATTCCGCAGCAAAAGCAGCACCAGATGCAGCGATTCCAGCTCCAGCACCTGCTCCGAATATTTGCGCGGCAGGTCGTTTTCCAGCAGCATCTGGTCCAAAAGAGCTTCTACCATCGTGCGGGTCTCGGCGTTCAGGATCACCTTGCAGGAACGCTCCAGCGCCTGCTGTACTTCGGTCGGGTCGCCACGCATCATGCCGGCAAGTACATCTGATTTACAGAACACGATAATGCGCTCGCAGCTGGTTTTTCCCTCGTAGCGGGTGCTGTGGGGGTCGCCCGCAGCCACAATAAACAGGTCGCCCGCTTCCAGGTGCCACTGGCCCTGGTTGACAGTGTAGGTGCAGGTGCCGCTTTTCAGGTAAAAAATTTCGCAATAAGTGTGGGTGTGCTCGTAAGACATGCGGAACACCGGGCCGTGCAGAGCACGCTCTACATAAACATCAACAGTTTGCTGCTCCAATTCTTCCGCCGTGCGGGAGTTGGAGTCGTTCTCCATCGGTTCGCGTTCGGGACTCATTGGCAAAGACGTCCTTTCATAAAGTTGTAACTTTTAGCATTGTGCATAAATTAGCGAAAATTGGTTTATGTATTATGGATATATATAATACACTGTTTTTGGGGAAAGTCAAGAAAACTGTGTTTTGTAGCAAAAACTGCATATTTTTTTAGTATTTTCGGTGCTTTCCAGCAGGTATAATGACAGTGTTGAAAGAAAGACGGGGTGCACACCGCCTGAATAAAAAATGTTAACGGCAAAGCTGGTTCATCGCTTGCCCAGCCGCCGTTCCACTGCTTGACATTAAGGAGAACACCATATGAAAAAGAAAATTATTGCAGCCACAATGGCCGCCGCTATGTGCGTAAGCCTGGCAGCCTGCGGCGGCAGCACCGCCTCTTCCTCCGCCGCTGAAAGCACCGCTTCCTCCACTGCCGAAAGCACTGCATCCTCTACTGCAGACGCTGCTTCCACCGGCGATGAAGAAGTTGACCTGCGCATGGCATGGTGGGGTTCTCAGGACCGCCATGACCGCACCATCAAGGCCATCGAGCTGTATGAATCCCTGCACCCGAACGTAAAGATCGAGTACGAGTATTACTCCTTTGATGACTATTTCACCAAGCTCAAGACCCTGGTTGCTTCTGACCAGGTGTGGGATATTTTCCAGCTGGGCGGCAACTTCCCCATGTACATGGACAAGATCTATCCGCTGGATGACTACATCGCTTCCGGTGTTGTGGATGTTTCCGGCATCGGCGATGCCAACCTGAAGACCACCCAGGATACTGAGGGCCATCAGCTGGGTATCTCCAACGGCCTGAACTCTTACGGCATTGCTTACGATCCCGACATGTTCGCTGAAGCCGGCGTTGCCGAGCCCACCGATACCTGGACCTGGGATGACTACGCAAACGCTGCCAACACCATCCATGAAAAGCTTGGCATTTACGGCTGCTCCTCCATGCTGACCTCTGAATTCATCGCTGGCTGCTCCGTTTACGTTGCACAGTATGGCGATGTTGGCCAGTACAGCTTCTTTAACCTGGATCTGACCGGCATGGGCTTCGATGACCCCCAGATGCTGACCCCCTACATCCAGATGCGTGCTGACTCCATCAAGAACGAGGTTTACCCCGATGCCGGTGCTTCCGCTGAGATCACCAACATCGAAAACGACTTCTTGGTAACCGGCGAAGCTGCAATGGCTTGGGTTGCTGCCAACCAGTTCCCGACCATGTACAACGTCTGCCAGGAGCAGGGCCGCACCCTCAAGCTGGCAACTCTGCCCCGCATCACCAGCGATGGCCCTTCCGGTGCTGTCATCCAGTCCTCTCAGATGCTCTGCGTCTCTCAGGACAGCCAGCAGAAAGAAGAAGCTGCTAAGTTCATCAGCTGGTTCGAAAATGACCCCGACTGCAACAACATCCTGCAGGGCGAGCGCGGCATTCCTGTAAACGCTACCGTTCGTGAGACCCTGTCTGCCAACGCTACTGAAAGCCAGCAGATCATGTACGACTTCATGGACAAGGTTTCTAAGTTCAAGATGCCGGACAAGGTCAACGTGCTGAGCCCCGATGGCCAGGACGAGGTTGTTGATAACTACCGCAACTACATCCAGCAGGTTGTTGACGGCCAGATCACCGCAGAAGAAGCTGCCCAGAAGACCTATGACGATGCAGCTGCACTGTTCACTAAGTAAGTTTTAACACAAATTCATAATGCTCCGGGCGGGCACGGTCAGGAAGAAAGGGCTGTGCCCGCCCTTTTTGAAAGTGAGGTATTCTTTCGTGAAAGGTCAAACTTCCACCTCGGCACTGAAAAGGTTCATGAACAAAGATAATACCGTCGGCCATGTGTTTGCGTTCCCGTTTATCTTTGGTTTTGTCTGCTTTTCCCTGATTCCGGTGTGCATTTCCTTTTATTATGCATTCACCAACTACTCGCTCGGCTCCAAAACCGCAGCATTTATCGGGTTCAAGAACTTCCTGCGCCTGTTCCAGGACGAGGTTTTCCTGAAATCTCTGGCCATCACCTTAAAATACGTTTTGATCTCTGTGCCGCTCAAGCTGACGTTCGCTTTGCTGGTGGCGTACCTGCTCACCCGGCCCAGCCGCATGGTTACGTTCTACCGTTCACTGTACTACCTGCCATCCCTGGTTGGCGGCAGTGTGGCCGTTGCCCTGGTGTGGAAACAGCTGTTTGCCCGCAAAGGTCTGTTCAACAGCGTGCTGGCCAACATGGACATGAGCACCATCAACTGGTTCGGCAACCAGAAACTGGCGCTTTACCCGCTGATTTTGATGTCCGTCTGGCAGTTTGGCTCTTCGATGATTATTTTTGCCGCTGGCCTAAAAGAAATCCCTGTCAGCTATTATGAAGCTGCCAGGATCGACGGCGCACGTGGATACCAGAGCTTCTTCCGCATCACGCTGCCCTGCCTGTCTCCCATCATTCTGTATAACCTGATTATGCAGACCATCTCTGCTTTCATGGCGTTCACCCAGGCTATGATCATCACCAACGGCGGCCCCAACAACAGCACCATGCTGTACGCCCTGTACGTTTACAACCAGGCCTTCAAGTACAATGATATGGGTTACGCCTGCGCCATGTCCTGGTTTATGCTGGTGGTTATGGGCCTTATCACGTTCATCATCTTCAAAACATCCAAGTTCTGGGTGTTCAGCGAAGCAAACTAAGCAGGGAAGGAGAGTACGGTTATGCATAACAGAAAAGCAGTCACCAAAGTACTGTATCACGCATTTGTCATTCTGTTCGGCTTTATGATGGTTTATCCCGTATTGTGGATGATCAGCGGCTCGTTCAAGGGCAACGCCGAAATTCTGCGCGGCACCCTGTCCCTGATCCCGAAAGAGCTGAAGCTGACAAACTATGCCACCGGCTGGAAAGGCTTTGGCGGCACCACCTTTGCAACCTTCTTTACAAACTCCATCTTCATTACGGTCATTGCAACCTTCGGCACCGTCATCAGTTCCTCTCTGGTGGCCTATGCTCTGTCCCGTGTGCGGTTCCGCGGCCGCAAGTTCTGGTTCACCTGTATGCTGGTCACCATGATGCTGCCCACCCAGGTCATCATGATTCCCCAGTATCTGATTTATTATCGCCTGGGTCTGGTTCCCGGCTATGTACCCCTGATCCTGCCTTACTTCTGCGGCCAGGCGTTCTTTATCTACCAGATGATGCAGTTTATGCAGGGCATCCCCAAGGATCTGGACGAAGCCGCTACCATTGACGGCTGCAGCAAATACCAGATTTACAGCCGCATCATCCTGCCGCTGATGAAACCCTCCATCGTGACCACCGTTATCATCCAGTTCTACTGGAAGTGGGACGACTACATGGGCCCCCTGCTTTACTTGAGCCGCCCGCAGTCCTATACGGTATCCATCGCCATCAAACTGTTTGCTGACTCTGCTTCCACCACGGACTACGGCGCAATGTTTGCTATGTCCACCCTTTCGCTGATCCCCGTGTTCCTGATCTTCCTGTTCTTCAACCGCTATCTGGTTCAGGGCATTGGCACCAGCGGCCTGAAAGGCTGATGTTTGTATGAAAACCATCCAGAACCCCATCCTGCGCGGCTTTTGCCCGGACCCCTGCATGATCCGCACCGGGGACGATTATTACATTGCCACATCCACCTTTGAATGGTGGCCCTGTGTCAACCTGTACCATTCCAAAGACCTGGCCCACTGGGAGCAGCTGCCAAACCCGCTGCGCGAACCCGGCCAGATGGACCTGCGGGGGGACCCCAACTCCGGCGGTATCTGGGCCCCGGACCTGAGCTGGGATGGGAAGTATTACTACCTGCTTGTCACCAACGTGACCACCAAAAAGGGCCGTTGGTACAACACCCATAACTATATGAGCCGTGCCGCTTCCATCACAGGGCCGTGGAGCCAGCCGGTGTACTTGAACAGCATCGGATTCGACCCTTCGCTGCTGCATGATACCGACGGTAAGTGCTACCTGGTCAATATGGTCAACGGCTTCAAAGGCGTGCTGGTGCAGCAGATGGACCCCGAAACCGGCGCCCTGCTGGGCGAACGCCGCAAGGTATACAGCGGCTCCGGCATCGGCTGCACCGAAGGTCCCCGCATCTATCACATTGGCAGCTGGTACTATCTGGTTGTGGCCGAAGGTGGTACTGGGTATTCCCATTGTGTCACGATTGCGCGGTCGGACAACGTGTTCGGCCCCTATGAGACAATGCCGGACAACCCGCTGCTGACTTCGGATCAGAACGATCTGACCGCCATCCAGAAATGCGGCCACGGTTCCTTTGTGGAAACGCAGAACGGTGAATGGTACATGGCACACCTGTGCTCCCGCCCGAACTCTGCCCGCGGCAGCCTGCTGGGGCGCGAAACAGCGCTGCAAAAAATCACCTGGCAGGATGGCTGGCCGCGGCTGGCCTGCGGCGGAAAAATTGCCCAAAACGCCGTGCCCGCCCCAAAAGATTTGCCAGAAGTGGAGCTGCCCGCAATGGCGGAACAGGATGACTTTGACGTTCCGGCCCTTGCCCCCGGCTATGCCACGCCGCGCACCCCGCTGGGCGATTGTGTGAACCTGACCCTCCGCCCCGGCTGGCTGCGGCTGACCGGGCAGGAATCCATGAACTCGCTGCACCATGTCACCCTGGTGGCCCGCCGCCAGCAGGAGCACGAAATGCAGGCCGAGACCCGCATGGACTTTGCCCCCGTCTGCCCGGAGCAGATGGCCGGTTTTACCTACTGTTATGACAGCATGAACTTCTACCTGCTGGGCAAGACCTGCGCCGAGGATGGTACCCCGGTGCTGGAACTGTTAAAAAGCGATACCGGTGTGGTGGAAGATGTGTGCGACCCTGTTCCCGTGCCGGATAGCACGCTGGACTTTAAGCTGACCACCACCCCGGACGGCGGCATGGCGCAGTTCTATTACCGCCAGCCGCAGGGGGAGTGGCAGTCCATCGGCCCGGCCTGCCCCACCGATATTTTGACGGACGAGCACTGCCGCGGTTTTACCGGGGCGCATGTGGGTGTGTATGCCCACGATATGGCAGGGCTGCATAACCATGCCGATTTTGATTATCTGAACGTACATTTTGAGAGGTGAGCTCCCATGATGCAGGCAAACACCGGCGTCCGGTTTGAAACCAAAGACCCGCTGCTTTCCCAACTGGTCAAACAGGCGGAAGAAAAGTGCCGCCTGAACATTAAAAACTTTGGCGGCGACCCCGTTCTGGTTGAGGGCGGCGGCTATGAAAAAATCTGGCTGGAAACCCAGCCCATGGGCGGCGCAATGTATGCCAGCCGTGATTTTGCCACCGGCCTGAACAACAGCCTGATGTTTATGCGCCACCAGCGTGCGGACGGGCGGATTCCCGGCAGCATTGCGGTGATTGATGGCAAAGTGGTGCCGCAGTTCAACAAGTTCCAGGGCTTCTGCTTCCCGGAACCGGCGCTGGATCTTTACTATCTGGGCGGCAAGGATGCCGAATACCTGGCCCAGCTGGCCAAAACGCTGGAAGCGTTTGACGCCTACCTGTGGCGTGTACGCGATTCCGATGGGGACGGCTGCCTGGAGACTTGGTGCAAGTACGATACCGGCGAAGACCACGCCATGCGTTACGCCGATGCCCCCGACCCGTGGGAGGAGGAAACCCCGCCCCAAGGCTGCACAGCGGTGCCCATTGCCTCGATGGATGTGATGAGCTACTCATATGCCTGCCGCGAAACATTGGCGGAAATTGCACGAATCAGCGGCGATGCCGAGGCACAGGCCCAGTGGGCCGCCAAGGCCAAAGCCGTGCAGGACAAGATGGTGAGCTACCTGTGGGACGATGCCCGCGGCGCGATGTTTGACCGCGACAAAAACCACAACCAGATGCCCACCATGATCCACAACACGCTGCGCTGCATGTATTGGCACAGCCTGCCGGATGCTTTGGCGGAGCGCTTTGTCAAGGAGCACCTGCTGAACCCGCAGGAGTTCTGGACCAAAATGCCGCTGCCCAGCGTGGCCGCCAACGACCCGCTGTTCCGCAACGTGACCACCAACAACTGGAGCGGCCAGGCTGAAGCACTGACCTATCAGCGTGCCATCCGTGCGCTGGAAAATTACGGCATGTATGAGCTGATTCCCCAACTGGGGCAAAAGCTGATGCAGGCCATTGGCCCCCAGTGCCGCTTTGTGCAGCAGTATGACCCCTTTACCGGCGAACCTTCGGTCATCTGTGAACCTGGCCAGCCCCCGCAGGATGCTTACGGCCCGGCTATGCTCTCGGTGCTGGAATACACCGCCCGCATGTACGGCGTAAGCCTGGTGCGGGATACCGTGGTGTGGGGCACCTGCCCGCTGGAATGCCGCTATACCCAAGCCCTGAACGGCCGCAGCTGGGAGATCGTGAACAGTGGTCACGAGGCGGAAGCCTTTGTGGATGGCCGCAAGGTGTTCACCGCTGGCCCCGGCCTGCGCATTACCACCGACCTGGATGGCAATATTCTGGGCACGGCCCGCTACCTGCCCGATGCAGACCCCGCCCAGGTGACGCCGCAATAAACATTATATAATAAGGAAGCGAACACGATGGAATACCTGTATCCCGGTGGGCTGGCCAAAGCCATTACGTTCAGTTATGATGACGGCCAGGTATATGACCGCCGCCTGATCGAAATTTTTAACCAGGCGGGCTTCAAGGGAACCTTCCACCTGAACTCCGGCAACCTGGATAAGGACGGCTATGTGCAAAAGGCCGAGCTGCCTACCCTGTACGCCGAGCACGAAATTGCCTGCCATGGCGTGACCCACCGCCACCCGCGCCAGATGAACCAGACTGAATGGCTGCGGGAAGTGTGGCAGGACCGCCTGACGCTGGAAGAACTGACCGGCGGTATTGTGCAGGGCATGAGCTATGCCTTTGGCGAATACTACCCCGAACAGGTGAAAGCGCTGTGCGCCATGGGCATCCAGTACAGCCGCACGGTGGAAAGCACCGGAAGTTTTGCCCTGCCGCAGGAGCTGCTGCGCTGGAAACCCACCTGCCACCACAATGATAAACTGCTGGAACGCGCAGAAAAGTTTTTGCATGTTCCGGGATATCAAAAAATGCCGCTGTTTTATATCTGGGGCCACAGCTTTGAATTTGAGCGCGAAAACACCTGGCCCCTGATGGAGCAGCTGGCAGAAAAGCTGCACGGCGCACAGGATATCTGGTATGCCACCAATGGCCAGATTGCAGATTACCTGACCGCGCTGCGCAGCACGCGCGAAAGTGCAGACGGCAAGCGGCTGTATAACCCGTCGGCACAGCCCATCTGGTTTGTGGCCGATGGCAAGGTGCGCGTTGCAGAGCCGGGTAAGCTCTGCGAAATTTAAGAAGCTGTTTTATCATCATTGCGCACCAGATAAAGCCGGTGCGCAATGATGACAAAAAATAGCTTCTAAGGTGTATCGAAAAATGAAAAACAACGATTGCCTGTGAAGATTATCTGGGCTTTCGGCCCAGCTGATACACCCTGAATACTCCCCAAGGAGGCCAATCATGATTTATGATATTTTGCAATATGGTGCCGTGGGTGATGGCACCACAAACGATGGCCCTGCCATCCAGAAAGCCATTGATGCCTGCGCGGCAGCCGGCGGCGGCCGAGTGCTGGTGCCGGGCGGCCATATTTACAAATGCGGTTCCATTTTGCTGCACAGCCATGTGGAGCTGCACCTGGAGCACGGCTCCCGCCTGAAAGCCAGCGAAAACAAAGAGGACTTCTTGGAAGTGGAAGCTGCCTACCGTGACCATTACCGCGATACATCGCTCAAAGTGCCCTCTTACGAAAACTGCGAATATGACGGTGAGCCGAAGAATTATTTCATTATGGCTAAGGATGCCGAGGATGTCTGCATCAGCGGCAGCGGCGTAATCGATGGCTCCGAAGAAAACTTTTACGGCGAGATCGATCATAACTTTATTGAGGGAACCTATTACCCGCGCATTCCCATGCTGCTGATGAAAGGTGTGCAGCACCTGACCATCCGTGAAGTCACCCTGACCCGCAGCGCGTTCTGGACCGTGCATATGGTGGGCTGCCAGGATGTGCTGATCGATGGCATCCGCATTTTGAATAACCTGAAAATGGTCAACTGCGACGGCATTGATCCCGACCACTGCCGCAATGTGCGCATCAACAATTGCCATATTGAATCCGCCGATGACTGCATCGTGTTCAAGACCACTGAGAAAAATGCATATCTTGGCCCGTGTGAGAACATTGTGGTTTCCAACTGTACGCTGACCTCCACCAGTGCTGCTATCAAGTTTGGCACCGAGAGCGTTTCGGACTTCCGCAATATTACCGTCACCAACTGCGTTATCTCCCACACCAACCGCGGCATCTCTCTGATGCTGCGTGATGGCGGCAACATTGAAAACGTGACCTTTGCCAACCTGCACATCAACACCCGCATGTTCTCTGACCAGTGGTGGGGCGAAGCCGAAGCCATCTGTGTGACGGCGGTGGACCGCAAACAGGGCAACAGGGCGGGGCATATCCGCAATGTACATTTTGAAAACATTAACTGCAGCGGCGAAAACGGCATTTTCCTGCACGGAAGCGAGGGCAACAGCCTGGAAGATATCTCGTTCCGCCACATCCGGGTGGATATCCGCAAGCAGACCGCATGGCCCATTGACCATTGGGACCTGCGCCCCAGCGAGGTGCCCGGCATGATTCCCGGAAAAGTGAATGGCTTTACCTGCGTACATGGCAAAAGCATCCGCTGCGAGGACGTCGTTATCCGCAAAGACAGCTCTATGGACCCGTGGTTCGATCAGGATTTCTGCTGGCAGGACACCGAGAATGTGACTGTGGTAAAGTGATGATATACAGCGGCAAAATGCCTGTTTGGCGGCCGTAAGCCGCTGTTAATATTCAAAAGTATCCCCGCGGGGCGCTCCGTCCGCCCACGGGCAGGGCCGCAGGCAGCAAAAGCGCCTGCGGCCCTTTTGCTATCCGTAGGGCGGGATGCCCTCATCCCGCCGTTGAGAAACCTGAATGGTACGCTGCTTGCCATATGTTTCACCACACCATTCTCCGCACGGCCGTGGGCGCACACTGTGCGCCCCTACGGGTGAGATATAGGGTAAAATAATCATTGCATGCTATAAAATGTTCTGTGGGGAACGGTCTTGACCGTTCCGAGGCTGTGTTATGCATGCCATAACGAATTTGCGGCAAAATGTGTCATCTGGCTGCCAGGGGGCGCTGCATCCGCAGGCGCGTTTCGGAGGCCTGAAAATCCCGGCTTTCAGGTCGGAGATGGCAGGTCCTACCACGCGGCGATGGGCAAACATGCAATTTTATTTACGTCCATCGGGCGGCCAAGGACGCTATCTCTTACATATGGGGATTGGGTTATTGCATATTTGTACTGCGGTAAGGTTTCTCCACGGCGGGGGCGTTACAAACTTGACAATTTATACCAACCTTTCCCATGCCGCAAAATTGCCCCCAAAATTATCCGCCCAACCCGTGACAGAAAAACTGGAATCCGCTATAATAGGGGTAACCGCAAATCCACATTGCAGGCAACTGCAAGAAAGGGAACCCGATGAACCAAACAACAGCAAACGCCGCAGCCCTTGCGCTGGTTGGCGCACTGGCATTGCAGCTGGCCGCCTGCGGCACGGCGCAGCAGTCTGCCCCCGGACAGGCATCCACTCAGCCGGAACCCGTTACCCTGACCATGAGCTGGTGGGGGGACGATGCCCGCACCGAAACCTACCAGCAGGCCATCCAGGCATTTGAGGCAAAACTGCACTATATTACTGTAGAAACCATCTACGGCACCACCGCTGACGAGGATCAAACCGCCGATGTGATGCAGGTGGACTGGACCTGGCCGGGCCAAAATGCTGACCAGTTTGTTGACCTGAACGGATATAGCGATGTGATCGATCTGGAGCAGTTCAGCCAGAGTGCGCTGGATGCCTGCACAGTGGATGGCGCTTTGCTGGCTGTGCCAATGTCGGTGACAGGCCGCATTTTTTATTGGAACACCTGCACTTTTGAACAGGCAGGGATCGATGCGCCCAAAACCTATGAGGAGCTGCTGACCGCAGGCAACACCTTCCGCGAGGTGCTGGGGGAGGAATATTACCCCCTGGCCATGGATGCAGCCGCCCGCATGAACCTGATGGTCAGTTATCTGGAATCTACCACTGGCAAAGCGTGGGTGGTGGATCGCCAGCTGCAATATTCGGCAGACGAGGTCAAAACCGGGCTGGAATTTTTGCAGGCACTGGAAGAAAACCATGTCATGCCCACCCTTGCCGCCCAGCAGACAAACGGGACGCTGGACCAGACCCCCATGTGGCAGAACGGCCAGTACGCCGGTACCTTTGCCTGGGATGCCGACGCCGAAACCTACCGCAGTGCGTTAAAAAATGCCAGCGGCTTTTTGGTAGGGGATGAGATCGCCTTTGGCGGGCAGGCCAACGGCGGATTTTCTAAAGTATATCTGGCCCTTGCCATCAACAGCAGCTGCCAGCACCCGAAAGAAGCGGCGATTCTGGTCAACTTTTTGCTGAACGAGGATATGGGTGCTTCCATCATGGGCACTGCCTGCGGTTTGCCGGATTCCGTCACTGGCCGTGCGGCTGCCACAGCGGCAGGCCTGGTGAACCCGCTGGTGGTGGAAGCCAACAACCGCATGATGGCTTTTGTGGATTTCCCACTTGACCCCACATTTGAAAGCCCGGCTCTGGCCGCTGTGCCGGACGGCTTGTACGCCGCCGTATTGACTGCCTGCAGCAACGGAGAGCTGACAACAACCCAGGCCGCCGAACAGCTGGCGGAGGGGATAACGGCTATGCTGGATAGAACCGTGGCGGAATAAGCGGCTAAAAGAGCAAGGCAATATCATTCTATCATGCCGCAAGCGTGAAAAGTGTTTGTAGGGGACGATGCTTGCTGTCCCGATAACACTACCAGATAAAAATAAAACTCTCCCTCTGGCCATGCCGGTTTGATCCCGTATATCTGGCCGCCGAGGGAGAGCTTTTTCTTTAGGCAACACCGCATAATTCTAAGTGCCGATACGGCGAGCGAGGTGCGGCAGCTGC
>ERZ791815.1670-NODE-1670-length-12556-cov-4.008879_pt1 | contig 12556 bp, 8 predicted proteins | sample MGYA00510302_ERZ791815 | MGnify/ENA primary metagenome ERZ791815 (study PRJEB30046, sample SAMN00791995) | human gut metagenome | study: EMG produced TPA metagenomics assembly of the A metagenome-wide association study of gut microbiota in type 2... | reverse complement strand
ACAGACATCATGTCCCGCATGATGGAATTAACATCGTTTCCGCTTTTGATACTGACAACAAGACACCAGTGCCTGCTCTGTACAGAAACAAAACACTGGTGCCTGTATGATTACTTATCCCTTCAAACGACTTCCATTTTAATATTCAATTTTATGGGATTACGTTATTTTAGGCATTCGTCAGATAGGTATAAGGGGATCACTATTTTTTATATCTACTGCTCCTGCTTTTAATCTGTTACTAATATCTGCTGTGCTACATGACCTAAATGGAACGGTTTCTCATTTTTACTTTCCAAGTTGACAAGGTTAATACCACAGATATACACCTTCAGTTATCACTAATGCCCCGAAATATCAAAATCAGCAGAATATCCGCCATCATATATTATTAAAACATAATAATCATTAAAATTAACTTCGTTTTTTAAAGTCCCAAACTCTATTTCTTCATGCTCTACATACTTTGTTTTTAATTGAATACTCTGTAATTTTATCACTTCTGTCTCTACAATTTCATGATTTTTTGCTGGAATAAATTTTTGATTATTCAAACAATCACGGAGTTCCTCTTGTGAACGCTCCGTCTTAACTAAAATACAAGCAAAAAAATCCATTCCCGTTTCCATTCAACTTCCCTTTAACCTTATATTTCTCTATGACATGAACACCCTCTGGCAAATCCATTTCAAACAGCTGAGAAGAAAACTTTATTAAAACATAGCTATTGTAATTCATAGCCAACACAAACAATCCAATTATAAAACATACAATAAACAGTTGCGCAATCCATCTTGATTTCATACATATTCTCTTTATATTTTTACAATTTTCAACCAAAACCCTCCTTGTAAAATAGTTTAAAAACAAAACCAAAAACTTACTATATGCTTTAGATATGTTTCTCTTCGCTTCCAAATATATCCATCAAAGAAATATATACTTCTTGTCTATAAAATGATAATCCTTTTCAGCATTTTTAAGACGTCTTATTTCCATCACATTGTCCTTATCACGGATATCGTCTTTCGATTTTACCTTTTTCATTTTATTCTCTGCAAAATCCCACTGAAATTTCAAAGACACACCCGGAAAATCTGACGATAAAAACTCCTTTTTGTTACAATCCGCAAATGTGACTCTGGAATAATCAAAATGTATGATCTCCTGATCAGAAGCCAAATCATCTTATTTACTCAAACTTATCTTCTATCACATTTTCCTGACAGTGGGATATAACACAAACGACACTCCAAACAAATACATGACAATCCCAATTAAATACTCCCATTCAACCGTGATCGGCGTATTGGTAATAACATTGCCTTTCCAAATACCATAAACGATTATCATTCCAAGAAGTGCACCTAAAACAACGCCCGAAAGCATATAACTCCAAACCTGAAACCAACAGATCTTATGAACACTCTTTTTTGTTTCTCCTAACATTCGTAAGATCCGGTATTCTTTTTCCTTGGCTAACAGCATTCCATTTGCAGAATTAAGCAAACCGATTCCTGACACAATAAGCAGCATAACCAGAACAACATGCAGACTGGTCGTCCATTGCCTGCATATGCGTACTGACTCTTCCATAACATCATCATAAATGCACCATTCAAAGGAGGTATCACTTCCCAGTTCGATCTGCAGCTCCTGAATTTTATCCCGTATCAGCTCCTTGTCGCCATCGAGCCACAATCCTATGTAATCTCTGTCCGTGTTGTCCTCTGAAGCTGCTTTTTCACTCAGATTATCCCAGTCTACAATGATATTGTATTCGTCATTCCAATTGGTTTTTCCATTGATGAGCTCCACTAAAACGAAGTCCCGGCTGCCACCAAAATAGTCCGACTCCAACGTTACTTTATCTCCAAGCTGATATCCACATTGGGAGGCAACCGTTTCATTCATAACCACTCTCTTTGTTTTCGGTACAGTCTTATAATTTTTCCAGATACTTACATTTAAAAGCTGCGGCAATGTCTCTAAATCCGACACCTTGAAGCGATTCAGATCCGAATCATATTCATCCTCTGAGTTTAAGCCAAATGTCCCATACAGCATGTAACCTTTGCCGATCACCGGTTGAAAACGATGATATATCTTTTTCGCATAAGAAACAGACATCGGCTTATCATTATAGATCTCTGCTTTTGCCGTTTTTCCCTGTACAAGATTATAGTTATACCAGTTATCGTTTGCCTTCAACAACTTCAAGGACGCCTGCCCTGTATATGCAAGTGCCGTGATCAAAGCAATAATTACTATCATCATAAAATTCTGGCGAAGCTTTGACGACATGAACTTCATTGCAAAATACATTTCTTTTCCAAACATTTTTCTCACAAGCTGAAAACGATGTGCTTTGCTGCTCTTTTTTAAGCCGGAGGATGTCTCTTCAAACACCTGTATTGGCAGCACATTTTGACCGAAAGAAAAAACGATACCGATAAGTACGTTAAACAGTACAAACACAAACACAGCGATGAACCATAACATTTTCCAATTTATGGCGGCACTGCCTTCAAATAACTGCACCTTTTCATTAAACCAGTTTAATGTAATACCGGAAACCAGGGCACTAAACATCGCCCCGGCAAGACACGCACAGCCACTGATTACAAAAGACATCGATGAAAAAATCGTTTGAACCTGTTCCTGCGTTCCCCCTATTGTCCGGATCACTGCCATATCTTTTCTGTATTTTCGAATGTATTCCAGAAAAATATTCGCAACAAACAGACCGCTGATCATATAAACGACAACGAAAAATATCCGGAATATCTTTTTGATATTACGAAGCAGGGCATAATAATCCTCACCTGCACCTTGGTCTGACACCACGAAATCTGGATACTGTTTCTTAATACGATGAACGATCCCTCCACCATAATCTACATTTTCAAATGCCTCTTTATCACATTGAAGCAGGATATAATTGACATGCGCAGGATCATTATGTCCCAGTAACTGATGAAGCTGCGACAATTCCATGACCACCATAGGCATCGTATAATCTGATCCCGAAACCGTCTTTATCACTTCGATGATCTGAAACTTCTTTCCGGCAATGAGATAAGAATCTCCTGTTGATTTGTTGTCCCGCCTCGCCAAAGAATCGTTGATAACGATACGATTTCCGCTCACGTCTTTGGTATACTTGTAAAGACTCTTATTTATCGCATCATCTGATACACCTGCCGCAAATGCTTCTGACAATTCATCGGTCTGATATCCTATGCTATATCCCGTCACATCCTTATCCTGTTCCAGTTCCTTTAATTCCTCATTCTGAAAAGTTTCCCCCTCATCTTTTGTGATTTTAAGATCAAACACACCCTTTTTCGCTTCCAATCCTGCTACAATCGAGGTTTCCACATTAGAAGATAACTGGAACATGCTTATACTGAGAAAACATGCCACAAAAATGCTTAAAAAAGCAGAAAAAGTAAGCATCTTACTCTTCCAGAGAAATGTCATTCCCATTCGAAACATTTTTCTTTTGCCGCTTCTCATTTTGTCCCCTTTTCCTTTGCCAGTTCCGTTTTTCCTTTTATCTGTTTTTCTTCTACACATTTCGCCCGATTCGCCCTTTCTTCAGGGACAACATCTTAAATTTATCAACAATCCGGTCCATATCATTCCCGTTTTTCTGACAACGATACTCATCACGAACCAGTCCGTCATGCAAAAACAGAATGCGGTCGGTATATGCTGCCACCATGGCATCATGCGTCACAATGATAATGCTGTGATCCTTCTCCTGCTGCAGCTCGAGAAAAAGCTGCATGATCTCAATCGAGGTATTGTAATCGAGATTGCCGGTAGGTTCATCCGCTAACAACAGCTTTGGTTCCGTGATCAACGCCCTCGCTATGGCAACACGCTGACGCTGTCCACCGGAAAGCTCTGTGACAGCATTCTTTTTCTTATCGAGGATTCCCACCTTCTCCAACATCTGATCTGTCTTCTCCCAGATGACACGATTCTTTTCCCCGGCAAGCATCAGAGGCAGTGCCACATTCTCCTCTACCGTCAGATCCTGGATCAGATTAAAATCCTGAAAGATAAATCCGATCTGTTCTGCACGGATCCTGGTCGCCGCCGGCTCTGTCCCGTAATCTTTTCGAAGCTCCCCATTCAGCCGGATTTCTCCTTCATCGGCTGCATCCATCGCTCCGAGGATATGTAACAGCGTACTCTTGCCGGAGCCGCTGCTTCCCATGACTGCGAGCATTTCCCCCTGCTCCAGCGATAAGGACACTCCGCGCAGAGCCTCAAACGATTCTTTTCCCGTGGTGTAGCTCTTGTGAATATTATTTACCTCTAAAATAGTTTCGCTCATTGATCCATTTCCCCTGGCAATCTGCCACTACCAGATTCCTTTCCCCGTATTTTATCGATATACCACCTTTACACCATACTTTTTTGCCTGTCGTTTAAGCCAGTTACGATCCTTTACGGCAAGCTTTTTGCTGGCAATGATCTTTTCAACCGGTTTCTTCGTTTCCCTGCGGATATATCTTCCGGTCTCGAGATCATACCACCAGAAATATTTTCCGTTCATCAGATTGATGACATTTTTCTTATGAATGTTTTTGAAATTTCTGCTCTGTGACAGGTCTGCCACCCGGATTGGATTGCCATCAAAAAGACTTCTATAATAGTTTGATTCACTGGAAAGCTGCTCATTGTATCCTTTGCTCCAGATATCAGCATCCGGCAGAGTAAGCTTTGTAATCTTGTTGTTGCGGCAGGAAAGCCATAATAAGTTTTTATTCCGACGCAGATCAAGCCTTTTCAAACGGTTCCCGGCAGCCTGAAGATTACGCAGCTTTGTCATTTTAGACAGATTGAGTGTCTTTAGACTATTTTTATGTACATCCAGCAAAGTCACCGGACTTTTCGTGGTGCAGATCAGCTTTGTCAGCTTGTTATTACCGCACATTACACTGCTTAACGATGGGTGTCGGCTGATATCGAGCTGTAACAGCTGGTTAAAAGAGGCATCCAATGCCATCAGTCCTTTATTCTGACGGATGTTTAACGTTGTAAGCTGATTAAACGAACAGTTGACTATCTCAAGCTGTGTATTCTGACTGAGATCAAGCTGTGTCAATTGATTATATCCACACCCCAGATTGGTCAGCTTTTTGTTCTGGCTAAGATCCAATCCTCTTAACTGATTACCGTTACACTGCAGCGTAAGCAGCTCTGTATTCTTACTGACATCCAGTGTATCCAAAGTCGGCGAGTCGCAATATAAGCCACGCAGTCCCGTGCAGCCGGATACATCCAGATGATTTACCTTTGTCACAGCCACACCGGATGCCACCCGTGCAACCTCTTCTACACCATATTCTGTTTCCACATAATATGGTCCCCAGCCTGTGCTGAGATCTCCCTCATAAAATCCAGGGAAGGAAAGCCTGTCTAAGCCTTCTCCGGACACCTGCAGCGTATCGATCACGGAGTCGGTCAGATATATTTCCTGCAATGACTGCGGCATATGATCGATCACCAGCTTGTTGCAGGACACTCCCGCCAGTGCAAGCTTCTGACATGCAGTCAGATGTTCCAGTCCTCTGGTATCGACAAGCTCCTTCCCGGTCAGATCATTGCCGGATATAATCTTATCGTAATACAAATAATCGCTGTATAATGGTGATACCGCCAGCGTATCTTTTCCTTTCAGCTTGCAAGACGCATTCGTAAGACAGGTTATGTTCTGAATCTCCTTCTCCGACAGGATTCCGTCTCCATTCACATCGTAAAGCGGCGTCTTCATCAGATTTCTAAGCCATTCTGATGGGAAATTCTGCTCGTTGACCACCAGATCAGCCGCCATGGCTTTTCCGGTCATCCCTCCCATGGCAAATGTCATCGCAAGTGCCAGTACAAACGTGATTCTTTTCCATTTCATTTTCATAAAGTACCTCCTCTTCTGTAAAAATCCCCAACTGCTTTCCCTTACATGATACTATAAATGTATTAAATTCATTCTGCAAGCAAATTATGGCAGATCTATGACACAAACGTGATATATGCCAAATATTCAGAATGATATCATATATCTGCACATTTTATATCAAAAAACAGGTCTGGAATTTCGTCATTCCAGACCTGTCGTAATATCTTATTTTCCAATCGGATTCTGTTATTTCACAGTCTTTTTATTTTCCGATCTTCATTGATTTCTTATAACCTGTTTTGGCGGTAAAGAGCTTCTTGTAAGCCTTTACATTCTTTCCACAGGAAATCTTTGCCTTTGCGGAAATGCCCTTGACTGCATTCTTACCAACCTTTGTAAGCCCGGTGGACTTGATCACGATCTTCTTTAAGGCTTTATCCTTTGCAAATGCTTCCTTTCCGATGGAGGTTACATTCTTGCCGATCGTGATCTTCTTCAGCGCACTGCAGCCTGCGAACGCCTTATCGGAAATCGCTGTCACACGGAAGGAATAGGTTGTTCCGTCTGCAGTCGTCTTAACCATTGCCGGTACTGCTGCCGTCTTAAGCTTCTTGCTTGCCGGTGCCTTAAGTGACACGGTCTTTTTCGCTACATCTGTCACCACATAGGTCATTCCCTGTGCCGTAAAGCTGTATCCCTTCCGAACGGAAGATGCAGCAGGAGCTGCAGGCTGATCCTGTGATGGTGCTGTCGATGGCACTGCTGTTGCCGCAGGACTTGGTGCAGGCTTCTGTGATGGTGCTGCTGACTGCTCCGGCTCCTGGCTTGGTGCCGGACTCGGTGTTTCAATATTAGGTACTACATTTTCGGTCAGCTCTGTCGGGAGCTCTTCCTCCGGAAGTCCTGTTTCTGTTCCAACCTTCGGAGTCGTCGTTACTTCCTCTCCGTTATATACGGAACCGATGACTGCTACTGCATCTACAGCAAGACCGCCGCTTGCAACCTCAATGGATACCGTATGCTCTGTATCCTCAAGACCGTTGATCTGATATGCCGTACACATATTGTCTGCATCCCAAAGCTTCGCTCCCTTTGCATAGCTCTCGCCATCCACAGTTACATTTAATGTTCCTGCATCTGCCTTATTGTAGCCTAACAGCTCAAGACCTGTTCCCTTAAAGGTATAAGTAAGCTTTGCGCCTGTTCCCGTGCTGTAGGCAGCACTTCTCTGATAAGTGAACATTCCCTGATTTGCACAGGTAAGAGACCATCTGTTGTTGTAGATCAGCTTTGTATTCTTCTCCGGTGTCAGATCATAGGTCTCCATGTTATCAAGATACTCATTGTAATATGGCGCATAACCCTTGATCTTTGTTACGGCAAGATTATCAAATCTTGTATACGTGTTGCCGCTACCGATCGCTACACGACCTGAGGTGATCGGATTGCTATCCTCATAGGTTGCAACAAGCACGTCGTTGATATATGCCTTAATAACATTGCCCTCGCCGCGAAGCTTAAGCTGGAACCATGTCCCCGGTGTTACCTGCTTTACATCAACGGAGCCTGTCAGAAGCTCTGTTGCCTTTGTGGAAGTGATACCCATTTTTGCGCGGTACAGGATCCATGTACCGTCATCGTTTACCTTCAATGAATATCCGGCACAGTTGGAAAGATTCTGTGTTCTTCCTGTCTCACGGATACCGATCTGTGCATACTGCTTCTCTGCCTCACGCTCAAACAATGCATCAATGGATGCGGTGTAGTTTGTCCAGCGGTAGTCACCGATCAGCGTCACAGGATCACCACTGTTCCATGCTGTTCCCACGCCGGTAGACTGCTTATCCACCTGCTGGCGCAGCACATGGTTGCCGTTGCCGCTCTTATATACCTCAAATGCACCGTTTAAGGTGTGCGTGTAACGTGCCATTGCACCCTTCTGTCCTCCACGGGATTCGATGTAATCCTCTGTCTCTCCGGTGAAGCCGCCCTTTCCGTCAAGAACAGGCACTGTCTTACCGGTATACTCAAAATCATCTGCATATAAATATCCATCGTCAACATTCTGTACATCACCGGTCGCATCGGTGTCGAGTACGGTACGCTCGCCCTCTACCGGCATTGCCTTTGTGTGCTCCTCGCTGTCGGATACGTCAAGAGAAGTAACGGTTACTGCCGAGTTTGGTTTTACCTCGAAGGAATAAACTCCATTCTCATCGGCAGAAAGCTCCTGAATGCATTTCATATAGTTTTCGTTAAATGCACCGTCATCGGCAGCTCTTGTCTCCCAGAGCTCTAATTTCTGATCAGCCGCTAACTTCATGTTCTTCATCTGAAGAGTGTAGGTCATCGGATACTCGCTGTCATTGACGATCACAGTTGAGAAGTTATCCTTTGTCGGTGCAGCCAGTGTCATGTAGTTCTCTCCGCCGGCACGACCATCGACTGCATTACTGCTTGTTCCCTGATAAGCGGATGCCTTACTTGCGGATGGAACACCACGCCAGATGCCTGCTGTGTTGTCTTCGTTCTCCCATCCTGTCACCGCGAACTTGCTGATATGTGCCAGAACAAGAAGACCTGCATCATAATGCATCCAGCCGGACCATGGATCTCTTGCGCTGACCAGCTCCTTGAAGGAATACTGTGCACCCTCATAGAAAGCACCGATCGCCGGCTGATAGATCACATGTCCGCGGCGTGACTCTACGAAGCTCTTGATCACGGTATTGCCCATTTCAAGTGCACTTCCGGAACCGCCAATACCGGTACCTGCTACGGTCGGAGCCTTATCGGTTGTCGCCGGACGGAAGGCGGAATTGGAAAAGGTTGCCTGCTCCTCGCTGTTCCATACTTCCTTGTCAACGACCTCGGCAAGCCACTTCATTCCACCGTTATTGTCATCTGCCGTCTTATAATGATAACCGACAACATCCACAGCATCCATAAATTCCTGATCGCTCTTCATTGTCTCTGCAACGGAATCGCTGACTACGTTTGCCTCGTCAGAAACAACCAGCTTGATCTTTTTGAAAAGCTCCAGAGCCTTCTCATCCTTGATGGTTGCTGTACTCTCTGCAGCGATCCATTTTGCAAACTTCTTGGTATATTTCACATCGCCGGCACCGCTCCACGCTTCGTTCACATTCGGATTAATGTAATCAACCATATAACCGTACTTCTCATAAGCGGCAAGAATACTCTGCTTATACCAGATGTACCGGTCCTCATCCTTCTTCACCCACGCCGGTGTACGCCAGCGTAAGATGCTGACCTTCAGATCCGGATTGATCTTCTTGGCATCTGCTGCAAGCTGCCAGCCCGGATTACGAAGAACATTGGCTTTCTCGCCCTTCGTTCTCATCGTAGCGCTCTCTGCACCGGTTGAATTGTTGCGGTCATTACCCATCTCCAGCTTCACATGCGTAAAGATCGGATACTTTCCGCCAAACAGATACTGCATCAGCTCTGCATATTTTTCCGGATTCTGCGACTTATAATCCATCAACAGATCACTGGTCGAATTGGCACTCAGCATACCAAATCCCTTGTAAGTAAGTCCATTCACATTGTCTGCCTTGATATCATTACCATCAATCACAATGCTTCCTGTCTTCGTGTCCACTGCTGCCCCTTTCTTTGATGAAATGCCTGCCGCACTGACCCCGACATTACTTGTCAGTACCATAGAAAGACTCAGCAAGCAAACTCCTGCCTTTTTCAATAATTTTCTCACTATTTACTCCTCCTTACCGATGATGTATAAAGTGTTGTTACTGTCTGTATTATAAGTATTTCATTACCTATTTGACAATCTGAAATAATTATGACATCCCAGTAATATGAACATTTTTCTCATGATTTGTTTTTTCAAAATAAGCTCTACTTTAATAAAAAGAAAAAGACATGGCTACCATGTCAGGCTTGTGCCATGTCTCTTTCTACAGTCTGTCGGCGCAATACCTTCATATTTCTTAAACACCATTCCAAAATAGGTCGGATTGTCATATCCCACTGCCTCGCCGATCTGCGCAATGCTTTCTTCTGTGGTGAGCAGCATATTACGGGCAACCGCCATGCGGCGTCTGGCAAGATATTCCATCGGGCGCATCCGCATCTGCTCCTTGAACACGCGGCAGAAATGCTGTTTGGTCACACCACTCATCCCCGCCAGCTCCTCCAGGGTAATGTCATCCGCATAATTTTCATTGATATACACGACCGCCCGGCGCAGGATATCCTTCGCCCCATGACCTCCATACTTTTGATTCTCCTGAAGTGCCTGACGGATATTCATAATATATTCGTACAGAAGCATGGAGCAGCGCTCATCTCCATGGATTGGATCCATTGCCGCCTTAAGTATCTGGTAGAATATATTTTCTATTTTCTCATTGACGATATTTTTGTCGTAAACAAAGCCTTCAAACCCCAGCCCTTTTAGCAGTGCTGTCAGGTATTCTCCACGAAAAACCACCCAGCAGGTGGTCCACTCCCCGTCCTTCAACGGATAATATTCATGCGGTATGCCCGGTCCAAGATAAAACAGGCTTCCCGGCTCCAGTTCATAGCTTCCTCCGCCAACGAGCAGATGACCTTTTCCGCTTTTGGTATATAAAAGCTGGTGCGATACCAGACCTTCCTCCCGCCTTACATGATATTCCGGCTCCGCAACACCGACACCGGACAGATAAAACGGCAGACACTTTTGCTTTCCAAGGATCGGATAGATCCACTCCATTTAAGTCACCCCTTTCCGGTCTCGAAACACATTTTGTTCTGTTTATTGATAATGCTATCTTACCACAAATCCACCGCTTCGCACATCTTCTTTTTTTGAAGAAATCCCTGTAAATATACTGTATTTTTTCTTCGCAATGTGGTATCCTCATATGTGGCACTTACGATTTTAAAGGATATATATATATGAATAATACACAAAGGAGATTCTCAATGAAACGTATTGGCTTCGACAATGATAAATACCTGTCTATGCAGTCTGCACATATCCGTGAACGGATTGCACAATTTGGTGATAAATTATATCTGGAGTTTGGCGGAAAGCTTTTGGATGATTATCATGCCTCCCGCGTACTTCCGGGATTTGCACCGGACAGTAAGCTTCAGATGCTTTTGCAGCTCGCCGATCAGGCAGAGATGATCATCTCCATCAATGCTGCCGATATTGAGCGCAATAAGATCCGTCACGATCTTGGTATCACCTATGATCAGGACGTACTTCGCCTGATCAAGGTCTATCAGCAGAAGGGACTCTATGTGAGCAGTGTCGTGATCACCCGCTATGCCGGTCAGCCATCGGCGGATCTGTTCCAGAAGAAGCTAGAAGCGATCGGTATTCACGTTTACCATCATTATTCGATTGAGGGCTACCCAAACAACATCGATACGATCGTCAGTGATGAAGGTTATGGTAAGAACGACTACATTGAAACGACACGTCCGCTTGTGATTGTAACGGCTCCGGGACCAGGCAGCGGCAAAATGGCAACCTGTCTTTCCCAGCTCTACCATGAGAATAAGAACGGTATCAAAGCCGGATATGCGAAGTTTGAGACCTTCCCAATCTGGAATATACCGTTAAAGCACCCGGTCAATCTGGCATATGAAGCGGCGACTGCCGATCTCAACGATGTCAATATGATCGATCCATTTCATCTGGAGGCATACGGCGAAACGACCGTCAACTATAACCGTGACATTGAGATCTATCCGGTACTTGCCGCTATGTTTGAGAGGATCTACGGTCATTGTCCGTACAAGTCTCCGACCGATATGGGCGTGAATATGGCAGGCAATTGTATCATCGACGATGAAGCCTGCCGGGAAGCCTCCCGTCAGGAGATCATCCGCCGCTACTATCAGTCCCTGAACCGTTTTGTCAAGGATGAGGCAACGAATGACGAGATTTACAAGCAGGAGTTGATCATGAAGCAGGCTAAGATCACGGTCAACGACCGCATTGTCGTACCTGCCGCCAATGATCTTGCCCGCGAGAACGGCTCCGCTGCTGCAGCACTGGAGCTTCCGGACGGATCGATCGTAACCGGATCAACCTCTGATCTGCTTGGACCTGCTTCTGCCGTTCTTCTGAATGCGATCAAGGTTCTTGGCAATATTGACAAGAAAGAACATCTGATTTCCCGCACCTTTATCGAGCCGATCCAGCAGCTTAAGACCGGTTATCTCGGAAGCCGCAATCCGCGTCTTCACACCGATGAAGTGCTGATCGCACTGTCCATGTGCGCTGTTTCTGATCCGAAAGCCAAGCTTGCTCTCGAGCAGCTTCCAAAGCTGTCCGGCTGCCAGCTTCATGTGTCGGCAATCCTTTCCGCGATCGATAACAACACGTTCAAAAAGCTCGGTATCGAATGTACGACCGAGGCAGTCTATGAGGGTGCTTCCGGCAACTAAGACCGGCACTGGCGGTGATCGAAGTTTTCCGCGAAAATCATAGTTTCTCATGACGAATAAATACGAACATATATAGCAACAGCCCGGTGGAATCCCCCACCGGGCTGTTGCTATGTCATATATCTGCGCACGATTTCTGCGCATGACGGAGTTTCTAAGAAACTCCTAATATGAGTCCTTGGGGACTCATTATGTTATGACTGCTTCTTC
>ERZ791815.1667-NODE-1667-length-12589-cov-7.054731_pt1 | contig 12589 bp, 7 predicted proteins | sample MGYA00510302_ERZ791815 | MGnify/ENA primary metagenome ERZ791815 (study PRJEB30046, sample SAMN00791995) | human gut metagenome | study: EMG produced TPA metagenomics assembly of the A metagenome-wide association study of gut microbiota in type 2... | reverse complement strand
AGATAACTAACTAAATCGTAACCTATTACTATCATGAGCAATTAACCTACGCTCAGCTCCAATAAATTACACTCTTTTCGTAACTTCGGATTTACAAACTGCTGCCCTCTACATCTACCTATCCATAGGTGATTCGGTAAAATGGTAACAGCTATGGTAGCAGAAATTACAAGCTTTAAGAAAGCAAACCTTAAGTTCAAATTGTCAATGCGATAATAACAGGAATGCCTGTTTAGAAATACATTCTTAAGAAACACAAAAAAGGAGAGAGCATTTACAATACGCCCTCTCCCCATACATTTATTTTCGTTTAACGAATGAATTATTATTCCTGTTTAAAGCCATAACCATTCGTAAAGCCACCGGCAGCCATTACATTAGGAGTAAACGGCCACAAATAGATAGGAGCCGAAACGTAATCATAATCCCAAAACAGATACTTATCATATTCATCTCTATAATCAACCAAATCAATACCCCAATTAACTTTGGCATATCCTTGGCTTTCAAGAGATGCTGCCTCTTCTTCAGACACGATTTCAAACAACCCTTTTATTGCCAGATTGGTAGCAGGAGCCGAATTTCCATAATTCAATCCCATTTCTTCCCAATTATCCTTTTGTCCGCGCCATCCCGGATAAAGCACCGGATCATTGACCTTGTCCATCGGACACTGCGCTGTCAAACGATGACCATATATAGTTTTTGCATCAACTAATTTTGTCCATATATAAGCAGAAATGATATTACCATTTTCAAACTCATAATAACCTTTAGTTGCCAGACCATCCATCATAGCTTTAGTCATGTCTTTGATTCTTTTTATATCTTCCGGAAGATAACCAGAACGAATCAATGTCCAACGACGATCACCTTCACCTGCATATTCAAAACCCCGTTCTTCAATAATCGCACGAACCAGATCATTGCCAAAAGATGCAATAAAGCCATCTGTGTCAGCCAAGCCTTGCGGGAACGAACGTTCACGAACTGTTTTTAAATATTGTTTACCTGTAACCACATCACCTAATGCCGCACATACTTCCGCATAGCCCAAATAAACTTCAGACATACGCATATACGGACCATTGATACCTGATTTACGCTGTGCAGCCACCCATGGATTAGCCTGACGGTTCTCATCCCATTTATTCAATGTCAAGCCACCGCCTTCAGCTTTTGAGTTGGGGACAAAAGGAATCAACTTCTCAACCCCTTTACCATTACTGCCGGTCATAGTAATGCTCACGTCACGACGCATATCATTCGGATCAAAGATTCCATAAAAATAAGCAGGATTTATACGTCCCTGTCCATAGCTCTTACATGGATACGCTGCCTTTGAGCCACCAGATGAAGGACGGCCGAAAGAATAGGGGCGACCATCATTTCCACCACCTTGCTGCATGGGATATTCATAAATAGACTCATCCGCATAAATAGCATCATCCATATGCATCTGTTCAAAGAAATACTGGTAAGGATTATTGAAAGTACGTCCGGATTTATCCGAGGCACCCCGTGGATCAGTCAAATGAAACTGTGCATTACCCGGATCAGCCAACAAAGCCTCATAGTATTTTTTAGCTATCGTGTACAAGTTCTGCCAATCAGAACGACGTCCGTAAGTAGCTCCATTATTTTCTTTTCCCTTGTTTTCAAATGTCATGCTTTCCCCTTTTCCATTTACACGTTTAATATCGCCACGACGGGTCTGATATCCAGCTGCATCCAAACACATTCTTCCAATCAAAGCCTGCACATAGGTTTTAGAAAAATAATTTTTATTGGCAGCAGCAATGCCGGGAATGGAACCGATGGTGTACATCAAAGGTTCCACTTTCTGCAAATCTTCAATACATACATCATAAATAGAATCACGGGAAACCAAACCTTTAGGCACAACACCATAAACACCTACGTATGGTACGTCCCCGAAGTTCTTGCACAGTTCACGATAAGCCGTAGCACGCATAGCTATCGCCTCACCATACATTTGCCCCATCTCTGATTGTCCACCATTGATGATCGATTCAAAATTCGATGCGTTTTCCATGGATGTTATCACCGCATTGGCTTTGCTCACAACCGAATACAAGCTAGCATAAATATCATTCTCCTTCAAATATGAAGTCAATCCATAGCTACCTGCATAAGTACCGTTTTGATAAAGACATTCCGGATAGTGACGTCCCAGCTGGTTAGAGAAAGACTCCGGGTGACGTTCTATATCAGACCCGGCAATATCAGCAGCATAAAACAATCCATCGCCAAAAACCTTATTCTGCGCACAATCCCTCCACTGTTCATAAGCACCGTCTAATGCCGCACGTGCTGTTGTCGGATTAGAAAAGACAAAATCCGAATCTACAATAGAAGGAGAGCCAACCTCCAAATAATCACTACATGCTGTAGTCAAAAACATTCCAGCAAAGAAAAGTGTTGAATATACTATTTTTTTCATACGATTCATCTCCATTAATTAGAAAGTTAAATTAACACCAAAGGTATAAGTTCTAGCCTTAGGATAAGACTGGTAATCAAAATAAGGTGTAGGGAAGCCATCCTTACCATCGGTCTTCGTGTTGACATCCGGATCTATACCAGAGTATCCGTCAATACAGAACAAGTTGCTTCCTGTAAAATACACACGTGCATTCTGCAATCCAATCTTATTCATCCAATTTTTCGGGAAAGTATAACCTACTGTCAATGTATTCAGACGCAAATAAGACGCATCTTCAATAAACTTAGAACTTACGATTCCATATTCAGAGAAGAAAGAACTGTAGTTTGTATTCGCATTAAGAGCCGCCAAAGCTGTAGGATCTTTCACCAGCATCAAGTCACCATTTGCATCAACATCATAATATTTGAAAGTTTCAGAAACAAACTTCAAACGGTTCTGACCAGCGGAATTGTCTTTATTTCCCATCAATGAGTGCATTGCATTGGCATTGTACACATCGCCACCAATCTGATAAGTAAAGCCTACAGAAAAATCGATTGCCTTCCAATTACCGTTAATTGTAAAACCACCTGTATGCTGTGGCATAGCCTTACCGATAATCGTTTTGTCATCCTCGTCCACAACACCATCACCTGTTGTATCTGCAAATTTAGGCATACCCGGTATAGCAGTTTGTCCATCCGCTGCCAATCCTTTAACTCCATCCGGATAATTCACAATACCTTGAATATCAGGAACACCCGGTTTCAATGTGTATTTACCATCTGCATAAGTAAAATCATCAATCATATAATATCCTTCTGATTTAAAACCTTGGATCGTACCTACAGGCTGACCTTCACGGATAATATAATCATAAGCAGGCTTAGCCATAGATGAACCCCAATCATTCATAGCTCTCGTATCCGCCAAGACTCCGTCCATCAGTTCATCAATATTATTCTTGTTATAATTATAAGTCAAGTTTACACCTAAATTAAAATCTTTACCACGAACAATGTCAAAGCCTAAAGCCAATTCAATTCCCTTATTTGAAGTTTTACCTACATTCTGGAACTGATAGCTATAACCGGATGCTGCGTCGATAGGCACTTTCATTAAGATATTCTTTGTCGTATTCCAATAATAATCCAAGCTACCGCGAACCCAGTTATTAAAGAAACCAAAATCAACACCTAAGTTACGACTGATAGTAGTTTCCCATTTCAAGTCAGGATTTCCCTTCATGTCACCCGGTACATAAGTGGTTACTTTTTCACCATCCACTGTTATCTGTTTGGTCTTCCAGGTCTCTCTCCATAAAGAAGCATCAATATTATCAGAGCCAGAAGTACCATACGATACACGAAGTTTCAGATTATCCAACCAGTCTCTTGTGTTTTCCATGAAAGCTTCATCTGAAATTCTCCACGCTGCCGCTGCTGCCGGGAAATATCCCCACTGATGACTAGGTGCAAATTTAGAAGAACCATCGGCACGGAATGTAGCAGTCAAAAGATACTTGCCTTTATAAGAATAATTAGCACGGCCAAACCATGACAAAGTATGGTTAGGAGTACCTATCTCACCTTTAAAATAATCTTGTCCCAATGAAGGAGTAGTCATATTAATCATACCAAACGCATCATCCATAGTAAATCCTTTAGGATACCCTACACCATAGATTTCAGTATAATCCGATTTTGATGCCAAGACTTCATTACCAACCAAGAAAGACAAACTATGATCATCTCCAAGCCCCTGTACTTCGTAATTCAAAGTAGTTGCCCAACGCACACCGTAACCATCACTTTTCTTCAATTTAGCAGAACTATTATCTTTTTCTGTCTGTCCTGCATTCCATGTCTTTTCTTGGTTCCAATTACGATTTAACGATAGCTCCGTCTTTGCCGTCAAACCTTTAATAACATTCCAAGTTAAAGCACCTTTTGCACGGATACGGTACATGTTTTTTATATAATCTACAGTATTCAAGTAATACAAAGGATTACTAGTTTCTTCCATATTTGTATCACCTTGACCAAATCCAGCAGTAAAAGAAGCATCACCCAAAGGATTATCCACAGGACGATAAGTGTAAGCAGAGGTTGCATTACCAAAACCAGATCCATTTACTTCTATTTCACTATAACGCAAGTCAAAATCCGCAGTTAACTTTTTATTAATCTTTTGCGTCAATTTGAAATTCGCATTCCAACGCTGGAAACCAGACTTCACACGGATACCTTCATCATCCATATAGTTCACTGATGAATAAAACTTAGTTTTATCTGTACCACCAGATAAAGATACATCATGATTCCAAGATGACGCAGTCTGCATCAAATCATTTATATAATTATGAGTGGTCATATTTTTATATTCATTCAAATGATTTCCGTACTTGGATCCTAATCCAAAATATCTGGCAACTCCATCACCATAAGAATCTCCCAGACTCTTCATATATGCCCATGTATTATACACATAGTCATAAGGATCCATAGTCTCCAATAATTTCGGATTCTCCTTCATCTGATAATACATATTATACTTGACAGAGACCCGGCCATCCTTGCCGCCCTTTGTAGTAACCAATATTACACCGTTAGCACCACGAGCACCATAAATAGCCGTAGAAGCAGCATCCTTTAACACATCAATACTTTCGATATTGTCAGCAGGAATATCATCAATGCCACTAACTTGAACACCATCTACAATAAACAAGGGATCATTAGACTGAGTGATAGAACCACCTCCACGAATGCGGATAGACATACCTGCACCCGGACGACCGTCTTGTGAAGTCACACTCACACCGGGCAATTGTCCTTGTAAAGCCTGTGCAACATTGGCAACCGGATTAGCCGCTAATTTTTCACCGGTAACAGAAGCGACAGACCCTGTCAAATCACGTCTTTTTACTGTACCATAACCAATAACAACGACTTCATCCAAAGTCTTGTTATCTTCTTCCAATACAATAACCAAGTCTTTTCCGGTTTTCACCTCTTTAGTAAGATACCCGATATAGGAAACCACCAAAGTAGCGTTACTCGGAACATCCGGAATTGAAAACTTACCATCGAAATCTGTGATTGTACCATTGGTTGTTCCTTTTACCAGTACATTCACACCAATCATAGGTTCGCCTGTTTTGTCTTTCACCAAACCTGTTGCGGTTTGGGCAAAAGCAACCAAACAAAGCATACTCAAAAAGAGAGTTGAGACAGCTTTTCTAGCTAATTCTTTTAGATTCATAAGATGTGTTTTTATAGTTATTAAAATGTTTTTTTAAGGTTTTGACCTTAGTTTCACCGTTGCAAAATTAAGAATATAACATTACCTTCATGTGTAGTTTTTATCTTTTTATGTGGATTTATTAGGCATTTTTCACGACTTCCAATTATTCAACACAACAAAAAGAGGAGACCTCCACCAACGTAGAAGTCTCCTCTTCAAGCAATTATAAATTCAATCTAGTCTATTGGGTTCCAATGACTTTGAGTACCAAAAATAGCATCGACCGTCACCGCCTCCGCTTCTTTCTTTGTCAGCTGTTTGCTCCACGCTACCCTTTCTGAAACATTTGCGCCCTCACCGGTATTTTTATATTCCATATAACGGGCTGTTTCTTCATTGGACTGCTTGCCCCAATTGTGCCATCCGGCAGGAACAATATGCTTGCCCAACTCACATTCTATAAATAAGGTATAAGCGTATGGACGCCAAGGACGACCTAAATACACTTTATCCACTCCCGGTTCTGCCGTCAGCTTACAGTGTTTGAAAATATATCCATATTTAGCTTCTTTCGGAGTGGAAGCAGCCGTTACATACGAATTGCGTTTGCTGTGGATCATACAATTTTCAAACAAAGCGGTGGAAGGACCGAAAATAAAGTCTGTAGTACCATCGATATAACAATCCTTAAAATAAAGGCGGGTAAATTTAGCACCGGTATAAATAGTATCCTGATTACCCAAAATACGGCAATTGATAAATTTCAAACGGTCACCTTCCGTATGTAAAGCTACCGCCTGTCCCAACTGAGCCGCATTGTTCTCAATAGTCAAATTTTTAAAAGTAATATCACTGCCCTCTACCTTCACCGTATAAGTGCGGAAAGTACCCATTTTATTTATATTCGCATGATCATCATAAGTAATAATCGTCTTATCACGATCTTCACCTATAATATCTATATTTTCCACCCATGAAGGAACAATCACTTTCTCCTTGTATACTCCGTTCTTCACATAGATCGTAACAGTATAATCCATGAAAGCCCGCGCACTCTCTATAGCCTCCTGCAAAGTACGAAAATTCCCCGTTCCATCACGTGAGACTACAATTGTATCCTGACGTTCCTGAGCCCATGCTGCGCTTACAACAGACAATAGCAACAATAATCCTAAAACTTTCCTCATCGTATCACCTCCTATTATTCACATGCAGTTCCACAACTGTTTTTCTGAAACAAACGTTCCCATTCCAGACTGGCCATAATAAACGGACCTACTGCCTTCGCATCATTAGAACGTATTTTTTCAGTTATATAATAATTATAATCTCCGGTACGATACACTGGCTTGCCTCCCAAACCTGCAACAGCACAACCTTTAGTAATAGAAACCACACCTCTATCATCCACTTCTATAAATTGGGTCAAAAGCCCTTCATATCCCTTTTTAGCCACTTCCATGTACGAAGGACAAATATATCCCTTACGTAACGCTTTCAACAGAGTATATACAAACATGGTAGAACAAGAGGATTCCAGATAATTCCCCTCATCCCCGCTTCTGTCAATCACCTGATACCATACCCCTGTTGCTGGATCTTGAGTACGTTTAATCTGGGCAGCCAGTTTATTCAATATTTCGATAACAGATTCACGTCCGGCTTCGTGTTCCGGTATAAAATCGAGTACATCCACACAAGCCATTGCATACCATCCCATGGCGCGTCCCCAACAGTGTTGCGACCACCCGGTAGTTTTATCCGCCCACTTTTCACGCTTGCTCACATCACATGCATGACGGTATAGATCAGTCTTCGGATCATAATTATGGCGGGCCACTGTGACAAACTGATTGATAATATCAGCATAATCATTCACACGGTTGTTACGGTAAGCATACTCCGCATAAAATGGTTGCCCCATATAAAGCCCATCCAGCCACATCTGATTCTCATAAATCTTCTTGTGCCAGAAACCGCCATCGGCATTACGAGGATGCGTATCCAACTGACTGCGCAACAAATCCAATGCTTTCTTGTATTTCTCGTCCTTAGTCTGCTCATAAATACGGAAAAGCATCTTGCCGGAATTCAAACGGTCAATATTATATTCCTCCAGTTTATAAGTTTCGATAGAGCCATCCTGATGAATCATTGTATCAGCATAAGCCACAGCATAATCAAAAAACTTTTTATCACCGTATGCATCATATACATCCAGCATAGCTTGAAGTTCCAGACCATGACAGTAATCCCACTTCAAACGGGTCTGAAAATCCAATTGCCAAGATTCGGGACAACGCACCATTTCTGATTCCGCCATACGTACAGACCAAGGCTTATTACCACAAACCTGCTGAGCCATGCCCATCAAAGGAACAGCCGCAAGCAAACCGGACACAATAATTTTACAAATAGAATTCGTTTTCATGAAGACATTTATTTTTAGTATTAGACCTATTTATTTCATGAAACAAAAGTAGTATTTTCCTCGAAAAGCAGTGTGCACTTTTCAACCTACTAAGTGTATTATTTGGTATTCGTGTGCGAAAACGGTTATTTTTGTGCACGATAACGATAAAAATCGTTCAAAAATTGTCTTTTTACTAATTATTATGCCTTTCAGGTTTGATAAGTTGAGAAAAGGTTTTATTTTTGGGGCAGTTTTTAATTTATACTATTGTAGAAAACACAGTCATTTACTATTAATTCACAAGAGAATGGAACAAGTTTTTAGTTATATCATCGGTTTAGGAGCAGCGGTGATGATGCCTATAATTTTTACAATCTTAGGCGTTTGTATCGGAATCAAATTCAGCAAAGCATTAAAAAGCGGTTTGTTGGTAGGTGTTGGTTTCGTTGGTCTATCAGTGGTTACCGCACTTCTGACCAGCAGTCTGGGTCCGGCCTTAAGCAAAGTGGTCGAAATATATGGCCTGCAACTGAAAGTATTCGATATGGGATGGCCTGCTGCTGCAGCCGTAGCTTATAACACTTCCGTAGGGGCATTCATCATTCCGGTATGTCTGGCCGTTAACATCTTAATGTTATTGACTAAAACCACCCGTACGGTTAACATTGATTTATGGAACTATTGGCATTTCGCTTTTATCGGAGCCGTAGTTTATTTTGCAACAGATAGTATTTTGTGGGGATTCTTCGCAGCTGTTATCTGTTATATCATCACATTAATCTTAGCAGATTACACAGCAGACAAATTTCAAGGTTTCTATGATAAAATGGAAGGTATTTCTATTCCGCAGCCCTTCTGTGCAGGTTTCGTACCATTCGCTCTCATTATAAATAAGGTATTGGACAAAATTCCCGGATTTGAAAAGCTGAACATTGATGCGGAAGGTATGAAAAAGAAATTCGGTTTATTAGGCGAACCTCTCTTCTTGGGTATCCTGGTAGGATGTGGCATCGGTGCATTATCTTGCAAGAACGGACAAGAAATAGTAGACAAGATTCCTTATATTCTAGGTTTAGGCATCAAGATGGGAGCGGTAATGGAGTTGATTCCCCGTATTACCAGCCTGTTCATCGAAGGGTTGAAACCCATTTCGGACGCTACCCGCGAACTGATCGCCAAGAAGTTTAAGGGTGCTGTAGGCTTAAATATCGGTATGAGTCCTGCCTTGGTGATCGGACATCCGGCCACGTTGGTTGTATCATTACTATTAATCCCTGTTACTATCTTATTGGCAGTGGTGCTTCCGGGCAATGAATTCTTGCCATTGGCTTCATTAGCTGGCATGTTCTATGTATTCCCATTGATATTACCTATCACAAAAGGAAATGTAGTAAAGACTTTCATCATTGGTTTTGTTGTGCTGGCCATCGGTCTGTATTTTGTAACAGATCTGGCACCTTATTTCACCAAAGCAGCACATGATGTATACGCCAAGACACAAGATGCTGCCGTAAACATCCCGTCTGGTTTTGAAGGTGGTGCGCTGGATTTTGCTTCAAGTCCTTTCTCATGGGCTATTTTCCATTTGACTTATTCATTCAAATGGATTAGTTCCGGAATTTTAGTACTGATTACACTTTTCTTAATGGTGCTGAACCGTCGTTCCATCATTAAATACCAGAAAACAATGAAAAATTAAAATTCAAAGATAATGATTATGAAAAAATTAGCGATTGCAATGATGCTGAGTGTTTCTGCCTTGGCAGCTTCAGCTCAAGTAAATTACAAAGTACAGACCGCTTGCCATCCGCAAGATGTGAAACACTATGATACAGAACGTCTGCGTAGTTCATTTATGATGGAAAAGGTGATGGCGCCGGATGAAATCAATGTTACATACACCCTTTACGACCGTCTTATTTACGGAGGAGCTATGCCGGTAAACAAAATTTTGAAGCTGGAAACTTTCCGTGAACTGGGTCCGGAAATCACTTACTTCCTTGAACGGCGTGAACTAGGAGTCATCAATGTAGGCGGTGACGGCGTAGTTACTGTAGACGGTAAAGAATATCCTATGAAATACAAGGAAGCCCTCTATGTAGGTTGCGGGAATAAAGAAGTTACTTTTAAAAGTAATGACGCTGCCAAACCGGCTAAATTCTATATCAATTCGGCACCGGCTTACAAGCCATACGTTACTCAATTGATCACTACCGACGCCAAGCTTCAAAAAGCAAATCCTAAACAGTATGCTTTAGCTATCTCAGATCATTATGGAAAAATGGAAGATAGCAACGACCGTATTGTAAACCAGTTAATTGTAAAAGATGTATTGGAAAGAGTGAAAAACGGTGGTACAAACCAATTACAGATGGGACTTACTGAACTGGCTCCGGGTTCTGTATGGAACACCATGCCGGCCCATACACATACCCGTCGTATGGAAGCCTACTTCTATTTCAACCTGCCTGAAGGAAATGCCATTTGCCACCTGATGGGCGAACCGCAAGAAGAGCGTCTGGTATGGTTACACAATGAACAAGCTATCACTTCTCCCGAATGGTCTATCCATGCCGCTGCAGGTACCAGCAACTATACCTTTATTTGGGGTATGGGAGGTGAAAACCTGAAATACAGTGACAAGGATGAAATAAAATACACAGATATGAGATAAGTAGAATGGTACACACCATTACTCATTAACTCTTGTCATTCTGAATGTTGCAAGAAATCAACTCGTTTTCAGTTTTTTTGCGACATTCAGAATGATTTTTTTTAGAAATCTTACCATTGTACCGATTTATACAGGCTTTCCACCAATTTTTGCATAGAGAATAGGTACAGAATGGTTATTTTTGCGTCTAATAAGAAAAACATAATTAAATCTATTATCATGAGTACATTTCAAAAAGTAGGTGAGAAGATGACAAACTTCAGATGGATAATCTGTGGTCTGCTATTCTTTGCCACTACAGTCAATTACCTCGACCGTCAGGTGCTTTCACTAACCTGGAAAGACTTCATTGCTCCGGAATTTCACTGGACGGATTCGAATTACGGAGATATCACAGCTATTTTCTCTATAGTGTATGCCATTGCCAACCTGTTCGCCGGTCGTTTCATTGACTGGATGGGAACTAAAAAAGGTTATCTCTGGGCTATCTTTGTCTGGTCCTTAGGAGCTTGTCTTCATGCATTGTGCGGTTGGGCAACCGAAGAAACATTAGGTATTCATAACGCAGAAGAGATGCTTTCTGCAACAGGAGCCGTCGCTTCAACTATCGCTATTACCAGCGTTTATTACTTTATCGCTGCCCGAATCGTATTAGGTGTAGGTGAGGCAGGAAACTTCCCAGCAGCTATTAAGGTAACAGCCGAATATTTTCCGAAAAAGGACCGTGCATATTCCACTTCCATCTTTAATGCAGGTTCTACAGTAGGTGCTTTAGCCGCTCCGATCACTATTCCTCCTTTGGCACGTTATTTCCAAAGTATTGGTGTGGGCAACGGATGGGAAATGGCTTTCATCGTTATCGGTGGTTTAGGATTCATTTGGATGGGACTTTGGATGTTCCTCTATAAGAAACCCAATGTCAACCCTCGCGTGAATGCTGCCGAACTGGAATATATTGAACAAGACAACAACAATCCTGAAGAATCAGCAGAACAACAAGCTGCTGCCAACGACTTCGACAACAAGAAGATTTCATTCTTGCAATGTTTCAAATTTCCCCAAACATGGGCTGTATTTATCGGTAAGTTCATGACTGATGGCGTATGGTGGTTCTTCCTGTTCTGGACTCCGGCATATATTTCGGATGTATACGGTTTCGCTTCAGATACGGGTACCGCACAAATGTTGATTTTCGTATTATATGCTATTACCATGTTATCTATTTATGGTGGTAAGTTACCTACTATTATCATTAATAAAACAGGTAAGAATCCATATGCAGCCCGTATGCAGGCTATGCTTATCTTTGCCTTGTTCCCACTGCTGGCATTGTTTGCCCAACCTTTAGGCAATTATTCCTATTGGTATCCTATCATTATTATCGGTATTGCAGGTGCGGCACACCAGTCATGGTCTGCCAATATTTACTCTGTAGTAGGAGATATGTTCCCCAAAAGCACCATCGCCACTATCGTAGGTATCGGTGGTATGGCAGGCGGTATCGGTTCCTTCTGTATCAATATGGGTTCCGGCAGACTGTTCGACTATGCAGCAGAAACGAATATGACCTTTATGGGATTTGAAGGGAAACCTGCCGGCTACTTCATCATATTCTGTGTATGTGCCGTAGCTTATTTGGTTGGTTGGATTATCATGAAAGCATTGGTTCCCAAATACAAACCGGTTGATGCCTAATTAAAGAATTCACCACAGACTACACATCTAAGTAGCCTGTGGTATTTTTTTCCCTAATAAATAGTTTTCAGAAGATATTGATAGATAGAATTATGACTTAATATTTCAGGAA